>VYMD01000615.1_pt1 | contig 10226 bp, 8 predicted proteins | sample 5115311 | NCBI WGS metagenome assembly VYMD01 (sample SAMN12291779, study PRJNA351875) | freshwater metagenome | isolation source: freshwater lake | place: USA: Michigan, Wintergreen Lake | collected 2013-08-08
AGATGTAAGTTTTAAGTTAATTAGTTAGTTATCTTTATAGCAGTTTTCATCAGAATGAGGTATGGGCAAGGGGCTTAAACCCTTTGTTGGCAAAACTTGTTGATACCTCAGTAACGTGAAAAGCGCTATATCTTTATACCTGTTTACTGTTTACTGATTACTGATTACTGATTACTGATCACTGATCACTGATTACTGTAATTTTGTCGCCATCACCGAGATAGGCTGCCCCTTTGACCACAATGCGATCGCCCGCTTGTAAACCGGTGAGAATTTCCACGCGATTATTCGGCATAATTTGACCTAATTGCACAGTTTTGGCGGTGACGGTGTTATCAGGTCCCACTAAATAAACTAGAGCTTGATTATCTTTTTGGGGTAAAACCGCAGTCATGGGGACGGTTAAACTGTTGCTAGTATTCGTTACGATCGCACCTCGTAAAAACATCCCCGGTTTTAATCCTGTATTGTCGGTTAAATCGACTTCCACTGTTGCTTGACGGGATGCCTCATCGACGATGGGATTAATTTCGCGCACCTGTCCCGATAGTTTCAGACTGGTATTAGCATCGGAAGTGATAGTAACGGGCGCTCCGACGCGGATTAAGGGCAATTGATTCTCAGGAACCCGTAATCTTAGCTCTAAACGCCCATTTTCGATGATTTTAAAGAGAGCATTTTGACCGTTGGTGGTATCCCCGATGCGGCCATTTCTTTCGGCAATTTTGCCACTGACCGGGGAAATCAGGCGCGTCTCGTTTAATTGGGCTTTAACTATGGCTAAACGGCTTTGAGCTTCCGCTAATTGGGCTGTAGCTTGGGCGATCACTTCGGGACGATTACCCGCTTGCAATTGTGCCAGTTGCTGCTCTGCTTCTCCTAAACGGGATTGGGTCTGTTGTACGATCGCCGCTTGGTTTCTTTCTTCATTGAGGACTTCATCGAGACGATCCCGGGCGATCGCTCCTTCCGCTTCTAAACTTTGGTTTCTCTGGACGCGTTTTTTGGCCAAATCCCAATCCGATTGAGCTTGACTAATTTCGGCTTTTATGCGTTGAATAGTTTGTTTAGCTCCAGCGATCTCCTCTTTACGGCTACCCGCTTGCAATTCTGCCAAACGCGCCCGGGATTGGGCGACATTTGCCTGTGCTTGGGTTAATTGCGCTTGCAGGACGCTATCATCGAGACGAGCCAAAATTTGACCTTGGCTGACCCTATCCCCTTCATCCACAAAGATTTCTTTGATTTGTAGTCCTGTCGCTTGGGAAAGAATCGGGATTAATTCATAGGCTGCCACGCTTCCAGTCGCTTTCAGGGTGCGGGCCACGGGAGTAAATTCTACCCTAGTGGTGGTTACTGTTTGTGCTGGTGCTTCATTTTTTGCCGCTACAGGCTGAGTATTGGGGTTTTGGGCTGTTTGGGGTCGATTAGCGAAACGAGTCGCCCCTAGGGTCAATAAAACCCCCAATCCCACACCGATAAATAAACCCCTCCCTCCCGATAGCCAAGAGTTGGTTTTTGTCGGTTTTGGCGAGTATTCGGGTTCCTCTGGCTCAATTTCGGGATTAAATGCGATTTCTTCGGGAACTAGCGAATTATCGGCTGAATGCTGGTTATTTTCTAGGGTATCTGGCCGCACGGTCTGCCCTCTCGGTAGATTCTGGATAAAATGTTAAGTTTTGTATCCATTTATAATCTAACGGAAAAAGGTCACGGGTGGGGAAAGTGAGAAAGTGGACTTGCTCTAAAAATCCAAAATTGTTGTGTTTGGTGAGGATTCAGTCAGGGTGAGAGCATCTCAAACGCTATTGAAAATTGGCCAATTTTGTGAGCCACTTGCTGTGTGGGCATTTCAAGTGATACCAGTCAATCATAATAGTGACGAACAAAGACCCATTTGGTCGATTTTTGCTTAACAATTGAGATTGAGATGGCAAATTCTCCTCAAATATGCCTGAATCGTGGGTAACCAGATCACATAAAGTTCATTTTGTCAAGGATTGTTAAGATGCGCTTACCCCGCACTTTTCCCCTAGTTCCGAAAACTAAACTCTATGAATTTTTAGCCACTGCTAAAGAGGATGAAGTTAAAGCAGAAAAGAATTTAAGAGAATGGGTTGTTAGTCAACTAGCTAAAAATAATTAACTAGGGTTTGCTGAAAAAGTTTGTTGGTGGGGTTAGGAGACAGGAGACTCCGAGACAGGAGAATTAAGAATGAGTAATAATCAATTAAATGGTTTATTTAGAGATTTTATGCCAGTTAATCTGGCTCTCCCCTACTTGTGGTCATAAGAAAAAGTTATGAAAAAGTCAGAGATCCAAATTTTCTTGGCCCATGCCAGTGAAGACAAACCAGCAGTTTTGGCACTGTATGACCGCCTTAAGCAAGCGGGATATAAACCTTGGTTGGATAAAAAAGACCTGATTCCGGGTCAAATTTGGCGAGATGAAATTCCGAAAGCGATTAAAGCTAGTCAGATTTTTCTCGCCTGTCTGTCAGCGAAATCGGCTAATAAACAGGGATACATCCAACGGGAGTTGAGGATTGCGAAGGGTGAGCAAATTAGAAAAGAGTCGAAACAGTCCCAATATTTCAGGGAAGATCTGGGCAAAGGCATCACCTTAGAAATGGTCGCCATTCCGGGGGGAACTTTCCTGATGGGAACAGAAGATGAGGAAATCGAAAGACTGGTTAAAAAATTTAATTGGGAAGGATTTAGAAGGGAAAGATCCCAACACAAAGTAACGATTCAACCTTTCTTCATGGGTAAATATCCCATCACCCAAGCTCAGTGGCAAGCGATCGCCTCTCGCACGGATTTAAAAGTTAAACAAGACCTTGATTTCAAGCCAGCCTATTTTAAATACCGTCCCGATAGCGATCGCCGTCCCGTGGAACAAGTCAACTGGTACGATGCGATCGAGTTCTGTGCGAGATTATCAAAACTAACGGTTCGGGAATACCGACTACCGAGTGAAGCGGAATGGGAATACGCTTGTCGTGCTGGAACCACCACCCCGTTTTACTTTGGGGAAACCATTACGGGGGAATTGGCTAACTACAATGCCAGTAATACCTACGCCGATGAACCGAACGGAGAATATCGAAACGAAACAACTCCCGTGGGACAATTTCCCCCAAACGCCTTTGGACTGTACGATATGCACGGCAATGTCCGGGAGTGGTGCGCCGATACTTGGCACGATAACTATGACGGTGCGCCGACGGATGGCAGTGTCTGGATAGAAAATGGTAATGATAATCGTTCTCCTCTGCGGGGCGGTTCCTGGGGCTACAATCCTACTTACTGCCGTTCCGCGATTCGCTACGACTACTACTTCCGCCGCGTCAACCGCATCAACAATTACGGTTTTCGGGTAGCCTGCGTTTTCGGGAGAACTCTCTAACCCTTTTTCCTTTTTCCCCTTTTACCCTCATTCCCTATTTTTTCTTTTTTCTTTTCTTTCCCGCCCTTAGGCGGGTCGATTTTGTAGGGGCGAACTCGACCCATTTGGTCGATTTTTGCTTAACAATTGTCAAGGATTGTTAAGATGCGCTTACCCTGCACTTTTCCCCTAGTTCCCAAAACTAAACTCTAGGAATTTTTAGCCACTGCCAAAGAGGATGAAGTGAGGGACGAAAAGAATTTAACTTAGTGTCAGCAGACTTTGAAAAATTAGGTGGGCAATGCCCACCTTAATCTTAGGATGGCGGTTTGTAGGTAGAAGCAACAGATAATTCTTTTAATTGCTTGGCTGCCACTGTCGAAGGTGCAGAAGTGAGTAAACAACTAGCTTGCTGGGTTTTCGGGAAAGCAATCACATCGCGAATCGATTCTTCTCGGGCTAACAACATCACCAAGCGATCTAAACCGTAGGCGATACCACCGTGGGGAGGGGTTCCGTATTCAAAAGCTTCTAACAAAAAGCCGAATTTATTATAGGCTTCCTCTCGGGATAGACCGATGGTAGCGAAGACTTTTTCCTGTACTTCCCGTTGATAGATCCGCAAACTGCCGCCACCGATTTCAATACCATTAAAAATCATATCGTAGGCTAGGGCGCGAGCGTGGGCTAGATCGTCTAAATCTTCGGGATTAGGGGCAGTAAAGGGGTGATGCAATGCTTCCAGGCGTTTTTCCTCGGTGTTGTATTCAAACATCGGGAAATCCGTCACCCAGAGGAGGTTGATTTTCTCAGGATCAATTAATCCCAATTGTTCCCCTAAAACTAAGCGTAGGCGGGATAGGGATTTATTGACTGTATCGGTATCTCCTGCCCCAAATAAGAGCAGATGCCCCGGTTTTGCGCCAGTCTTCTCGATTAAAGCCTGTTTTTGTGCCTCTGTCAGGTTATCTTTAATAGCACCAATGGTATCAAAATCGTAGTCTTCGCGCACGCGAATGTAGGCAATTCCCTTCGCACCCGCGTCGGTGGCTTCTTTGAATAAATCCCCACCCGGTTTGATTCTGACGTTAGAAATCGCCTCGTTACCGTTGGGAATCGGTAAAACTTTCACCGTCCCACCACTAGCGATCGCACCTGAAAACACCTTAAATCCCGAATCGGCAAAAATCTCCGCCACATTGACCAATTCCAAGCCAAAACGGGTATCGGGGCGATCGATCCCATAGCGATCCATAGCCTCAGCATAGGTTAAACGGGGCAGGGGTAGGCTTATATCGATATTTTTGACTTTTTTGAAGATATGAGCTATTAAAGCCTCATTCAGGGCTAAAATCTCAGGTAAAGAGAGAAAACTCATCTCCATGTCCAACTGAGTAAATTCCGGTTGACGATCAGCGCGCAGATCTTCATCGCGGAAACAGCGGGCGATTTGATAGTAGCGATCCATTCCCGACACCATTAATAATTGCTTAAATAGTTGCGGTGATTGGGGTAAAGCGTACCATTGTCCCGGGTTGACACGGGAAGGAACTAGATAATCCCGCGCCCCTTCGGGAGTCGATCGAGTTAAAATTGGCGTTTCCACTTCAATAAAATGCTGTTCATCTTCGAGAAAACGGCGCATTTCCTTGACAACTTGGTGACGTAGTTGTAAATTCTGACTCATACGCTCCCGGCGTAGGTCTAGATAGCGGTATCGCAAGCGCACATCTTCTCGTACCGATTCACTTTCGGAACTAGAGACGACAAAAGGCAGTTGTTTAGTAACCCCGTTGAGAATCTCGATGCTAGTGGCGTAAATTTCGATTTCTCCGGTGGCAATGCGCGGGTTAAGGGATTCGGTAGGCCTTTGACTGACTGTTCCCGTCACCTTGATGACATACTCGTTTCTGACGGTTTCAGCGATGGGGTAGGAAGCGGGGGTTCGTTGGGGATCACTGACGATCTGGACAATACCACTGCGATCCCGCAGATCGATAAAAATAACGCCACCGTGATCGCGACGACGATCGACCCAACCGAAGAGGGTGACACTTTTTTCAATTTCGATCGCGCTAAGGTCGCCACAGTAGTGAGTTCGCATAGTCTAACTAGAGAATTACTTATATTACGAATGTAGTATAGAAAGGATGTGGCCAGAAAAAAATCAGACGGCCTTGCTCATTATGCCGGTATTTTGTCACTCTTGTCCCTTTGTTTAGGGTATTTTTATGGTCTCCTCGTCCTCAGCTATCAGCTTTTCGCCGATCGGCTATAATCAACAAGGCTCCTCTAGCAGTTAGCGATTTTGAACGATTAAAATCATGAATTCCTTAGAAAAAAAAATGGTGCAACTGTTAAGAGAACTCAGGGAAGATCACCATGTTTCAGGGGTAAAAGCGGAATTCGAGACGGAAGGAACCCGACTGACGGAAGCGATGCGGTTGAAAGAAATTAGTCTGAAAGCGGGGGTAGATTTTAATCTGAAAATCGCCGGTTGCGAAGCGATCAGAGATATATTTGATGCGGTTAATTTAGGAGTCGATCGCTTGATTGCTCCCATGGTAGAAACAGCCTACGCTTTACAAAAATATCTGCGGGCAGCTAGGAGGGTTTTAGCTGATCAAGGGGTGGAAGATGTGGAGTTATTAGTTAATATCGAAACGATTACTGCCTGTGAGAATTTTCAGGAAATGTTGGCGATTCCAGAGATCAAATCTCTCCATGGTATCGTCATCGGACGGATGGATTTAGCCTGTTCTTTGGGATTAACTCGCCAGGATGTGAATAGCGAGCAAGTTTTGGCTCTGGCTTTACCTTTGGCAAAAAAAGCTAAGGCTGCCGGTTTGACTGTTGCCATTGGGGGTGGGGTGTCACTGCATTCTTTACCGTTTTTCAAAATGTTCTGCCAAGGACATTTTGACCGCTTCGAGACGCGCAAAGTTATCTTTGATTGTCCCCAAGCTTTGGATAATTTTACTTTAGCTTTCCAAAAGGCGATCGAGTTTGAATTACTCTGGCTAGAGAATAAAAAAAATTATTATGGTGCTATTGTTCGTGAAGATGCCCAGCGTTTAGAAATCTTGCATAATTTACTTTTTGGTTAAAGATATTGGTCCTTCGATCGTGCAAAACCTAGGCATATCCAATCAATCTGACAAATAAAAGGTAAGTCCGGCTGCGTAAATATAAAAACCTTGTTGGATCAGATTTTTAGGCTTTTTGGTTTCCAAAAAGTGCCAGGGATTGGATCGATCGGGGCGAAATTGGCTCTCTTATTCTTGGTGTGATCAGTTTAACTTACTATAGAAGCGATCAATCTTTGTGTCCTCTGTGTCTCTGTGGTTCCTTCCACACCCCCGCCCCCACCAACCAACTTTTTGCTGCAAACCCTAGATAGTTAACAGTTTCCCATCCCCAGTAGCTAATCTGGATACTTTTCTCGCAGCACATCTGGTCTATTTTGTCAAAAAAACTTTTTCGTTTTAACATAAGTACACATATTTTTGACAAAAGATCTTTTTCGTCAAAGGAGCAATTGGCAAGTTTTTCCTGGGTACGAATTAGTCATCCTAGACGTGGTAAGGGTTTCAAGGCACAAAGCCTAAAAATGCACAGAGTAAGCCAATTTTTAGATTTTAGCAGCAGGCTGTAACTATTGCAATCTCGTTGACAAATAGGAATTTTTCTCAATTATTTTTTAAGAAAAGTAAAGATGAAGGAATGTAAATTTAAATCTTCTCAAGTATATTGGGATTTTGATAAATTTTACTTATGTAAAGTAACCCTTAGCATTTAGCTTCTTCGAGCAGTTATCTTATTGGTGAAGTACAAAGTTGTTGTTTTGGCAAGTCTCCGAGCAGGGAGACGATGCCAAATCCAGTTATAATTAATCTTTAGGAGAAACCCGATATTTTTCAGTATAATTAGTCAATTTCCTTTTTATTATCAATCTAGCTGATGGCTGACGGCTAATAGCTTTCTTTTTCCTCCGTCACCAGAGTAATACCCGTCCATTCTCCCTTCTGATCATAAGAACGAATTAAGCGCTGTCTTTGAGTGGGAGAAAGTAACCAACCCACCTCTAAAACAAAAGGATGACCGGCAGTAATTTTCAGAGGGGTATTACAGGAAGCACCATCCGGCAGTAGCAGGATTTGCACCGGCAGCGGACTATTTTCAAACAACAATCTTTGTCCCTCAATACGAGCGCTAGAAGTAATTTGATTATCACCAAAAGTCAAAGTTTGCGAGAGATAATTATCCCCCTGACGCTCGATCAAGAGATGGGTAGAATAGGCAGGAGAATTATAAAAATCTCGTCCCGTTGTCACCGCTTGTCCCCGCCATTGACCCAGTAATTGCTCCACCGTTAACATCGGTCTTTCTGGGGAGCTAGAATCAACTAACTTTTCCCGAATTAAAGTCAAGCGATCGAACTCACAGCGTTCATTAAATAACTGGACGATTCTTAATCGTCTTTCCCCAGAGATTAACCCAAATTCTGCGCCAAATTGTGAGGAAAAACTACTAAAATATAGAGAACCTTGGCAAAAAGCTCCCGTCTGGCTAAATAGAATACCCTGATTGAGAGAACTATACTCTAAAATTAAATCTTCCGGCACTCGATCGCTGTAGAGACGGCGGACCAATTGACGAATTGAGCGATTATTATTAATGCCTTGCAAAGATACCAAAGTCGGGGTATCTTCGATCAGATCGCCTTGGGGAGACAGACGGGTAAAAGAACCTTGCCATTGACCGAGATTTTTTAGTAAACATTCCCACTGGGAGAGCATAATAATTGAAGTAATTGGGGTAAATAGGACAAAATACATGGGAACAATTCGATTAATGCACGCCAAACTCCATCGAGTGCGCGTCAGCGAGGCTAACGTCGATTATGTCGGCAGTATCACTATCGATCGAGAATTGATTGAGCGGGTCGGTATTTTGCCCCTTGAAGAAGTGGATGTGGTCAATCTTAGCAATGGTAAGCGCTTTTCCACCTACGTTTTTCCTGGCCAAACCGGGGAAATTTGCCCCAACGGTGGTGCAGCTCTGCTCTGTCAACCTGGAGATATTTTGATTATCTATGCCTACGAACAACGTCCGAGGCAAGAAGTTCTCGAAAACGGTCATTTTGCCAAAGTTCTCGTCGCTGATGCCGAAAATCGCTGTCAGCAATTTTTTGAACAGAGCCTAATTCCCCGGGGTGATGGTCGGGGAGTGGAATTTTATAGCCAAGAATGCTGATTCTTGTCCTAAATTTGTTAACTTTCCCGTCATAATGAGAATAAGTAATGTAAACTTTCTTAGAATCAGCCCCCATGCGTGTAATTCTCATGACCGGTAAAGGAGGCGTGGGTAAAACCTCCGTCGCCGCCGCTACAGGACTCCGCTGCGCCGAACTTGGCTATAAAACCCTAGTTCTCAGCACCGATCCCGCTCACTCTCTCGCTGACAGTTTCGATCTCGAATTAGGTCACGATCCTCGTTTGGTACGCCCCCATCTTTGGGGGGCAGAATTAGATGCACTAATGGAGTTAGAAGGCAACTGGGGCGCAGTAAAACGTTACATTACTCAGGTATTGCAAGCTAGGGGTTTAGATGGAGTGCAAGCGGAAGAATTAGCGATTTTACCCGGAATGGATGAGATTTTTGGCTTAGTTCGCATGAAGCGCCACTACGATGAGGGTACTTATGATGTGTTGATTATCGATTCCGCACCCACGGGTACAGCCTTACGATTGCTGAGTTTGCCAGAAGTGGGCGGTTGGTACATGAGAAGATTTTACAAACCTTTACAGGGAATGTCGATGGCATTGCGACCACTGGTAGAACCTTTATTTCGACCGATCGCCGGTTTTTCCCTACCGGACAAGGAAGTTATGGACGCTCCCTACGAGTTTTACGAGCAGATCGAGGCTTTAGAAAAGGTTTTGACCGATAATACTCAAACCTCGGTACGTTTGGTGACAAACCCCGAAAAAATGGTGATTAAGGAGTCTTTACGCGCCCATGCCTATCTAAGTCTCTATAATGTTTCCACCGATTTGATTATTGCCAATCGGATTATTCCCGACAAAGTAACCGATCCTTTCTTTGCCCGTTGGAAAGAAAATCAACAGGTTTATAAACAGGAAATTTACGATAATTTTCATCCTTTACCGGTTAAGGAAGTTCCTCTCTACTCCGAAGAAATGTGTGGTTTACCCGCTTTGGAAAGACTGAAAGAAACTCTTTTTGCCGAGGAAGATCCGACTAAGGTTTATTACCAGGAAAACACCATTCGGGTAGTTCAACAGGAAAATAATTACAGTCTGGAATTATATTTACCCGGCATACCCAAGGAACAAATACAACTAAATAAAACTGGAGACGAGTTAAATATTCGCATTGGTAATCACCGTCGTAATTTAGTCTTGCCCCAAGCTTTAGCAGCCCTGAAACCTTCTGGAGCAAAAATGGAAGATGATTACCTGAAAATCCGTTTTAGCAACGTGGTGAAAGTGTAATTTTCTTAGAGTAGGTGGGAAGCTTTTCAGTGATCAGTAAACAGTAATCAGTAAACAGTAAACAGTAAACAGTGATCAGTAAACAGTGATCAGTAAACAGTGATCAGTAAACAGTGATCAGTAAACAGTGATCAGTAAACAGTGATCAGTAAACAGTGATCAGTAAACAGTGATCAGTAAACAGTAAACAGGTATAAAGATAAAGATAACTAACTAACTAATTAACTTAAAACTTACATCTGATAACTTACATCTGATAACTGATAACTGATAACTGATAACTGATAACTGATAACTGATAACTGATAACTGATAACTGA
>VYMD01000491.1_pt1 | contig 10210 bp, 8 predicted proteins | sample 5115311 | NCBI WGS metagenome assembly VYMD01 (sample SAMN12291779, study PRJNA351875) | freshwater metagenome | isolation source: freshwater lake | place: USA: Michigan, Wintergreen Lake | collected 2013-08-08
ACCTTCACATCCCCGTCGACGCCGCTCCGGCCTTTTCGACGGAATTGCCCCCGATTTCGTTATCCCATGACGCAGGTATATGATGCAGGTCATTAAGCGCGACGGCCGCCGCGAGCCCGTCCATTTCGACAAAATCACCCAGCGCATGGAGCATTTCATGCATGGGCTTGACCGCCGCTATGTCGACCCCGTGGTGGTGACCAAACAGGTCGTCCAGGGCCTCTACGACGGCGTGACCACCTCTGAGCTCGACACCCTAGCCGCCGAGACGGCCGCTGCCCTGGTCGTGCAGCACCCCGACTATGCCCTGCTGGCCGCCCGCATTGCCGTGTCGAACCTGCACAAGATCACCGAAGAGCACTACGGCAAGTTCTCGCTCACCGCCGAGGCCCTCTACGGCTACCTCCACCCCAAGACCGGCGAGCAGGCCCCGCTCGTGTCTGACAGCTACATTGCTGTGGTGCGCGCCCATGCCGAGGCCCTCGATGCCGCCATCGACGACACCCGCGACTACGATTTCGACTACTTCGGCTTCAAAACGCTCGAGCGCTCTTACCTGCTGCGCCTCGACGGCGAGGTGGTCGAGCGCCCCCAGCACCTGTTCATGCGGGTGTCGGTGGGCATCCACGGGGGCGCGGGCCTCGAGCAGTTTGACCTCGCCGCCTGCCTCGAAACCTATCACCTGATGAGCCAGCGCTGGTTCATCCACGCCACCCCCACGCTCTTCAACGCCGGCACGCCCAAGCCCCAGCTCAGCAGCTGCTTCCTGCTGACGATGAAAGACGACTCGATCCCCGGCATCTTCGAGACCCTCAAGCAGTGCGCTGAGATCTCCAAGAGCGCCGGTGGCATCGGCCTCTCGGTGCACACTATCCGCGCCTCGGGCAGCTACATCCGCGGCACCAATGGCACGTCGAATGGCCTCGTGCCCATGCTGCGCGTGTTCAACGACACCGCCCGCTACGTCGATCAGGGCGGTGGCAAGCGCAAGGGTGCTTTTGCCATCTACCTCGAGCCCTGGCACGCCGACATCTTCGACTTCCTCGAGTTGAAGAAAAACCACGGCAAAGAAGAGCTCCGCGCCCGCGACCTGTTCTATGCCCTGTGGATCTCCGACCTGTTCATGCAGCGGGTGAAAGAGAACGGCGAGTGGTCGCTCTTCGACCCGAACGAGGCCCCCGGCCTGGCCGATTGCCATGGCGAAGAGTTCGAGCGCCTCTACACGCGCTACGAGCGCGAGGGCCGCGCCCGCAAGGTGGTCAAGGCGCAGGTGCTCTGGTTTGCTGTGCTCGACGCACAGATCGAGACCGGCACGCCCTACATGCTCTACAAAGACCACGCGAACCGCAAGTCGAACCAGCAGAATCTCGGCACCATCCGCAGCTCCAACCTCTGCACCGAGATTCTCGAATACACCTCGCCCGACGAGATCGCCGTCTGCAACCTCGCCTCGCTCGCGCTCAGCCGCTTCGTCATCGATGGCCGCTTTGACCACCAGCGCCTCTATGAGGTGACCAAGGTCGCCACGCGCAACCTGAACAAGGTCATCGACATCAACTATTACCCCGTGCCTGAGGCGCGCCGCAGCAACTTCCGCCACCGGCCCATCGGCCTAGGCGTGCAGGGCTTGGCTGACGCCTTCATCCAGCTGCGCCTCGCCTTCGACAGCCCCGAGGCGCGCGAGCTCAACCGCGACATCTTTGAGACCATCTACTACGCCGCCTGCGAGGCCTCGTGCGAGCTCGCCGAGAAACACGGCGCCTACGAGACCTTCCCCGGCAGCCCCTCGTCCAAAGGCCAGCTGCAGTTTGACCTCTGGGGCGTGACCCCCTCTGACCGCTGGGACTGGGCCGGTCTCAAGGCCCGCATCGCCCGCCACGGCCTGCGCAACAGTCTGCTCGTGGCCCCCATGCCCACCGCCAGCACCAGCCAGATCCTGGGCAACAACGAGTGCTTCGAGCCCTACACCTCGAACATCTACACCCGCCGCGTGCTCTCCGGCGAGTTCGTCATCGTCAACAAATACCTACTGCGCGACCTGATCGAGCTCGGCCTGTGGAATGACACCATGCGCACGCGCATCATCGCAGGTAACGGGTCGATTCAGCACATCCACGAGATCCCCGCCGAGCTGCGTGAGGTCTACAAGACCGTGTGGGAGATCAAGCAGCGCGTCGTGCTCGACATGGCCGCCGACCGTGGCGCGTTCATCTGCCAGAGCCAAAGCCTCAACGTGTGGATGGACGAGCCCACCTATGCCAAGCTCTCGAGCCTGCACTTCTACGCGTGGGAAAAGGGCCTGAAGACCGGCATGTATTACCTGCGCACCAAGCCAGCGGCACAGGCCATCCAGTTCACCGTCGATCAGCAGCTCGTCATGAGCCTGAACGTCAAGGGGGGCTCGGCCGACACCGAGGGGGTGCAGCAGGTGCAGGTGCTGGCTTCGGCCGAGGCCGACAAGCCCGCCGTGGCGCTCGCCTGCGCCATCGACGACCCCACCTGCGAGGCCTGCAGCGCGTGAGGCGCATGCGATGACATAACCGTAGAGCATCCCACGTTATCTTGGGGTATGCGTCAAGTCGTGCTCTATCCGGGTGAAGACGGTTATGTCGTCGCCGAGTGCCCAAGCTTGCCCGGTTGCTTCAGCCAAGGCTTGACCCGCGAAGACGCCTTGGCGAATATCAAAGAGGCTATAGAGGCCTATGTCGCAGCTCTGGCTGATGACAAATTACCCATACCCGCTGAGCGGTTTGAGGTAATGGTCGTGGCGGTATGAGCAAACTGCCACGCGTTTCTGGGCGTGAGTGCCGGGCAGCCTTTGAGCGCCTAGGCTTTGAGTTCAAGCGGCAGACGGGCAGTCATATGATTCTCCGCCGCTCCACACCCTTTGCCCAGATTGTGATTCCAGACCACAAAGAGCTCGACTCAGGCACGCTGCGTGGCATCCTTCGGTCTGCCGACATCAGCATTGACACATTCGTAGAGAAGCTGTAGGTCATCACCAGCCCTGCCACACGGCCACCACCACCTCGCGCACGCTGCTGAGTGCCATGCGGTGGCGATGCTTGCGCAGGTTATACCAGCTGGGGTTGGTGTCTTCGAGCTCGAGGCTGTCGGTGCTTACCTGGCGCAGCAGGCCATGCCGCGTGATGCCGTCGTAGCCAATCACGTCTAGTGCCTGACCTAGGTGTGCAGTGAGCGCTTCGGGCGTGAGCTGCTCAGCCCTCAGGCGAATCTGGCGGCGACCCATCGGCATTAGCGGGCCTGCACCCGCTCATAGGTGTTCATGTTCGACGGGTCCACCACGCTCATGACCTCCAGGAAGCGTGCCTTCTGCTCCGGCGTGGCGTTGGTGTAGAGCAGCGTCAGCTCGTTCGACTTCCCATCCAGCCACACCCGAATCGCATATACGTTCGGGTTGAACCGAAACAGCTTCTCGAGCTGATCGATACAGCCCGCCACCACCGTGCGCGCAGTGGTCGGATTTTTCGCCATCTGGTCGAGGCCCTTGCGGTGATAGGCATACTGAATGTCGTGCAGCGCCGAATAGCTGTTGTTCAGCAGATTCTCGATCAGCCAATAGCGGTTGCGCGTGCCATCGGCGGCGCGCCAGCCCCGCTCGGCAGCCCCGCCGCTCGAGGCCAGGTTCACCATGTTCAGCGCGCGCTGGAAGTAGGGAATGCCGCCCCCCGGCTCGAACGAGTCGTGGTCGAAGCCCAAAATCAGCATCGCATAGGTGTTCAACAGCGCTGTCAGGCTACCCGTGAACGTCACCTCGCTATACTCCAGCGGCTGAAAGCTGTTGTAAGTGATGTTGAAGTCCGGGTCGTTGAAGTTCAAAACCACCGTCTCATAGTTCGTGCCATAGGTCGGCCGAATGGCTTGCACCTGACACGTGCCTTCAAAGCGCTCGACCGAGGGCACACTCGTGATGACGATGTTGAGCACGCAGCTGATGCGCTCGCCGGGCTCATAGTCCTCGTTCGTCCACCGGCGCGTATTCATATACTGCGTGATGTTCTGCTCCAGGCTCTGAAAGATGCTGCGGTCGATCGCCTGTGCCGACAGCGTCTGGATGCGCACCCGGCAGTTCAGCTCCTGCGCGTGGACGGTGCTGACGAGCAGCACGAGGGCAAGCATAGAGGCCAGCAGCTTCATCATGCAAACATAACGCGCCCAGTCGCCCCCGGCGCATGGCTCAGCCCTGCACGGGTGGCAGCAGGGGCACCAGATAGTCGAGAATGCCCGCCGCCACCTCAGCCTTCGTGGCCAGGGGCAGCTCGACGGGCTCGCCCGAGCGCGAGACGAGCGTCACCGCATTCGTGTCCACGCCGAAGGCCGTCGTGGCGCTCACCGTGTTGAGCACGATCACGTCGGCCCCCTTTTTCGCCAGCTTATGCCGCGCGTTTTCGAGCCCGTTCTCCGTTTCGAGCGCGAAGCCCACCAGCACCTGCCCCTTGCGCCGCCGCTTGCCCAGCCCGGCCAAGATGTCGGGGTTCTCCACCAGCTCGAGCTTCTGCACGCTCCGCTTCCCGTTGAACTTCTTCAGCTTCTGCGGCGCACTCGTCTTGGGGCGATAGTCCGCCACGGCCGCGGCCATGATCACGAGTTCGTGCGTCGGGGCGGCGGCCTGCATCGCCCCGTCGAGCTCGAGCGCGGTGGTGATCCGCTGCACGCTCAGCCGGGGGTGCTGACGCACAGCCAGCGACGTCGGCCCCAGCACCAGCGTCACCTCCGCGCCACGCTCGAGGGCGGCCTCGGCCAGGGCCAGCCCCATCTTACCCGACGAGTGGTTGGTCAGATAGCGCACGGGGTCGAGTGGCTCTTGGGTCGGGCCGGCGCTGATCAGCACGCGCCGCCCCACGAGCGGTCCGCTCATTGGGCTCACCGGCTGCGAGGGCCCCAGCAGGGTGACGATGCGCTCGAGCAGGGCCTCGGGCGCTTCGAGGCGGCCAGCGCCCTCGAGGCCACTGGCCAGATAGCCACTGGCGGGCATGGCCAGGTGGTGCCCGCGCGCCTCGAGTGTGCGCAGGTTGGTTTGCGTCGCGGGGTGGGCCAGCATCTCGCGGTCCATCGCCGGGGCGATTAGCACCGGGCAGGCCGCCGACAGATACAGGGCCGACACGGCATCATCACACAGCCCGCTCGCAAACTTCGCCAGGATATTGGCCGTCGCCGGTGCCACCACATACAGATCGGCCCAGTGGCCCAGCTGCACGTGCTGGCTCCAGGTGGCTTGGTCGTCCCACACGTCTTCATACACCGGCGTGCGCGCCAGCGTAGCAAAGGTGAGCGGCGTGACGAACTGTTTGGCCGAGGACGTCATGGCCACCTTGATCTCGGCGCCCTCTTGCTGCAGCAGACGCAGCAGCACCACAGCCTTATAGGCAGCGATGCTGCCCGTGACCCCCAGGATGATTTTACGTCCGCTCAGGCGCATGATCTAGAGCCCCGCACCCAGGCGCAGGCGAGCCAAAGATGCGGCTTTTGTCCGTCCGCATTCGGCGCTGTCGTCGGCACGACACGGGGCCAGCCGACCCGCTCGCCGAACTACTCCGGATACTGCATGCCGATTTCGCCATTCAGCATCTGCTCGATGGCCATCAGCGTGGGCTTCGGCAGGGCCTCATAGTGCTTGGCGATCTCGATCTGCTCGCGGTTTTCGACCACCTCCTCCAGCGAGTCGGGGGCTGGGCCAAACTCGGCCAGCTTCTCATTCAGCTCGGCTTTCAGCTTGGCGCCGATTTGGTTCGAGCGCTTGCCCAGCAGGGCTACGGTCTCATACACGTTGCCCGTCACCGTAGTGATGGTGTTCAGGTCGAGCGGGCGCAGGTTATTATCCGTCATGGCGGTGGGGGTCTAAGCGGTGGTGATTACTGGGTCAGTTCTTTGAGCTTCTCGCGGTCGAGGCCCTTAGCCGTCTCGATGCGCTTGAGCTGCCGATCGAGGCGCTCATACAGGCGCTCGGCTTCTTTGAGATACTTGCCGTTGGGGTACTTCTCCACGTACCGGTTGTAATAGTTAAGCGCCTCGAGGTAGCGCTGCGGCTGCTTCTGCTCGATGCTGAAATCAGCATAGGCCATCTCGGCTTCGAGCAGTTTAAACTGCCCCTCCTCGCGATACTTCGAGTCGCCGTATTCCGTCAGCAGGTTCTTAAACGCCACGATCGCCGCCTTGTAGTGGCCGATGTTCAGATACAGGTTGGCCTGGTTGAAGGCCTTGTGCGCCAGCCGGTCGCGCAGTTCGCGCACCAGCTTGTTCACCTCAGCGATGCGCGGTGAACTCGGATACACCGAGGCAAAGAGCTGCAGGTTTTCTAGCGCCTTATAAGTGTTGCCCTGCTCGAGCTCAAAGATGTTCGTGCCCAGATAATAGCTGTAGCCGACGTTGAACAGGCTCTCTTCCGTGCGCTCACTGTTCGGATACTGCTCAATGAACTGCTGGAAATACGTCGCCGAGGTCAGATACTGCTTCTGCTTCAGGCGACAGGTCGCATAGGTGTACAAGATCACCTCGTGCCGGGGCGTGCTGCGATAAGCACTCATGAGGTCCTCAAACAGCACCGCGGCCGTCTCAAGCGCCCCCCGACGGTAATAGGCGAATGCCGCCGAGTCGCGGTCGGCGATTTTGCGGCTGCGGGCTAGCTTGGCTAGACGGCGTTTGCTGCAGCCAGTGGTGCTCAGCACCAGGCCCAGCACAGCGACCAGCAGCAGTCCAATAGATAGGGCGCGCTTCATGGATAAGCTCGCAAAGGTACGGAATCGGGCGAAAACTCGACCCGATTAACGAAACCGACCCTGCTACCGTTATGTCCCTGCTTCCCAACTTCACGCATGCTCGGCATTCGCTTCGGCCAATTCGAACCCCGCCCCGAGGGCCCGGCCAACTTCCAGTCGCTCTTCAAGCTCTTCACCGAGCTGCTCACCTACACCAGCGGCGATGTGCAAGAGGCCCTGTCGTGGATGACCCAGCTCGACCAGCAGTATGGGCTCACCGACGAGAACTACGGCATGGGCGACTTCATCCAAGACCTGCGCGACCGGGGCTACCTGCGCGAAGAGAGCCAAGACGGTCAGCCCACCCTCGTGCCCACCGGCAAGCAGGAGCAGGCCATTCGCCAGAGCGCCCTCGACGAAATCTTCGGTCGCCTGCGCAAGTCGGGTGGGGGCAACCACCGCACCGTGCACACCGGCCAGGGCGAAGAGGCCACCGCCGACCGCCGACCCTTCGAGTTCGGCGACCCCCTCGACTCGATTATGATGACCGAGTCCATTCGCAACGCTCAGATCAACCACGGCCTGGGCGAGTTCACCCTCGCCGAGGGCGACCTCGAGGTGGCCGAGCGTGAGTACAAGACCCTCACCAGCACCGTGCTGATGATCGACATCAGCCACTCGATGATCCTCTATGGCGAAGACCGCATCACCCCCGCCAAGAAGACCGCCATGGCCCTAGCCGAGCTCATCACTACCCGCTACCCCAAAGACACGCTCGACATCCTTGTTTTTGGCAACGACGCCTGGCCCGTCGACATAAAAGATCTGCCTTACCTGCAGGTCGGCCCCTACCACACTAACACCGTCGCTGGCCTCGAGCTCGCCCTCGACCTGCTCCGCCGCCGCAAGACGCAGAACAAGCAGATCTTCATGATCACTGACGGCAAGCCCACCTGCCTCAAAGAGCCCAACGGCCAGTATTACAAAAATTCCTTCGGCCTCGACCGCCGCATCGTCAACCAGACGCTCAACCTCGCCGCCACCGCGCGCCAGGCCCGCATCCCCATCACCACGTTCATGATCGCGCGCGATCCCTACCTGCAGCGCTTCGTGGCCGAGTTCACCAAGACCAATGCCGGCCGCGCCTTCTACGCCTCGCTCGACGGCCTCGGCCAATACGTCTACGAAGACTACATCCGCAACCGCCGCAAGACCGTTCGCTAATGCGCGACCTATGCGTAGTAATGCGCTTCATACCCCTCCGCTCGCGCTGACAACTCTTTCGCGCGCGCCTGCGTTCTTGCTATCCCTATGTCACAGGCCCCCCTCGTCACCACCCTCGGCGCGCTGCGCCAGTCTGGCTATCGCCCCCGCAGCATCAAAGACGAGCTGCGCGAAAACCTGCGCACCGCGCTTAAAACGGGCCGCAACCCCTTCGCCGGCATCCTCGGCTACGAAGACTCCGTGCTGCCCGAGCTGCACACCTCGATCCTCGCGCGGCACAACCTGCTGCTGCTTGGCCTGCGCGGCCAGGCCAAGACGCGCCTCGCCCGATTGATGGTCAACCTGCTCGACGAATACATCCCGGTCGTGCAGGGCAGCGAGCTCAACGACGATCCTCTAGCCCCCCTTTCGCGCCAGGCGCGCGACCTCATCGCCGAGGCTGGAGACGACACCCCCGTCACCTGGATGCACCGCGACGAGCGCTACACTGAGAAGCTCGCCACACCCGACGTCTCCGTCGCCGACCTCATCGGCGACCTCGACCCCATCCGCGCCGCCTCTTTGCGCCTGCCTTATTCCGACGAGCGCGTCATCCACTTCGGCCTCATCCCCCGCAGCCACCGGGGCATCTTCGTCATCAACGAACTGCCCGACCTCCAGCCCCGCATCCAAGTCGCCCTGTTCAACATCCTGCAGGAAAAAGACATCCAGATCCGCGGCTTCAAGCTCCGCCTCCCCCTCGACATCCAGTTCGTCTTCACCGCCAACCCCGAAGACTACACCAACCGCGGCTCCATCGTCACCCCGCTCAAAGACCGCATCGAGAGCCAGATTCTCACCCACTACCCCCGCGCTCTCGACGTCTCACGCCAGATCACGGCCCAAGAGGCGCAGCTCGCCGACGACCAGCGCGCCGTCACCGTGCCACCCCTGATCGCAGACCTCATCGAGCAGGTGTCCTTCGAGGCGCGGGCCAGCGAGTTCGTTGACCAGCGCTCGGGCGTGTCGGCGCGCCTGACCATCTCGGCCTATGAGAATACCGTCGCGGCCGTCGAGCGCCGCCTGCTCATCGCGGGCGAGACTAAGGGCACGGCCCGCATCGGCGACCTCTACGCCATCGTGCCCAGCATCACCGGCAAGGTTGAGCTCGTCTATGAGGGCGAACAAGAGGGCCCCAGCAAGGTCGCCCAAACCCTCATCAGCAAAGCCATTCGTACGCAGTTTGAGGGCTACTACCCCAGCCCCGAGCAGCTCAAGCGCCAGAAAAAAGACAGCCCCTACCAGCGCATCATCGACTGGTTTGGCCGCGGTCAGACGATCGACTTGCTCCGGGCCCACACCCACGGCGAATACGTCGCCCTACTGCGTAAGGTCGATGGCCTCGCCGATGTCGTCAAGCAGTTCCAGCCCAGCCTCAGCGCCGACGAACAGCTGTTGCACCTCGAGTTTGTCCTCCACGGCCTGGGCGAGTTTTCGCTGCTGACCAAAAAGGCGCTCGTGCCGGCCGACGGTAAGGGTGGGGTAGGGGTATCCTTCCAAGACATGCTCGGCAGCTTCTTCAGCCCCGGCGCCCCTGATGACGAGGAAGAAGAGGACGACGACGCACCCCGTACTCGCCGCCGCTAGCCTTCGCTCGCGCGCTGCACGGCACCTGTTTCTTCCCATCTGTCATTCCGGGGCCGCGCAGCGGAACCCGGAATCCTCGACCTCACACCTGCACCCATTCGACGCGTGTCATGCAGAGGGCCGCAGGCCCGAAGCATCTGAGCAGCCCCCACCCACACGCGCCCCAGTACACGCGCTAGGCCCCTTCCCAGATTTCTCGCTCCGCTCGGAATGACACACGACCTCAAAACCATAACCTAAGCGTCAGCGCAGCTGACGCCCCCTATCAGTGGAAGGGTCGAGCCGCCTTGAAAGCGCAGCCGAGTGCCGCCGAAAGGCGGCACGTAGGCGCCCGCGGTTTCCAGCGGCGAGGCCGTTCCACGAGGCCGCCGCGGCCTGAGGCGCAAGAAAACGCCTGCGTGCAGAATGCTGCAAATCCATGCACGAATACGGCACGTGACGACGCTACTCGCGCACGCCTTGTTGCGCGCGCCAGCAGACGCGCGCACCTTTACCACCAGAGGCCGCACGTCCGCGCCAGCGGAGGCGCGGCTCAGGAGGTCAGGTCCGTAATCCTCTACCGCTCCGACAGGGGTTGGTCTTTCGGCGCCACCCAACGCCGAAATCACGGGCTTTGCTCGGCCGAGCTTAGACTGCTTTCCCAC
>VYMD01000492.1_pt1 | contig 10190 bp, 9 predicted proteins | sample 5115311 | NCBI WGS metagenome assembly VYMD01 (sample SAMN12291779, study PRJNA351875) | freshwater metagenome | isolation source: freshwater lake | place: USA: Michigan, Wintergreen Lake | collected 2013-08-08
CGCTGAGCCGGGGTGGCCGGGGCGGCGCAGCTGTGCTCCCGAGGAGTTCCGGACCCCTGGAAGGGGCCTTTTGTGAGTGCTTGCTCGCCCGGTAGGCCCTGTTCCATAGGCTTGTCATCGAACCGTCACGGGGCGGGCCCGCTCGCCGGGCGAGTGTCACGAACCTGTCATCGATCGTCCGTAGCCTCGCGGCTGTCCCTTGCCCCTCCCCTTTATCCAAGACAGGACCAGACGATGAAGCTGACGACACGACTTGTGGCCGGTGCCGCGATCGCGATCGCCGCCGCCGCCGCGCACGCCCAGAACATCACCGGCGCCGGCGCCACCTTTCCCGCCCCGATCTACGCCAAGTGGGCCGAGGCCTACAAGGCCGCGACCGGTGCGCAACTGAACTATCAGGCGATCGGCTCGGGCGGTGGCGTCAAGCAGATCACCTCGAAGACCGTCGACTTCGGTGCGTCGGATGACCCGATGTCCGGCGAGGACCTCAACAAGAGCGGGCTGCTGCAGTTCCCCGCGGTGATCGGCGGCGTGGTCGCCATCTTCAATCTGCCAGGCATCAACGCGAACGAGCTGACCCTCAACGGCGCCGTGCTCGCCGACATCTTCCGCGGCTCGGTGAAGACCTGGAACGACCCGGCGATCGCGAAGCTGAACCCGAGCGCGAAGCTGCCCGACACCGCGATCACCCTGGTCTACCGCTCGGACTCGTCGGGCACGACCGCGGTGTTCACGGATTACCTCTCGCAGGTGTCGCCCGCGTTCAAGGCGTCGCCCGGCGAAGGCAAGACCGTCAACTGGCCCGCGGGCGTCGGCGGCCGCGGCAACGCGGGCGTCGCGGCGAACGTCTCGAAGATCGCCGGTTCGATCGGCTATGTCGAGTACGCGTTCGCGAAGCAGAACAAGATGTCCTACGCGTCGATGCTCAACCGCGACGGCAGGGTGGTCAAGGCCGACGACCTCACGTTCGCCGCGGCGGCCGCCAAGGCCGACTGGAAGAGCGCGCCCGGCTTCGGCGCGAACCTCAACAACCAGCCCGGCGCGGAAGCGTGGCCGATCACCTCGGCCTCGTTCATCCTGATGCACAAGGCGGCGACGGATGCGGCTCGCTCGGCCGAAGCGCTGAAGTTCTTCCGCTGGGCCCTGAACAACGGGCAGAAACTGGCCGTGGACCTCGACTACGTGCCGCTGCCGGCCGACGTTGTCAAGGCGGTCGAGGCCTCCTGGAGGGAGATCAAGGACGCGTCGGGCAAGGCGGTGCTGAACTGACCCGGGCACGGCGTCCTGCCTCGCGGGCGCGCCGCCCGTGGGGCCGCCACCACGGCGGCGAGGCTCCGCCGGCCTCGCCGCTTTCGCCTTCGAGGGCTTCTGGACGACCATGAGCACCCCCGCCACCACGACCGTCACGACCGACATGGACCGCGGTACCGGCGCTGCTCACAGCGCGACGACCCAGAAGGCGATCGCCGAGCGCGTCGCCAAGTTCGCGCGTGCCGACCGCTGGTTCGAGCGGACGACCCTCTCCTTCGCGGCGCTGGTGCTCCTCGCCCTGGCGGGGCTGCTCGCCTCGCTGGTGATCCAGGCGTGGCCGGCGTTCACGGAGTTCGGTCCGGCTTTCCTGGCGGGCACCACCTGGAGCCCGTCCGACGACGTCTACGGCGCCGTCATCGCCATCTACGGCACGCTGGTGACTTCGGCGATCGCGCTGATCCTCGCGGTGCCGATCAGCTTCGGCATCGCGCTGTTCCTGACCGAGACCTGCCCGATGTGGCTGCGCCGGCCGCTGGGCACCGCCATCGAACTGCTGGCCGGGGTGCCGTCGATCATCTACGGCATCTGGGGCTTGTTCATCCTGGCGCCCCTGTTCCAGAAGTACGCCCAGCCGCTGCTGATCGCCACCGGGTTGCCGATCTTCTCCGGTCCGCCTCTGGGCATCGGCATCTTCACCGCGGGGATGGTCCTCGCGCTGATGGTCATCCCGTTCACCGCGTCGGTGATGCGCGACGTGTTCGAGACGGTGCCGCCGGTGCTCAAGGAATCGGCCTACGGGCTGGGCTGCACGACCTGGGAGGTCGTGCGCAACGTGGTGCTGCCGTACACGCGTGTCGGCGTGATCGGCGGGATCATGCTCGGCCTGGGACGCGCGCTCGGGGAGACGATGGCGGTCACGTTCGTGATCGGCAACGCGAACCGTCTCGCCGCGAGCCTGTTCGCGCCGGGCAACTCGATCGCCTCGACGCTCGCCAACGAGTTCGCCGAGGCCGATCCCAAGCTGCACGTCCCGGCGCTGTTCGCGCTCGGGCTGCTGCTGTTCGTCATCACGTTCTTCGTGCTGGCCGCCGCCCGCTGGCTCACCGCGCGCGGCACGCGCAAGGCCGGCATCTGAGGAGCCCGGAGATGAGCGCGTCGTCCCCCTCACCGTTCAACGCCTCGATCTACCGGCGTCGCAAGTTCGTCAACCGCCTCGGGCTGTTGCTGTCGAGCGCGTCGATGGCGATCGGCCTGCTCGGCCTGCTGTGGATCCTGTGGACGCTGTTCTACAACGGGGTCGCGGCGCTCGACTGGAACTTCTTCACCCGGAGCACACCGGCCCCGGGCACGCCGGGCGGCGGCATGGCCAACGCGATCGTCGGCAGCCTGATGATCGTCGGCTTCGCGACCCTCGTCTCGACGCCGATCGGCATCCTCGCCGGGATCTACCTGTCGGAGTTCGGCCGGGCGTCGCGATTCGCGCAGGCGACCCGATTCGTCGTCGACATCATGCTGTCGGCGCCCTCGATCGTCATCGGCCTGTTCGTGTTCGCGATCGCCGTCGCGACGGTCGGGAACTTCTCGGGCTGGGCGGGCTCCTTCGCGCTGTCGCTGATCGCGATCCCGGTGGTCGTGCGCACCACCGAGAACATGCTGAACCTCGTGCCGGGCAGCCTGCGCGAGGCGGCCTTCGCGCTGGGTGCGCCGCGCTGGAAGGTCAGCCTGTCCGTCACGCTGCGCGCGGTCAAGGGCGGCGTGGTGACCGGCGTGCTGCTCGCGGTCGCCCGGATGATCGGAGAGACCGCGCCGCTGCTGTTCACGGCGCTCAACAACCAGTTCTTCAGCCTCGACATGTCGCAGCCGATGGCGAACCTGCCCGTCGTGATCTTCAACTTCGCGATGAGCCCGTACGCCGACTGGCAGCAACTCGCCTGGGGCGGCGCCTTCATCATCACTCTCGTCGTGCTCGCCATCAACATCGCGGCCCGCGTGCTGTTCCGCGACAAGGTCCGGTCCTGACCCTCTCCGTCCGAGCGTCCACCATGAACGAGATCAGCATGAACATCGGGACGACCGCCGCGTCGTCGAGCGGGGCGCGCGCCGCCTCGGCGCCCAACGCGACGATCGCCGCGTCCGACGCGGTGATCAAGGTCCGCAACCTGGACTTCTACTACGGCAAGTTCCAGGGCCTGAAGAAGGTGTCGCTCGACATCGCGCGCCACAAGGTCACCGCGTTCATCGGGCCCTCGGGCTGCGGGAAGTCGACGTTGCTGCGCGTCTTCAACCGCATGTACGACCTGTACCCGGGCCAGCGCGCCGAGGGCGAGATCAGCTTCAACGGCCGCAACGTGCTCGACAAGGGCCAGGACCTGAACCTGCTGCGCGCCAAGATCGGCATGGTGTTCCAGAAGCCCACGCCGTTCCCGATGACGATCTACGAGAACATCGCGTTCGGCGTGCGGCTCTACGAGTCGCTCGACAAGCGTGACATGGACGATCGCGTCGAGTGGTCGCTGCGCAAGGCGGCGCTCTGGGACGAGGTCAAGGACAAGCTGCAGCAGAGCGGCCTGTCGCTGTCGGGCGGCCAGCAGCAGCGCCTGTGCATCGCCCGGACCGTGGCGGTCAAGCCCGAGGTCGTGCTGCTCGACGAGCCGACCTCGGCGCTCGACCCGATCTCCACGGCCAAGGTCGAGGAGCTCGTCAACGAGCTCAAGAGCGACTACACCATCGCGATCGTCACGCACAACATGCAGCAGGCGGCCCGCATCTCGGACTACACCGCCTACATGTACCTGGGCGAGCTGGTCGAGTTCGGCGACACGAACCAGATCTTCATCAAGCCCTCGAAGAAGGCGACCGAGGACTACATCACCGGCCGCTTCGGCTGACCCTCCCCACGTCACCTTCTCCAAGGGACGACCGATGACCGACCACACCTTCAGGCAGTTCGACACCGACATCGACATGATGCGCAGCGCCGTGTCGATGATGGGCGGGCTCGTCGAGCGCCAGATCGTGCGCGCGGTCGATGCCGTGCGCTACGGCGACCTGCGCCTCGTCACTCAGGTGCTCGAGGACGAGCGCATCGTCAACCAGCTGCATCTCGAGTCGGACCTGCGCTGCAACCAGATGATCGCGCGGCGCCAGCCGATCGCGGTGGACCTGCGCGAGATCATCGCGGTGATCCACACCATCAACGACCTCGAGCGCATCGGCGACGAGGCCAAGAAGATCGCGCTCAAGGCCAAGACCTTCGTCGACGGGCGCCTGCCGGTGCCGTTCGAGCCGATCGGCCGGATGACCGAGATCGTCGTCGAGATGCTGCACGGCGCGATCGACGCGTTCGTGCGCCAGGATGCCAGCGCCGCCGCGCGGCTCACGATGCGCGACGACGAGGTCGACGCGCTTCGCGACAGCCTCGTCGCCCAGCTGATCGGCCGGATGACCGACGATGCCGCGACCGTGTCGGATGCGCTCGCGTTGGTGTTCGTCGTCCAGTCGATCGAGCGTGTGGGTGACCACTCGAAGAACGTCGCCGAGTATGTGGTGCACGTCGTCTCCGGCGTGGACCCTCGGCACAACCGGCTGGAACTGGCGGGCGACTGAGGGCGCGCGGTCGCCCGCGCCCCGGCCACCGGCGGATGCGGCGTCAGGCGCCGTCGCGCCCGAACTGCGCGCGCAGCGTCGGGACCGCGGCCGCATCGAGTTCGCCGATGCCGCCCGGCAGCGTCTCAGGCACCGGCGCGATGCCGACGAAGCCGAGGATGGTGCGCCCGAGCGATTTCACCGAGGGCGTGCGGAACACCCGGTGGTAGACCCGCACCGGCATTCCCATCGTCGCCACCACCCTCTCCGAGCGTCCGCCGAGCGTGTTCGCGGTGAACGGGTGCCTCGCGCCGCGCTCGAACGCGAAGCCCGGCCGCGCGACCTGCCCGCGGAAGGTCTCCAGCGGGGCCGGCATGTCGCCCAGCCACAGCGGGAACAGCGGCACCCGCGGCGCCGCCCAGGTGAACGGCGCTCAACCGCCCTTATCCCCACATCGCGTCCGGGATAGCGCATGCCAAGGCAACGCTGGGAAATAATCAGTGAGAGTTTCGTGATTCCAACGAACCGATGCGGCGCCGCCGGCGATCGCACGCACTGAGGAGACCTGGATGTCCTTGCTTCGCACTCTCGCGCTCGCCGCGACGACGTTCGCGGTCGCGCACGCGCCCGCCTTCGCTCAGCAGAACTGGAAGATGGCCTCGGCCGCCCAGCCCGGCTCGGTGCTGCTCGGTCACGTCGAGGAGAACGCCCGCCTGATCGGCGAGGCCACCAAGGGCGAGATCAAGGTGGAGCGGCTGTTCGTCGGCAGCGAGCAGGAGATCGTGCAGCAGGTGGTGCGCGGCCGCGTCGAGATGGGCAGCGTCTCGCTGGCGGGCACCTCGCCGCTGATCCCCGAGCTCGCGGTGCTGAACATGCCGTACCTGTGGCGCAGCAACGCCGAGCGCGACTTCGTGATCGACAACCACGCGGTCCCGATCCTCAGGAAGCTCTACGAGGCGAAGGGCCTGGTGCTGCTCGGGATGGGCGAGGTCGGCTGGAACGACGTCGTCTGCAAGACGGCCTGCCTGACCCCGGCCAGCGTCAAGGGCATGAAGGTCCGCATCTCGCCGTCGCCGGCCTCCAAAATGTTCTGGGGGTCGATGCAGGCCAACGGCGTCCAGATGCCGCTGTCGGAACTCTTCCCGGCGCTGCAGAGCGGCCTGGTGGAGGCCGCCGACCTGCCGTTCGTGTACTACGTCACGACGCCGGCCGCGCAGAGCACCCCGCACTACGTGATGACGCGGCACCTGCACCACCCCTCGGCGGTCTTCATCAACAAGCGCGTGTGGGACGGACTCACGCCCGCGCAGCGCGAGCAGGTCGCCGGTGCGCGGTTGTCGGCCGACAAGATGCGGCGCGATGTCGAGGCCGACGAGAGGCCCAAGATGGAGGACTTCAAGAAGAAGGGCGGCTTCGTGCACGAACTGACCGCGGAGCAGCGTGCCGAGTGGTCGAAGCTGGTCGTGCCCAACCAGGCGGCGCTGGTCAGGGAGATCGGCGGCCAGGCCCAGGAGGTCTGGGACGCGGTCCAGGTCGGCAGGAAGGCCTTCGCGGATCGCGGCGGCAGGTAAGCGCGTCCATCCGCGGCCCGTGTCGGCGAACGGCACGGGCCGCATCCTTTCTTCGCGATGCGCGCCGCGACGCGGATCGCGCACCGTTCCGCTCTCCGGACTCGCGATGGATACCGCTCGTCGATTGCTGGGTTGGCTGAAGGCCCTGGAGGCCGCGGTCTGCATCATCGCGTTCTCGGCCGCCGCGCTCGCGCTCGTCGTCGACGTGCTGGGGCGCGAGCTCTTCGGCTCCGGCATCTTCGGCGCGCAGCGGTTCGCGGTCTGGGCGACCGCGATCGCCGGGCTGGTCGGCTTCGCGATGGTGACCGCCGAGGCCGGCCACCTGCGGCCGCAGTTCGCCGACAAGTGGCTGCCGCGCTCGCTCGATCCGTACATGGATCGGATCGGCGACCTGGTGTCGGCGGCGATCTGCATCACGCTCGGTGTCTACGCGGTCTGGTTCGTGCAGAGCACGTACGCGCTCGGCGAGCGCGGCATGGCGATCCAGATCAAGATCTGGCCGATCCAGCTCGCGCTGCCGTGGATGTTCCTCTCGTCCGCGGTGCGCCACCTCGCGTTCGCGACCTGGCCGGCGTTGAAGCCGGAACCGCCGAAGGAGTCGCACTGACATGGTCTGGCTCGGACTCCTCGTCGTCATCCTGCTGCTGCTGGTGCTGCGGCAGAGCCTCGTGCTCCTTCTCGCGGTCGCGACCGCCTACATCCACCTGTTCGTCGCGAAGAGCGAGATCGAGTTCCTGATCCAGGACTTCTGGTTCACCGTCGACCGCGAGGTGCTGCTGTCGATCCCTCTGTTCATGCTGGCGGGCAACATCATGTCGCGCGGCTCGATCGCCAAGCGGCTGATCGGGTTCATGTCGGCGTTCACCTCGCCGTTCCCGGGTGGCCTGGGCATCGCGTGCGTGCTGTCGTGCGCCGCGTTCGCCGCGATCAACGGCTCGTCGATCGTCACGATGATGGCGATCGGCTCGGTGATGTACCCGGCGCTCCTCGCCCGCGGCTATTCCCAGGCGTTCTCGCTCGGCGCGATCGCGTCGGCCGGCACGCTCGGCATCATCATCCCGCCGTCGATCCCGCTGATCCTCTACGGGATCATGACCGAGCGCGACATCTCGAAGCTGTTCATCGCGGGCATCGGGCCGGGGCTGCTGCTCACCGCGATGTTCTGCGTCTATGCGGTGAGCGTGAACTACCGGATGGCGCGCATCCCGTTCGATCTCGCCGAGGCGGCGCGCTCGTTCTTCGGCGGCGCGTTCGCGCTCGCGTTGCCGTTCATCATGATCGGCGGCATCTACGGCGGCATCTTCAGCCCGACCGAGGCCGGCGCGGTCTCGCTCGCCTACGCGCTGGTCATCGAGTTCTTCGTGCACGAGGACGAGCACGCGAAGCCGGCGCCGGCCGGCGCCGGGGCCTTCGCGCGGGTGCGCCACTACCTCGCGACCCGCGAGATGAGCCTGCGCACGCTGAAGGACGTGATCCTCGAGACCACGCGCCTGCTCGCGATCCTGCTGCCGCTGCTGTGCGTCGCGGGCAGCCTGAACACCATCCTCGACCACTCGGGCACGCCGAAGCAGATGGTGCAGGTGCTCGCCGGGGCGATCGAGGACCGCTGGGCGATGATGATCGCCATCAACCTGCTGCTGGTGGTGGTCGGCTGCCTGATGGACGTCGGCTCGGCGATCCTGATCCTCGCGCCGCTGCTCGAGCCGCTCGCGGTCGCCAAGGGCTTCGACCCGATCCACTTCGGCATCATCATGATCGCCAACCTGGAGATCGGCTACCTGACCCCGCCGGTCGGCCTGAACCTGATCGTCGCGATGGCCGCGTTCAAGGCCTCGTTCGGCACCGTGGTGAAGTCGGTCGTGCCGTTCGTGGGGATCATGCTGGTGTGGCTGTGCATCGTGGTCGCCTACCCGACGCTGTCGCTCTACCTCGTCGGGCTCTGAGCGCGGCGGCCCGGGCTGCGGTAGACTCGCGCCGCCCGGCCCGGGTGGTGGAACGGTAGACACAGAGGACTCAAAATCCTCCGCCGCGAGGCGTGCGGGTTCGAATCCCGCCCCGGGCACCAGGGCGCGTGGGCATCACGAACCGGGCAGTCGCCCCCTCGTCGCAGCTTCAGGCTTCAGAGGCGCTCACGATGGCTTCTTCCGCGAGCAGGTGCGGTCGACACCGGAATGCCGATACCGTCCTCGGCAAGGCAGCAGGGCGGCCACAGAAGCCGCTGTCCGGAGGCAATCCGCAGATTCCCTAGGGGGATGGCGATGCACCCGTGCAGGCCTGCATCGCCGCGATGCCCGGTTGGAAGAGCGCGGTCGGCGGCGCCTTGACGAACTGATCTCCTGTCACTTTCCCGACGTGCAGAGGGCGGTTCGCTGGAACTCGCCCTTCTATGGCACGGAGGGCACGGGTTGGCTCGTGTCCTTCCACGTCCTGAGTCGGCACGTGCCGGTGAACTGCTTCTGTGGCGCTTCGCTCGATCCGGTGCCTCCCGGGAAGGGCAAGGACGCTCACGCGCGTGGGCTCGACATTGCCGAAGGTGACGTGCTGGACGAGGAACAGCTCGTGTCATGGCTTAGGCAGGCAACGAAGCCGAAAGGGTGGGCTTCCTTCTCGGCATGATCGTGCTGCGCATGACGGAGACGACCTGGATGCGCGCGAGCGGTCATGCCTGACTCGAGCTCGGGGCGGACGGCTTGCGGAGCCATCGCCCGCTTCCCCGCGCAGGACGTGCTCGACCTGATGTGATCGATCGTCCGCGGACGGCTCGGCGGCTGGGCGAAGCGGACGATTCCGCGGAAACGTGTCGCCCCAGGGCGTCGCCCATCGGGCGGGCGGCGCTGTCCCGGACATGCGATGCTCGTCGAGGTCGCACCGCGAACGCGGTCGTCGAAATCGCCTCGGTCCGTTCGTCGTGCACGGGGAGCGGGCCGTCGAGAGCGCACGACCGCTCCGCTCCGGGGCGGCGCGCGCCGTCCGATGACGATCGCGTCCATGCCCGAGGAACCCAGCCATGGCAGCTCCCGAGAAGGTCAAGGGCCCCGCCTCCTGCTTCCCCTCCATCGAGTAGACCTGCGGCCATCCGGTGGAACACTGGTTCGGCATTCTCCGGGCCGCGGGCGACCGCAAGCACATGGAGCCGGTCGCGCTGCTCGAGTCGGAGCACGGGCTGGGGCATGGCCATGCCAATGCGCTGGTCGCGCATCACCTCGCCAAGCGCTGAGGGCACGATCGGACTCACGCATGTAGAAGTACCTGATCTCCTTTCCGGCCTCGGCGAACTGCCGTCGCGTGACGCTGCGGTCGGATGGGCGGCGAAGATCGCCGGGGCGTGTCGTTGCGCGCAGCAGCTGCGCGAGTTCGGGTACGACCCGGAGAGCTGAGTGCTTCCCCATGTCCGTGGCCGGCGCCTTCGTCGGTGCGCCCGGTGGCCGCGAGCTCGCTCGGCCGTCAGGGCGTTTCCGCGGAAACGTGCTGGCGGCCTGAGCCTCCCGGCCGACCTGCGCGAAAGCGACGCCATGTGCCGCGACCTTCGATGCTCGATCCGACCATCGGAGGGCCGATGCCCGAACTCAGCCGCGTCCCGGGCATCGTGATCGCCATGTACGACCGCGATCACGGCCCGCCCCACTTCCACGCGTACTACGGCAGTTCGGGCATCACGGTCGAGATCGAGTCGGGGCGCGTGACAGGGGTGTTCCCGGCGCGTGCGTTGGCTCACGTCCAGGAGTGGCGGACGCTGCATCTCGTCGAGTTGATGCAGGACTGGGAACTCGCCACACTACGCAG
>VYMD01000493.1_pt1 | contig 10181 bp, 7 predicted proteins | sample 5115311 | NCBI WGS metagenome assembly VYMD01 (sample SAMN12291779, study PRJNA351875) | freshwater metagenome | isolation source: freshwater lake | place: USA: Michigan, Wintergreen Lake | collected 2013-08-08
GGGGCGGCCGGGCTATTCACCTATCCATCATTTGTAGGGCTGCTGTGCCCGGGGTTCCCACCCCGGGCTATGAACGGGCGGCCCGCTGGCGCGGGCGCACAGGCTTGCGCCTGCATGAAAACATGGCAGGATGGCCCAATCGCGGTTATCAATCTGGATTTTGTGTAGGGCGGGGTAAACAACGCACGTAGAGAAGTGATTCATCACTTCTAAAAGCAGCATGGACAGGGGCGGGGGTAAGCGGTCCCTCTCTGGAATCCCAACGATGGCCGTGAATGGCCGGCCGTAAACTCTTGGAGCAAGATTTTTGGGAGATCAAGGGATCGTTTTCCATTATCCAGTATCGCTTTGAAAGGGTCTCTACCATCCATGATCATTGAGGTTGGGACATTGTATTGATCGGTTTTTGACGCGAAGGTCGTCCTCCGTTCTGCTGCTTGTTCCTTTCAAAAATCTGGCCAGGGTTGGGGTGGTCAAAAATAATTGGGCCCGCTGTGATATTTCGCCGCTGCCAAGCGAATCATTCCCCAAACATATTCCCAAAACCGCATCTTCAAACATGGAATTTCCCGCTGCGCGTGCTGCCCCCTTCCTCGACCTGCTCGATGCCCACAAGGGGATCGTCTACAAGGTCGCACGGGCCTATTGCCAGGACGCAGAGGACCGCAAGGACCTCATCCAAGAGATCTGCCTGCAATTGTGGCTGGCCTTCGGGCGCTATGACCCGCAATACAAGCTGTCCACCTGGGTCTACCGGGTCGCCTTGAATGTCGCGATCTCGGCCTACCGCAAGGGCCGCCGCCGCGCCGCCTTGCACCCGCCCCTGCCCGATGGCTTGCTGCTCGAACTGCCCGACACCCAGGACCCACCCCACCCGGAACTGGAACGCCTGCACGCGCTCATCCAGTCGCTCCGGGAATTCCACCGCGCAGTGCTCCTGCTCTCCCTCGACGGCCACCCGCAGCAGGAGATCGCCGATGTCCTCGGCATTTCGCCGACCCATGTCTCCACCAAGCTCGCGCGCATCCGCCAGCACCTCCGCCTCCAATTCACCTCCACAACCCGATGATCCCCATGGAAGATTCCACCCTGCAAGCCCTCTGGCAGTCCTACGACGCCCAACTCCAATCCAGCCTCCACCTGCAACGCGCGCAGGCTGCCGCCATCACCCACATGCGGGCGCGCACCTTGCTCGCCTCCATGCAACCGGTCAAGGTCTTGGCCATCGCCATCGGCCTGCTGTGGGTGCTCGCGGTGGACGGCCTCCTCGTGGCGACATACGACTGGGCCAGCCCGTTTTTGTGGTGTCGATGGGCCTGCAATCGCTGCTCACCAAGGTCGCGATCGGCGTCTATCTGTACCAGCTTGCCCTGATCCGCCAGGTCGATCTGAGCGGCCCCCTCCACGCCACGCAGGCGCGCATCGTCCGCCTGCAGGCCTCCACGCTCGCGGTCGCCCGTATCCTGTTCCTGCAATTGCCGCTCTGGACGACGTTTTACCTCAGTGTGCCCATGCTCGCAGCCGCCCCTCCCGCGCTGTTGGTCTTGCAAGGGGTCGCCACCCTAGCCTTCAGCTACGCCGCCTGGTGGCTCTACCGCCACCTCTGCTGGGAAAACCGCGACCGCCGGTGGTTCCAGTGGGTGTTTGCCGGGCAGGAATGGACGCCGATGCGGAAGGCGATGGAATTGCTGGCGGAGTTGGAAGGGTGAGGCGCGGCTGATCTGCCGCTTGGCCCGATTGGCAAAGTCGCTCAGCAATCGCTGCTTAAGTAGCACCTCAGCGCCGCAAATAAAAGTATCCCCGCTGTGGTTGGCTTTGGCCTTCAAATTCAAACACATAGTAATATAGGCCGTTGGGAGCAGGAGCGCCCTCTGCATAAAGCCCTTGGTTGGCCACGCCATTCCATTTACCGTCCCAATCTTCGTCGCGGTAGATCATGGCCCCCCAACGGTTAAATACAGTAAAGGAGTTCTCCTTGTGATAGTCAATGCCATCTACCCAGAATTCATCATTTAGGCCGTCCCCATTGGGTGAAAAGCCTTGGTAGAATTTAACATCGCAGGGGAAAGCCTCTAACCAATCTGGTTTGCCATCTTGGTTACAGTCATTTTGAGCGAAGGCAAACTGGCTTTCATCAAAATCCGAAAAGCCATCTCCATCTGCATCTGGATCCCGGTAGTCTGGCCACGGCAAAGCAGGAAAGATTGGATCCCGGTCGTTATCGGTATTCTTGGGCTGAATGGTGCCATGAGAAAAATCCCATCCGTAGCCATCCATATCGACAAACTGATCCAACATCCCGTCTGCATTGGCATCCAACCGTGACATCAAAATCAGGATTGTGTCCGCACTACCCTCGATCACATCCATCAACTGGTCATTGTCGCTGTCGAGGTCGAGGTAATCGGGGTTGCCGTCGGCATCACTATCCAAGGGCACCAAAATGGCTTTCTGATCATCCCATCCATCTACGACCAAGGAATCAAACAAATCCACCACATATCCCCCTGGGATGGGATAAATGCCACTGCCCTCAATGATATCGGGAATGCCGTCGTTGTCACTGTCTCGGTCTCGTTGCGTCGGATAGCCATCCCCATCCTGGTCAACCCTTGCCGCGAGGGGATTGTCCAGCCAGCCATCACCATCTGCATCCACAAAGATATCTATTCGACCGTCTGGCTTGTTGCCGGGCCCGCCTTGGTCATCGCGGTATCCCGCCTCAATTACATCCGCGATTCCGTCTTGGTCGCTGTCCAAATCCCGAAAATCAGGAATGCTGTCCTGGTCCCAATCAGTTCTGGCGTTTGAGGCAAAATTATCATCCATGCCATCGCCATTGGCATCGATGATCACCGTCAAAGTGCCCACAAGATTGTTTTGGCCGGGTTGGTCTTCGAAGAGGTCGGCTAAGCCATCATTATCGGAATCGAGGTCAATATAATCGGGTAGATTATCTTGGTCGGTGTCCACGTATGTAGGAATGGCCACTGCTGCAAACCAGCCCGGGCCCGGAAAACCTTGCAGGGTATCTACCCTGCCGTCTTGGTTGCTGTCCCATCGGGCTGCAAATCCGGTGCGCATGGCCTCATAAATATCCGAGATGCCGTCATTGTCTGAGTCGAGGTCAATCCTGTCGGGCAAGGGGTCTGAATCTGCGTTGCGTATACCGGGATGGGGGATGGAATTGTCCCAACCATCGGGGTCACTGCCTGGCACCATGACCACAGTGGGCCCTGTGGTATATCTACCTCCTTCTCGCAAATCCAGAAGGCCGTCATTGTCTGCGTCCAAATCATGGTGGTTGGTAATGGCATCGCCATCATGGTGCGGCCATTGTACTAACATTTGGGCGTCATCAGCGCCATCTTGATTGACGTCCAGCAAACCGTCCACCATCCCATCAATTGGTCCGGCGTCGCGCCCACCAGATTCGATGACATCCGGGATCCCATCGTTGTCTGTATCTAAGTCATAGCGATCGGGAACCAAGTCGCTGTCCCAATCGCGTACGCCATGTAGCCGCTCATCCTCATCCCAGCCAGTGTGAAGCGGATCAGTAAAAACAACCACCAAGCCGAAGCGGCTGTTGGGTCGGCCGACTTCTTCGTCACGGTCGTATAGCCCGTCATTGTCGGAATCCAGGTCTATAAAATCCGGAAAGCCATCGGCGTCATAGTCAGAAATGCCCGCCTGCGAGGGGCTGTCCTGCCATCCGTCACGATTCACATCGACGAGCGGAGTACCAGCACCACCCGAGCTATCGGTGTCCACACGCCCATATTCCACCAAGTCCGCGATTCCGTCATTGTCGGAATCAAGGTCGTGGACATTGTGAATGCCGTCTTGATCGCTGTCAAGCATGACAACAATCATGCGGGTATGGTCCACACCATTGCTATCTGGATCGGATATTGCGTCAAGGCGTCCGTCCCCATCGATGTCTGGCAGACGCTCTTCGCGAATATTTGGAATGCCGTCATTGTCGGCGTCCAAGTCCCGCCATGCTGGTACCGTGTCAAGATCTGGATCGACTTCGTGGGTGGCTGCGAGGGCGCGATTATCCCAGCCGTTGGTATCAGGATCAATCAAATTCATGAATATCCCATCTGCGCTTAAGCCCCCCATGCCCGCTTCCTGAATATCATACCGGCCATCATTGTCAGAATCAAGGTCTTGGAAATCAGGTATCCCATCTGCGTCAGCATCGAAACCGATCAGGTTTTCAAAATCATCATCCCATCCATTTCGATTGGGGTCATTGGCCAAGAGGCGATTGGTGTCCAGCGGCACTTTCCCATTGCTGTCTTGACGCACCCACCCAAATTCGACGATATCGGGCAAGCCATCGTTGTCGGCATCGAGGTCAAAGGCATCATCAAAATGATCGGAATCTGAATTTCCGCCAGTTCTTGCGGTCAAACATTCGATTTGATCGGAGATTCCGTCATTGTCATTGTCAAGGTCCCGCTCATCGGGCACACGATCCAAGTCGATGTCCTTGGAAATCCGGATGAAAAAAGTTGCCGTGTCACACAAGGGAGGTGTCCCGTCATCACAAACGACATAGTCAAATTGGTCGTCGCCGAAGTTTCCCATCCCAGGATGAAACTCAATGGTATCCTGCCCCCTAATGGTTGGCGGTAATGCCAGCCCTGGCACGCTAGAGATCGAAACGATATGGAGGGCAACACTATCGGCGATGTCGGGGTCGTAGTCATTGGCAAGCGGCAACAAATATATACTTACGTCTTGGACGGTTGTGTCTCTATCTGCCACTGCAATCGGAGGTCGATTGCAGGGATCTGCGTCGAGCGTGGCCTGGCAAGTGGATCCTGTGGTGGGATTGGGTTGCGATGCGCAACCTCCCAGTGGGGCCACCTCAATGCCGACATCTAGATATTCCTTTGTCCGAATGGGTACCGTGGGCTGCTGAAATCCGTTTTCAGCCCAAGTTTTGCCAGATGTGTCCAGAAGGCCATATTCCGTTGAACTCACAATGGTGAGCGATGCTTGAATCGTTGGTAACGAATTATCTTGGGAGTTGATGCAAGGGTAAATGCGGTTGGCGGGAATATAGTCAAACCCCCGCCCTAGGTTCCACTTCACCCGAGAATCATGAGCCCCTCCCCCATCATCGTGGATGTACAGACGTGCACGAACCCATTTCCACCCGAGCATGTTTGCATTGGCATGATTTCCGGACAGACAATAGGTACCTCCCTCTTGTGCCCCGTTCACCTCCATGGCCACACGAGTGAGGCTGAAATAATTGCTGCCTAAAAACAAGGCTGTGGCTTGGGTCGTACTGGGATTGGTCCCCAATTGAAATTGCACGCACGGGACATTTGCCGGAACCAATATCCACGCATCAAACGTAGCCTGGAAAAGCGGCTGGTTCGAATTGACAAAAAGCCCAAATGCATTGGAAGGATTGGAGGTAGTATCCGTCGATGGTAGATTGGGGTGGCTTGGAAGCGACGCACCAGAATTGAACGCCTCCAGAAAGTCTTGCTGGCCTGGTGTCTGGCTGGACACTGTGTTGGTATTGGTCCAATGCTGAAAATACATATGGCCTGTTAGGTTGCTTGGCCTCCTTTGCCTTACGGCCACCAATTGGAGTGGACCACAGACAAATACATTGTCACAAGCACTGCCCGAGATCACATCGTGCACCAAGATCGAATCTGATTGCTTGAACCGCGTATCGAGCAGAATAGGCTGCCCAAGGGTAGGACCTGGGTAGTCGGCCCCGAAGAGAAAGCCGAGCGTATCGCGAAAAGCAAACTCACCGCCTTGCCTTTTCATCCCGGAGGGTTGATTGACAACCGCATCGGCTGATGGTACGGATTGGATGTACTGGGGAGGGATGTTTACCAAACCATCGCCAATGTCCCATTGCACCCGAGTATCCGCTAGGTTAAGTGCATCATGATGGTATAAACGAAGCCGCGTATATCGAAATCCCTGACCAAGATCCGAAATGGGAAGGTTGACGGGGATCGTCCATGTCGCGACTGCGCCAGATACACCTGCTGAGTCAAAGGCCTCAATGACCTTGACCATGTTAGCCATGGTGCCATCCTGGCTTAAATACAGGGACATTGATTTTCCATAGATTCCGCGGACTCTAAATTCGATGCATTGAATGCTGTCTGGAATGATTAGCCACCCGTCCTGCTGTGCCTGTTCGACACCTCTGTCGGCGTTATTGCCATTACAATTGCCAGTACATTTTGGCCATAAATATTGGATTGAGCTGGATGTCGGCTCAGAACCGGATGCCGAATAAGTGATCCCCAAGGTCGGCCAATTGATCGTGGTCGAAACCTGATTGGGATGCAAAGGCAATCCAAACGCATCGAACCCGGTAAAGATTGAATCGATTTGTTCTTGTAAACCTCGATTATTACCATTCCCATTTTTATCAACCGCTTCGGTATCCCTCCACACCTGTGTAAATAATACGCCATCACCGTTGGGGCTGAAGCCATTGATCTGTACGAGCTTAACAGGGCAGGTTGGGGTAAGATGTCCCGGCGATGGAAGCGGTGGGCATTGCGCTTTTAAGGAAGCGGTTACAGCCATTAGCACAAAGACCAAGACCTGGGTAAAGTTGACGGCTTTCATGGGCGATTAGATTTCTAGGATGATAAACTCTGTTCGGCGGTCGATTTGGTATTCCTCCGGGGTGCAGCGCGTGTCGATATCTCCGCTGCACCGACATCCGGACTTAGGAAAGCGCTCACCTGCGCCCCTGTAGGTGATGCGGAATGCGCCATCAGGAACCTTGGGTCGGAGGAAGTCGGCTATGGCTTTGGCACGCTTTTCGGACAAGGCGAGGTTGGCCTCATCTGACCCTCGGCAGTCAGTATGTGCCACAACCTCAATCTTAAGCGTTGGATTGTCGTTTAGGGCTCCTACCATGGCGCTCAATTCTCCCACGGTGTCGGGTATGGCACTGCCATCACGCCCTTCAAAAAAATAAGGCAGTATGCCCAGCTGTAGGGCCAGGTCATCGCGAATAGTTTTTTTGCGCATGCTAAAGTCGAGGAAGCGCCCATTCACCTTCGCTTTGTGAATGTCGTGACATCCAAAATGATCGAGTCGATGGTGATAGCTGAGCGTCTTGGTGAGGTGCCCGTCTAGCTTGAGGATGAAGCGGAAGCTAATGGAGTCTTTAAGGCTTTTTTCCGGCAAGGGAAGGAAATATTCACCGTTCTCTGGTGTGCGGTACAGTGTCGTGTCACCGGTCAAAAGATTCACGATGGTCAAGCCGACCCCTGGCATCGGCGCGCCCACCTCACTGTCTGTGATCACAAGCCGGATCGAGATATTGGGATCCCGGTTGAGCGTCAGTTGGGTCGAATATTCATCTGCTTCATCGTTTACCTGCACGGTGGCTTGTCCATCGAAGTGCAGGGATTTACTTCCTGTGATGACCCAGATCCCAGTGGTGTCTACCGGAAATTCAAACTGCCCTGACTCGGATGTGGTAGCGGTTTTGGCAACAATCCCATCCTTTAGGAGGGTTAATTCTGCGCCTTCTACAGGATCCCCAATGTCATCGGTGACGGTTCCGGAAATTGTTTTCCCAAACGCAAAGGGCATGAGAAATTCAAAGCTGTAGATGTCATCGTCAAAGGTCAAGGCCAAGGTGTCATCGAAGGGCCGCTTGGGCTTGGATCTTTCAGGAGCCGGCCGATTGCTGCAAAAGTAGCCCGACTGCAGGGCCCCATCGGCGACGATTCCAAAGTCATCTGAGGAGCTGTTGATCGGTAAGCCAAGGTTCTTGATTTTAAAAAAACGCTCGCCTTTTTGTTTGGCCGCAAAAAGGTCTAGCCCCCCCAGCCCCACATGCCCATCCGAAGCAAAAAGCAACACCCCGCTTTCCTCTATGTAGTAAGGGAACTGCTCATCTCCCTCGGTATTGACGGAATAGACGGGCTCAGGGGATTCCCAGCGGCCAGCCCGGTAGTCGGATTTCCAGATGTCGGTACCCCCGCGCCCGCCCGGTTGATCGCTGACAAAGTACATGCGGGTCCCATCCTCGTTAAAGGTCGCATGCCCGATGGAAAAGGTTGAGTCGTTGTATGGGAAGGCGACGAGGTCCCCCCATTCTTTGCCGTCGAAGGTGCTGAGGTAGAGGCCTAGATTTCGCACCCCTTGCGCTTCGGATTTCCCACGCACGGTGCGGGTCAGTGCGCAGCGGTTGCCATCGCCGCTGAAAGCAATCGGCCCATCGTGGAGGCGGCTGTTAAAACGCCGCTCAAAATACTTTGCACGAGGGTTCCGATGCCGGGTATTGACCGCATAGAGGTCGGTAAAGTGGCTGCGGTTGCCACCCCACTCATACACAATGGGGGAGTAGGGGTGTCGCGTAGATGCAAAAACCAACTGTTGGCGCAGAAGTGCCAAACCAAAATCCTGCGCTTCAGAATTAAAGGACATGAATTTCACTTCCGCCTGATTGGATCGTTTGCGCAACAAGCTGCGGTAGTCGCCGGCATTGCGGTAGGCACGTGCGCGAGAATCACGCGGCGCCGCATGGAACAGCTTGGCAAGCGCTTGGTCTGCAGCTTCATAATCTTCGAGACGCATGCATAACTGGGCAAGGCCCCAGATGTCGCTGGGGGTAGGGAGGTCGGAATCTAAGACCTTTTCGAGGCAGACTCGCGCATGCGCCCAATGTCCAATCGCGATATAACACTGGGCAAGGTTGCGGTAGGCCTTCAGGTTTTTATCGGACGCCGCCTCATAGGCAAGAATGGCCTGTGTGTAATTCAACTGCTTATATTCGGCATGCCCCAAAAGCAGGTTGGCAGACTGCCCTGGGGCCTGGAAGTGCCAGCATACGATTGCAAAAATGATGGATGCTACCTTTTTCATCTTGGGCACGGTTAAAAATATCTCGGGGAACGTGTACCCTTCGAATTGCGAAACAAGAAATCATAACGCAGGGCAAACTCGTGGCTTCCACCATTGAACCGCCCGGAGAGATTGGCAAACGACCAATCGTACCCATATCCAAGAAAAAGCTGCTCGGTGAAGTTAAAGCCCAATTGCAACCCGACTGCTTCTGCGTGGCGGTACATCATGCCCACGATCAACCGATCACGGAAGATGAGATTGCCCGTAAGGTCAATTTGTACGGGTGCATTCGCGGTGTATTTGACCATGGCACTTGGCTTAAATTGTACCCGGTGCTTTAGTTGAAAAACCGCACCAGCGATGGCATAATAATGCCGTTGCTTAAGCCCAGCAATGCTGCTGGTAACCAGGTTGTCTCGAAGCCGCCCTTCCAACAGTTCCGGCACTGAGAATCCCAAATAGTAAGTATCGTGTTGCAGATACAGCCCCGCTCCGATATTGGGAATCATGCGACTCTGGAAATTGCTGCTCAGTGCGATGTCGCCAGGTTCACGGATATCCAACTGGCGAAAGTCTTCTGAAAGCCATCCCAAGCTCCCTTTGAGTCCCATGGCCAAGACACCGTGGCGGCTGACCGGGATTCGAAAGGCAAAATCTGCCTGGGCATTGGTGAGCTTGGTCAAAGCGACTACATCATGGGTGACCGTCGCCCCAATCCCAAAGCGTTGTCGATTCAAAGGCGTATGCATCGTAAGGGTGTGCGTCGCAGGTCGGCCGGGGAAGTTCACCCACTGCAAGCGTGTCAAGGCAGTCAAGGTCAATGCCTCCCGGCTGCCTGCGTAGGCGGGATTGACCGCCTGCGTATTGTACATATAATAGGTGTACATGGGATCCTGCTGGCCAAAGAGCGGATTGGCGAGTAGCATACCCAAGACCAAAAGCTTGGTGAGTAGTTTTGTATTCATCGCTTGGGAGGAATTGCTGTGAGAGGGGATAGGGAACTTGCCAAAAGTCGCAACAGCACATATCCGCCTGTCGTGGCACAAACCATGATCAATACGACGATGCTGCTGCTTGCCAAGGCGTAGGTGTCACGGGGCTCATCCAGTGCAAGAAGTAAAACCAGTACGACCACAAGGATTGCCTGGAGGGCCAATATCCGCTTGAGCCAAGCCAAGGCGGATGTAGCAGACACAGACTGGCCACCCGGATCATCCGTGGCTAAGACAGGTGGTGCCGCCATGTCCGGCTTGTCAGTGGAGGTCGCCAAGGGATGCGGCGAGGCGGCGATAGTCGTGACCTGTACCGCG
>VYMD01000494.1_pt2 | contig 10178 bp, 7 predicted proteins | sample 5115311 | NCBI WGS metagenome assembly VYMD01 (sample SAMN12291779, study PRJNA351875) | freshwater metagenome | isolation source: freshwater lake | place: USA: Michigan, Wintergreen Lake | collected 2013-08-08
CAAGCCGTTTCCAGCACGGCAACGATAAATCTTAGTTTCATTCAAACCGAGCGCGACAAAGAGCTTTTCTGCACCGGCGCACGGCTGATTGACCAAAGGCGGTTTAATTCGTGGCATCTGGGCGCGACCACGTGGCGGTATTTGCCCATCACGCTTCAGGAAATCAACAATAATCCCAATCTTCCATCACTTATCCGCGATTGAGGTTTTATGCGCTTTCTAAGGTTTTTTGCTCTGCCAATCGTGGTCGCGCTTGGTTGTTGGATTGTTTTGGCTATACCGCTTGTGGCTCAGATAGCTGACGGTGAGCGGCGTTTGGTGATGAATGTTGGTGGCAAACCAGCCGAAATATGGTATTTCGGAAATTTTGCGCTTGATACGTCTGCAAATCCGAGTATTACTCGCGCTGTGGTGATGGTACATGGTGCAGGACGCAACGCGGGCGGTTATTACAGTTACACCCTGAGTGCCGTACAGAAAGCCAAGCGTGAGGCTTCGACGATTGTGATTGGACTGCATTTTCCGATGGAGCGCGATTTGGATTCCTTGAAGATGGGCGATAGCGTTCTGTACTGGACGAATGTAGGTTGGAAACAAGGCGATGAATCGGTACAAAGCGAAAAGCGTCCGCGAAAAATTGCGTGTGGCGAACTTAGTTCGTTTGCCGTGTTGGATTCCGTCGTGATGCGCCTTGCAGACAAAATGCGTTTTCCGAAATTAACGACTGTCGTGCTTGCCGGACATTCGGCGGGTGGACAATTTATGCAACGTTACACGGCTGGAAGCCAGATTACAAGTGCTGTTCAGGCATATTCCAAGCAAAAAAAAGTAGCGAATCCTACGTTTCGTTTTATCATCTCTAACCCCTCCTCCTACGCCTACCTCGACGACAAACGCCCTGTTTTTGGTGATTTCAGCGTTCCGCCAAAAACCTTTGCCCGTCCGACAGATACAAGCGATGCAGGTGATTTCAACGAGTACCGTTACGGTTTAGAAAAACTCAATCCGTACATGACAGCGACCGGCAAAGAACGGATTCGGCGGCAGTTTTTGGAACGCGAAGTATGCTATCTGATGGGCGGAGCAGACACGCTGCAAAGCCAAAATAATCTTGATACTTCGCGTTCTGCACGGCTACAAGGCAGATTCCGTCTTGAGCGTGGGCGGGCGTTTCATTCTTATATCTTGAATCATGCACCCAGCCTTGTTGTGACAAAACGACAAAAACTTCCACTCACAAAAAATATTCGCCACACGATTGAGGTTGTGCCTGATGTTGGACATGATGGCAAAAAAATGTTTACCTCAGAAGTGGCTTTACGACAGATTTTTAAGTAAGGAACGCAAAATCAATAAAAGCGTGTTTTTGCCGTAGGGGCGAAAAATCTTTCGCCCTTACAATGCGATATGTGGCAGAACAATCGTTCCGTGCAAAAAAACGCGCTTGTATTTGAATCACATTCCCAAGTACAATGATTTCATTATTTCTTCACCTATCAAATATTGCTCCAGCATAGTTTTTCTGCGCCCCTGCGGTCAATACTAAACTCAGAAATACAACAACAAACACAAAATCTATGATTATTGACCAAGCCATCGTTGATGCACCTGTTGAAAAACGGTGGTATAAAAATCTCACCGTGCAAGTGCTGACGTGTGTGTTTATTGGTGCGCTTTTGGGCGTTGTCGCGCCGGATTTTGCCGCGTCTCTGAAGCCACTTGGAGACATTTTTATCAAGCTCATCAAAATGGTGATTGCTCCGGTGATTTTCATTACGATTGTTACGGGCATTGCCTCCATCGGCAATTTGAAAAAAGTTGGTAAAATTGGTTTGAAGGCACTCGTGTATTTTCAAATTGTCACAATACTCGCGCTTGCTATCGGACTTGCGGTGGTCAATCTTTTGCAACCCGGAAGCGGCATAGATATTAGCGCGGTGGCAAATGCTGATGTTTCGGAATACGCCAACGCCGCCAAACAAACCACGATATTGAAATTTATTACAAACATCGTCCCAGAGTTTGCGTTTGGTGCATTTACCGAAGGAAATATGCTGCAAGTGCTGTTTTTTGCTATCCTTTTCGGTGTTGCGCTTGCCGGAACGGGTGAACAAGGCGTACCTATTCGTTTGGGGCTTGAGCGCATTGGAGCGGTATTCTTTCGTATTATTGGCATGGTGATGAAGGTCGCACCACTTGGCGCGTTAGGTGCGATGGCATTCACGGTGGGTAAGTTCGGTTTAGCATCAATCTGGGTGCTTGCAAAGCTGATGTTTGCTGTGTATGTAACGTGTTTCCTGTTTGTGTTTGTTGTTTTGAATCTCATTCTTTGGAAATATAATGTCTCATTGTGGCAGGTTTTACGCTACATTCGGGAAGAATTGCTGATTGTGCTTGGAACGTCGTCGTCAGAAAGTGTGTTGCCGCGCATTATGCAAAAGCTGGAAAAACTTGGGTGTAGCAAGCACGTCGTGGGCTTGGTTGTGCCAATGGGGTACTCGTTTAACCTTGACGGAACGGCTATATACCTGTCAATGGCGGCTATTTTCATCGCGCAGGCATTTGCAAAAGATTTGTCCCTAGTGCAGCAACTTTCGATTATGGGCATTTTGCTTATCACTTCAAAAGGTGCGGCAGGCGTAACGGGGTCGGGATTTGTAACGCTCGCCGCAACACTTTCGGCAACGCAGATGTTGCCTGTGGAAGGGCTTGCACTCTTGCTTGGCGTGGATAGATTTATGTCCGAAGCGCGTTCAATCACGAATTTGATTGGTAACGTGGCGGCAACGATTGTGATTGCAAAAAGCGATCGAGAATTTAATGAGCCACAAGCCGCATTGGAACTAGCCTTCAAGCAATAATCTCTACCAACCAAAAACTAAAAACCAACAACTAAAAACCAACAACAACCAACCATGAAAAAACTTGATGTTCTGAATGCTCTCGCTAAACATAAAGCCGTTGCAGTGATTCGCCTGCACGATGCAAGTGATGTGATACCAGTCGTGGAAGCTGTTGTAAAAGGCGGCATAAAGCTGATAGAACTGACGCTCACGACTCCGGAGGCACTCACAAAAATTGAGGAATTGTGCGGAATATACGAAGGGAAAAAAAGCAAAAGTGGCGTGGTGATTGGCGCGGGGTCGGTACTTTCTGAAAGTGATGCAAAAAAAAGCATCAAAGCAGGTGCAAAGTTTATTGTAAGCCCCATTTTCAAAAAAGAAATAATTGAAGCAGCACAAAAGCGTGATACTGTTGTGATGTGTGGTGCATTCACGCCGACTGAGATTTTACGCGCTTCGGAAGCTGGTTCAGATGTGGTGAAAGTGTTTCCGGCGGACGTTGTTTCTCCGGCATATTTCAAAGCCGTGCTTGCGCCCATGCCGCATTTACGCATGATGCCGACGGGCGGCGTAACGCTCACCAATGCGGGTGAATGGCTTCAAGCGGGCGCAGTTGCTGTTGGCATTGGTGGTGCGCTTTTGGATGGTAAAGCTATTGCAGCGCGGCAATTCGATACTTTAACCAAAAATGCACTGACATTTGTAAAATCGGTTGAATCCTTCAAGTACGCATAAAATCTATCTTTCCAGCACTATGGCTATTGTAACTTTTGGCGAAATTCTTCTGCGCCTGACACCACCAAACTTTGCACGAATTCAGCACACATCCAGTTTTGATGCGCACTTTGGCGGCGCAGAGGCAAACGTGGCTGCGGCATTAAGTTCGTGGAATCAGTCTGTGCGGCTTGTGTCGAAAGTTCCCACAAACCCGCTTGGGAACAGTGCTGTACGGTTTTTTCAGTCCTGCGGCGTGAATACTCGCTCCATCAAAAAGGGCGGGGAACGGCTTGGAATCTACTTCTATGAACAAGGAGCAGGCTTGCGCCCGTCGGTGGTGGAATACGACCGCAAAGATTCGGCATTTACTGACCCTGCCGAAAATGAATTTGATTGGTATGAAATATTACTTGGCGCATCATGGTTTCATTGGACGGGCATAACGGCAGCACTTTCGCCAAGTGTTCTTTCTCAGCTACGAAAAGCCTTGAAAGCCGCACAGAATCACGGCGTAAAGGTGATCTGCGATTTGAATTATCGTTCAAAATTGTGGTCAAAAGAAGAAGCACGAGAGACAATGACCGATCTCATGCAATACGTGAATGTGCTTGTTTCCAACGAACACGACACGCAGATTTGCTTGGGTGTGGAAGTGGAGCAGTCTCCAAATACTGAAGAATACTATCGTTCATTAGCAAAAACCCTCAAAGACCGCTTCAAATTTGATGCCGTCGCCTTGTCGGTCAGGGAAAGTGAAATTGTGCAAATCCCGGACGTGATACACCGACGCGCATTATTGCTGGATTCGCGGGATTGTAGCAACGGGTATTTTTCGCACAAACACACCTATCGCCCTATCGAAGACATTGGCGGCGGTGATGCGTTCACAGCAGGGCTTATTTACGGGCTTTTGCATGAAGAATCTTCCCAAGATGCACTCGAATTTGCCGTCGCTGCGGCTGCTCTCAAACAAACCGTTCCGGGCGATGTCAGCTTGGCAAGCATTGAGGAAATACGCGCCTTAGCGGTTAATGGCAAAGGTGCGAAGGTGGTAAGGTAGTTTTTAGTTGGTGGTTTTTAGTTTTTAGTTGGTGGTTTTTAGTTTTTAGTTGGTGGTTTTTGGTTGATTGTTTTTTGTTAATCTATTTAAGAAAAATTACCTGCAAGCCGCCTAAAATCTAGCTTCTTCCAAACCAAAAACTAAAAACCAACAACCAAAAACCAATGACAACCAAAAACTAAAAACAAACAACCAAAAACCAATGACAATCAAAAACTAAAAACCAACAACCAAAAACCAATGACAACCAAAAACTAAAAACCAACAACTAAAAACCAATGACAACCAAAAACTAAAAACCAATGACCATCCATCCCAACGATAATGTTTGCGTTGCTGTAAACGACATTCCTTCAGGAACAGTGCTTGAAAACGGCGTTACGACAACGACGGACATTCCGGCAGGTCATAAAATCGCGCTTCGAGCAATCGCGCTTGGCGAGAAGATTGTGAAATACGGCTTTCCTATTGGCTCTGCAACGGAGGATATTCCGCAGGGCGCGTGGATACATTCGCACAACCTCAAAACAGATTTGAACGACCAACAAACCCTTTCCTACAATCCCAAAACCACCAACCAAAAACCAGAAACCACTAACCAACAACCAAAAACCTTCCTCGGCTACCGCCGCAAAAACGGCTTGGTTGCTACGCGGAACGAGATTTGGGTGATAAACACCGTTGGCTGCGTGAATGGTACGGCAGAGCGCGTTGCCAAAATAGCGCATGAACGCTATGCCGTGCAAGCGGGATTGATAGACGGTGTGCATTCTTTTTCGCACCCGTTTGGCTGTTCGCAACTTGGTGATGATTTGGTGAACACACGGCGAATACTTGCAGGTCTTATGCGGAATCCCAACGCAGGTGGAGTCTTGGTTTTGGGGCTTGGTTGCGAGAATAATCAAATGAAAGCCCTCTTGGAATTGGCTGGCGATACGATAGACCGTGAACGCTTGCGTTTTTTCAATACACAGGAGGTTGAAGACGAGATAGAATCAGGTCTGGAGGCTATTGAAGCAATCGTCGAGCAGATGAAACGTGATGTTCGTGAAACAGTGCCGCTTTCGGAATTGCGCATTGGCGTAAAATGTGGCGGTTCGGACGGTTTCTCAGGAATCACCGCAAACGCGCTTGTGGGGCGGATTACCGACGCTTTAGCAAACTCAGGCGCGGCGGTATTGCAAACCGAAGTACCGGAAATGTTTGGCGCGGAAGATGTCCTTGCCTCGCGGTGCAGGAATGAAGCGACGTTCAAGCAATTTGTCCAAATGATTGACAATTTTAAGCAATACTTTGTGAAGCACAATCAGCCCGTGTATGAAAACCCTTCGCCCGGCAATAAAGCTGGCGGTTTGACCACATTGGAGGAAAAATCGCTCGGAGCAGTCCAAAAAGGTGGCACAGCAGAAGTGGCTCAAATACTGGAGTATGGCGAATACGCACGGAACGAAGCGGGTTTGGCGTTAGTAAATGCACCCGGAAATGACGGCGTTTCTTCAACGGCAATGACCGCAAGCGGCGCAACCATGCTGCTTTTCACGACGGGACGCGGTACGCCGCTTGGTTTTCCCGTGCCGACAGTGAAAATTTCTTCCAATAGCGAAATTGCCGCAAAAAAGCCGCATTGGATTGATTTCAACGCCGGAACAATCTTGGAAGGCGCATCAATGGACGATACCCGCGATGAACTTCTGGAGCGCATCATTGCTATTGCCTCAGGGCAAGAACGCACCAACAACGAGCGCAATGGCTACCGCGAAATAGCGATTTGGAAAGCGGGAGTTACCCTTTAGTTTTTGGTTGGTGGTTTTTGGTTTTTAGGTTTGAAGCATTGCCTACAAATACCGCGAATATGACCGAATCAAGGGATGAAGCTCTTTCTGGAAGCAATCGTCTTTATTCGACAAAGTTACAGGCATCATCAAAAATTTGACAATGATATTTACAACGAATGTAATAACCATGAAAAGCACTCTTCATCCCGCAAAACCTCACACGAACGGCAACGGCAGTGCCGCAACAAAGCCGTTTATTCACGAGAATTTCCTCCTTTCTAATTCCCACGCAGAACGGCTTTACCACGAGTTTGCGAAGCAGCAACCCATTATTGATTATCACTGCCATTTGCCGCCAGATCAAATTGCGACAAACAAACGCTTTGACAATCTTGCGCAAGTGTGGCTCTATGGCGACCATTACAAGTGGCGTGCCATGCGGACAAACGGCATCAATGAACGCTTTTGCACGGGTGATGCTTCGGACAAAGAAAAGTTCAATGCGTATGCCGCGACGGTTCCCAAAACGCTTCGTAACCCGCTTTATCACTGGACGCATTTGGAACTTTTGCGGTATTTCAATATTCCCAATCTCCTCAATGCTGAAAGTGCTGATGAAATCTGGTCTCGTGCCAATGAGCAGTTATCCGAAATGCCGACGCAAAAACTTCTAACGATGATGAATGTTCGCGTAGTCGGTACGACTGACGATCCGACGGATTCTTTGGAGCATCATCGCTCAATAGCCGCACAAAACCTTGCCGGAACGTTCCCTGTGAAAGTTGCACCGACCTTCCGCCCCGATAAAGCTATGGCTGTGGAGAATCCTGAAGCCTTTCAGCACTATACCGCCAAACTCGTGCAGTCTGCAAACGTTGATATTACCACGTTTCAATCGTTTTGTGAGGCATTGCAAAAGCGTCATGATTTCTTTGCTGAACTCGGTTGCCGCCTTTCTGATCATGGCTTAGAGCAGGTCTATGCAGAAGAATATACGGCGGCAGAAATTGAGGAAGCCTTTCAAACCATTCGTCGCGGAAATGCCTTGAATGCCGCACAAATACTGAAGTTCAAATCTGCTGTGTTGTACGAAGTGTGCTTGATGAATCATGCAAAAGGCTGGACACAGCAATTTCACTTGGGCGCACTGCGCAACAATAATGCTCGCATGATGCGGACGCTGGGCGCAGATACAGGATTTGATTCCATCGGTGATTTCCCGCAAGCCCGCTCCCTTGCTCGTTTTCTCGACCGTTTGGATACGAATAATCAGCTTACGAAAACAATCTTGTACAATCTGAATCCTGCTGATAACGAGGTGTTTGCTACCATGATTGGTAATTTTCAAGATGGCACGATTGCGGGCAAAATCCAGTACGGAAGCGGCTGGTGGTTTCTTGACCAACTGGACGGTATGCGCCGCCAACTCGACGCACTCTCCAATATGGGCTTACTTTCTCGCTTTGTGGGTATGCTGACTGATTCTAGGAGTTTTCTTTCGTACCCCAGACACGAGTATTTCCGCCGTTTGCTGTGTGATATTCTTGGAAGCGAGATAGAGCGCGGCTTGTTGCCTAGTGATATTCCGCTCATCGGCGGCATGGTTGCTGACATCTGCTACAACAATGCGGAAGAGTATTTTGGGTTTTAGTTGTTGGTTTTTAGTTGTTGGTTTTTAGTTGTTGGTTGATTGTTTTTGGATGTAAGACTTTTATTTGTAAATAGTTAGTATTGTTCAATTTTCGTAATATTACCGATGAATCACAACAACGAATCCACTAAAAACGAACCAACAACGAACCAAAAACCAACAACCAACAACCAACAACTAAAAACCAACAACCAACAACCAACAACCATCCTCCAATTCGGCGGTGGCGTGTTTTTACGGGCGTTTCTGGGAAGTTTTGTGGAGGAAGCAAAGACGCGGTTTGGCAGACAAGAGCGTATTGCTATCGTGGAACGCAGTCGTAGTGAGGCTTCGGAGGTTTTAGCTCGTCAGAATTACGAATATACAGTTGTTGCACAGGGAATAGTCGAGGGAAGAGAAGTGCGAGAAGCAACAAGGATTCATGCGGTTTCGGAGATATTGGCTGCGTCGGCAGATTGGGCGCGAGTGCTGGAAATTGCTGCTTCGGATAGTCTCCGATTGATTGTTTCCAACACAACAGAAGCAGGAATTGTTTTCGACGAAAGCGACGTGGAGCGCGTACAATCAGGGAATGTGCCGGAATCGTTTCCGGGGAAATTATTGGCGTGTTTGCAGCATCGGTGGAACATGAGTAATGGTGAGGCTTCCGGCGTATGTGTTTTGCCAACGGAATTGATTGACAATAATGCAAGCGCACTTCAATCAATTATCCACGAACTCTGCCAGAAAATATCGGTAGAATCTGCATTCCTTGACTGGCTTGAAAAAAACGTCCTATTTTGTAATACCTTAGTTGATAGAATTGTTCCCGGAACACCCGACAAAACCTCACTCGCTGAGTATGTTGCTTGGCTTGGTTATGAGGATAATGCGCTCATCACAGCCGAGCCGTATCGGTTGTGGGCAGTCGAAGGAAATGAGGATGTGCGAACATTGCTGCCGTTTACAGACTGTGCAGGGGTTGTCGTTAAACCAAATATTCAGGAAGAGCGGACACTGAAAGTGCGGATTTTGAATGCCGGGCATACGCTTATGGCTCCACGCGGCATAGAACAAGGCTTAGAGACGGTGTTAGATGTGATGAATCACCCTGAACTTTCAACATATATTGAAGAAGCACTACGCACGGAAGTTGCATTAACCCTTGATTATGAGCCGGATAGGGTTCAAGAATATATCAGTGAGGTTTTAGACCGTTTCCGGAATCCTTTTTTGCGTCATAAACTTTCGGGGATTCGTAATGGGGAAGAAATGAAGTTCAAAACGCGCGTCCAGCCCAGTATTGACTGCTTTGAAGGGAAGTTTGGCAGGAAACCTAAATTTCTGAAAATTGAATTCTAGGAGTTTACATAAGGTGTATTCCGCTATGCCGACATTTACGCTGCTTCTAAAGCCGCGATGATGTCTGCTTCGGCGATGACTAAAATATTTGCGACCTGTGAAAGTGGAATCCCTGCTTTGACCATTGCGGCTGCGCTTTCTAGGCGAGTTTTTGCGGCTACTTGCTCGGCATATTTTTCCGCATACTCTTTGACCGAAACATTGTTACCTATCCCGTCAAAGATTTCTGTGCTGGCTATCATGGTGAGTATCTCCGTGTAGGTTATCGTTGCGTACTTTTCCAAGTACAAATTTACAAAAAAATCGTGCAATTCCTTCTGCAATGATTCGCCACGCATTGAGGCTATGGTCTGACCAAATTCCACTGCTACCGCATCGTCTCGCTCTCGATTGCGCGGGCTGACCGTTACTCGTGCCAACAGCAACCATGCTCGTTCCAACGGACTAAAATTCTGCTCTTGCAACAGCAGTTCCGTTGCTTCGTCCAAATATACCACCTGCAATTCACCCGCATCCACCATCGGCTGCCAACGACCTGCTCCCGTATCTACGCTGCGATTGGCAAAAAATATCACCATCCGCACGTCATTATACTCCGGCGATTGTAGTTGCATGATTGCACACTCCGCGACTATCCGCGCATAAATGCCCGCATCTTTTTGGAACTGTATTTCTGTTAGGATGAGCGGTAAATCCTCTGTGGGAGGTTTCATCACCACATCTACCCGAAAAGTTCTCTTGAACTCCAACGCCTGACACGTGTACTCGTTTGCCCGCGCTACGTCATATCC
>VYMD01001315.1_pt1 | contig 10168 bp, 9 predicted proteins | sample 5115311 | NCBI WGS metagenome assembly VYMD01 (sample SAMN12291779, study PRJNA351875) | freshwater metagenome | isolation source: freshwater lake | place: USA: Michigan, Wintergreen Lake | collected 2013-08-08
ATGAAGTAAAAACTAGGTCGAAATCTAGGATACTTTCCAAACTGACCTATCTCAGTTTTGGAATAAATTGCAGGAAAAAAATTTGCCAAACCACCAACCGATGGTAGCATCTCTTGGTGAAAAGTAAATATCTCGTGGTCATCAACAAAACCAAATGGTGAATTCTTGACCCCTCCAAAAAGAGAGATAAAAGTAGCAACAATAAGTATATATGGAATCAAATATCTAAACTTAAGTGTAAGATTTTTGAAGTACGCATAAGTGTCTAAAAATTTACTTAGGTTCATAGAAAGAAGTAATTTCGAAGAATAAGAACTTTGAAAAGGTCATATAACTATCTTTATATCTCTTTAATATCTTTGATTATTTCATCAATATAAAAATGGAAGTCTATTGTATTTATGGGAATTAGCGATCCGCGACTAAATGATTGATATAATAATTCTTTATCAGTCAATATATTTCTTTGAATTAAAGGAGGAAAAAAAACTCTTAATTGTTCATAATTTTCTGGATAGGGTGTGAAGCGGAAAATATAATTTCCATTCGAAAAACAGAATACTTTTCCAACATTGCAAGCCATCGCCATATGTAATCCACTAGAATCCATAGTCAAAACAGCTTTAGAATTTCCAACCAGATCAATTGTTTCTACTAATGTAGTTCGACCACATTGAGATGTAATCCTTTGAGAAATTTCAGATAGAATTTCGCCTTTTCTTTTTTCTCGTTTACCACCCAATATAATAATTTCATAATTTGTAAATTCTAAAATTTTTCTTGTTATAAAAACCAAATTCTCGATGGAGAGTTGCCGAAATTCATCATTTGCGCCAACAAAGAAAGAAATATACTCCTTTTTTATCGCTAACTGCTTATATGGTATGTTTAATTGAATAGAAGAAAGAGTTGAATCAAAATGAGAAAAAAAATACTTATTTCTATCGAATTCAAATTTAATTCTAGAATCTTCATCAATCAACTGATCGTATTTCTGATCGCCAAGTATTTTTAATTCACTTGAATAGTTTAAGTCATCTCCCTTTCGACCAATTTTCCTATCTGAATTTAAGGAAAAAAGTAAGAAATCAACAATACTATCGCGAGAGAATGTTGGCTGAATTACTGTATGAATCTTAAATCTATTCAATATTAAAAGTATGTAAAATCGATAAAAACGATTCTTGAGTATCCTTTCCACATTTACCCATACAATTTTATCGGCAAATTCTTTATCGTACTCTTCATATATTGGCCTCCAGGTAGCGTTTGCTAAAAATAATATCTTTCTACCCTGAACAAATGAAGACCTTTTGAAAGGTACAAGAAAATTTCTAATCAAAATATAATCGCCTATAGCATCTAGCTTACTAATTAGTATATATCCTTCGCTAAATAATGATTGAAAGGAGGTCATTTTAATTAAAAATATTATTATTTTTTTTAATATAAGAATAATATACACTCTAAGCATTAAAGTTCCCGATGAAATTCTGCAATATCCGAAAGAGTCGATGTTTAAGCTTTAGATAAATTGGAGGATTATGAAAGGTTCTCATTGAAAAATAGTCAGCGTATTCGTTGATTTTTATCTTCTTCGGATGTTTTAATGGAAATTTTAACGTTTCGACTTGCATTTTACCGAAGGGTGAATTCCTGTCCTTAGTATTAGTAGCACCTTCACCGAAACCTATATTTTTAATCAAATTGACCGATGGCATAACTGCGATGCGATTGTGAAACCAATTACTATAAAGCCATTGTAAATCCCATGTATCAATTTTTCCTTGATAAGCAGCTACTATGCTCTTCATCCAGAATTCTTTCTCTGACACATCCATTTTCAAAGTGTTTAAAACGTTTTGCATTTCTTTCGTGTCTGGCAGTTCCCTAATATAACTTTTCCAGGCTCTCCTCCACGTAGCCCAACCCCAAATATGAAAATACTTCGAAAAATAATAAGAATTCTTAATCTTTAGCCTGTTAAACGAGAAATTATCGCCACTTATCATTCCAATATGCTGATTATTTTTATAGAGTTCTAACAGTTCTTGGGCATAAGTAAAAAAACTTAAATCTGGGATGCAATCATCTTCAAAAATAATACCAAAATCTTCGTTATCAAACAACCAATCAATGGCTGATAAAATTCCAGCACGTGCCCCGCTATTCTTTTTTGAATATAAAAGTTTAACTTGGGTATAATCTGAAAACCTAGAGTTTAAAGATTTAACTTGACTTACCTTTTCTATATCCTCAATTACAGATTCTCTCGGACAATTAACTGCAAAATAAATTATCCTTGGTTTAATTTTCAGAATTTCATTAATCAGTATTTCTGTCTCTTTGGGACGATTAAAAGCAATAATTAGAATTGGCACATCGAACATTTTATCTATTTAAAGTCAAACGACCACTCCTGATTCAATAAAATAAAACCATGCCCTTGATCTATCGTTTGTCCGGTACCAAAAAAGTCACCTTCTTCAACCATAAATTTCCCAGCTGTTACTATTAGATCTTGTACAATCCCATCTGTTCTAACAATGACATGGTGTGAATAGGAACCAGGCGTTAATGGTAATCTATTCACTTTGCACCTTATCACTGCCGTCTCAGAAGATGGAATATCGAATTCCTTCGCAACCGATTTCGTATTTAAATCAGTGATCGTATAGTCATTCTGGTCTTGTAATTGAAATGCAAAGCTTAGCTTTTTATAACTCAATTTAATTGAAAATTTTACGAGAGCCGCAATTACCAAATCTTCACCAGACAGAAATAATTCCTTGCGTTCTCCTTTCGAATCTTCTGTCCAGGTTTCTAAAAATTTAACCTGACCCTCGCCTTGACGATCAGATCTCTCTGCTAAACTACTCTTTAAAATCAATTGATTGTCTTGCAAATATCTCGAAATACCATCATTCGTCCCACCGATAAATTTGACTTGTCCACTTTTTAAATAAACGACTTTTTCACATAATGCATTAATTGCAGCCATGTTGTGACTAACAAACATAATGGTTCTTCCGGATTCTTTAGATACTGATTCCATTTTACCTAAACATTTTCTTTGAAATTCAATATCCCCAACGGCAAGTACCTCATCGATGACTAAAATGTCGGGCTCAAGGTGTGCCGCTACTGCAAATGCCAATCTGACATACATACCACTAGAATAACGTTTGACAGGCGTATCGATAAATCGAGAAACTCCGGAAAAATCGACTATCTCATCGAATTTATTCCTAATTTCATTGCGAGTCATACCTAATATTGCTCCATTTAAAAAAACATTTTCTCGTCCTGTTAGTTCTGGATGAAAACCTGTTCCAACCTCAAGCAAACTCGCAATTCTTCCATTAAACTTTATTTTTCCTGATGTCGGTGAAGTTACTCTAGAAAGCAACTTCAGAAGTGTACTTTTCCCCGCTCCATTTCTTCCAACAATACCTATGATCTCTCCTTTCTTCACATCAAATGAAACATTTCGAAGAGCATAAAATTCAGAAGATTCAGCTTCAACTTGATTGGAAGTTAATGGTAAATTTGGATCTAATTTCCCTAGTTTTTTAGACCACCAAGATTGAAGATCTTTAAATAAGAAGCCATGAGAAATTTGACCAAGTTTATAAACTTTGGATACATCTTGAAAACTAATTGCATGTGAACTGGACATAAACTTTAAACGGTATCCATAAAAGACTTTTCTACTCGATTAAATAGCAATATGCTAATTAAAAATATCACAAATGATGAAATCATATTAATAATAATATGCTCAGAAGTTAAGATCGAACTATTAAAAAAAAGAAATCTAAAAGCTTCAATAATTGGCGTGATAGGATTTAACATATAAATATATAGATATTCTTTAGGAACTTGTGCAGTTGAATATGCAATGGGAGAAGCGAACATCCATAATTGAATTCCAAATTTTAGCACAAATTTTAAATCACGGTATTTTGTTGTTAGTGAAGAAACAATCAATCCAAACGAAAAGCTTACCATCGCTAGATAATAAATAAGGAATGGCGTCAGCAGTATGAGTAAATTAAAACCAACTAAATCACCGTTTTGATAATAATAAAAATAAACCGAGATGAAAAGAATAAACTGAATAACAAAGGATATTAAACCTGAAATCGTCGTACTAATAGGTACAGTCAATCTTGGAAAATATACCTTTCCGAAAACCGATGCATTTACAATGAAAGTATCAGACGTTCGATTTAAATTTTCTGAAAAATACATCCATAGAATGTTTCCACTTAGGTAAAATAAAAATGGAGGAATACCTCCAGTAGGTAAATTTGCAATCTTTGAGAAAACTACATAAAGAACAAAAGATGAGACAACTGGTTGAACTAGGTACCATATTGGACCTAATATGGTTTGTTTATAGAATGAAACAAAGTCTCGTTTAGTAAAATAATAAACTAAATCTCTATATTTCCACAGCTCTGAGAAATCAAAATAAAAAATATTATTTCTCGATGTAATGACTTTCTCAAATGACAAATTATCTTCTTTAATTGGTTTCATATTGATGGTAACTAGACTCAATCTTTTGTTAATATTTTTTGATAGAATTCATAGTGTTTTTCTACAGTTACATTCCAAGAAAAAATAGCATTTCGCGAAAACCATTTCTTTACTAGGTCCTTACGTAAAAAATCAGATTCTATTACATTGCTCATTGCTACCCTCATCGACATTACCTCATTTGGATTAAAATACTCTGCGGCATCGCCTGCCACTTCAGGGAACGAACTTGTATCACTGCAAACCACAGGACAACCCTGAGACATTGCCTCCAAGAGTGGAATTCCAAACCCTTCAAAAACTTAATTCGATCGAACCAAGAAGGTAATAATTTTCCTTTTTCTAGCGTTAAAAAGCTGAACGTTTTCGCAAAATGGTTATCACTAAATTTAAGACTTAGATTAAAGTTTACTCCCTTATCCTTTGATAAACCGTCTATTAATTGATAAAACAGACGAGAAATGCCACCATATCTTTGCAATGAAAAAATTTGGTAATCATACAATTTTTTCATCGGTAAAAATTAGCTAAACTTAATACGCGCGAGAGGAAATATAGCGCATGTTAAAAGCAATGAAATTGAAATCGGTCCACTAGTAAATGGCTGAAAGATACCAAATATCAAGATAAAGAAAAAATGCATTAGTATCACTCCCGCGAACATATTCCCCTTTTTAAAAAGACCTGAAAAATAATTAAGAAACAAACCGAACATTATACCACAAATTGAAATGAAGGGTATACCTCCATCCCGATACATACTAAAAAAAATTGAACCGAACGCATTGTAATGCATTGGCCTACCTTCACGAGTATACCCTATTAATCGATTTTCATGCAGATATTCTCCATTTAAATCCCCCTGTGGAGTTCCCTTGATCAATGAGCATTAAACGCTCGACGCTACCCAGTGTGGAACGACCATAAGATCTCACATGAATAATTGATTTTGGATTATTCAATTCTAAATTAAGAATGCCAATTGAAGCTATGTGATAATTTATTATATCAGCACCTAAAACCTTCTTCTTAAAGTCTTCAACACTACCGCTTCTATAAATACTTAAGACAATTAAAGGTATTAAAAGAATATTTAAACTAAGAAATGTAATTATAGTATTTCGAAGGATTGAGTTTTTCTTAATAAAAAATCTCTTATAGTTAAATATTGCAATGAATAGCAACGAGAAGAATATATAATAAAAACCAAATCTCCCCATCATCATCGCTGTATCAAGAGCAACAAGAATATAACTGCATACTAAAAGTAAATATCTCCCTTTTAGTATATAAAACAAGGTACCAAAAATTAGAATGAAAAACAGCAAAGGAGCTATGGTATTGGCGTAAATAAAGGCATTTAAATTTGTAACAAAAAGTATAGATTCTCGTCCAGCCAAACCAAACACATCTGAACGATACAACGATGTATTAGATATTCCAGTTTGTAAAATATATAGAAATCTAAAAAAAAGAAAAATAACAATAGGAGCTACAAAAAATATAGTAATAACGCTAACATACCTATATAACGATCTCGATACCAAGGTTTTACGTTTATTACTTGATTTAAAAAAATCAAAAGAGTTACACAAAACAACACTAATCTGTAGCATCAAAAAGAAAACGACATAGAGCAAAATCGTATGAATTGAAATTGCAAAATTACCAAAAAATGTAGATGCAGCAATTATTAAAAACAAAAACCACCATAAATAGATTATAGTTAATAATTCTTTAATATAACTTTTCGTAATAAAATTAATAATTAACAATACAATCGAGAAAAGGATGAGACCATAAGTTAAAAATACTGGCGAGAAATCCAATTTTATCTAGCTCCGAATCCCGTAAGAATAGTTTTAAATGTTTTAAATGTTATCAATAGATCCAACCAAAAAGAAAAATTTTTAATATAATAAAAATCGTATTCGAGCTTAATTTTCATTCCATCTACTTCTGCGGCATAACCTTGATTTACCTGTGCCCAACCTGATAGTCCGGGCCTTACAACATGACGATAAGAAAAGAATGGGACATCTTTCTCATACCACTTAGATAGCTCGAAGGATTCTGGCCTTGGTCCAATGAAGCTCATATGACCAATCAGTATATTGAAAACTTGAGGTAGTTCATCGACCCGAAATTTTCTAATCACACGCCCAACTTTTGTAATCCTTGGATCGTCAGTTGGATTTGTATAACCGCTTCCTCTTTTATCTATGTACATGCTTCGAAACTTTAACATAGGGAATAATTTTCCACGGTATCCCATTCTTGTTTGAATAAAAAACGGGGAACCTTTTGATTCTAATCGTATCAAAATAAAAATTATTACGAAAATCGGAATTAAAAAAGGAATAAATATTAATGCACTTAGTATATCTATCCATCGTTTAATAAACTCATAGAATTGTGATGGCAATAAAGAACCAAAAATATTCTCAGAAAGGTGATTGATTTGAACTCTTCCAGTTATCGATTCACGTATTTTCTTTTCAGAGTATACAGGAATTCTAGCCAATGTACATTTCGCAAGAAACGTTTCCCAGTCAGGTGTAATGTTAGGACTATCAAAATCGGCAACAACGGCATTAAATCTTTCACCATCTAGGTCGGGTTTGTTTAATATTTTAAAAAGCGCACCATGATTCTCTTGTAGTTCTTTGCTTCGTCCAAATGGTAAAATTGCATATCGAATCAATCGATATCTTCGACCAATAAAAAAACCGGCAAAACACCAACATAACGTAACTCCAAATCCTACAAAAAAAATCTGTATAGAGTAGGAAGTTCGAAAAAATAATATCAATCCTATAGGAATCAAATAACAAAAAAAAGTGATCGGAATGATATATGCAACTGATTCTGAATCAGGCAATCGAAAGAGTCTCCGCAAAGAAAATGTGGAAACAAAAAAAGCAAACAAACTTGCTAGAAGTGAAGTAATTAAATTTGGATCTTCAGATTTCCAAAACTCTAACCCCCAAATAGGGACGGCGCAACAAGTGATAAGAAAGAAACCACCAGTTACGAATTGAAACAAATAACTTAAAAGTATCCTCTCATACCATCGAGAATGGCGACGAATAAAATCAATATTTGCGTCATCTTGCATTGGATTCATGTTGGGTAGATAACACTATTTGTGCATAAGCAGATTGAGTTGAGAATTTTTGACTTAATAATTTTTTACAATTTTCACTCATTTGATTTCTAAGATCTTTGTTAAGAAGCGAAATTGCTGCTTTAGAAAATGATACGTCATCACCTGACTCTACAACAAATCCTGCATAAGCGTCTTCGATTGTCATTTTCAGATCATTCCCTGGGTTAACGCTACCTAATACAGGTAATCCATGTACAAGATAGCCTAAAATTTTTCCGGGAAAATTGTGTGTTGAATGATTTCGATTTAAACAAAAAAGTCCCACATCAAATTCTTTTAACATTCTTTGGAATTGATCCTGTGAAACAGAATTTAATAATGTTAGGTTACCTAAATTTTCAGATTTAATAAAACGATCAACAAGTTCAAATTCATCACCAGCACCAACCAATAAAAAATGTGCTTCAGTGTAGGAAGAAAGATTTTTTGCTAACCTTAAAATTTGACTCATATCTTGCGCAGAACCAATATTACCTCCATAAAAGTAGACTATTTTACCTTCTAGACCCAATTTTGACCGGTAACTTGCTAAATTTTTTAAAGAATCTTCTAAGCTTTCAACATAAGTATTTTCAGTTGCCCAATTGAACAAAACTTCAAGTTTAGCAGAGCCTTTGTAATAATGATTAAACCATTTTAAATTATTTTCAGACATCAAACCTATTGTATCTGCTTGTTTATAATTTAGTTTTTCTACAAGTAGGAAAAACTTTGTAAGAAGAGTATTCTTTCTTATTAAACCATTATCAATTGCCCATTGAGGAAAAAGGTCTCTTAAAATTAAATAGGTGTTTGATTTCCAAATCGTTTTTATTTTAAAAACTAACCACCACCAGAATATAGAAGGTGAATAACAAACAACCAAATCTATTTTCTTCTGACAAAAGTGATTACGCCCATAATACCATGCTCTGAAGGGAAGAAGAAATTCATTTAGTAATCGAAGAGGCTTCGATATATTTTTTAATTTACCAGATGGGAATCGAAATATATTAACACCATTTAAATTTTGAAAGCGGCTTTGCGTACCTCTACGTTGGTTGTAACTATCTGGACTAACAACCAAGACTTCATTACTATTGCGTATAAACTCTAAAGCTAGTTCATGCATCATCTTCGCTGCAATCTTTGTGCTCTCTGGAAGATAATCATCAACTATTAAGATTACATTCATTTTTTCCAAACAGTGCGATTGATATATCCCGTATAACTTTGTACAATTTTTACAATTTTATCCGAAACATTGTCTACGTTATAATCAGATACTATTCGATTCTTTGATTTTCCTAAACTAATTGCCATTTCAACGGAGTGAAGTATATCCTTTTGGGAAATACCCGTCATAATTAAAGTGCCAGCGTCCATACCTTCAGGCCTTTCATGTGTGTTTCTTATCGTTACTGCCGGAAAGTTGAGAATCGATGCTTCTTCTGTAATTGTACCACTATCCGAAATAACACAAAGTGCCTGTTTTTGAAGATGAATATAATCAAGAAAACCAAATGGTTTTAAAAATTGAATCCTAGAACTTAATGTTATATTATCCAAAGATTCAATGCGTTTCCTAGTTCGAGGATGAGTGGAGACGATGATAGGAACATTAAACTTTTCGATTAATTCATTAAGCGTTTGCAAAAGAATCAGTAAATTTTCTTTTGAATCGACATTTTCTTCTCTATGTGTAGATATAATTAAATATTTATTTGGTTCCACACCCAGCTCAGATATAATTTTAGATTTTACAATTTTATTCTCAAAATAGTCTAAAACCTCTTTCATATGAGAACCGGTTTTCATAATTGTTTCAGGTTTAATCCCTTCTGAAATCAAATATCTTCTCGCATGCTCTGAAAGTACTAGATTGATATCACTTAGATGGTCCACTACTCTTCGATTTAACTCTTCGGGTACCCTCTCATCAAAGCAACGATTGCCAGCCTCCATGTGAAATACTGGAATTTTTCTTCTTTTTGCTGAAATAACAGCAAGACATGTATTTGTATCTCCGTATAGCATCAAGGCATCTGGATTTTCCTTTTCGAAGACTTCATCCGATTTTACCAATACCTCTGCTATCGTTTTAGCCACAGTATCCGATGCGACATTTAAAAAGTGATCAGGTTTTCTAATTTCTAATTCTTTGAAAAAGACTTCATTGAGTTCATAATCATAATTTTGTCCAGAATGGACTAGAATATGCTGAAACGATTTATCAAGTTTTGCAATCACCCTACTCATTTTAATTAACTCCGGTCGGGTCCCGACGAGAGTCATAACTTTAAGCATTGAGTTCTTCCTGAATGTATTGCAGTTTCAAAAGTAATTCTTTAATTTCAGATACATTCAATCGATTCGAATTATGAGATGTATAATCATCCGAGATCGAAACTTTCACTTCACCTTCTACAAAATATTTATTATAATTTAAGTCACGATTGTCGGCTGGAATTCGGT
>VYMD01000495.1_pt1 | contig 10167 bp, 7 predicted proteins | sample 5115311 | NCBI WGS metagenome assembly VYMD01 (sample SAMN12291779, study PRJNA351875) | freshwater metagenome | isolation source: freshwater lake | place: USA: Michigan, Wintergreen Lake | collected 2013-08-08
GAACAAGATACAAACACAACGTGGTATTTACATCCCATCACAAAACAACGCTTTTATCCAAAAACCAAAAACCACTAACCAAAAACCTATTAAATAACTTTTGCTTCTTCGTGGAGAAGTTTCACGAGTTCAGCAATATCACCATCGGAATCGCCAAGAACTTTGCCTTTGCCTTTCGCGGGCGGTAATTCCAAGCCGACAATTTCCGTGCGTGCCGACGAAGCAGATGCAGCGCGTTCTTCAATCGGTTTTGATTTCGCTTTCATAATGTCCGGCAATTTCGGGTAGCGCGGCTCATTCAAGCCTTTTTGCGCGGAAATTACCGCCGGAAGGCTTGCTTGAACGGTTTCTTTGCCGCCTTCAATATCACGCTCTGCGGTCAGGCTGCCGCCGTTAATGTCGAGTTTAGAAGTGATTGTAACCGAAGGCATATCAAGAATTTCCGCAACCATCGGTGCAACTTGAAAGGAGTCAAAATCAATGCTTTGGCGACCGAACAAAACCACGTCCGGTTTGATTTCTTGCGCTACGGCTGCCAAATTGCTCGCAATAACGAAAGAATCAGCGCTGTCGGATTTAACCAAAATTGCTTTATCTACTTGCAACGCAAGGGCAGTACGAAGAACGTCTTTTGCGCCATCGCCGCCTACGGTAACGGCTGTAACCGTGCCGCCATTTTTCTCTTTGAGGCGCAATGCTTCTTCGAGTGCGAACTCGTCGTAGGGATTCATGATGTATTTTACGCCTTTGCTGTCAATAGACTTACCGTCTGCGCCGATGACGATTTTGGTCGTCGTATCCGGCACTTGTGAAAGACCAACGAGGATATTCATGAAGTGAGTACTCCTGAAATGATTAAATGATGAAAAAAGTAGATAGGATGCGTTGTTTGAGTGGTTGATGTATAAACGGTTGAGATTACAAATCTACGAAAAATTTTGCAGTACAGACAAAGGATTTCGCACAAAGCGAAATTTTTTGTTGGGTTAATATTTCACTGCAAATTATCCAATTTACTCAATCGCGTGGCGGATTTGTAAGATTGGCATACCCAAGCCCGTAAACGCTGCGTTTGGTGAAAGGATTCCCAATAAACCAAGCGGGGAAATTTCAACCTGCGTCCTTTCCACAAACCTTTCCAGCCACGATGGGCTATTTATATCAGCCTTACTCATAGAACTACTATTGACCAATACCTTTCTCCGAGCAGTTGTACGGAGAAAATTGCTTCTTGCCTCAGGTAACTCGTTCATAAGACTTATCAAAAAGCCTATTCCCCATCCTAAACTTCCTAATAGTGGGGCAGCAATGTAAGGTTCGGGGGATCTGGTGATGCTACCAATAAGCAGGGCACTCAATGATGGCAACAATGCACCTGCACCAGCAAACCCGCGAATTGTTACTTCCTGCCGATACGTAAAATCATGTTCGTTTAGCAATAAAGCACTTAATCCATACCCGGCTACTTGCCCGATAATTCCTGCTGTCAATGCACTGCGCCAGCGTTCAGGTGATGTTGTGTCCTGTTGAAGAACAGATACAAGTGGAATGGTTAAAGGAGCAACAAGCGCAAATTTGCTTACTGCATCAAAAATGTAGCCGTTTCCACCCGTTAAAGGGCGTTCGGGATTTGTTGCGACAGCATAACCGATACCATATCCCAAAGCAGCACCAACAAGCGTTGTTGCGCTCATGAGGTTAATTGGCAGAGTATTGGCTTGGTATTGAAAAGGACTGCTGGGGGAAGATTGAGTTTGGGCGCTAATTCCTAAAGCAATCGGAAGGATCATTCCAAGTGCCGTGCCGGACGCACCCGAACCCTGAATAGCAAGTGTTTGTGCATAATTCCAACCGAGCAGTTCCGGTAATCGTAGCGTTAAGTATGTTCGTACAAGACTTGTAGCTACGCCGAAAGAGTGCATCGCAAAAAGATTAGGAGAAATTTCATCAGAAAACAACCCCCAAAGCGCCATTCCTTGAGGGACTCCCCATGTCGCACCGTCGGCGAGCATAAGCGAGACCGGGCGTGTGTACCAAGGTTCTGAGTTTGCATATATCGTTAATCCGCATCCCACGAGCATATTGAGAATGGGAACAGCTATTCGGTAACTATTCAGCCCTCGGAAAAGTCCCGTATAACGCCCCAGAAGAAAAGACTCAGGCAAAAGTTGAGCAAGAAGAGCATTTGCAGAGTATATATCCACAAGTATTTCGCCTAGGTACCAACGTTCTCCTCTTGTCATGTACTGTTCGGAACGAAGGAGAACGGGATTGTTGGGGTGATAAATCTTTCCTTCAAGTGAACGAGAGAGCGCTTGAACGTGTTGTTCACTCAAAACAAAACGTTTGAGAGTAGGTTCCAAACCTAATTCTCGGGCTTCCACCAGATAATTTCCCATGCCCACCGCCAAGCCGTTCTGCTGCTTAAATAGTCGTATGCGGTCAAATATCTTCGCTGAATCAGAAACACCTAGCCCTGTAAGCAAAGCATGATCTAATTCCCATATTGCACCAAATTCCGTGTTTTCAAAAAAAGGTATCCGATTTTCTTTTGTCTCTGTGATTTCCAGTCCTTGGCGAGAAGTATCAATAGGAGCAACTTCAAGCATTGTTGCAATAATAAATGGCTCTCTGCGGGTTGTATCCAATTCGTCTTGGTAATACTCATCGTACAAATTCGTTTGTAAAACAAAGTGAGTTTGTTCATTACAGAGGGCAGCCAGTTTGTTTCGTACGCTCCAATACCAGTCATGGTCTTGAGAAGTTGTATCGTTGTAATGTACAGTAGCCCTTGTCCCGGCATCATCGGTTATAGTTCTATGCGGAAACGCAATAATTGTGTCCAGACGAATAAAAATTGACCAAACATAGTTACTGTACTGAAGGTTAGGAAATAATAAGGATTTCCAGTGCCTTTTTGTTGCCAAAACATGATGTATTTTGTGTCCGGTGGTTATGGTAACGCTATCCATACCCGCGTTTCGACAAATCTCCGCTATTTCTTGTGAACGTGCATCTGGGCTTTGCGGTGGGCAACGAGCCACGAAATGTGTTGTTTCAACAGATGCACATGATTGCAGATACAGTGCCGAACTGCAAATAAACACGAGAGCAGCAAGTTTCAGCCGATGATATATTCTCATAGTGTAAACTCCATAAAGTGTTAATAATCAAATACCAATAGTTTTCAAACAACATTTAATGATGGGCTTGAAGAGAGACTGAAAAATGTACAATAACAACAATCAAACACTGTAAACTCAGACGCACCCTCGCACGTCTTATTGTTGGAAAAACACAAAAACACATTGCGCCACAATTATCTGATTGTTGCTGCCTTATTGTTGTATCCTTCACCTGACAATTCCCTTGTTTTTTCCTGTGATTGTATGTAACTTTTTACCGTCCAAACCGTTCTTCTTTCTATGCACATAGCGCATGGTTGCTGGTCTTGTAGCTATCATTGCCAAAAGATGTGCTTTTTTCTCACTTTTTTGTGTGAGTTCCTCCATGAAAACTTTTTCAGTAAACACAACGACGAATGTACCTGTACGTGTAGTATTGATGCGCTTTATAGCTATCATTTGTTTTGTTGGTATGAGTGCTTTTGGTTTCCTTCAAGCGCAAGCGCCGCGTTTTGGCACATTTTCGCCGCAGTATCAACCCTTGGAATGGAAAATGATGGAATCCCGCAGCGCTGATGTGTATCATCATCAAGGCGGCGCGTATTTAGCGCGGTTCGCGGCAATAACGCTGGAAGAATCCCTAAAACCCTTACAGCGCATTTTTAGCGCTCCCATAACCGATAAAATGGTGCTGATTGTCTATACCACACCTTACGATGCTCTTCAGGATAATTCCCGTACCGTTAGTCTTCCGGCGGGAGTTTCCGACATCAACACGCTCAACCGAAACCGCATGGTTGTTAGCTTCACCGGTGATTGGTACGAATTTAAGCGCTCTATCATCCGCGAACTTACGCGAGGCGTGATGAACACGGTCTTTTACGGGGGAGTGCTTCCGCAAAAAACAGGCGGAGAGTTTGCAGTGTCCGAGTGGTTTTTGGAAGGTTTGGCGGAATACGTCGCCAACGACGCTTCCATGACCGCAGAGACGGATATGGCAATGCGCGATATTCTCCTCAGCGACCGCTTTACGACCTTCGGCGCGTTGGAACAGCAATATCGCATCCCGATTGGTCATGCCTTTTTTTGGTATGTTGGTGAAAAATTCGGTGCTGGGCGCATTTCGGAACTGATTTCGCGCTTACGCGGTTTGCGCTCATTGGAAAATGCTTTTCGCACGACCTTTGGTTTGACGCTGGACGGCTTCGCGGCTGTTTGGCGGCGCGATATGAAGGATATTTTTACCGCAGATGCCGCTTCCTTTGAAGACGCAGACAAAATCGCCACGCGCCTCACCGATACCGACAAAGACGGCTCTCAGGCAAATAGCGATCCCGTGTGGTCGCCCGTGAGCGATAAAAATGGTGATAAATTTGCTTTCCTGTCGGCACAAGGAGACGTTTGGCAAGTAATGGTGCAGTTTGAAGGCAAATTTAAGCGCCTTGAGCGTGTGCTGAATACAGGGCGAGAATTTAATGCCTCACGCGCAATGCTCCCCAAAAGCGCATCGTTACTCTCGTGGAAGCCTGACGGAACACAGATTGCCGCCGTCGTGAGCGGAAACGGGGCAGACGGAGTAATGCTGGTTAATCCTACCACCGGCGCACAACAGCGCTTGGAAATCGCCCTCAAAACTATCACTGCACTCGCATTTTCGCCGGACGGAAAATTGCTTGCTTTGTCTGCCGTCGAAAACGAATCACCGAATTTGTTTCTGTTCGATATTGCCGGAAAAAAACTCTCCAAACTCACCAATGACGTGTTTACCGATGCCGAGCCAACGTGGTCGCCGGATGGAAAAACGCTGTATTTCCTTTCTGACCGCGCATCGAACCTTGCCACGAGTTCTTCTACTGCAAGTGTCCAGATGTGGGAGCAAGCCGTTCAAAACACTGATATTTACGCATACAGTTTTGCAACAAAAAAGATTGAACGCCTGACAACAACCCCCTCCGAAAGAAAAATCGCTCTGGCTCTTTCACCTGACGGCAAACGCTTGTTCTATTCTTCCGACCGCAACGGCTTGTATAATCTTTATGATTACAATCTCGTAGCAAAGACCATTACACCGCGCACGAACATTCAAGGCGGTATCAGGGAATTTGGCTTAACACGCGGCGGCGCAGGTATGACGTTTTCAGCGATTAAAAAGGGCGGATTGAACATTTTCACCCTGCAAGCTGCTCTCGACCGTAAAATCCCCGAACCAAACGCTACAACGCTCCGCAAACAAAGCCTTGAGCGCGAATCTGCTGCGGAAAAAGCACTCGGACGTGCTGCACAACCATCATCATCAGAAGGAACTCAACAGCCTTCGGACGGCATCATTGTTCAGTATGCACCTGACACCTTGCGCGGTTACGGGAAAGTTGATTTAACGTTGGAAAACCAAAAAATGGTGCTTCCCAATCCCGAACTTTTGGCACAAGCCGCACGGCAGCAAGCTATGGAAGAAAGTAATTTTTCGTCGCCCGGGCAATTACCGTCAATGAGTGTTGAATACAACTTGGATTTGATAAAATGGTATATTTCACCGACGTTTGATACATTTTTTTCCAACAACCCCGCAGTTACGCAATCAACAATCATGGGAAATTTCGGTCTCAAAGTTGACGGACTCTGGATGGATCAGCCCGGAAATCACCGTTTGTATGCAATGGTGAATTTAGCAACAGTTTTGCTGAATTTGAACAACAACGATGTGCTGCTTTCCTACACCTATCTTCCCGAAACAGTAGATTTTGAGTTTCAACTCTTCCGCACGGCACGGGAAAACTTGATTGTGGACCAACGCGAGGCAGTTCGCGCCGTATTGTCCTATTGGGGCGGTTCGGCAAAGGCAATGCTCCCACTTTCAGCTTCCATGCGGCTTGAGGGTAAAATTGCCGTGATGAACGCTCTGCGGAACAGTTCGCAAACGCGGGTCAATCGCTCGGATTTTATCGTTGCGCCGGAACTGCGTTTTGTGCTGGATAATGCAGAAATCGGGTATATGGGACCGAAAGCCGGAATGCGCGGTTCGCTATCGATTGACGGTGTGCCGGGCTTAGGCGGGCTATCCTTTGTTCGCGCTATTGCGGACTTTCGGCAGTATATTCCCGTAAAAAATCTTGCAACGGTCGCCATACGCCTCTCTGCGGGAACGAATCTGGGCGATACACCGCAGAATTTCTTAGCCGGAGGGCAGGAAAACATGATTTTGGGGCGTACCTTTGCTCCGGAAATTCTGCCTTTGAACAGAGCAGAGGATTTATACTTTTTGCAGCCTGTCATGCCTCTACGCGGCTTTGCGATTGCCGATGGGCAGGGCAGGAACTTCGCCGGAGCGAATGTCGAAGTACGTGTGCCGCTTTTGCAGCAGGAAAACACCTCGTCGTTTTTAAGCAGCCTCCTTTACGGCTTGCAAGCCGTCGCGTTTCTTGATGTGGGCAGCGCGTGGACAAATCCTCTTCGTTTGAATGTACCTCGTGCAATTTTCGATACGTTTGACCGCTACGTCGGTCTTGCAGGTGGGGATTTGCTCATGTCCTTTGGCGCAGGGTTGCGTACCTACATCATGGGAACACTTCCGGTGCGAATTGATTTGGCGTGGCAAAATCTCCAAACAGGGCTGATGCAGCCTCGCTTTACCGTTGGAATGGGCTATAATTTTTAGTGCGGTTTTCGTATAAAAATTCGGTAATTTTTCACGCCGCGCCGCTTATTGCACAATATTTGCACAATAGAGGCGCGGCTTTTTCGTGGATAAGTAAAGAAAAGAATATTTTTCAACGACACCTTTTTCACCACCACCCAGAAAGGCAGCTTCTCGCTATGGTGTACGTTACGCGCAAAAGTCATTTTTCGGCTTCGCACCGTTTGTTTAATCCCGAATGGAATGATTCGCGGAATGACGAAATCTTTGATAAGTGCAATAATCCTCGCGGTCATGGGCATAATTACGTTCTGGAAGTTACCGTTGCGGGACAGCCTGACCAAGAGACCGGCTATGTGATTGACCTCAAAAAACTTCGGGACATTCTCGAAGAGGAGATTATCGAAAAAGTTGATCACAAACATTTGAATTACGACGTGGATTTTTTGCAGGGGATTATTCCCACCGCAGAAAACGTCGCCGTGATGTTTTGGCAAATCATCGAACGCAAGCTCCCAAGCGGGAAGTTACATTCGGTCAAACTCTTTGAATCCGATAACAATTTTGTTGAATATTTCGGCGACCCCGTGAAAATCAAGCGTTTTGCGGTCAGCCATGAAACGGCGGAAATGGTATGAAAAACAACGAAGAGGGAATGAATTACAGAAAAGGCGTGAACAACGGTCTGAACGGGCATTCTAAAAAGGGGTTTTCTGCCAATGGTCATTCCACAAACGGACATTCCACCAATGGTCATTCCGCAGGCGGTCAAGCTGCAACAGCGCAGAAATGCACGTGCGGACACGACCACGACGACGACATTGTTCTTGCAGAACATCCGTATGCGGAACACCCTTTGATTGATGACGATATTGACCTTGACACAGGCGATATGCCGTTTCCCGTACTTCCGGGCGCAGATGTACTGCCACGTTTCAGTTCGCTTGGCTATCGTCTTTTCGATGCAAACGGCAATGCTGTGCTGACGGAAGCGGAAAAAGACGAAATGAAGCGGCTTGCAGAACAAAAAATGCAGGAACTGTTCGACATTCTCCGCATTGACCGTAATGACCCCAATTCCCGCGAAACCCCGCACCGTCTGGCAAAAATGTGGGTAGATGAAATTTTTCGTGGACGCTATGAAGCACCGCCCAAATGCACGGTCTTTCCGAACAGGAAAAACGTGGATGAGTTGGTAATTAGCAAAGGAATTGCCGTGATGTCGGTCTGTTCGCACCATTGGCAGACGATTTCCGGGACGTGTGCAATCGGCTATGTTCCGGGAGAATCGGTGATTGGACTCTCGAAACTGACGCGCATTGTGGATTGGTTCGGGCGGCGTGGGCAGATTCAGGAGGAATTGGGCGAACAGATTGCCGATTATTTGAATACGCTCTTGAAACCCAAAGCGGTGATTGTGGTCATAAAATCCCGCCACTACTGCATGATTGCTCGCGGCGTGAACAGTGAAGAGGATAAAGCACTGATGATTACAACGGCGGTGCGCGGCTCTATCACGCATAACGAAGCACAGCGCAATGAGTTTATGACCTTGATTTCTTAGGTAATTGCTCGGAGGAAATGCTCATATTTCATATTGACGAGACTCTTGATGTGCCGCACTACTCGGAGGCGTTCAGAGTCTCGTTTTTTATACACTTTTTTCATTGGTTTATGGCAAAAAAGCACAAACCAACAACAATGCCTTCGCACAGAGCAGAAATCGGCGTAGATGAAGCGGGACGCGGTTGTCTGGCAGGTCCGCTTATGGCGGCTGCGGTCTTTCTGTCGGAAGAGTTTGACACAAGCGGTTTGCGGGATTCCAAGTTACTTTCCCCGAAACAGCGTGAAAAAATCTTTGACCGCATTATGGCTGCAAACGCAGAAGGGACGGCGCTTGTGGGGATTGGTGTGGCGAATGTTCAAACCATTGACAAGGTGAATGTGCTACAAGGAACAATGATTGCGATGCACCATGCAATAAACGCTGTTATTCTTCATCCTTCATCGGAAAAATATGCTCTGGAGTCGCATGAAATCTTGATTGACGGGAATTATTTTCGCAGCACGGAATTTACGAACTTCAAGACCATAGTGCGCGGCGATGAACTCATTGACTGCATTGCTGCTGCTTCGATTGTGGCAAAAGTTACCCGCGACAAATGGATGCGCGAGATTGCCGACAAAGAATTTCCGCAGTACGGCTTTAAGCAGCACAAAGGGTATGCAACCAAACAGCACCGCGAGGCGATTTTGCAGCACGGTACGTGCGGACTGCATAGAACCTTGTTTGTGCGCAATGTTCTCAACCAACAAGCACAAGGGGCATAAATGGAACATCTTGCGAAAAAAAATCTTGCAAAAATTGGCATCGTTACGTGTTCCGACCGTGCTTCGGAGGGTGTGTATGAGGATGTTTCAGGAAAAGCTATTATCCGCACACTGAACGAGTATCTCAAAACCCCTTGGGAAGCAGTGTACAGGCTTATTCCTGACGACAGAGCGAGTATTGAAGCGACGTTCAAAACACTTGCCGACGATGAGCAATGCTGCCTCATTGTCAGCACCGGCGGCACCGGTCCCGCACCCCGCGACGTTACACCCGAAGCCACCGAAGCCGTCTGTGAGAAGATGATGCCTGGGTTTGGTGAGCAGATGCGGAGTGTGTCGCTGAAATACGTCCCAACAGCGATTTTATCCCGCCAAACTGCCGGAATACGCGGTAAAACCTTGATTATCAACCTTCCCGGCAAGCCCAAATCTATTCGAGAGTGTTTGGATGCAGTCTTTCCGGCTGTGCCGTATTGTTTGGATTTGATTGGAGCGCCGTATTTGGAGACAAACGACGAGATTATCAAGGCGTTTCGCCCCTCGCGCTGATGAAATATACGTTTACAGTCTTGACACTCAGCACTCAACTCTAAATCTTACGCCGTGCGCTCCTTAAAGACCATATCCACACAAATCACCGCCGCCAAAATCATCATTTTAAGGGGGTTTGTGGCTCCAAGTGCAGAACTGATGCCGAGAAAATAATTATCCGCCGTCGTGAAGATTTCTCTAGCAAGCCCCGCCCACTCTTTGGAAATCCGCGCTACTTCTTCTTCCTCGCCAAAGGAATTGAGCGCAAAAAAGCGAAAGTCCCATGCAAAAAAACTGCCGCGCAGCATAAGTATTACGTTGTCGTTGTTGTCCAGCACTTCGATTTTTTTACGTGGAAATGAAAACCGTTCCTGAAAAGCGCCGACACGCACGTCGTTTTCATCGAACACCTCCACCCGCGAAAAGAGAAATGAAATCCCCCGCGAAACCCTGATAACTCTTCGCCCTGCGGCATCTCGAAGCGTTGCATCAAATGGCGTGAATGTCTTAAAATCGGTAAAACGGAGAATTTTGGTGAATAAACCC
>VYMD01000497.1_pt1 | contig 10128 bp, 9 predicted proteins | sample 5115311 | NCBI WGS metagenome assembly VYMD01 (sample SAMN12291779, study PRJNA351875) | freshwater metagenome | isolation source: freshwater lake | place: USA: Michigan, Wintergreen Lake | collected 2013-08-08
ACCAAAAACTTCACCTAATATGTCACCTAATTTCAATCTTATACAATGCGTTGGCATGGTAAATAAATTTATATCCACAATCAATTGTTTCAGTTGGGGAAATCCCAGGTTATGCCGAAATCTGAAGGAAAAATTACAACTATGATGCGTGGAAATCCTAATAATAGTATTTGATTGCCCTTATTTGAAAGAATATCAGAATATTCTAAAATACATTATTGTTCCATTTTAACTCAAACATCGTAAAAAAAATTGAAAATTTGGGGTATTTTTCGTTTGCCTTGAAAATTGGTCATGAAACCCTTTTGGAATGAATTCTACTGACAAAAAACGCGCTTTTGACCTGTTTAATCCCTCGGATGCACATTCTTCCCTACGTGAATCCGTTTCCTCCTTTGCAGAGATAGAAATGGACGAACAGGCAAAGGAACATGATGAAAAGGAGTCTTTTAACGAGAGACTCTTTAAGAGGTTGGGTTCGGAGCTAGGTATCTTTGGTATCACTGTTCCAGAAGAGGACGGCGGGCATGGAATGGATGCCGTTGCCAGTGTCATCATTCATGAAGAGATGTCTCGATTTGATCCAGGATTTACACTTTCTTATCTGGCCCACGAAGTTCTATTTGTAAACAATTTTTATCAGAGTGCGAACAGTGCTCAAAGGGCCAAGTATCTGGCTCGTGTCATTTCAGGCGAATGGATTGGTGGAATGGGTATGACTGAACCCGGCGCGGGTACGGATGTCTTGGGAATGACAACACATGCCGAAAAAAAAGGTGATCGTTATGTCATCAACGGCGTAAAACAATACATTACGAACGGTTCCGTAGGACAGGTGTTTGTATTATATACAAAATTGGATAAACATGCTAAAAAGATGACTTCATTTGTCATAGAATCTAGTTATAAAGGTTTTTCTGTCGGGAAAAAAGAAGAAAAAATGGGGATGAGGTCTTCACCAACCACACAACTCGTGTTCGAAGATATGGAAGTGCCCGCTGAAAATCTTCTGGGCGATGAAAATGGCGCTATCACTCATATGATGAGAAATCTCGAAATAGAAAGAGTGACACTTGCGGCACAATCTATTGGTATAGCGCGGCGTTGTATCGATATTATGTGCGATTATACTATCCGCCATAGAGAAGCCTTTGGTAAAAAACTCCTCGAATTTGGACAAATCCAAAGACTTGTCGCTGAGTCTTACGCGGATTATTCCGCGGCACGTGCGTTAGTTTATCAAGTGGCCTCGGCTCTTTCTCCCGACTCTCGAAATTCTCTTGGTGCCGCATCTGCAAAATTGATTGCAACACAAATGGCGGAACGCGTCTCACGTAACGCTATCCAAGTTCTCGGTGGCTATGGTTATTGTAGAGAATATCCTGTCGAAAGATTGCACAGGGACTCGATCCTTCTTTCCATTGGTGGTGGCACAAATGAAGCCATGCAGAAAAACATAGCTTCCGATCTTAAAAAAATTTGGAGTGAATGACTTAAGCCATCTGGTAGTCTGTTTCCATTTGGTGGGCCACTCTTACGATCCAAGAACTAAAATAGTTTCCGATCGAACGTAAGAGCAGTAGGTCATATTCGGGTCTAACATTGGCACTAGCATCATGTAGGCTTCGAATCGCATTTGTATACTTTCCACGAAATTCAAGCAATGAAGTACCAGGTGGGAAAAAGTTTGCAACAACGACGTACTGGTTTTCATCGAATCCGTACTCCTTCATCCATCCTCGAAGTAAAGACTCGCATGAATATTTGGAAGCGAGCGCATACTGAGCCACTAACAAATAGAACATGGATTCTAACGCAAGCCACGGAACAGATGGGAAATTTTTTGCCATGACGAGCAGAATCTGTTCCCCCTTTTCAATTGTTTTCTTTAGTGTGCTCGACTTTTGAAAGTAAGTGCCAAGAGAATTGAAGGCCTTTATATTCTGAATGATCGAATCAACTTCCTTTTTTTCTAAACTTGTTTCCTTCATTAAGAGTGCTTCCATTTCCTCCCGTTTGCCATCCGAGTATAAAAACTCGATAAATTGAAAAACGATATCGATCGAAAACCGAGCATCCTTCTTTGATATATAATAGAGTTCATTTTTGTAATTTTCATAAACACGGAAAATCAGATATTCCAGCTGTTCATTTTCTACCGTAGAGTTGGGACGGAAGAGTTCTTTCATTGCAATGGTGAATTCAAATCTTTCTGACTGCAAGAATCTCGCTTTCTGATTTTTGAATGTTCGGATCGTCGTTTCTTGGTTCAAGCGGAGGAAACCTTCCTGAAATTCAGGCTGACGAGCCACTGATTTCCAGAGTAAAACTGCCGAATCTGTTGCTTTCATCGATCCAGAGATCATAATATGTTTTCCTAAGACGCAATTTGTATTTATTTTGAGCAAAAGATCCTGTCCAATCACGAACTTTGATCTTTTCTTGCATCCGAACATACTAATGCATAAGTCGTGCCAGTCTATTAGGAGATGAACGAGTTTTTTGACACCATCATCATTGGCTCTGGTATGGGAGGGCTCTCCTCCGCATCACTTTTGGCAAAACATGGGAAGAAGGTGCTCGTTTTGGAAAAAGGGACGAGCCCTGGAGGGTGCAGCTCTAGTTTTCAGAAAGCAGGATACATATTTGAATCAGGAGCAACCACACTTGTCGGCTGGGAAGAGGGACTTCCGATGCAGTCATTAGAGCGCCAGTTAGGGGAAAAATTTCCTAAATGGGAACTGGCTCTTTCCATGATGGTTTATATGGACGGAAAAAAAATCCAACGCTTTGGAGATAAGGATGCGTGGATTCAGGAGTCCATCCGACACTTTCAAAATCCCATCCGTCAAACTGTGTTTTGGCGCTTTATATTTTTTTTTGCTGATTCTGTTTGGAGTATATCTAGACGTTATCGTTACTTTCCTTTCAATTCAATATTAGATGTGGTCAGATCACTTCCTTCGTTTCGACCGAAAGATGCGTTGGCATTTTTTTTCTCCTTCATTTCTGTTGGTGCGGTTCTTCGTATTTTAGGACTAGGTGGTGATAAAAAGTTTATAAATTTTTTAAATGAACAATTAATGATCACAAATCAATGTAAGGCGAATGAAGCACCTTTTTTATCGGCTTCAGCAGGTCTTTCTTATCCAAACCTTGTTAATTATTACGCACCTGGTGGAATGATTGAGATTCCCAAAACACTACTGTCCTTTATTCAAAAGCATGGGGGTAGCTACAAAAATAAATCTGAAGTAATATCTGTTCGTAAGGTATCAGATGGGACTGCAGAAAAGGTATGGGAAGTCAAAACAAAACACGATACCTTTTACTGCCTGGATTTGATTTCAAATATTCCTATCTGGAATTTGGAATCACTCTTTACTTCGAAGGAACCATCCATTGAAGGAATTTCCAAGATGTATGAGAAGGGAATCTGGGGTGCCTTTACTATGGGAATTGCGATGGAAGCAGATTTGGCAGGAGAGGAGTGTTTGCACCATCAAATACATCTCTCAGAACCCATTCCCTTTGGAGGTGGAGATTCTATTTTTGTATCCATATCGCATAAGGATGATTTGGTTCGTTCAAAAGATGGAATTCGAATCCTGTCGATTTCAACACATCTTTCAGATCCAGAGACTTGGAATCGAAAGGATCCCGACTACCAAATCAAAAAGCGACAGATTGAAGCCATAGTTATCGCGGCTCTTTCAGAGACCTTTCCATGGTTTCAGAAAAATAAGATTGCCTTTCAACATTCTGCAACGCCTGTCACTTGGCAGACATGGACAGGACGAAAGTTCGGTCGTGTGGGTGGTATTCCCTCCTTCTACTTTCGCAATCCTTTTCGATACTTATCTTCCCTATCAGGTATTCCCAATTTTTATCTGACAGGCGATACTGTTTATCCTGGGCAAGGGATACCGGCAGTTTGTATTGGAGGAATCAACTTAGCAAATCGACTCATTAGAACAAAGAGGGATTGATTTTAAAATCGGAAAGAAAACCCTAGGCGAATCAATGGGTAACTTGCCAAAGATACATATCAAAGTTCCGGGCACGAGTGCCAATCTAGGACCTGGATTTGATCTGATGGGTATGGCCCTAAAAATCTACAATCAATTCGATTTTTCTTTTAAAAATCATGCAGAGTTTGTCTCTACCTTAAAAAACGGGGATCCTCTTCCTTTCGCAGACAAAGATGACTTAGTCAAAAAGGCGTATGAGAGTTACTTCGCTAAATTTGCGCCTTCATTGATTGTTCCGATATACCACTGTAAGATGGAACTTTCGCTTCCATTAAAAGGCGGCTTAGGTTCAAGTGCTTCTGCGATAGTCGCTGGTTTAACGCTTGCAAGACAAGTTCACAAATCACTCTCAACGCAAGTTCCCCTTCCTTCAGAAAAACAATTTTTACAATTTTTATCTGAATGGGAAGGTCATCCGGACAATACACTTCCCGCGTATCTCGGAGGACTCGTTTTTGCCTTTTCCACTTATGGTGAGCCGATCCAGTATTTTTCTAAAAAATTTCCGAAATCAGTGGCTTTGTTTATACTTACACCTGAATATGCAGTATCTACAGAAGAGTCTAGGAAGACACTTCCCTCGCATTACACAACATCAGACGTCATTTTTAACTTATCGCGGATAGGAGCTTGGATGCACTTTCTGGACAAACGTAAGTTTGGTGACTTGCTCGTGGCACTTCAAGATAAAATGCACACTCCATACCGTGTAACTCAAGGCAGTCCATTATTTGAGGTTTCAAAAATTTTAGATAAAGACCATTTAGGGCATTGTTTATCAGGTTCTGGACCAAGTATGCTCGTGTTTATGGAAAGAAAAAGTGTAAAACGTCAACTCCCAAAACTAGAAGTGGAAATCAGAGAAAAAATGGATTCGATGGGTATTGCTTACAGCTTTCGACGAGTACAAACATGTGATTTAGGAACTCAAATCACATTGCATTAAATTTTATTCTTCAGAATCTTCTGCGCCTTCTTCTTTACCAAATCCATATGTATCATCTTTAAATCTCACCTTACGGTTGATACCAGGCTGAATCTTTCCAATCGTAAACGTAAACTTCATCCTTTCTTTTCCGACTCGATTGAAATAAAAAGAAGATGTTAGTGAAATTTCAATAAAATTCACCATCCGGTCTTTTATGATTTTATCGGAAATTCGAAATTCAGCAGGATGTCCAATGATTTCGTAAGAATCAAAAGTTTCCTTTGATTCCATTTTTTCATATTTATCCATTCGTGGTGGTTTATAAAAAGAGGGAGCGTTCTTTAAAACTGTTACCGTATAATCTTCGCTATCTTTACTTTTTTTGAATTGAAAGATAAGATGATCCTCTGAAATGGCGTGACAACGAGTTGCAATATGACCAGTTTTACATCCGATCATAAATTGTGAAAATCGACTAATCTCATCCACGACTAGGTCGTAGTGATCACCAGTTTGAGCGGGAATAAATCTATCTGAATCTTTTCTAGAGACAATAGGAAATATAAACTGCTGATAGATGATACCTAACAGTCCAAAAGTTGAAAGTAAAAGCACTCCACCCAAAAGGAAAATAAATCCATCCTGGATGGCTATCGAAAGTGGTATCAAAACGTTACCGTTTTACGTCAACCTTGTGCTCTTCATCCTTAGCAAGTGGAACACCTGTCACAAGTGAGAGGATATCTTTCACTTCTTCTTCAGAGATCACTTGATTCAATCTTTCTTCCAAAGTTGTAGGAGAAGGTTTCAAGATGAGATCATCAATCTTTGCTACCTTTTCTTTGGCTTTTTCCTTTGCTTCCTCAGCATCCTTAAGTTTCAGGATTTGGGCTCTTTCTTTTTCCGGGGAAGACATATTTTTGCCTTCCTCGCCATTCTGCTTTGATGGTTGTGAGGGTAGAATTTGTTGGGTTGACCCTGAGGCCATTCCGTTAAGGGGTGAAATATTCATAGACCCTAACCTCCGTTTTCTGTCCAAGAGAAATCCGTTTCTCTCCATTCTCATCATCGGTCATTCCCAGAATCAGTTTAGCGATTTCTTCGCAATATAAGCGAAAACTTATAAAAAACAGATATTTTTTCGGTTTGATCTAGCAATTTGTCACATAAAAGCTGGTTTTGATGGAAAATAGTAATCAAAAATGGATCGAGCAACCGCTCTCAAAACTCGCACTTGGAGCAATTGTTCTTCTTACCGCAATCGCTGGGATTTCAATCCCTTCTTTTATTTCGGCAAACTTTAACCAAGACGGCGTTTCAATTGCCGGTAAAAAATATGACATCAGTGATGTAAAAAAAACATCCCCGATCGCTTATTCAAAGTTTCAAACAGAGTATGCCAGCTTGTTGAAGAATACTCTCAGTGAGTTTGCACAGGACAAATTGTTTGAAATTGTTGCTGAAGAGAAAAATATAAAACCGAGTGAAGTCTTAAAAGCTGGTTTTGTTGCTCATGAGCCGAGTGACGCAGAAATTACTGACGTTTACAATACTTACAAAGCACAATTCAATGGGAAGTCACTAGCTCAGGTAAGAGACCAAATTGCAGGTCTCCTCAAAAACCAACAAGAACAAGAGCACAATCAGAGAGTTTATAAAGAGATCGTCACAAAGTATCCGGTTGAGTTTCGTTTGAAAGAGCCAGAAACTGTCCGCGTTTCCGTTGAAAAGAAAGAGAACCCATCGATTGGTAAGTCTGGCGCTAAAGTTACAATCATCGAGTTTTCGGATTTTGAGTGCCCATTTTGCAAACGCAGCCAAGATGTAAATAGAAGACTTCGAGAAAAATACAAAGACGAAGTAGAGTGGGTGTTCCGAGATTTTCCACTACCGTTCCACGAAAATGCAATGTATGCGCACATAGCGGCAAATTGTACCATTCCTCAAGGAAAGTACTGGCAAGTGTTTGATATTCTTTTCGACAACTCAGGAAACCTGGCTCCGGCTAATGTTGATTATTTGGTTACAAAAGCAGGTGCCAACAAAGAGCAGTATCAAGAGTGTATGAAAAATAAATCTAAAATCCAAGAAGAAGTGCAATCAGACATTGATGATGGACAAAAAGTTGGAGTCAATGGAACACCAGCTTTCTTTATCAATGGTATTTTTGTCTCCGGTGCACTTCCGTTTGAAAACTTCGACGAAATCATTCAAAAAGAACTCAACAAATAAAGGATTATCATAAATGGGAAATACAGTAAAAGTAGCAGTAACAGGTGCAGCCGGACAAATCGGTTATGCACTTCTTTTTAGAATCGCATCAGGGCAGATGTTCGGTCCAGACACAGCAGTCGAATTGCAACTTCTCGAATTGGAACAAGCGGTTCCTGCCGCAAAAGGTGTCATCATGGAACTTGATGATTGTGCTTTTCCTCTATTACAAAAAGTATCCGTTACTTCAAGCTTAGATGAAGCGTTCAAGGATATCAATTGGGCACTGCTAGTTGGATCTGTTCCAAGAAAGGCAGGTATGGAACGAGGTGACCTTTTAAAGATCAATGGTGGAATATTTACAACCCAAGGAAAAGCCATCGAAAAAAATGCAAATAGCGACGTGAGAGTTTTAGTTGTGGGAAACCCATGTAATACGAATGCTCTCATCGCAATGAACAATGCGAAAGGAATCCCATCTGACAGATGGTTTGCGATGACTGGATTAGATGAAAACAGAGCAAAAACCCAACTTGCACAGAAAGCTGGTGTTGCAGTAAAAGATGTATCCAATGTCGCCATTTGGGGCAATCACTCAGCGACGCAGTACCCTGATTTTTTTAATGCGAAAGTGAAGGGAAAACCGGCAACGGATGCGATTGCCGATCATGAATGGTTGAAAGGTGATTTCATTTCCACTGTCCAAAAACGTGGCGCGGCAATCATTGCTGCACGTGGTGCATCGTCTGCGGCTTCTGCGGCCAATGCAGTTGTTGATACGGTTCACAACATTGTCACTCCCACGAAAGCTGGATACTGGTTCAGTGCGGCATGTCATTCCAACGGTGAGTATGGCGTAGACAAGGGTCTGATCTTTGGTTACCCACTTCGATCTGATGGAAAGAAAGTTGAGATCGTTTCTGGAATCGAAATCAATGCATTCGGAAAAGAAAAATTTGAAATCACTCACAAAGAGTTAAAAGAAGAAAGAGACGAAGTCAAAGGTATGTTAGGATAAAAAAGATCTTATCTTCTTAGATCAATAAAAGGATCGCAGGAATCTTGATATCCTTTATTGGAAAAAGCCCGCTTCCGAAAGGTTGCGGGTTTTTTTTGTTAATTTCATTCATCACATCTCCACAGGGACGTAAATGATAAGATGATCTATTCAATATGAAGTCTCTAATGGTTATGCCATTTTTGGAAACGATAGATTCAAATCTGAAATTAACAAAGCGCCCCGTTCATGTGGATGATTTTATTGGCGTAAAGGATATGACGAAGTACGATAGGGTGGGGGGAAGGAACACTACTTACAACTTAAAATTTTGACCTTTTCGCGAGTAAAAATCTCTCTTTCTTTGAACTATCTAAAATTCGTTTTGTGTTGTTAAATCCAATAGCTAAGGAAATATTTTCTAAGTCGGCTATAAAATCTGGATGAGTTTCCAACATCACCCAACCATCAGTATTCAAACGATTCCATATAACAGTTAAAATTTTTTTGTGGAATGATTGAAAGTCTTCTACAAATAAAGCTATGTGTGGTTCATATTCCACTACATCTAACATGAGTGATGATTTCTCTTGTATAGGAATGTAAGGAGGATTGGAAAGAATCAAATCGAACGAAGTATCTGAACTGAGTGCATCATCAAAATTTGATGTTAAAAAGTGGCACCTTTCTAAAACTCCTAATTTGTCCGCATTGACCTTTGAAACTGCTACTGCCTCTTCTGAGATATCAGAGAGTGTGACCATCGATTCTGGAAACAATTTTGCAATACTCAAACCGATACAGCCACTACCGGAGCAAAGATCCCAAACAGAAATTCTATCTTCATCTTGATTATGTGAAGGTGAAGGATCTAATTGATTGGAGTCGCTAAAAGATGAACCTTGAAATAAAGATTTGAAATTTTTATAAATATAATCCACAAGTTCTTCTGTTTCGGGACGAGGAATGAGCACGTGTTCGTTGACAAAAAAATCAAATTTATGGAAGCCCTTTTTGCCAGTGATGTAAGCGACAGGTTTTCTTTTTCCCCTTTCGACAATGCGTTCTCTATAGATCTTTACATCATTTTCACTAAGTGGATTTTCAAAGTTTGAATACAATTTGATCCTTGGAAGATTTAACAAATCAGAAAGGATCCACTCCGCATCGACGCGCGGATTCTGGATTCCTTTTTTTTCTAAAAATTCTGTAGATCGTTTTAGGTAGTGGAGTATGTTGTTGGGTTCTGACATAAAATTTGCCCCCAACAGGATTCGAACCTGTGTCCCCAGTTTAGGAAACTAGTGCTCTATCCACCTGAGCTATGGGAGCTTTTAAGCTACGTAGGTTTACGTTTCTGATTCACAATCCTTTGGAAATCACTAATATTGTGAATCACTATTTTGTCCGGATATAGGTCCACTTTGCCCGTTTTGACAAACTGCATGATAACCTTTTGTACTTCTCCTACAGGTTGTGCACACCAATTGGCAATGTCGTCAACCGTCGAATTGAGAATGATTTCATTATACGTATCATTATTATACTGTTTTTCGTATAACATAATGAACACATCGCAAACCTTTCCAACCATATCTTCCATAAGCAGGATCATGAGTCTTCGTTTTTGGTCATAAATGCGGGATGAAAATATATGCAAAAGCTTCATTGCAAGAGCTGGATTTTTAGTCATCAGCATCTCAAAATTGGCTCGGTTGAAATTGAGAGCTTTCACTTCCGTGATCGCGATAGCAGTGGCAGAACGAGGTTGTTCTTCGAGGATAGCCATCTCACCCAAAATATCACCAGACTCTAACACATCTAAGGTTTTGACTGAGTTGCCGATGGTTTTTGTGATTTTAACCTTTCCTTCTTTGATAAGGTAAAAATCGTTGCCCGGCTCATATTCGCAGAAAAGGACATCGTTTGGCTCAAAGACTTTGCCGAATTTGCCAAACATG
>VYMD01000499.1_pt1 | contig 10124 bp, 6 predicted proteins | sample 5115311 | NCBI WGS metagenome assembly VYMD01 (sample SAMN12291779, study PRJNA351875) | freshwater metagenome | isolation source: freshwater lake | place: USA: Michigan, Wintergreen Lake | collected 2013-08-08
GATTACCGCGCATTTGAGGCGAGTTTGCTTCCGCAATTTAGCCTGAACGGCACTGCACCAAACTTTATTCAGTCCATTAACCCTATCACGCAGCCTGACGGCACAGTGCAGTTTCTGCCGCAAAGCCAGATGCTTTCTAATCTGTCATTGACAGTTTCACAGCGTGTACCCTTTAGCGGAGGAGATATTTTTGTTTCAAGCGGGCTGAACAGAATAGACCTTCTGGGTGACCGCCCAACGGCGCTCTGGCAGTCTGTTCCTTTTCAAATTGGTCTTCGGCAGCCTATTTTTCAATTCAATCAATATGCCTTCGAGCAGCAGTCACGCGCTTTGCAGCGCACTATTGCCGAGAGGCAGTACATAGAAACATTGGAAAACCTCTCTATGAGCATCACCAATGCGTTCTTTGATGCCTACATTGCCGGACTGAATCTTGAGAATGCCGCCGCCAATAGTGCAATCAACGATACGCTGTATCAACTTTCCAAAGGACGGTTCGAGGTCGGAAAAATTAGCGAAAATGAGCTTCTGCAAAGTGAACTTGCCGTTATGAATGCACGTGTGAACATAGCCCGAGCCGAACTTACGTTCAAAAGAGCGCAATACAGCCTGCAAATTGCTCTGGGACGCACTCCCGAAGAAAAGTGTTTTCTTGTTCCGCCCGTGCAACTGCCCAAAGTAAGCGTGATTCCTGAACGTGCGCGTGCGCAAGCATTGGCAAACAGAAGCGAAGCGGTAGGATTTGATAATCGCCGATTAATTGCCTCTCGAACACTTGAGCAAGCGCGGCTGAATAATGGCTTTAATGCTACGCTTTCCGCGAGTTTGGGATTTAATCAAACCAATAATGATTTGCCCTTGGCTTACCAAAATCTTCTTTCTCAAAGCAGAGCAAACCTCACCTTTCAACTACCCATTTTGCAATGGGGCTTAGGCACTTCGCAGATAGAATCGGCAAAAGCGAATGAATCGCAAGTAGAGCAGCGCATTATTGCCGATGGCTTGAACATCGGTCAGGAAGCCTATTTTCAAGCGGCAGAGTTGTTGCTTTTAGAACAACAGGTCGTTCTTTCGGCAAAGGCTGATACTATCGGGCAGAAGCGATTTGACGTGGCAAAAAACCGCTATATCATCGGAAAGATTGCTCTGAATGATTTTTTTATCGGACAAAATGACAAAGACCAAGCCTTGCAAAATTATTTACAAACGCTAAGAAATTATTGGCTTGCATACTACCGTTTACGGCGATTAACCCTTTTTGACTTTGAGCGAAACTTACGCCTTGCTATACCTTAACCGCAGGAACAAGTTTTCTGAAAACCATTAACGGGCATAAACAGTACATTTTTTCTTGCGCGTCCGATAACGATTCTATGCGCTTTTGAAAAGCTATTCTTAAAGCAGATACAGTATTGTTTCTGCTTTTTTTTATTTTAGCAGTTCGTCGTCATTTTCAATTCAGATTGCTGCATTTTCTCATCATCTCGAATTTCGTACAGAATGATTCGTTTCCAACACAGCGAATATCTTTACGCTTTGGCAATTTTGCCGTTGCTCATGGCTCTTTTTTGGTGGAGTCGTCGTCAGCGCATAAAAGCCTTGGCAGGCTTTGGCGATTCGGCGCTTATCAAATTGCTTTTTCCCGATGTTTCCGAAACAAAACCGTTTTGGAAGTTCATTTTGTTTTTTTGCGGTTATACTTTTCTGATTGTGGGGTTGTCGAATCCACAAATTGGCACAAAGTTGGAAGAAGTCAAGCGTGAGGGCGTGAACATCATCATTGCGCTGGATGTCTCGAACAGTATGCGCGCCGAAGACCTCAAGCCAAACCGCTTGGAACGCGCAAAACAAGCCATCGGGCGTATGCTCGACAAACTCAGCAATGACCGCATCGGGCTGATTGTTTTTGCCGGAGAAGCATATTTGCAACTGCCGCTCACCAACGATTACGGCGCGGTGAAAATGTTCCTTTCGGCGATTGAAACCAGCATCATTCCTACGCAAGGCACAAATATAGGTGCAGCTATCAAACTTGCCGAAAAATCCTTCAATGCCGAAGAAAAGCGCTATAAAACGGTCGTTGTCATTACCGATGGAGAAGATCATGAGAACGACGCTATCAAAACCATTAAAGATGCCCGTGATGAAGGAGTTATCGTTCACACTATTGGCATGGGTTCGCCTGAAGGTTCGCCAATTCCCACCTACGCAATGGGAATGCAAACGGGCTACCGCAAAGACCGCTCCGGCAATGTGATTTTGACCAAACTCAACGAAAAAATTCTCCAAGAATGTGCTGCTGCCGGAGGCGGCGTGTATGTTCGCGCCTCGAATACGGAAGTTGGGCTGAACATTGTCTTGGACGAAATCGGCAAAATGGAAAAGAAAGAATTTGGTACGAAAGTCTTTACTAACTTTGAAGACCGTTTCCAATATGTTCTGGGATTCGCCCTGCTCCTGCTCTTATGGGAAATGCTCGTTTCCGACCGTCGCAACGAATGGTGGCGTAAACTCAATCTTTTTGGACATATTTCCCCAAAACGGCAGAAATCTTCTTCATCTGTTACCGTTGCAGAAAAGGAAATTGCGTGATGACATTTTTCTCCTCAAAAGCCGCTTTGTATCTTGCGTTTGCAGCCTGTTTATGGTCATTTGCCATACAAACGGCTTCAGCACAAACAACAAAAGAAAATACGCCCAAAGAATCTACCGCGCCTGCTCAAACAAGCATCTTCGACACGCCGCGCTCACTTGCTCGTAGCGGCAACGATGCTTACACCAACAAGCGCTTCAAAGAAGCGGAAGAGCAGTACCGGGCTTCGCTCGAAAAAGACAAAAACCTTGCTGAAAGCACGTTTAATCTGGGTGATGCTTTTTACAAACAAGGGAAATTTGAGGATGCCGTCAGTCAGTTTCGCAGCATTGCCGAAAATGCTCGTGCGCCAAAGGAAATGCGCTCACAGTCGTTTCACAATCTTGGCAATTCGCTTTTGAAATCCCAAAAACTTGCTGAAAGTATTGATGCTTACAAAAACGCCTTGCGTCTTAATCCGAATGACGACGACACACGGCACAATTTGGCGTTAGCGAAACAAATGCTCGTGCAACAACAAAAACAGCAGCAGCAAAACCAACAAAACCAAGAGAACAACCAAGACCAGCAGCAACAAAATCAGCAGCAGCAAAAACAAGACAACAACCAAGACCAGCAACAAAACAAACAACCACAGCCGCCGAATCCGCAGCAATCGCAACCACAGCCAAAACTCTCCAAAGCAGATGCAGAGCGGATTTTGGAGGCACTCAACAACGATGAGCGCAACGTTCAGAAAAAACTTATCAAGCGTAAAGCCAGTGGTGTGGTGATTGAAAAAGATTGGTAAACACACATCCCTTGAACGCACGACTTTATCATCAAACATCTCATGCAACGTTTTCCATTTTCATTTCTTCTTGTCCTTGCAAGCCTGATAACAGCGCTTGTGCAGCCGCTTTCCGCACAAGAATTGACCGCAACCGTTACACCGAATCCTGTCAGCATTGGTGAGCGTTTTCAGGTGAGTTTTTCCAGCAGCGCAGCAATGGCGAATTTCCGTGCGCCTGACTTTGAAGGTCTGACGCTGGTTGGCGGTCCGATGCAATCGCAGAGTGTTCGTATTGTCAATGGTGCAATGGCGCAAAGCATTTCTTATACCTACATTTTGCAGGCAAAAGCAGAAGGGAAATTCACGATTCCTGCGGCTTCGGCAGATGTGGGCGGGAAACGTGTTCAGTCAAATTCCGTTGTGGTGCAGGTGATGAAACAAAGCGCCCAACAAGCCGCACAGCAAGCCGAAGAGCAGGCTGCCGAAAATGAAATCACCAAACAACTCCAAAAAGGGATTTTTCTCAAGGCTTCGGTGAATAAAACCAATGTCATGCGCGGCGAACAAATCGTTGCCACCTACAAACTCTACACGCGCATTACACTGACCAACTACACACCGCGCAAAATGCCTGCTTTGACGGGCTTTTGGAGTCAAGATATCGAAAGTCCGCAACAACTCTTGTTTAACGACGAAGTGATTAACGGTCAGGTTTTCCGCGTTGCTGCGGTGAAAAAAGTCGTGCTGTTCCCCCAGCAAAGCGGAACACTCGAACTCGACCCGATGGAAGCGGAAGTAGTCGCACGGGTAAACGTCGGAAGGCAGCGCAATAACAATTCCCGCGACCCTTTTGATGCCTTCTTTCACGGCAGCGACCCCTTTGCTGACCCTTTTGGACAGGTGCAAGATGTTCGTGTGCCGCTTCGCAGCCCTGTTGTGAAAGTTGCTGTCCGTTCACTGCCAGAAGCAAGTGTTCCTGCGGAGTTTAACGGCGCTGTCGGCACATTTTCGCTGGAAACCACGCTTCAACCGCGTGCAACTAAAACCAATGAACCCGTAAAACTGACGGTGCGCATTAGCGGCAAAGGAAATTTGAAATTGATTGACCCCGTGAAACTCAAGTTGCCACCTGATATTGAGACCTACGAGCCGACAAGCAAAGACAATATAGACATGAGTGAAGTCGGCGCAAGCGGGGAAAAAAAGTTTGAATACCTGCTCATTCCTCGCTTTGCGGGTGAGTTCAAAATTCCACCTGTTGTTTTTGCGTATTACGACCTTGACAAAAAGCGCTATATCACGCTGCAATCCGAAGAATACTCGCTTGCCGTGGAAAAGGGCAAAGACGAAGGTGCTGTTGTGGGCGGAAAATACACGGGCAAAGACGCAGTGACGGCGCTCAATAGCGACATTCGTTTTATCAAACTTGGTGAAAGCGATCGTTTGCCGCGTCGCGGAGAAGGTTTTTATGGAAGCACGGGCTTTTTTGTCGCGTTGGGTTTACCCGTAGCACTCTTTTTCGGTTTTATTTTTTATCGCCGCCGCGATGAACAACTCCGCAGCGATATTGCTCTGATGAAAACCCGCTCTGCTACACGCATTGCGACCAAACGCCTCAAAGAAGCGAAAACATTTTTACAGGAAAATGATTCCGCGAAATTCCACGATGCCGTCTCGAAGGCGCTTTGGGGTTACATGAGCGATAAACTGCTCATTTCGCAAGCAACACTTTCCCGCGAAAGCGTTCAAGCGGCTTTGCAAGAACGCAATGTGGCGAGTTCCGTGTGTGAACAGTTCGCCAAAACGCTGGATGCGTGTGAGTTCGCCCGATTTGCTCCAACCCAGACCGAAGGCGCAATGCAGCATCTTTACGATGACGCAATACAAATCATTTCTACTTTGGAAGACCAATTAAAAAAATAATCGTCATTGATTATGTCTCCCCGTCCTACGCCTTCTTCGGCGTAGCACGGGTTCGGCAAAAATTTCCTCACGATATGAACATTCTCCATTTTCAACGAATGCACTCACCAAAAACCTCACCACAACTGAGTTTCTGCCTTGCGGCGTTAGGGAACACAAACAAGAGTGCGCGGCGCTTCGCCCTTGCTTCGGGAAGATTTCCGATGCTTGCCAGCCGTCTTATGATGCCGCTTACAATGCTTTTTGCCATGCTGCTTCTTGCGACAAGAACACTTTCAGCACAAAGCGGTTTGACCTTAGAGCAGATGCAGGAAAAACTCAAGCCCTATTTTGCCGACGAACTCATCGGCGACCTCAAAGACCAGCTTCCACGCGGTGCGCAGTACCGCATTTGGGGTTGGGACGTAGGTGATTTTTCCGGTGATGGCGCACCGGATTTGGCAGTGTCTGTGCGGCTCAGTAACGACAAAGGGCGTAATGTGCAGGTCTATCTTTTTGCCGATATTGACGGTTATTTGACGCGCATTGGGCGTTTTCCCTACACCTTCGTGGAAAGCCCGATTGAAGTGGGCGTGTTGGTGAAAGATAACGGCTGTTTTGTGATAGAAAAAGCACAAGATTTTGATTGGACGATTACGGGCTACAGGCTTGATAACGGCTCACTCATGGTGTTGGATTCCTTCAAAACAGAGCGCGTCCGCACAATGACTCACGAAGCATACCGCAATTTTCAAAACCTGACGGGCTACGAAAAATACCGCGATACGCGCACCAATGACGAGCTTTTCCAAAGTGATTTTCTTTGTGTGCCGTCCTACCCGCGTGGAAAGTACATTTACAAAGGGTTTGCCTCCAATGCAACGAGTAATTCCGTCAAATACATCTCGAAAGGCGCATACTACTGGGCTGGAGCGGATGATTTGTCCTTCAGTGCGCGTTCTGCACACAACGAACAGTATTTATATTTTTTGGTCAAAGTAACCGATGACCGCATCGTTGCTGAGTCCAAAGAGGGCGTTCCGCACGACAAAGTGGAAATTTGGCTGGATATGTCGAATGTAACAAATCGTTTCATCAAAAAACGCGGTAAAACAGAGAATTTCCGCACTCGTGCAGAGGGCAGCATCTTCGCTTTTAGCATCAGTCCGGGCAATTTCACCGATAAAAAACCCAACGTCCGCACCAGTGCTGTTGATGTCCTGACGGATGTACAGAAACAGGCTATTCAGCAAGTGAAAGCAGCTGCAACGCTTTGGGACAAAGGATACATCGTCAAAGTGCGGATTCCCTTTCAACTGCTTGGTTTTGTCGGTGCGCCGATTGAAGAAGGGAAGATTGTCGAATACGGCTGCACAGTGGTTGTGCGTGATATTGACAACGAGTTCCGCCCCGATGAAGAAACGTTCCTTTCCACCTCGAAGTTTGATAATTCCAATCCCTCCAGCTACGGAGCGCTCTTGCTGATGCCCAATTCGCTGGTGTATGGCGAAGTGCGGAATATCTATGCGGATGCGATTTCCGAGCGTTTGCGCGATATTGGATTTTAAGCCGCTATATATCCACGAATTGCACGAATTGTCACGCATTGTATTTCGGAATTTTCGAGTTTTTGAATGAAAAAAGTTGTTATTGCCTTGATTCGTGAGGATTCGTGCGATTCGTGGACAATCAAACTCGAAATACCCGAACAGCAATGACAGAAAGAATGAAACAATGACTTCAGAAGAATTATTACTCTACATTCAACCCCGCATAGAATCTGTGCCGGGAATGGCTCATGGTGTTGTTACGATTCCTGACCAGATTTTTTGGAACATCACACCCGAACAAGCCGAAGAATTAGCCTCAGCCTTTGGAACGACGGTTTTTCTGCGCTTACCGGAATCGGAGAAAAAGTTTTTTGAATGGCTGCGCAGCACAGAACCGAGCGTTTGGCAGGATTTGTGGGGAATGGACATTCCCGAAGGCGAAAGCAACGAGCCGTATCTGGTTGGGATAGGCTTGCTGCCTGAAATGGTGCGAGAACAGCGCGGTTTTCCGATTTGTGATTTAACGACCGAAGCAAATTTCTTTTTTTCAATTAAAAATTTCAACGCCGAAGAAATCAAACCCCTGATTGATGCTATTCTGCAGCGTATGGAAGATAAAATAGACGTTTCGGCAAAAGAGATTTTGCTCATGGAAATTCGTCGTGCGCCGATTGATGTCTGGCGCTTTGCCTATTTTTATCGCGTCCCGGTGGCAGATGTCAAGCGCATGATTGCTGAGTTGGTTGATGACGGTTTACTGCGTTATGCCGCATCGCGTGAGGAAATGTCGGATTTTCTCAGTTGGGAATAAACACCGAGATAACTGTTCCGTGTGATTTGGTGAAAATTGCGAAAAATGCTATGGTGTCAGACTAATCTTTCGCCTATTACTCTTTCATTTTTTGGGACTTACCGCCGATGAAATTTTCTATTTTTACCAAACTTCTTTTTGGTTTTGCTTCTGCACTCGTGCTGACCGGCTTGATTGCCGGCATAGCAATAGTGCGCCTTTCAGGGGTAACTGCTGTTGCATCCGGCATAATTAGCGGTCCGCAAGAGATAAAATATCTTGCACGCAAGGTGGAATCACAACTGCGCAATGCTATTACCTACGAAAAAGAGTTCATGCTCACGCAAGACAACAAAAATGCGGAGAAATTTACCGCTTCGGCGAAAGAAGCAAAAACGCTTGTAGAGCGCATAGATTCTCTCTCTTCCGATGCGCAAATCAAAGACATTGCCAAACAACTTGGGGGGCGTGTCGAGCAGTACACCAAAGGTTTCGGGGATATTCTGAGCGAAATTTATGTGAAATCCGACGGCAACGAGCCTTTTGCTGTGGTGATGCAGCGCGACGCAAGCGTTCAAGCGGTCTATATGAAATACACTGAAAATGCCCGTACTGCCGAGCAGTTAGCAAATGAGATTGTCCGACTCGCTGAGGCAAAGTCTGCAATGTCGCTTCAAGACTTGTCTGATGCGGGTTCGCAGGCTCGGACGGCATTGCTGGTGATTACGGCGTTGGCTATTGGTGCGGGGGTTATTGTCGCATTTTTCCTTGCTCGCATGATTTCTCGCCCGATTTCTTCTCTCAATAATGCCGCAAAACAAGTAGCTGCGGGGCAGAGCGATGTTACGATAACTATCCGCACTCACGATGAATTGAGCGAACTTGGTGCTTCCTTCACTTCTATGGTGCAAAGCATTAACCGAATGATTGGTGAGTTGAATGCTTCCAACGCTGATGTAACAAGGGTTTTGGAGGAAGTGAACATTGCAAAACAAGAAACGGAACGCTCGAAAGTCCATCTGGAAGACGAAGTTGCCGACTTGCTGCGCACCATAGATGCCCTTGCTGAAGGCGATTTTTCGCAAGATATTCGTCTTGACGACACCGACAGCGAAATCATCAAACTCCGCTCACGGCTTCAGGCGATGATTGAGAGTTTGCGCCGTTTGATTATGCAAGTGCAAGATGTGGTGATGACCGTTGCGGAATCGGCAGACAACATTAGCTCCGGTGCAGAGCAGCTTTCATCAGGTGTACAGAACCAAGCACGGCAGACCGAGCGCGTTTCGGAGGCAATGGACAAAATGACTGAAACGATTAGCGCAAATTCCCGCAATGCCGCAGAAACGGCTTCGGTAGCGGTGAAAAACGGTGAAATTGCACGGCGAAGTAGTGAAATTGTGCTGCAAACCGTTGGCAAGATGAACGAAATTGCGCGTGTTGTCGAGCAGTCATCCTCAACGATTGGTCAATTAGGCGATTCCAGCGCACAAATCGGGGAAATTGTTTCGGTCATTACGGAAATTGCCGACCAAACAAACCTTCTTGCCTTAAATGCTGCTATCGAAGCCGCCCGTGCAGGTGAGCAGGGACGAGGCTTTGCAGTCGTTGCCGATGAAGTCCGCAAACTCGCCGAGCGCACCCAACAAGCCACAAAGCAAATTACCGTGATGATTGCCACCATTCAGCGCGAATCCGCAGGCGCGGTGAAGGCTATGGAACAAGGTAGCAACAAGGTTCGTGAGGGAATTGACTTAGCGGAAAAAGCAGGTCAGGCGCTGGGAGAAGTTGTGAAAAGTTCGGAAAGCGTCCTCCAAATGGTGCAGCAAATCGCCGATGCAAGCCGCGAACAGACGGCTACGAGCGAAAATATCGCGGAAAATGTTGAGCAAATTGCCCTTGTCGCTTCAGAATCGGCACAGGGCGTTGGCAATATCGCACAAACCACAACAACACTACAAAACCTTACAGAGCAGTTGGAATCACGCATCGCACAATTCAACGTAGAACGCGCCTTGCCCGCAGCCCGCGAAACCAAACGTTTGCGATAAGCATTGCCTGAATTATTGTTTGTTTGTACTATTCTCCTTTCGTCCACACAAGGTTTGACCAAGCATGAGCCACATCAGTTTGTACATCCTTCGCGCCCATGTCGGACCGTTTTTTTTCGGGGCGATAACAGTGATGTTTGTGTTTTTGCTGAATTTCCTTATTCTCTTTTTGCCGCAAATTGTTGGAAAGGGCTTGGGTGCTTGGCTTATCATTCAACTTATTGCGCTGAATTTAGCATGGATGGTTACGCTTGCCGTGCCGCTTGGTGTCTTGGTGGCATCGCTCATGGCGTTTGGGAATTTGGGTTCGACCAACGAAATTACCGTGATGAAATCCGGCGGAGTAGGGCTTCTACGCATGATGCGCCCGATGATTATCACGGGTATTCTCCTTTCGGCGTGGCTGTTTTGGTTTAATGATTATGTGCTGCCCGATGCAAATTACCGCGCACAGATGCTGATGATT
>VYMD01000500.1_pt1 | contig 10119 bp, 5 predicted proteins | sample 5115311 | NCBI WGS metagenome assembly VYMD01 (sample SAMN12291779, study PRJNA351875) | freshwater metagenome | isolation source: freshwater lake | place: USA: Michigan, Wintergreen Lake | collected 2013-08-08
ACATCTTTGTCAGAGTAAAAGAAGGTCATTCGTCATTAGCCATTGGTCATTGGTTAGGCGACAATGCACGTGTGGACAGTGCTGATGCAACCCACAAGACTAATGACCAATGGCTAATGACGAATGACCTTCTTTTACTCTGACAAAGATGTTTTTTCCATGCGGCGAATACTTCACCGCATTCGAGATAAGATTATCCAAAACCTGCATCATTGCTTGTTCGTCGGCAAGGACATTGCTATTTTCGGCTTCGTTGCTGAAATGGAGAGTGATATTTTTTGCTTCGGCAGGAGTTCTGTATTGGTCTGTGGTGGCTTCGACGAAAGGAGCAATATCGAAGGCAATGATATTCATGGTCATGCCGCCTGATTCCAAGCGGTTTACATCCAAAAGATTTTTTACCAAATCCAACATTCGTTCTGATGAACGGTTTATTTGTGTTGCGATATTTTGTACTTGGTCGGGTTCTAAATCGCCTGCTTCTATCAACTCGGAAAGCCCTTGAATAGCGCCAATCGGGTTTTTCAAATCGTGGGAAACAATGCCTAAAATCTCGTTTTTTTCGGCATTAAGCGCGGCGAGCTGCTCGTTTTTGTGCTGAAGCGCATCGTTATTATGCTGAAGCGTTGTGTTTGCACCGGAGAGAAGTTCGTTGATGCTGGAAATTTCGGCGGCTTGCGCTTGAAGATTTTCATTTTGTTCGCGGATAATGGCTTCGGTACGGAATTTTTCGCGGTAGCGCATCCCAATCAGCACCGCAAAAATCAGCGCAATCACAAACCCGCCAATGGAGATATTCCGCGTTGTTTGTTGGAAGCGGCTTTCATTGCCGAGTGTTTCGATTTCACGCTGTTTTTTCTCCACTTCGTAACGGGCTTGGAGCGAAGATAATTCCTTGACTCCGTTAGATTGCAACAAGGAATCGCGCACGGCGGCGTAATCAATGTGAATGAGGTATGCCTGCTCAAAATTTCCCGCTTTTGCGGCATTTTCCGACAGCACCCTTAGAGCCAATGCACGAGTTTCAGCACGTCCGACTTTCAGCGACACTTCCGCCGAACGCCGAGCATACACATTAGACGAATCCAAGTTCCCACGCCGTTGGTAGATGACGGCTACCTGCGCAAGCGTTTTCGGCAATGTCCGCTCATCAATCGTCGTTACCATCTCAATCACGCGCCGATGTGTGGCAAGCGACTTTTCGTCATTGTTTTGCAAAAAGTGGATATTCGCAATTTCGTTCAAAATGCTCACAACCCGTGCTGTATCCTTGCGTTGGAATTGCAATACGAGCGCTTGGTCAAAATACCTCATCGCCTTATCGTATTGCTGCAAGCCGCTATAACAGCGCCCCAAATTCGTGTAAGCGTATGCTTTTTGAGCTATTGTCCCTTTACTTTCAGCGTAGGGCAAATTCCGAAGGAGATACGAAAGCGCACTCGTCCAATCTTCTTGTTGTATGTAGAGATTTCCGATATTATTAACCGCGAAAAACATTTCGTACTCTGAGCCTAGTTCCTCCGCCATAAGCAGGTGCTTGAGGTACATTTCCGCCGCAAGACCGTAATTGTTCAAATTCCGTGCGCATACGCCCAGATAGCTGTATGCTTTAAGCAAACCGTATTTGTAGCCCGATGCCCGGGCAATACGCAGCGCTTCATTCCCGTATTGCATGGCAAGTTTGGGGTCGGCAGCGCGATAATACCATGTGAGTTCGTTCAGTATGGTTACTCGTGTGCTGTCTGCCGACGGATGCGCTTCCAACGATGCTTTCAGGGAATCTCCTTTGGAACTTTGCCCCATAGCAAAAAAACTGCCGACAAAGACAAGCAGCATAAAAACGATAACAGTATGCAGCCGTTGAAGCATAATGTTTCACAAAGGATGGAAAAAGAAAACACCAAGATACAACAAGTGTTGCAAGGTGCAAATGTTTATTCCAAGAAGCAAGCGTTTGTTCTATTTATTTTTCTTTCCACCGTTGGCAATTCCACAACAAACGTCGCACCTTTACCCAATTCCGATTCACACCAAACCCTACCGTTCATCGCTTCGACCATTTTTTTAACAATGCTGAGTCCCAGACCTGTGCTGTGTTCGCCGCCCGTCGGACGGGCAGAAAGACGGGCGAATTTGCCGAAGAGTTTCGTCATGTCACCCACCGAAATCCCCTCGCCTTCGTCTTGCACTTCCACGCGAACCGCCTCGGTACTAACTTCTACGCGAACGAACACATTTTTGCCATGCGGTGAGTATTTGACAGCGTTGGAAATGATATTATCCAGAACTTGCCTGGTTGCTTGTTCGTCAGCAAAAACAAGACTGGCGTTGGCTTGTGAGGAATAGTGCAGTGCGAGATGTTTTGCCTCCGCCTGTGTGCGATATTGCTCAATGGTACTGACCACAAGAGGCGCAATATCGAACTCTACCACATGAAACATCATCTTCCCTTCTTCCAAACGATTGATGTCGAGCAGATTCGTTACCAATTCCAACATCCTGTCTGCTGTGCCAACAATTTTTTCCGTAATCTCCTGCACCTGCTCCGCTTCCACAAAGCCGCTATGGACAAGGTCAGCAAGACTGCGCACCGCACCAATAGGGTTTTTGAGGTCGTGTGCAACAATACTCATGAGTTCGGTTTTTTCGTCATTGAGTGCGGCGAGGTCGGTATTGCGCTGTTGCAATTCGGCGGTGCGCTCATTCACTGCCTTTTGTAGCAGCATATTTTGGTCACGCTGCAAGCGCAAGTTTTCTTCCTGTGCCTGAGCCTTTTCCAAACGAAGAATTTGAAAACGTTGCGCCAAAGCAAGCGAAAACATCAGCGCGTCGAAGAGCAAGGAAAATTGCAGGCTATTACGAGTAATCGTATTATTGGGCAACACTGTCAGACCCGTTAAAACGGTGATGCTGCCCGCAAGTCCCCCACCAATGATTGCCACATTCAAAAATGAGAAATATCCAACCACTTGCTTTTGGTTGTATTTGCGTTGAACTTGATACGTGACAACCGCTAAGACAAGTAATGACGGCAAATAGGAGGTAATTTGGAGAACATTGATCGTCCAATAATCCACAAAAAGACCTAACAATGTAATCACACTCCAATAGACGACAATCATAGAAAGCACGCGGCGTAATCGTGGTGCAACGCCTTCGGACTGAAGAAATTCCTGCGTCGTGAGCGTGAAACCAACAATCCCGCAGCCTACAGCAAAAATAGTGCTGTATTGCAGCCAAAATCCACTATTCGGAAAAATAAACTCTGCCGCTAGACCATTATATGTGGAGAAAAACAGCACCACAGAGGCAATGTAGAGCAGATAGCACAGGTAAATTTGCTCACGAGCAATCAAATACAACGCAAAATTATAGAACCCCAAAACGACCACAACACCAAGAATAAAGCCAAAAATGAGTAAGGAGGAAATCCCAGAAGAAATAAGTGCCTCACGGGTATAAAGCGTGAATGGCAGAATCATTGCACTCGTTGTGCGGACGCGCACATAAACCGTTTTGGGCAGGGAATCAGGCAATGCCAGTGGCACAACAAAGGTGCGGAATTGAATTTCTCGCATGGCAAACGGCACATTGTCTCCCGTGCGAAAGAGGCGCATAGTCCCATTTGCCTGCGGGACAAACACATCAAGGCTGTCAAGCGGCGGGAAACCGACTTCAAAAAGCCAATTATCGTAAATCGTCGGCTGCGTTGTATTTCGCACTGAAAAACGCAGCCAATACGTTGAACTGCTAAGTCCAAAGGCGATAGCAGATTGTCGCGGGAATATCTTCCATGAAGTAGCGAAACTCGGTGACATAACGTCGTTAAGCAAAAGGCGATGCTCCGCATCTTCAAAATACTGCACTCCGTAGTGGATTTCTCTCATATCCAAACCCGAAGAAAGCTCGAATATTTCCGGATTTTGTGCATGAATGCTTGCAACGTTCAGCCACAAAACTATACCAACGAGTATGTGCCGAAAACAAGGATGCAAGCCAGTACCGAAAAACAGATGTGCCATAATGAGGGATATTTATCGAATTGAACGTATGGCTTTGGGGCGAAATGAATTTCATGCTTTAGGACTTTCGCAAATCCATACTTTTGTGGCAAGGGGTTGAAACCCCTTTTTGCGTAAGTCATTGTTTAACAAGGGGCTTTAGCCCCTTGCGACTTGTGTTTGCGAAAGTCCTATGCTTGAGCAATTTTGGTATATTGATGTAAGCCTAAACATATTCGTCCGTATTCGCAAATATACATTTTATGTCACTTTGGGCAACTCCACAATGAACGTCGCCCCCCTCCCCACTTCCGATTCGCACCAGACACGCCCCTTCATTACCTCGACCATTTTTTTGACAATACTCAAGCCAAGACCGGTACTGTGTTCGCCGCCTGTCGGACGTGCAGAAAGACGAGCAAATTTGCCAAAGAGTTTTTTCATATCGTCTGCGGAGATTCCCTGCCCTTCGTCCTGAACTTCCAAGCGCACCGCTCCTTCACTGGATTGCAAGCGAACATACACATTCTTCCCGTGCGGCGAATATTTCACGGCATTCGAGATGAGATTATCCAAAACCTGCATTGTTACTTGTTCGTCAGCCAAGACGATATGTTCTTCGTCTGTGGCGTGAAAGTGCAACGTGATATTCTTTGCTTGAGCAGGTGTCTGATATTGATAAACAGTGGCTTCCACCACAGAGGTAATATCGAAACTTATCGGATGCAAGTGTAATCCACCTGTTTCCAGTTGGTTCATATCAAGAAGATTTTTTACCAACTCCAACATCCTGTCGCTTACCTGTACGATGTGTTCTATCGCTCCCGGCACTTCTTCGGGAGAGAGAATTTGGCTTTGAATGAGTTCAGCATAGCTGCGTACCGCGCCGATAGGGTTTTTCAGGTCATGCGAAACAATGCCCATAATCTCGTTCTTTTCATTGTTCAGGGCAAACAATTCTTCGTTCTGCTGATGAAGTTCGTGATTCGCCATCTGAATCTCAATGGCTTGTTCTTCCAACAGTTTTTGTTGTTGCAGGATAGCACTGTTTGCTTGGCTTTTCTGACGGTACAGCACGCCAAACCAGACAGCCCCTCCCGCCACTGCGAGCAGCATTGCCGCCAATACCCATTGGATGAGGCTACGGCGGGAAAGTTCGACCCGTTGAAGTGCGCTTTGTGCAGCAGCGAGTTTGAGAGCTTCTTGCGAACGCTCCTCGCGCAGACGTGCTTCGGTGAGAGCAGCTTCCTGCTGTTTAAGCGTGAGTTGCCGTAGTTCCTTGTCATTCACCAGCAAGCGAATAGATTGCTCTTGTACCAGTTGGACGGCATCGGCACGGGCGAGTTCGGCTTGCTGACGGGCAATTTCGCTTTCTTTGAGGGATTTGTCTTTGCTCAAAATTTCCGTTTCTTTGCTTAAAAGAGCGATTTGCTGTTCGCGCTTTTCCGCGTCGTAGCTTTCGCGGAGTTTGGCGGTTTTTTCAAGGCTTTCGGCGTTCACAATCGAATCTTTCAGTGCCACAAATTGACGATGATATTCCAGCGCCCGTTTGTGCTGCCCCAGCGAGTCGTAGCAGATGGAGAGCGCTTCAAAGGCATCCCTTTTTTGCGGTCGTGCGCCAAGGGAGTCTGCAAGCCGAAGCGCACGGAGGGAATAAAATATCGTGTTATCAAAATTCCGCAGCATACGATACGCACTGCCAATATGATTAAGTGTTTGGCTTATGCGCACTTTATCGCCAGTTTCCTCTTGTATCCCTAGCGAGCGCTGGTAACAACTTAAGGATTCTTGATATTTCCCTTGCGCTTTATAGATTTCTCCGATACTGTTCAAGGTAGTTGCTATGTTTTTTTTTTCCCCAAGTTCTTCATGTAGTTTGAGTGCTTTGAGTAAAACCTCTATAGCTTCACTATACTTGCCTTGTGTGAGGTAGTTGTCTCCAATACTTCTTAAATCCTCAGCAATACCTACTTTATTAGCAATTTTTTGATTGATTCTGAGTGATTTAGTTTGATACTCCAATGCCTCGCTGTATCTGCCCTGCCGGAAGTACACATTTCCAATGCTGCGCAATGAGGCTGAAATTTTGTCCTTGATACCAAGTTCTTCGAGTAATCGCAAGGATTTGAAATAATTCTCCAATGCCTCGCTGTATCTGCCTTGCTCGGCATACACTATCCCCATATTACGGAGCGACATCGCAATGTCTTCTTTGCTGTTCTGCGCCTCATATATCCGCAGTGCTTTACTATAATACTCCAATGCTTGCCCATATTTGCCTTGCTGGTAATACACAACCCCAATGTTGTTCAGCGACGTACAGATTTCCATTGCGTTGCCAATTTCTTCCCGTATCCGCAACGACTTGCCATAGTAATCCAAAGCATCCTTATAGTTGCCGAGCTGATAGTACACAACACCAATATTACTCAGATTACTCGCAATAGCGGCCTTACTCCCCAGTTCTTCTCGCACAGGCAGCAATTTCATGTAGTATTCCAAAGCGTCTTTGTATTTTCCTTGCACCAAGTTAATACTCGCCATCGTACTCAACGCATCAGCAGTCCATTTCTTGGAGCCGATTTTTTTCGCTAGTTTTTGCGCTTCTTTTGCATAGATCATCGAAGAATCGTAACGAGATGCCACACTCAGATAATACCACGATAGTTCGATCATCGCGCTGATTCGTGTGGTGTCATGCTTGGCAGTAACTAACACTCGGTGTAGAGAATCGCGTTCGCCAGATTGCTGAATACTGCGAATATTTGGCATTTCGGGGTTAGGAAAATGCCACGAGGCAAACAATAAAAGGAAGAGAAAGCAATATTTCATAATGGTGTAGTGTATTTGCTTGTCTCAAAACTTCTTGGCGCAAAAGAGCTAACATATTTGTACATCGCTCACCAAACAGTTTTTCTACCAATCCGGCTGCCAACCTGAAAAACCAAGCAGACAGCCGGAAATACTTTGCTATTCCTCGAAGCGAACGAAATACTACGATTGACAACATTGACTCATGGGCGGGAAATCTTTACCCCAGGCGTATCCGAATCCTGACTATCTGCTGTATCCTTTAGACTCGTCAGCACGTACACATGGTCTGTGTTATCATGGTCAACATCATCTCCTTCAGGGTATCCTTTTTCCGACTCCTGCGTTACTTTCAAAGGCAAAGGTATAGCTTGGGTTTGTTTTCCTTCGTTATTAGCAAAAACTACCGTCCCGGTATCTGGCAAAGTAATTATTGAATTGCCTTGAGGGATGGAGACTGCTTTAGAAGTGCCGCCCACGGTATATGTTTGGTCGTCCGTGCAGAGATTATTCACTTTGTACGTTGCCATAATGATATTCCTTCGGTATGTTCCTACTCATTTGGCTTTTCGGAAATACGCCCCGTTTTTTTGTGTGGTCTCTGGTCTCCACGAGTGTTTTTGTTTAATCTACATTTTTTTCGGAATATTCAATCACAAGTTGTTGTCGTCTGCTTTTGGCAACTCCACAATGAACGTTGCACCTTTGCCCAATTCCGATTCGCACCACACGCGCCCATTCATTGCCTCGACCATTTTTTTGACAATGCTCAAGCCCAGTCCCGTACTGTGTTCGCCGCCTGTTGGTCGGGCGGTTAATCGGGCAAATTTACCGAAGAGTTTTTTCATATCGTCTTCAGAAATTCCTTGCCCTTCGTCTTGAACTTCCACGCGGATATAGTCATTGGTCATTGGTACATTGGTCATTGGTACATTGGTCATTGGTGCATTGGTCATTAGTACATTGGTCATTAGTGCATTGTCGCTAGACGAATGACCAATGGCTAATGATGAATGACCAATGACCTCCCGCGAATGACTTCTTACCCGCACAAACACATTCTTCCCAAGCGGCGAATACTTCACCGCATTCGAGATGAGATTGTCCAGAACTTGCATCAGTGCTTGCTCATCGGCAGCAGCGATGCTGCTTTCAGCATCATTGCTGAAGTGGAGCGTTATATTCTTTGCTGCGGCAAGTTCGCGGTAATGGTCAACGGTAGCTTCTACCACCGAAGCAATATCAAAACTGACGATGGTAAACTGCATACCTCCACGCTCTAACGTATTGATGTCCAGAAGGTTGGTGATAATCGCCATCATGCGATCAACATCGGAGAGAATTGATTGTAAATGTTTATGTTGTTTTTCGACGGTATATCTACTGCCAAAACTTTGCAGCATACTAGCCGATAGGCTAATTGAGGTAAGCGGGTTCTTTAGATCGTGCGTAGCAATTCCAAGAAATTCATTTTTCTCTCGGTCAAATGCTTCAAGTAATACATTCCGCTCGTGTAATGAGGCATTGGCAAGTTCAATTTCAACCGTTTGATTTTCCAGAATCTCTTGCTGCCGGAGAATTTGTGCATTGGCGGCATTTTTATTTTGATACAACGACCGAAACCAAAAAGCGATAATCACAGAAAGAAGCAAAAACCCCGCTAATGACCACTGTATCAGGCTGCGGCGACGGAGTTCCGAGTTTTGCCGCTCTTGTTCCGATGCGGCAAGAGCGAGTGCTTGTTTGTTTTGTTCGTCGCGGGCGTGTGCTGCCGAAAGTTCTGCTTCTTGGCGGCTCACGGTCAGTTCGCGGAAGTCTTTTTCTTTGCCGAGTAGGGCTTTTTCGTTATTCAGCAGCAAGATGGATTTTTGCTGAAGGGCTTGTTCTGCTTTAGAGCGGGCAAGATCTATATTTCTGCGCTCTAGTTCGCTTTCTTGCAGTGCTTTTTCTTTGCTCAAAAGGGTGATTTGCTGTTCGCGTTTTTCTGCTTCGTAGCCTTCTTTGAGCGCGGAGGTTTTATTGAGGTTTTCCAAATTAATAAGCGAATCCTTGACTATCACGGAGCGTTTGTAGTACATCAGTGATTCCTTGTGCCGTCCCAGAGAGTCCGAAATCATAGAGAGTACCTCCAAAGCAGATCTGACACTCACTTTTTCTCCTAGAGAGTCTGCCAATGCCAACGAGCGCCGGGAGAACACGAGTGCTGAATCGAATTTTCCTTGACCGCAATAGGAAAAAGCGATGCTGTTCAAAGAGCCGGGTATATCTCCAACCATCCCCAAGGCTTGTTTTTGTTGCAAGGATTGAACAAGATACGTCTGTGCTTGTTTGAATTGACCGATTTTGCAATAGACTATGCCAATATTGTTCAGAGACCGAGCAATACCAAGTTTGTTGCCAATTTCTTCTTCTATCCGCAGCGATTTGAAATGATATTCCAATGCCTCGCTGTATTTATCTTGGTAATCATACACGCTACCTATGTTATTTAGTGAGGAAGCAACACCACGTTTGTCGCCAATTTCTTCTAAAATCCGCAGCGATTTGAAGTGATATTCCAATGCCTCGCTGTATTTACCTTGGTTGTTATACATAATAGCTATGTTATTCAGTGATTTAGCAATACCACTTTTGTCGCCAAGTTCTTCTCGAATCCGCAACGATTTGAAAGCATTCTCTAATGCCTCGCTGTATTTGCCTTGTTCACTGTACACATTTGCAATTGTACTCAATGAGCTGGCAATACCATTTTTGTCCCCAATTTCTTCTCGCATCCGCAGCGATTTGAAAGCATTCTCCAATACCTCCCTATATTTTCCTTGGCTGAAATACACATTAGATATTGCATGCATTGATCCAGCCATGCCACTCTTGTTACCTATTTCTTGATGTATTCTCAATGAAGAAAAGGAAATCTCTAATGCCTCGCTAAACTTTCCTCGACGATAATATACCATGCCGATATGATTGAGTGCATCCGCAACGCCCTTACGAAAATGCGCACGTTCCGCCAGTTTTTGAGATTCTTGTGCAAATGTCATCGCTGAGTCATATTGGCTTTTTTTATCACGAAAATAATACGCCAACTCATTCATCGCATTTATGCGCGTGGTGTCGTGTTTGGCGGTGGCTATCACGCGGCGCAGGGAGTCCGCCTGTGCGGGTGTTTGGATGACTGTCTGTGCGGCGAGGGGTGTTGCGGCAGAGAGACCGCATACCAGGACAAGACAGAGGAAGCGGGGTGTCATAGTAGAACGGATTGGTGGTGATTCGTGCAGTGAGAGCAACAATTACGCAGCAAAATACA
>VYMD01000501.1_pt1 | contig 10100 bp, 4 predicted proteins | sample 5115311 | NCBI WGS metagenome assembly VYMD01 (sample SAMN12291779, study PRJNA351875) | freshwater metagenome | isolation source: freshwater lake | place: USA: Michigan, Wintergreen Lake | collected 2013-08-08
TCGTCATAGCGGACGCCCAGCCGGACCTGCAGGGACTCAGAGAGGTCGACCTGGTCCTGAAGGTAGAGGCCGACGGCCTCCTGGACATCAAGCCGGTTCGTCTGGGGCCCGGGGGTCGGCAGGGGGAACCGGCCATAGACCGGCGCGAAGACGTCAATGACGTTGGCGGCCTGATCCGAGGGATTGCCGCTCACCGCCGCCGGCCGGAACCGCAGGAAGAACTGGCTGTTCTCGAAGCGGTCAAAGTCGGCGCCGGCAAGGAGGCGGTGGCGCACGCCGAGGGCCTGGAACTCGCCGGACAGCTCGCCCCGAAGGACGGCGTGATCGGCCTCGTAATCGCGGAACCGCCTCTGCCGGGAGAGGGACTTCCCGTCGACGTTCAGCTTCTGCCGGGAGGCGGCGAGCTCGGCCTCGGTGGAGAAGCCCGTCAGGTCTGTCGTCCGGAAGCCGGCGCCGAGCAGCAGGCTCCAGGCGGGGCTGAAGTCGTGCTGGATTTCCACCTGTTGCCCCGTGGCCTCTGCCTTGATGGGGCCGTCGCCGGGCTCGCCCAGGAAGGTCCGTCGGTCCACCTTGCCGAGGACGCCGCCAATGGCCGGGACGCCGCGGTCGAAGGGCGCCTTTTGGCGGGTGACCTCCAGGTCGTAGGTGACCGTGGTGTCCTCACCCAGCCGGAACCCGAAGGAGGGCAGGAAGCCGTAACGCTCGGTGCTCACCGTCCGGCGGAAGCTGTCGGCTTCGTCGTAGAAGCCGATCAGGCGGGCCCCGAAGACCTCCCCGGCGGCGAGGTTGACGTCGGCCTCCGCCCGGCGGGCGCTGTCGCCGCCAAGGCTGGCGCTCACCGATCCTCCGGTCTCGCCGAACCGGGCCTTGCGGGTGACGATGTTCACCGTGCCCCCTGGCTCGCCGCGGCCGAACAGGGCGGCGTTGGGGCCCTTCAGGATCTCGATGCGCTCGACGCCGGAGACGTCCCGCGGACCGCCAAAGCCGCGCCCGCCGTTGAAGCCGTTCACGAGATAGCCGCTGGGCAGGTTTTCGTCCCCGGCGAAGCCGCGCACCGCATAGGCGTCCCAGAGGCCGCCGAAATTGTTCTGCCGGGCGACTCCGGCGTTGAGGTCCAGGGCCTCCGTCAGCCCGGTGATGTTGTTGTCCTGAAGGGTGGCCTGCGAGATGACCGCGACGCTCTGGGGCGTTTCGGCGAGAGAGAATGCGCCAAGGTAGGCCTGCCTCTGGCCGGTCACCACGAGCTCGGAGACCTTGGAGCCGCTCTCTGCAACGGCAGGACCGCCGACGAGGGCGAGGGCAGTGGTAAGGAGCAAGATCGACTTGGCGGTTGAGTTCACCGGGACCCCCGAACGTTACAGTGTATCAGTTCCGTCTTAGCGACACCGACCGACCTGTCAATGATACGTTATATCAGCATTGACAGGGCGACGGGCCCGGGAGAACAAACAGGAATGCCAGGTCCCGCCGCCGCTGAACCCGCCCTAGAGATCCGCGACCTGCGTATCGAACGCGGTGGTGCGGAGGTGCTCAAGGGCCTGAGCCTGTCCGTCAGCGCCGGTGAGGTCTACGCCCTGCTTGGCGGCAATGGCGCGGGCAAGTCGACCACCCTGGCCGTGCTGATGGGCCTGCTGCGGCCCTCCGGCGGATCGGTGCAGGTGATGGGTCTTGACCCCGCGACACAGGCCGACGCCGTGCGCCGGCGGATCGCCTACCTGCCGGAGACCGTCGCCCTCTACGAGACCCTCAGCGCCTACGAGAACATCGCCTACTTCCTGGGCCTGTCCGGCGACCGACCCTCGAGGGCGGAGATGGATGCGGCCCTGGACGCGGCGGGGCTCCAGGCCGGGGCCCGGACCCGGCGGACCAGCGGCTTCTCCAAGGGCATGCGGCAGAAGGTGGCGATCGCCATGGCCCTCCTGCGGGAGGTCCCCGTCCTGCTCCTGGACGAGCCGACGACCGGCCTCGACCCGGTCGCAGCGTCGGACTTCAACGCCCTGGTGGGAGGCCTGCGCGCGCGGGGGGCGGCGGTCCTGATGGTGACCCACGACCTTCTGGGCGCGGCGGACTGCGCCGACCGGATCGGGTTCCTGGCGGGTGGCGGGATCGTCGAAGAGGTCCGGGCTGACGACGGGCTGGACGTCCTGGCGCTTCACCGCCGCTTTGGCGAGGCCGCCGCCGGATGAGTCCGGTCCTGCACATCGCCGCCAACGAGCTGCGCCTCATGGCCCGGGCGAGGGTCGCCCAGCTGGCGATCGCCCTCGTGGTCATCCTGTCCGCCGTCGCCGCCCTGACCGCCATTTCGCAGGGCCGGGAGAGCCAGGAGATCCGAAGCCGTTTCCAGGCCCAGGCGGACCGGGAGTTCGACGGTCAGCCCGCCCGACACCCGCACCGGATGGTGCATTACGGACACTTCGTCTTCCGACCCCTGCCCGCCCTTGCCGGCTTCGATCCGGGCGTCGACGCCTTCACCGGATCGACCCTGTTCCTTGAGGGCCACAGGCAGAACAGCGCCAACTTCGGGGATGTCCGGCAGTCCTCCCTGCTGGTCCGGTTCGGCCAGCTGACCCCCGCCTTCGTGATCCAGGCGCTTGGACCCCTGGTGCTGATCTTCCTCGGCTTCGGCGCCATTGCGCGGGAACGGGACTCCGGCCTTTTGCGCCTGCACTTCACCCAGGGGGTGAGGGCCGGCCAGGTGGTTCTGGGAAAGGCCGCGGCGCTTTCGGTCGTCGCCGGGCTGATCCTGGCGCCGGCGCTCGGCGCCCTGGCCTGGCTCACCCTGGTCGGCGGCGCAGCGCCTGTGGCCGCCCTGACGCTGGCGGCGGGCTATGCGGCCTACCTGCTGGTCTGGGTGCTGGCCACCACCTCGATCTCCGCCCTGGCGCCGAGCAGCCGGACCGCCCTCGCCAGCCTTGTCGCCGCCTGGGCCCTGTCGGCGATCCTCGCCCCCCGGCTGGCGACCGACATCGCCCTTCTGGCGGCGCCCCAGCCAACCCGGCTGGAAACCGACATCGCCATCCAGCGGGACCTGAAAAAGATCGGCGACAGCCACAATCCCGACGACCCCCACTTCAACGCCTTCCGGGCTTCGGTCCTGAAGACCTACGGGGTGGCCCGCGTCGAGGACCTGCCGGTGAACTACCGGGGCCTGATCGCCATGGAGGGAGAGCGGCTGACCTCATCCCTCTTCGAGAGGTACGCCGAGCGCCAGTTCGCCAACCAGAGGCGCCAGTCCGGAATGGCCCTCGCCCTGGGGCTGGTCAGCCCGACCCTGGCGATGAGAAGCCTGTCCATGGCCGCCTCGGGGACGGACCTGGAAGGTCACCGGCGGTTCCTGCGACAGGCGGAGGCCTACCGCTACGCCATCGTCCAGAGGCTGAACCGCCTCCAGGCGGAGCGCCTGACCTTTTCAGATGACAGCAACCGCAACAGTGACCCGGAGGCCGGCCGGCGCGTCCGGATCGATCCGGGCGCCTGGCGCCAGACCCCCGACTTCGTCTACCGGCCGGCCTCGACCTCAGAGGCCCTCGGGGCTGCGACCCCGGGGCTTCTGCTCCTGGGCGGCTGGCTCGCCCTGGCGGGCGGCCTCGCCTGGGCGGCCAGTCGCTGGCTGGAAAGGGCGGGGGCATGAGCCGTCTGGGACAGGAGCTGCGGCTCTTCCTGCGCCAGAGGCTGGCGGTCCCGACGCTGGCCCTCCTCGCCCTCCTGGCCGCCGTCAGCGTCGCCGCCGGGGTTACGGAGATCCGTCGCCAGGCCGAGACCATCGCCCGGATCCAGCCCCTGCAGGCGGCGGAAGAGGCCGTTGTGGCGGCCTGGGTGTCGCGGGACGGCGACGCGGGAAACGCCGCCTACTACACCTTCCATGCGACCTGGGACCGGCCCTCCGCCCTCGCCTTCGCCGCCCTCGGGCAGCGCGACGTGGCGCCCTATGTGCTGCGGGTCCGCGCCCTGGCGCTCGAGAGCCAGATCCATGAAGGCGAGACCTACAATGCAGAGCTCGCCCTGCCGGGGCGTTTTGATTGGGCCTTTGTCCTGACCTTCCTCGCCCCCCTGATCCTCATCGTCCTCCTGCACGACCTGATCTCGGGAGAGCGGGAGGCCGGGAGGCTCCAGGCCCTGCAGGCGGCGGGCGGGCGGACGGGGCTCTGGACCCACCGGGCTGGCCTCAGGGCGGGCCTGGTCTTCGTCGCCGTGGCCGCACCCTTCATTGCGGGCGCCGCAATGTCCGGGGCGTCGGCCGTCGAGGTCCTGGGGGTTCTGGCTGTGGCCGGCCTCTATCTCGCCTTCTGGACCCTGGTCTGCCTGGGCGTCGGCGCCTTGGGGCGCAGCTCGGTGGCCAACGGCGCCGTCCTGGCGGCGACCTGGGTCGTCCTGACCCTGGTGCTGCCCGCCCTGGCGCACATCGCCATCAACAGCGCCAATCCGGTCCGGCAAGGGGTCGAGTTGACCCTCGCCCAGCGCGAGGCCGTCCACGCCGGCTGGGACAAGCCGAAGGACGCCACCCTCGCCGCCTTCTTCAAGGTCCACCCGGAATGGCGGGACACGCCGCCGGTGACCTCGGGATTCCACTGGAAGTGGTACTACGCCTTCCAGCACCTCGGGGATCTGAGCGTCGCCGATACGGTCCGCGCCTACCGGCGGGGGCTGGAGTCCCGGGACGCCTGGACCGCCCGGGTCGGTCTCGTACTGCCGGCGGTGGGGGTGCAAACCGCCCTTCACCGGATGGCGGGAACGGACCTGGCGGCCCAGCTCGCCTACCAGGACCGGATCCGGGCCTTCCACGAGCGGCTGCGTCGGTTCTACTACCCCTACATCTTCAACGAGACGCCGTTCCGCGAGGCGGACTTTGCAAAAGCCCCCCGCTGGGCGGAAGGCGACTGATCAGACGTCGACCTCGGCGTCGAGGGCGTTTTCCTGGATGAACTCCCGGCGCGGCGGCCCTATCGCGGGTCAGCGGCGTGGGCGAGTGCAAGCTGGCCCGCTAAGGCCCCGCCATCCTGGCCCTGGTGGCGGACTCTAGTTATTCTTGGAGGAGTTTCATGCGGTCACGTCAGGTTCTGCGCCTGTAGCTGACCTTCGAATGGCCCCGGAAAGCCGACCTTCGGGTCCTGCCGGCGAGGCTAATGCCAGAGCGCTAGGTGGTCGAAGGACCGGTCGCTCAGTCATACCTTGCTTCGTGTTCGTCATCGAAATCGCGCTCATGCGCAATCTGTCGTTCGATCTGGGCGGACATCCTTCGAGCCCACTGCCTCACCTCTGACTTATGATGGGTGCGGAGGGTGGCTAGCGGCTTCTGGTACATCTCGTAGTAGGTTGTCATCGAGCCCGACCAACCGAACGTGTGCATGTTGGCCGACAGAGAGCTTTGGACTTCTGCTCGGTCTCCAAACTCATCAATGATCCGACGCAGGATCGGGTGAAATTCTCCTCCAGAGAGCGGCGGCAAAATCGTCGCGAGGAACGCAGGAGCTACGTCAGGGTGCGCGTGACACCATGAAAGCAAAGTGTCCCGGGACAGCTCCAAAATAGGCGCATGACCTTCTTCGCTCGTGAAGGAAAGGCCTTTCCCGAGCGAGTGCTGAAAGCGCCACGCTGTCTTCGGGTTCGACGTAATCGCCGATCCGATTAGTGGCCAGACAATCTCTGGGAATTCTCGGAGTAGAACCGGCAGCAGAGGTCGGATGCGACGCTCATCGGACAGCGGACTGCTGTCAGCGTCTTCCGCCAATCGGCGCGCAAACGACAACGCGACCGCTCTTGCGTCGGCGTCGTCCCGCCCATGGTTCAACATCCACGACATCAGCTCATGGAAGTGATGGTCGATCAGGGTGTTGGTGCCGGACGTCAAGGCAGTCTCGGCCGCCATACGGATTTGCGGCCGGAAGTATTCGAGAAAATCTACCCTTCCGTGCACGTACATACCGAGCAGATCATATCCCAAGCCAGCTTGTTCGCTGACGGAGAAGAGCTGATCGAAGAGCGGTGCGACCTCGGACGGTTCACGCTTTGCCAAGCGTCCACCGAGGGACCAAGTCTGCAACCATTGAACCGGCAGAACCCCATTTCGTAGGCCGTCACAGACCAAGGGAATATCGGCGGCCGGAAGCTCGTTCTTGAACGAGATAGTGGGCACGAGCCAAGCGAGTCTTGGAGAACGAATGGCACGTCGTTTGAATGTCGACACGAGCCGCGGATGCGTCATGTCGAGCGTGGCGAGATAGCTGGTGATGAGATCGACGTTCCACGTGCCCGAAGGCAGAGCGCTGTGGACGTCGAATAGCTTCCATAGCCAGCCCAGTTTGTCATCTGTCAGCTCAGCCAGCGCCGCGCCAAAGAGAGCGGACATTCGCTGTCCGCCGACGCACAGGTCAGGTAGCGCTTGCAGCAGGACCTCGGGTGATTTGAGTGCTTCGGTCGCCAACGCATAAATCGCCTCGCGTTGCTTCATCTCCTGCTTGTCGAAATCGAGCTTTTCGTCGCATGGATAGTCCCAGGGCATCTCGGTCACGAGAAGCTTCAGCCGATTTCCCAAATCGGACGGCGTGACCATGGCAATCATCGCCCTAATCCGCGGCTCGAACTCACGCGGAGAGCCAGCCATATCGTAGGTGATTACGTCCCCCAATGACGACAACGCTGCGGGCCAGAAGGCCCCGTGTTGAGCGGTAATGGCGGTGACCGCGCGTTCCGCATATTCTATAAGGCCGCGGTTGATGAGATTGCGAAGATCATTGGCAATACTCTGCTTTGCGAAGCAGCCGACTTCGTCGTCACGCAAGGCGAATACCAGCAGCCGTTCCAAGCAGTCGGTGATGTACTCAACCGCGTCGGGATTGGTCGGGTTCCACGGCTGCAATGCGGGTCGCAGCCCGTGGCTTTCGATGCCAACGCTACGCGAGAACATCGAGACCCGAGCGCCGGATTCCAACGCGCCGACGATGAGCGGATTGAGCTCAGGATCGTCCTTCGCGATGAGTTCATCAAGAAAGGCAAGCCGAGCTGAGCCATCTGCTGCGGTGTCGCCGAGGTACGCAGGAAAGAGCGCCTTGAACTGACCTGTGCAGTTGTTTGAGAAACTCTCGTTCTCGCCGAGTGCAAGCTTCAGCAGGAGGTTTGCGCCCAGTTCGAATGCGTCCGGTATGAAGGCGATGCGCTGCACAGCCCACCGAATTTCGCCGCGCGCTCGCCCGTCAAACATCTTGAGATCGTCGGAACTTAGTGGGGCTAAAACTCGCGTGAGCAATTCACCGGTGGCAATGGCATCGACCTGTGAAAGGGATTCGATAACGCCAGCGTTCCCCTCGTCTTGGATTGCTTCATAGGTGTCGTAAGGCCCACCGATGCGACAGAGATGACGCGTTACTTCGAGTGCGATCTCGGTGCGATTAAGCAGAGCCAGCTGTTTCGCCGCGCGCGTTCGGAGCGTGGCGGGAAGACGAGCAAGGACTTCCTCCCACTGATCCTTCGTCCACTCCTGCCACTGCCGTTCAGCTAGGCTGTGCGCGATAGGCCTCGGCTGTACCGTCGCGTAGCGACCGCGCGGCTGAACGACACGCCGACGAAGAAGATCGTTCAAGTTGGCACGGAGCTGACTTGCGTCGAGACCGCTGCTCAACGGCGCGATCGTGTCGACCTCCCCCGCTAGTTCGTCGCGATAGCCGACCATGCCGAACGTGCTAAGCAACTTCGCTGTTTGCAAAACCTGCTGGCGGTCGATGGGGCGTCGACCGATGACCACCTGGTCAATCATGTAGTCTTTCGTCACACCCGTGAGGGGAGCATCAACTGACCACGCCTCGGCTGCCAAGACGGCCATTTGCGGGAAGCCGTTAGAGAACGAAACGACGCGTCGCAGATCTTCCGCAGGAAGGCCGGGCGACATGCCCCGGATCACCGCCTCGACGACGCCGTCCGCCGCCCGGTCGACAATGAGGGTGTCCGAGGGGAGCGTTCCGCCAGGAACTTCATGGTCGATAGTGATTAGAGAGAGCTTGCTGCTGGAGCGTCGGACGATCGCGGCCAAATCGACATGGGTTTCCACTGAGCAGCGGTCCACAACGATCACGGCGCGCCTTCCGAGGTCCGCAAGGAACTGGACCGCGCTCATTACGGCGAAGTTCCCGACTTCGGTTTCGACGCCGTACAGAACACTGTCGCTAGTCTGGACTGGACTGTTGTCGTCGTCGGCGAGCGCTTCGAGCACCAGCCGCGACTTGCCTAGCCCGGAAAGCCCGACGATCCGCACGACCTCGCGCTCACCGGCAACCGCAGTACGGACCTTCTGGCGCACCTCTTCAAGCCGATCATCTTGAACGAACGGGTACTCGTGTTCATGACGACCCGCCCAATGCACCCAGGTGCGGAGCGTGCCCGCCATTCCTGGCTGCGTCTGTTCAAGCACCCAGGTGGCAACCTGCGGATGCTCATTTGCCCAGGCGGCGATTTGGTCGGCGTCGCGGAACACGACCTGACTAGGCTTGATCGTGACGCCTTGGGCCGTGATCGCATTGCGGACTGCGAGCTCTCGCTCCCCCACGGCCTTCCTAGTGTAAGGCCGATTGCAGATCATGATGTAGTTGCCACCACTCTCAAGTAGCTCGCGAATGGTGGGCTCAAGATCACCTTTCGAAGTCAGAACATCCTTGGCCGCTCGGCTTGCGGTTACGGGCGCCGCCTTCACCTGCAGAAGACAGTCGCGGCTTGGCAAATGCGACGTGCGGTCTGGACCGTCGGTCCAGGTAATCCGTGCGTCTTCGCCGCCGTCGGTCGCGGTGATGTTCGACGCTACGTGTATCATTGCGAGAAGGTGATACTTGGCTGCCTCGGCGCTCAGAAGTCTCCGCGTGAGCGCGACCATGTGCCTTTCACGAAGCGCCGTGATGTGAGCGCCGGTGACCTCGAAAGGTCGTAGGCCCGTCTGTTGAACCGGCGTCGCCGTTCCAGTCAGCGCGCCCAGCGCCGTGGGCTCTGCTTCGAGAATCCGGAGCAAGCTGATCGTCGTCGCGGACGGGCTAACCGTGCCGCTCTCGTACTTTTGGAAAGCGCGAATGCCGCCACCGAGCAGCTCTCCGGCTTCGACTTGGTTTAGGCCGAGCGCCTCGCGAATGCGGCGGATGTCGGCAGGAGTTAGCGGCTCCGCGATCGCCTTGGTCTTCGCGGTCTTGGGCATGTTACATACACCATTATGGTGTAACCGTACTTCTCTCACCCCAAGATGTCAAGCTTTGCGCGCCGGAGGTACCACACCTCTCCGGATGCATTCCGCCCGTCGCAACACCACGCTTTGCCAAAGATACTGGGCCGGCGGCTCGGCAGCGAACCTTCCCAACGTCCCCCAAGAGTCAGAAGCGGACCCGGCGGCAGCTCTAGCTGGTTAGCACCCCCGCAGTTCTTAAAACTGCGGCCAGATACTCAAAACTTTCGGCGTCATTCTCAGAACATGTGACGCGGACCACCCGCCCAGCGACTGATCAGACGTCGACCTCGGCGTCGAGGGCGTTTTCCTGGATGAACTCCCGGCGCGGCTCGACCAGGTCGCCCATCAGGCGGGTGAACATGTCGTCGGCGTCGTCGGCGTGGGCGACCCGGACCTGCAGCAGGGTGCGGGCCTCGGCGTCCAGGGTGGTCTCCCAGAGCTGCTCGGGGTTCATCTCGCCCAGCCCCTTGTAGCGCTGGATGGTCAGGCCCCGGCGGCCGGCCTCCATGATGGCGGCGGTCAGGTCGAGGGGGCCGCGGACGCGGGTCGTGCGATCCCGGCGGGTGAAGGTGGCCGTGCCCGAGAAGGGCTCGGCCAGGGCCTGGGCGCGCTCGGCCAGGCGGCGGGCGTCGGCGGCGGCGATCAGGAGGTCGTCGAGGACCACCCGCTCGGTGACGCCCCGGCGACGGCGAGAGAAGGCGAAGCCGCCTGCAGGCGCGGCCTCTCCGGACCAGGGACCGTCGCCCTCCTCGGCGTAGAGGTCCAGGCGGCGGGCAGCGGCGGCGGGATCGCCCTCCCCGGCGAACAGGCCGGCCAGGGCCGCCTGCTCGATGGCGAAGGCCGGCGCCCGGGCGGTGAGCCGCTCGATATTGGCCCGGGCCGCCCGGGAGGCCTGGACCAGGTT
>VYMD01000502.1_pt1 | contig 10076 bp, 6 predicted proteins | sample 5115311 | NCBI WGS metagenome assembly VYMD01 (sample SAMN12291779, study PRJNA351875) | freshwater metagenome | isolation source: freshwater lake | place: USA: Michigan, Wintergreen Lake | collected 2013-08-08
GTCCAAATTCAATCATCACATTTGGTGGCAATGTGTCGAGTTTGATTTCGGGAAAAATTGCATATGTGCCATACCCAAGCACCGTGTCCGCGACTAACTCCGCACAATGCCAGTATGTATCGCGGCTGTTGATAGCGAGACGTAATTTTTTGTCGTTGGTAGTGGAAACTTCTGACGGAGCATTGGAAAAAAAATTATTACCCGGCTCAGATTGTACCACACTTTGACGCACTTTCCAGCGAAATCCCGCAAACGAGATTGTCCGGGAAGCCTCGTAAATACTATCGGCATTGATGGTAGGCGCAATGTGTGTTTGAACATCGTGTATGGCCTGCGTTTTGGGCTTTTGAGGAAGGCTTTTACCGGTGGTGTATTGGGCAAAAAGCGTCACCGTTTCCGCAATAAGGCAGAGACAAAGAGCCGAAACGTAGCGTATTATCTTGATTTGAGCGGTCATTTGCGTGTGGTGATGTGCGTGTGGTTTTTGGTATCTCTTCACGTATAATTCGTCTCACCGCTTCTGAGTGGTAGGACGGATTTCCCGGAGCGATTACTTTGGCTTTACAGGAAAACAGCGCCGAATGATATTAAAATCGTCACGCAAATAGATGTTGTACAGGTCATTTTCCTCTTGTGCTTTGACGTACAAACGCCCCGTTTTTTTGAAGTGCAGAGCCTCCAAAACCGCAGCATTGGTCGCGCAGGTTAAAGTGCGCACAGCATCACCGGTTTTTTCGATTCTGCCTTCGTACCAGCCTCGTGCGGGGTCGAAAAGCAGGCTCGTTATCAGCATTAACAAATCGGTGTAGGGTGTTTTCCAGACCGCCCACATTCCGAAGGCAGCTTTGGTCGAAACAGCCGATAAAAACGGGTAATACACGCCGCTACTGGAAATGGTCGTCCATTTATAGCCGTTGGAGAAAATTGCGTCATAGACCGTGTACGGCTCAGTATTAACCTCGTGTGCGGCTCTGGCGGTGAAAATATCCTCGCGTTCATGGCGGCGTTTTTGAACTTCATAAACTGCTTGCATTTGGTCGTAATAGCGATTATCAATGGCAAGGTACGGGATATTTTCCCACCCAAATTCCAAAGCCGTCAAAACGTAGGGCATGGTTGTAACGGCGTTGTTTCCGCCGCTTGCTCGCTCATCACTACCATCAAAATAGACATCAACATCAAATATACGAATTGATTCAACCGGATCGAGTTTTGATGCGCTATCCATCGGGAAACCCCATGCTTTGAAGCCACGAGCGGTATATTCTTTCCAACCATGTTTTGCATCCAAATACGGCTGTGGCTTCCCGTTTACATTGACCGCGCTAAAAAGATTTCCTTTTTCATCCACTACATTACAAAACGTCCAACGAAGCACAATGCGGTCAGCATATTCGCCGTATTGAGGGTAACGATTGCGCAAAAGCCGCAAGACAACAAGTAATCTTCCCAAATGATTCACTGCCCAGCCAATCGTGCCATATTTGTTCCCAAAATCTACAGGGCGCATGGAAACTGCATTGTAGTTCACATTCGGCACCTGGTCAAACGCAAGCGGCATCGTGTTCAAAAACCCAAACACAAGGCTCAGGCGGCTGTCAAACTCATGTTTGCTGATAACGTCCAATTCCCGTGCAGACATAAGCGCGATGATGTAATCGGCGACGCTTTCCATTGTCACAAGCTGGTAGCCGTCTTTGATATTCACCAAGCCCGATTGCGGGTTGTAGTTGTTTTCAAAGTATTTCCATGCGGTTTTTGCCCAACCCAATTCTTCTTCCGTTAAGCGTCCGCGCCGCCCTTCTTGAAATGCCGAACCGATTTTTTCCGCCCCTTCATCTACTGCTCTCACCGCAACACCGCATGAATACAGTGTGGAAGAGAGTATTATTAGCACAAATCCCGCAAGTAATCGCGTCTGCGTTAAAGCAAGAATTATTTGAAAAGTACGCGAATAATCTCTACTATTAGTGGCACAGACATTTTTGTCTGTGCGAGTATTGGTGCTGTTTTTGAGTAATTCCGCACAGACAAAAATGTCTGTGCCACTGAGGCTTTTATCATCAACAATCGCACGACAAATGAGCATTGCAGCCCGAACAACGCTACGAATCACGCCAAAAGCGAGAGAAAAAAGACGGTGGATTGAGGGATTCATGCCAAAAAGGTTCAGAAAACGCTGCCCTCGCTTCCATCGTTACGGATGTTGTTACCGATGTCGTTACCGATTCGACGTGGTTTGAGCGGGTTTGCGTTGTCGTTCAAAAATGAAACTGCCGGGAGGTTCTTTGCGTTCACGCAAGGTTTTATCCCATTTACTGTCACGCCCTGAAAAGCGGACAAGTTTTCCCTGCATTTTATAGAGCAGGGTTTCGAGCATAATGCCGTTGTTGTTCATGGTAAAAGCGCGAATCGGGTCGTTCCCTTTTCGCTCAAAAATGCCCTCGTAATAGCCTTTTTCAGGGTCGAAGGCATTTTTGATATAATTAAACAGTAAATCTGTGTATTTCGTTTCCCAGAGCGCCCACAGTCCCAGAGCGCCCTTCAGGGCAACCGCCGCGAATTGGGGGACATAGCGCCCATCTTCGGTGATAGTGTTCCAAGGGTAGCCGTCGGTGAAAATAGCATCATAAACGAAGTACGGGTCACCGTCGAGTTGATGCTCCGTGCGAGCAGTAATGATGCCTGTTCGCTTGTGGCGCTCTTCCTGAACTTTGTAAATGCGTTGGGCAAAATCGGCAATGACTTTATCGGTGCTGTGCATATCGTCCGAATCGCGGTCTGTGCCTTTGTCCCAATTCATTTCGATACCGTCCAAAACATAGCTCTCCGAAACGACGTAATTATGCGCTCCAAGCACACGTGGGTCGCGGGTATCGTAGGGAATTTCGATGCCGTAAATCGTGCGCGTGTCGTAGGGTTCGGGCTTTGCGGCTAAATCCGTTTGAAAACCCCACAGTTGGAAGGCTTTGGCGGAATATTCCTCATACCCAAGCCGCCCTTCCTGTAAATACATTGTTTTGTTGTTGTTTTTGTCGTCAATACCTGCTCCAAAGAGCATTCCCGTGCTGTCTATGACGTTGTGAAATTTCCAGCGCAAAATAAAATCATCAATGCGGTCGCTGTGCTCCGGATAGCGCTCTTTGATTATCTTAGACCACACCAAAAATCGCGCCAAATCTATCGCAGAAAAACCGATTTCCATAGGCTCGTTACCGTAATTTACTTTTTCTCCGGTAATTGTATTATAGCACTTATTTGGCAGTTCATCACGGAAAAAAGAAATCCGCATGAATGTTTTGAACATTTTTTCGATACGATAATTAAATGTTCCAACATCAATTATACCCATTTCCCGCACTGCCACAAGTGCTGCCATATATGCCGAAATATCCCACATGGTGGTCGAAGGGTACATATCCACCGCATTAACTAAACCGGTAGTGTCTTGGTAATTGCGTTCAAAATACTTCCACGCCCGTCGAGCAACTTGCATTTCTTCCTCCGTAAGCGCACCGTTTCTGCCCGGATGCCGTCCGTAGTTGGATTTAACTTGTGCTTCGGCGTTTGCAACAGTGCAAAGTGTGAAGATTACGAGGGTTAGGATGAAGGTACGCATAGCGTAATTGGTCGAGAATGAGGAAAATTTTTACCGTCAATACAAAATACAAATTTTCATATTGTGAACAAGACACAAAAAAGCGACAGAACGTTTAATCAGTGTGTATATCCGATTAGGCTTACTTCATTTTACCTTAGCAAACTCAAATGCCTTCCAAAGCGCTTAAATGCTAGTGCTTCAAGGATAATCGCGTTGGTATTGCAGGTAATGGCTTTGTTCGGCTCACCTGTTTGTTCGTATAAGCCCGAATACCAGCCTTTTTGCGGGTCGTAGAGTTTTGCCACTGCTGCTACGAGCCGTTTTGTGTAATCGGTTTGATAGAGCGCATACCAACCAAAAACCGCTTTGGTACTGAGTGATTTGAAGCGCGACACGTCTTCACCTTTGTCGGTGATGCAATTCCACGCTTTTCCGGCTGTGAAAACAGTGTTATAGACAAAGTACGGCGGCGCATCAATGTTGTCTTCGCTGACGGCGGTGAGTTTGCCGGAAGCGGCGGAATGGCGCTCTTGCGCAGCATAAACGCGATAGGCAAATTCCCGCGAAATGTTATCAAAACCAAACTCCAAACCGTCCAAAATATACGGTTCGCTGACGACGTAGTTAAACGCTTTATAGCGGTCGGGGGAGCGGCTGTCTGTCGGAACTTGAACGCCGTCAATGCTGACAAACGTCAAAAAATCGTCATGTTTGAGCGCTTGCGAAACGTCTGCACCCATGAGCGAATAAGACTTTGCGGCGTATTCTTCGTAGCCCAAGCGTCCTTCTTGCGGATAGGTCGTGCGGTTGCTGTCGCCGACCTGTGCGCCATAGAGATTGCCGGAGCGCACAACATTCGCAAAACGCAGCCGAGCGAGTATTTGCCGGACTTCGGGGGCAAACGAGGAATACTGCCACATCACGATATTGAGCGGTACAAACAACCGCCCAATATCAATCGCCGACCAGCCAATACCGCGCTCTGTGGGTGTGTTGTCGTAATTCGACATTGCTTTGGTGAGCGTGTTGTAAGACTTATTCGGCAGTTCGTTGTCAAAAAGCGGTAATGTTGCAAGTGCCTGCAATGCAGATTTCATGCGCTTTGCAAAAACTTCTTCGGAAATCACGCCTAATTTGTATGCCGAAATCAAGCCCATCAAATACGAACCCGTATCCCACATCGTTGAAGCGGGGTAGCCATCCACAGAGTTCACCAAGCCTGTGGATTCCTGATAGTTGTTCTCAAAATATCGCCATGCAATGCGGGCGTATTCCTGCTCATCTGCCGTGAGCGGCGTTGCTGTGGGCGACGGCAAAGGATTGGTACGCTCTATCGTAAATTGTGCCGAAGACGATGTACTCAGGAAAGCATTTCCCGAAGATCCACCGTACACAAGCATTGATGAGCCTTTTTGCGATTGTACCTGCTCCAGCGCAACGATAATGCCAATGGAAGTGAGCAAGCCCAGAATGATGATAATACGGCTACGCGCCGCACGAAGTCCGTCTCGAAAGGTCATGGTGTTGAGGAGAATAAGTGCATTTTTTAGAGCAAGGGGTCAAGACCCCTTGTTGCTAAGTCTTTATTTAACAAGGGGTCTTGACCCCTTGCCCGTCAAATTTGCGAAAGCCTTACATGAAAAAAGTTGGTTGATAATTGCTTATTCTTCCGGCTTCCAAAGCGCAGCCGCTACGATGCCACTCATTGCGGCGATATTGACCGTACCCCAGAAGCAGTTTATGATAAAACCCGCATAATTGCTTGTTTTGCCGAGATAGAGCATTATTCCGGCATAGACCAAACCAAGCGCCGTTAGAATAATAATGGCAAGCTGCGGAATCACTAAATTGAGGAAATTCCCTTCTTGGCGGTCTTTTGGCGTGACGGGAAAACGGATTTTTTCGCCGCGCAGCACCGTCCAAAGCGCACGAATGTTGATAGGGAAAAACGATAGATAACTCGCCATTCCCTGCCAACCCGGAACGCCCCATGTACCGACTAAAAATGCAAGTTCGGTCGCAACAATAAAGGGCAAAAAGCGCTTGGCAAATTCTACTGTGTCTGCGCTGACGGGCGACACGCCGACGAATAAATACACAATCGGTGCGACAAGGAAAATCACATTCCATGCGCCCGCCAAGTAGGAATAAAATGTTGCAAAATACATGGTGCGTTGGGCGAGCGTCATACGGCTTTTGCGGAAAATCGGATTGTCGTGAAAGAAAATATCCAACGAGCCGCCAGCATACTTAAAACGCTGAATCGTCCAACTGAGCAGGTCTTGGGGCGAAAGCATTTTCGATTCCACGTCGGGATGAAACACCGATTTCCACTGCCGTTCTTCGTAGGAATGAAGCACGATGGATGTGTAAATATCCTCCGAAACGTGGAATTTATACGGCACAACTTCCGTTTCCAAGGCAAGTTCTTTCCGCATGGCATCGGCGAAATCCTGACGAATTTCTTCATCGTGAATGTCGGCTGTGAAGCGCCGCACCTCACCATCAATCGCATCGGCGTAGGTTTGCATTGCCGCCTGCATCACGGCTTCGCGGCGGTGAATTGAGCCGGCACCGCAACAAAAGGAAGCATTTGCCCAATTTCTGCGGCGCTGAATCACATCGAAAAACATTTGCGGGTCATTGACAAAACGGTCATGTCCAACAACAACCTTCCCCAACACCGCTTCCACACTTGCGCCCAGAAGATACCCAATATACGAAAAACGCCCAAGCGCCCAATCTTTCAGGCGTTTGCCTTCGGTCAAATCAAAAAACCACTGCGGCGTTTGTACCCATGCGACATCGGGGTCGCGGAAGTAGCCGAGAGTATGCTCAATCATCGTTGGAAAGGGGCGCGTGTCGGCATCGCAAATCACAATAAAATCGCCGAAGGTCTGCTCCATTGCGTTGCGCAGATTACCTGCTTTGAAGCCCAAGTTGTTGTTGCGGGTGATGTAATTTACCCCTTCTTCTTCCGCAACACGGCGCATTTCCTCGCGTTTACCATCGTCCAGCACGTGAATCGCAACAGAAATCGGGTGCGGATAGCGCATTGCCTTTGCGTCCCGGATTCCCATGCGCACAAGCTCTACATCTTCATTGTAGGTCGGGAAAAACACGTCCACCGCCAAAGGACGCTCCACATCGTGCAGCGCGTCTTCATCACGCACACACTCGCTAATGAACTGAGGCGGCGCTCCACGCGGCGTGTCTTCGACTTTCCAAAGGTTAATTGCAAAGAGAATAAGCCCGATGTACGCAAGCGTTTCCGCTAAGAGCAACGGCACGGCAAACCACAGCGCATCCCAATTGACACTGGAAGTCCAGCGCCATGAGATATACCACGCGCCCAGCACCAATGCTATTGTTGCGAGAAATTGCCATAACGCCTCACGCCCAACCGAATGAGGAATGGGCGCTGGCGGTTTGCGGTCTTCAAAAGATTGAAAGTAGTAATTGTGCATAGTGTCGGGGTTTGAGTACATCTCGTTGCAAGACATCACGATATTCACGCTTCATCAACAAACGTAATTTCAACACGGGCTAAGAACGTCGCCAAATCATCTATCACGTGCTGTATTTGTACGGTGTTTGCGGCTTTTGCGGCATCTTCAAGTTCGCGTCCGAAGGTGCTGATTGCATCCAAACCAAACGATGTACCGGAGCCTTTGAGCGTGTGTCCAAGCGCTCGAATGTCATCTATTTTTCCTTCCGCTAACGACGCTGTAAGCCGCTCTATATCTGCTTTGCGGTTATCCAAATAACGCGGTATAAGCGGCTCTAAGTCTGATGAAATAGTTATGTTGTAGGTACTCATGTTGTTTTGTTTAAGAGAGGTGTTTTTGCAAAAAATATTCTTCAAGTTGAGCAATAATATGACGAATCACGCTCAAATTGCCTTTTGTGAAACAACGGTCGCAACCTGCCTCCAAGACTTGCTGTATTTCCTGTGCATCTTCATGTGCAGTTAAACCCCAAATAGGAATAGTGCCGTATCCGGGCATTTTGCGCAGAATCGGAACAGCTTCGTATCCGGTCAAAATTGGCATTTGCATATCCATCAAGGCCGCATCAACAATGTTGTTTTGGCATAATTCGACGGCTTGCTGACCATTTTCCGCAAAGAGCGCAACAAATTGGCGGTTTTTGTCTAATTGTAACTTCATCAGCAAGCGATAATCGTCGCTGTCATCCGTAACGAGAATCACGTATTTGCGGTCTGTCCACTTTTTGACCATATCGTGAAACGGTTGTTTTTTCATTGGTTTCGACATATAATCATCCATTCCTTTTTCTAGGCAGAGTTCTCGATAATTTTCCATGGTGTGCGCGGTAACGGCGAGAATTGGTGTGCGTTTGATATTACTTTTGGTTTCGTATTCCCGAATACGCGCCGTTGCTTCAAATCCGTCCATTTCGGGCATTTGAATATCCATCAAAATCACGTCAAAACGCTGTTTCCGTGCGGCTTCTAAGGCTTCTTTGCCATTATTGGCAATACTGCTCAGAACAGTGCTTTTGTCATCAAAGGTGAGGCTTCGCAGAAACTGCTCGGCAAGCAAGCAATTATCAGGGTCATCATCAACAATAAGGATTTTTTTTTGCACCACGGAAGAAGTACCGACTGAGGACGTTTGCTTGGAAGGCTGAGAATTGTGTGCAGCTAGCGGACTTATATCACGAGGATTTGGCGCGTCTGATACTGTTCGTATTTCCCCTGAAGCAAGTTTTTGTGCGGTCTTTAGGCTTGCTTGCTGTTGGAAGAATTCATTGGTGACAGTTGGGCTGCCTGTTTCAGTATTCGCCCCCTTGGAATGCGTAATAAATGCGGACGGTTCTGTTTGCGGAAGTTCAACGGAGGTAATAATGTACAATAAAATTTCTTCTTCGGTTGCAATTTCTTTTCTTTCACCCCAGATAAATCCGCCAAGCGCTGTAATGACGGTGCGGACAAGCGATAATTGCAGGATTTCGGGACTGAGGTCGAGACTTTCTTCTTGTTCTTGCAGGGTTTGTAAAATTTGCTGCTTTTTTGCGTGGTCAATTTGCGACGCTTTGCCGCGAATCGTGAAGAGGAGATTTTGCTGGCTAGCCGTGTTTACGTCTAAAAATTCCGTGCCGATAGTGATTGAACCGTTACGCAAACACATCGCCAGTGCTGAGGTAACCGTTACCAAGACTTGGTACAGCCTCACGGGATCGCACAAAACCTGCTTCGGAACGCCTTCGTCGAAATGGGTTGCAAGGCGTAATTCACGCGAAGCAATGCGCTCTGCAAGCACTTCCGCAACATTCGCCAAGATAGTGCGTGGTTCAATCAGTGCTTTCTCCACGGCAAAGGTGCGGGATTGTGAGCGGGAATACTCGAAAATATCGTTGATAAAGGAAAGCAAAAGGTCAGCTTTGGAGCGGGCTAAAGTCAATAATTCCGCTTGTTCAGCGCTGACGCTTGTCGAAGAAAGCAGTTCTAATGCGCCGATCACGCCATGAAGCGGGGTACGAATCTCGTGGCTAATGCGCGAAAGAAGGTGCGTTTTGAGGTTGCGCAGTTCGTTGGCGTTATCGTGCGCGTCAGCGACAAGCAAGATAAATGGCTGCATTTGGTCGGAAATCGTCGGTATGAGCGCAAGGGCGAAGGAACTATGAACAATCTGACCGTTTTTGTGGCGATATTTCCACGTGCGCGGCACACCATCAAGACGTTCTGCGGCTTGGAGCAATGTTTCTCCGATTGTCAGTGATTGTTCCGGCGTAAAGCGCAATTCTGCTTGCAAGCGCATCATTGCTTCTTCATCAATCAACGTGCGCACATCGGGCATTTCTCTCAGCTCCTGTCCAGAATATCCCCAGAGCGCTTCAGCAGCACGGTTTGAGTGCAAGACCTTACCTTCGAGACTAACTGCAAGCAGAGCCGAAGAAAGATGCTGAAAAAGTACCTCAAGCGGTGGATTATTTAGGATAAAGCGAATCATTTGGTGAGCGAAATTGGAGAGCGGAAAACAATCGTTTTTTGGCGTTTGCTGACGGTATCTCCGGTGCCGATGCGTAATGATGCTCGAAGTGTGTAGATGCCCTGAGAAGGAAGCGAAAACGAATGAATGTGCTGAAGAGTGTCAGCAGCAAGCGAAATATCTGTCCGATGCAGTAAAGGTGCGTGATTTGGTGTTTCTAATGCACATTCGAACTGTAGCTTGTTCAGCGCCCGCCATCGGTCGTTGATGCAGCAAATATGCACTTTTCCTTGCAAAGTATCAAGTCTTGCGGCAATAAAAACAGGCTGATAAACCTCCGAAAGCGCATAAAAAGCCGCTTTTGGGCGACGCAAATAATCCACAACGCCCCAATTCATCGAAGCCCACGCTTCCACGAACATAAACTGAAACACCGCACCAACAGGCGAGTAGCGCTGCAATCGGTACGATTCGGCAGCTAATTCCGTAACCTTTGCTTGATGCTCTTGCGAATTGCGTAC
>VYMD01000872.1_pt1 | contig 10052 bp, 5 predicted proteins | sample 5115311 | NCBI WGS metagenome assembly VYMD01 (sample SAMN12291779, study PRJNA351875) | freshwater metagenome | isolation source: freshwater lake | place: USA: Michigan, Wintergreen Lake | collected 2013-08-08
AAAAGAGCTTCATCAACGACAGCGACCAATACCTCACCTCCGGCCTCCGGTGGTTTGCCAGAAGAATCTAGAACTGTGATGGTTGAATTTACTGTCTCTCTCGTTTTAAACTTATCCTTGTTTGGTTTGACGGAAACCTTAAGCTCAAATGGTTTCCATCCAACGCGAATTGGAGCTAAACCCATCCGAAACGAAGGTCGCCCTAAATCCACAAGTGCCGTTGCCTTTGGCTCACCTACCCTTCCACGTATCAGAAGAGCCGACAAATATACATTTGGTGCATATTCTTTTTTGATAGGAATGGTCACAAATGGATTACTACCTGTTACATTAAAAACAAACGAATCGATCACACCTTCTCTTTCGACTGTAATTAAAGCAGTTGCATCTCGAAATGGAGATTTGAGTTGTAACTTGAGATTGTCGCCAATTTCAGTATACTTCTTTTCAGGAATAACGTCCATTCGGTTGTGGTCAGTGGCTTCAAACCACGTATCCTCAGAAGATGCAACATAGACGCTATAAGTAGAATTTGTTGAATTTCCGTTATCATCTTCTGTAGTCGCACTAAAAAGTATTTCTCCAGAACTTGGTGATGGTCTATCACAATCAAGAATTCCTTTATCGTTCGTCTTTCCTTCACAATAAACGCCTAAATCCTTTACTTCTTTATAATGTTCATACGCATAGAATCCCCCAACCAGTCTTTTGCGATTGGAATAAAACACTTGTGAATAGGCTTTTACCTTAATTTTCTGATTCTTTTTCGGAGCATTTTTTAAATCTAGGGCAATGACCTGCATCTCCACTTTCTCTTTAGAAAACATCCAACCCTTCGTTTGAATTCCGAGATGAATTCCAGCACGATAGACAGGAAAACTTCGATATACTGTTTGGATCTCTCCGTTCGGATCATTGTATTCCATTTCAACTTCTAATGCGGAGTCGGCTTTGATCTCTTTGATATCTTTAAAAGTAAAGTTTCCAAATCCTTTCTCATCTAATGTTAGTTTTTCGGCTTTAAAAATCTTATGATTTCCATTTTGCTCCTCTTCGACCGGATCTTCTTCAGAATATCCACTCACAAGGACCTTGCCGGGAACAATTTCCTCTGGATGAAAAGAAAAATTCGCATCATCTTCATTTGGATTATAGGGTCTTTGACTAATCATCCCTCGAATGAGCACAGGCATAGAACCTGCACCACCGCCTGACAAATACTGGAGGTTTAAATCTACTTTTGCTTTTTTAGGTGAAACTAAATATGTTTGGTTGTCAACAAGCTGGATTCCACCTTTTAGCGCGGGAAGACGGAATTCTTCGACCTTAAATGTTGCAATTGTGTTTCCGTATGAATCATCCTCTTCTGATGCTGGATAATAAACTCTGTAAGTTCCAAGCCTCGCATTTTTTGGGATCACAAACTCTGACTCAGAAGTACCCGGAAAAGACCATACAAGTGGAAATGAAAATTTCTCACCAGATCCATCATGCTGTATCATTACTTTTTTCGGATAGAATTTTGGATCTGATGCAATGAGGCCTTGAATCGAATGACCTCGTCTAAAATGCTTTAGGTGAGCAGTCTCCCCAGCACGAAAAAGGGTTCTATCAAGTACGATTGTTTGTATATCGGATGCATCCGAATAGGAGTATGATGGAAGATTGAATCGCCAGGATTCGATGCCTTGGTCCCAAGTGCTCGAAGTAAATGAAACATCTCCATTCTTTTCTGCAAAAACAGTTAAACCACTTCCCATTTCATAATATCCACAGTATGGGATGTCACCCTTGGCAAATTTTCCTAATTTCAAAATCCCATCTTTTCCCGTAACACCTGTTGCACGAACAGTACCTTTACAGTCGATAATTTTTATGATTACACCGGATTCTGGAATTGCTTTATCCAAGGTTGTAACCCAAACTAAACTGCTATCCGATCCCCACTTAAAATGAACGGCGAGATTTGTTACTAATGCACTGGACGCGACATACATTTTCCCTTTTTTTTCAAGCAAACTTGAGCCCAAGACATCGCTTGCAAGTTCAACAACGTAAAAGCCTGGCTTCTCTAAAGGGATACCAACAACTTCCATGGGTTTTTTGCCATTTGGTTTTGGAAGGATGGTTTTTTCTGGAGTAATTCCAGTTATGCTCCCATCAAAAATACTTTTTTCTCTTTGGTGTTTGGATAAAGCGATGAACCATTTTTGTATTTCCAATGGATCAAGTGTACGTTTTGCACTCGAACTTACACCCAAATCTGCCTTAATCATCGGAATTTGAGCTTCTAGATTTCTTAAGGTAACTGGAATCGCTGGATTTGCATTCGCTTCCAAAATCCCAAATTTTGCTGCAAATTTTGCAAGTGGTGGAAAATCCGCAGTCTTTACTGTCAAAGGGAATGTTCCGATGTTTACCAACTTTCTTCCCATTTCATCTTCTATCGAATTTGGAATCTCAATGGTAAACTCTGAGTTTTCTGGAAATGGACCAGGGAAATCTACATAATGAGAACTATCCTCTCCCAAAGTTTCTGTTTGTAAATTTGACTTAAACTCTTTTCCATCCTTAGATTTAAGTGTAATGTACTTTAAATCTTTTGTGGAGACGGAAGACGTAAAATACAAGCGCATAGGTAAAATGGGAATACAATTCGCCTTTGCATTGACTCGATCACAAGAAAAACTAACAGAAAAAGGCGATCTGACAGTATAATTATAAATTTGATCCTCCGCAATTTCACCACCTAAACTCGCGCGTATCCCTTGTCCCCAGACCAGTTGGACATTTTTATCCGGTAAAAACGTTTGTCTTGAGCGAATTAGTACAACAGATTCATTATCTTCTGACTCATTTGCTTTGAGGATACTCTTTCTTTCTTTGCCTTCAATCACTTCAACAGGGATTCTATTGGAAAGCTCCGTTACAGAAAAATAGGCAAACTTTTTCACTGTAGAAATATCTGGTTTTGCATCCAAATGTAAGATAAAGATTTGGTCTTCATCGATGGTATTTCCCGAATAAGGTGAAGAATACACGATTGATGGACCGCCTGTGTCAAATTGAAATTTTGTTTCACCATTTAACACATTGCCTTTCAATGATTTGATATCAGGTGAAGCGACAAATTTACATACGGCTCCGCCCGGCATTTCTTTTTCAAATTCGTAAACCCAAGTAGATGAATCAATCCATCGCCCCGTACCAGGAAATGGACAATCGATCTTAAATATATCAGACTTGGGTCTGGGATCTCCTATGGAAACAATAGGTTCGGAAAATCTAACTTGTATTTGTTTTACTTGTTTCGCCGCACCGGTGGGTGTAAACAATTCGACGAATAGGCCTGTACCTTGGGAAAAATGGGTAGTATGAAAGAAAAAACATAAGAAAAGAAAAGTAACTCTAAGAAAGAACCTGTGGTTTGCCATATCTCGGAAAGTATAGCAATCTGAGCTTTCTTTGGGAATGAAAATTTGTTACTCTTTACAATCTAGATCAGAATTTTTTCCGAAGACGTAAGACAACGATCGACCAGATAAAGCTCAAGAGAAGGATAGAAAGTGCGGAAATCAAACCTTTCTTTTGCATTTCGTTTTCTCCTCCGTTTCGCCAGACCAAAAATATTGAGTTTTCTTTTGGAATCATTCCTTTCACCGAACGTTTTTCGGAGTCCCAGATCATTTCCTTCAGAACTACACCGCCAGCTACATTTGGATCAAACTCACAATTTTTATCTTTTTCCGCATAACAAAGAGCATATAACGACAATTCTTTATTTGGGTTTTGTTGGGAAACGATCGGGGCAAATTTAAAAAAAAGCACAGGCCCATAATATTTGGCACTTCCTCTCGCTCTTACCATAAGTGGTGCCAAAAAGCTACCACCTAATTCTTCATTAATCTTATAATCCTTCAAAAAGATATATTTAAACTCGCTGTTTTTTTCTACCAAAGTTGGATCTAAATGATGGATACTTGTGATCCCACTAATAAAACCAATGTAATCCCCCAAAAATAAAATGGATACGCCACCACTTAACAATGCAAATAAGACAGCGAGTAGGATCACATATCCTAATTTTGAAATCAACATGATTCCAAGAAACAAAAGTGGCAAAAAAAGAATCAGTAGTGCCCAAACCGATAGAGAAACTGGCAAAAATAGCCCGAAAGGAAAAAGTAACAATGCAAAACCTAAAATAAAAAAAAGTCCAATCAATAGTAATTTCTGATAGGATCCGTTTGGATCGGGTCGTTCGGGTTTAAACCTTCGTTTGTTTTCTACAAATCCCAGAATCATTTTTTATATCCCTTAATTTGTACATCACTTCTGATAACTTTCCAATAGGATTCGCCTATTTCTTTTTCTTGTTCTGGATATGTTAGGGATAAAAACATACCTATTGGAGATTTATAATAGTAGTATTCTCTCATAATAGAATATGAAATGATACCTGTTTCATCTACTACTTTGAAACGGCTTATATAGTCATTACCCTCCTCCGTCCTAACAAAATTTCGTTCTAAAATGATTTTTGAATTTAAGGCTCTTTCCTTGTCCCAAAATTTATAATAGTTTTTTGTTGTAAAAAGATTTGGAGTTTCATCAAAAGTTGTGCCAATTGAAAGTAAGATCTTTCTTGATACCTTTGAAGTTAGGCCCGTTTGCTGAAGTGCCATAGCTTCTTCCATATCATCCCAACCTTCATTTCGAATGGGTGCCAAAAATTCAACGAATCGAACGAGTCGCATTGTAGTTCGATCTATCTTTTTATACTTGCCTGCTTCTTTTCTGAATAATCCCTCATACCGTAAATTTGGTGGAATTTGGATCTGATAACGGAAAACCTCAGATTCTAAATACAAATTACCCAATTTCTCTCGCGTACCTTCGTAACAACCATAAGGATCCGTCGCCTGAATCATCTCATGCGGTTTATCATCATACTTTGATCGTAAAAGATTCGAAATTTGATTTGCTGATTTTGCCCATGGAGGTGAAAAATTTTTCTGAACCCGCTCATACAACCTTTGACATAAACCGATGCCCTTTCCTAAAAACAGTGCATCCATATTTCTATTTACACGAATCAATGCCAACATTTCACTCAATGCTAAATCAGCATCACCTAGCAGAGGGAATTCTCTTCTATAATCATTATCTATGGTATATTGAATTTTCATCGATGGATAAATATGAAAATTACGACCAAAAGCATCTTGATCTAGTTTGATTTTGCCGACTTCTTTGGAGGCCGATAAAAATCGAAAATAGCTTCTGCTTTCTTCTTCACGAGCATCCTGTATCCAGGGTTTTTCGAGGAGAGGATCAACGATTAACTCACGCTCAGACGAAATAGGTTGGAATTGAACAGCGAGAAAAAGAATTAACACTCCTTTTCTCAGCATAACTTACGCCTTATATTTTGATTGGAGAAAATTCAAAGCCATAGTGAAAATGCGAGTAAACTCTTTTTTGTGTGCTTCATCATTAACTCGTGATAAAATTCCCTTTAGTGTCCTTTGAACCACATCATAATTTGGAGCATCAAAAAAGGCTTTTTGAATGTGTGGCCATGCAAGTCTCACGAGGTTTACAAACTCAGGAGAACCCTTTTTTAACTCAATTATGACTCGATCTAGTGTCATTTTTACCCATTGGAAGTTTCTCAATTTCTCCAAAAGATAAACAAGCGTTTGATGTTGAAATTGTGTTTTAGATGTAATTCCATTAAAAATTTCTTCCCAAGCAACACTCTCCCCTTTTTGTTCTTTGAGTAATGTTGTTCTTAGAGAAATTAATGTTTTTTCAAACTCACCGAGTCCCCTCAACCAGTTTTGGTAACCTACTTGGTCTGCTTTTTGTTGGAAACTTGTAATTTGTGATGTGAGATCAATAAACTCTTTGATCGAATAACTTTCTGCAGTCTCGAAAAGTGGATCTACGGGAGATACTTCTTCTATCGGTTCAGGCACCTGCTCAGGAATGTCACCAAAATCATCAAGCATTGGATCTGAATCAGGTTCGTTTGACTCTTCTGAATGTGTATTAGGTGCTTCTGCGGGTGTGTCCCCTTCAAACTCAAGGTCTTCGATTTCATAATCATCTTTCGGAGCACCTTTTTTGGGCAACTCTTCCATCGGCGAATCGCTGATTGGTGGTCCCATTTGTATGTCTAACTTTTTACCGGTCAATCCCTCGCCAAATAACTCTACAATTTCTTGTAAGATCGATTTTTCTTGAACGGGGATGATACTTACTTTTTTGACTGGAGGAGGAGGCGGAGCATTGGCTTGAGTCAATGCCGCAGTTAAAGAAGGAGGAGGAGCTTTTTCATCGGGAGAATTTGTGATGGCTAGAGCTGCCTTTGCGGATTCAGCCATCAATCCTTGTGGTTCGATGATCTCTCCTGTTTTTTCATTTTCAAGCACGAGTAAAATGCCTTTCTCCACAAAACGAAAACCAGCCGGGAACTTAAATGCCAAACGTTCAACGATTTCTTCGGTGATTCGATCGTAGTGAACACCTGGAGAATTTTCAATTTTTTCAAGCTCTTGGGCTCGAAGCTTTTCTTTTACTTTGCCAAGGACATCGATAAAGTTTGAATTCAAATAATTAGAAATTTCATTTTGAGGGACACCTAACAAGGTTGCCAACTGTGGAAGATGTTCAAAAAAATGGTCTGTTTTTTTGATGTTGGCTGTCATGTATGCTTTCACAGACTTGACGATCTCATCTATCTTCCCTGGATCTGTATTTTTAGATTTCAGAACTTTTTTAAATATATCTATATGAGCGTGAAAATAGGATAAAAATTCACCATAAGCTGTGAACTCGTAATCCCCTTGTCCCGTTTTTTCTAATACTTTTTTTGTGTTGTCTGCCATAATTTGAAGTCCTCTCTACCCCATATGATTTTTAGAATTGGTCAAGAGTTTTACGATAGGATTGACGAAATCCAAGCAAGGCAAATTTTAGATATATGAATGCTCTTCTGAAAGTCCTAATCGCTCTCAGCATCTTCTTTGTCTTTACTCATTGCCAGAAGAGAGAAGACAAAACGGTCCAAAGAAACCTTCTTACATTTATTGTCGGATGCACTGGTGGATCCTTAAGTGCTTGCCAGGCGGCCTGTGTGGAAGCATATCCCAATCTCACCAGTTCGAATCGAGTAAAGATGCGGCTACAATTCCCGCTGTCTCCGTTCTCAAGATTCCACCTTGCCATTTGACTCTCCTGATCTTGTATCCGTCCATCAATTTGATTTCTTCCGGATGAAAACCACCTTCCGGACCGATAAGTGGGATTTTATCGACAAAGTCTGAAACTTGAAACGGAGTCGAACTATACGGATCCATTACGATCACGTTTTGTTGCTCTTTTTGTATCCAGTCCGTTGCATCTACGACTTCCATTTGCAAAAGGTCTGGTTGGTGTGATTGACTGGCGGCTTCAGCGACGACTTTTTTTGCCCTTTCCAAATTGAACTCCTTTCGGATCGAGTGTTGAAAAACACAGAAATACACTTTGGAGATCCCAATTTCTGTAGCCTTTTGCAAAAAAAAATCTAGACGATTCCCTTTCGGAAGGGCTATTGCTAACGAATGTTCCTTTTGTTTGCGAACGAGATCTCGTTCTTCCACGAGAGTTAAATGTTTGATGCCAGGAACAAAAGAGTAAAGATATGATTTTCCAAAACCATCTCGTATTTCGAGATGATGAGGATTTTTGTTCAAGCGCCTAGCACGTTCGTGTGATAGTTCTTCGGGAGTTAAGGTGATTTTTGGGGATGGTTTGAATCCTTCGCGGAAGACAATTAAATCCCCTTCTGTCATCTGCTCAAGTTATCAACTGCAAACAGAGAAGGATCGGGCACCACTGACTTGTCAATTTCTTGGATCTCCCAAACAGTGATACTACCAGTATTTAAATCTAACATTTCCCATCTTGATGCTTTTGTTAGATCATCAACTTTGTTTCCATCTTTTACCTTAACGGAACCGTATTTTAAATTGAGAGTCTTAAAGAGAATTCCATCTCGATCGTGAAAGTCGATGCGGTAAGGTTTTAGATCTTTTTTACTTACGAGTAAAACTAATTTTTTATAGAAGTAAGGAAGAATTGGTTTGAGAGAGACTCTGTAAAACATCTCACCTGCGATCTCTAAATCTGCATTCACTAAAGGATTGTAATTTGCTTGGTAAGAGTAACCAGATAAGTCCACGTAAAAAAAGCCTGTGCCCATCATGGATTCATACTTTTCATCATCCGTTTTACGGAAGAGCTTTGCGGCGAGAACATTGTAGAAAAAAACATTTTCGCCTTCATCTTTGGTAAGAAGCTTTGATTCTAGACCACGCCCTTTTCTGTCAAAAAGATACAACGCATCTTCACCATTAAAAAATCGGTTGATTTTCCATGTCTCCGATTGGCCATTCCTTCGAATTAGTACATAGGTGCCTTTTACCAAACCTTTTCCATAATCTAGCTCTCGATCTAACCTTGCCAAAAGTTCTTGAGCAGAGAGTGCATTTTCACCAGCACCTTGCGCCGACAAGGCGGTTGAAAAAATAAGTGCAGTGAGAGCAAATGTTAAAATTACATTTCGCATAAATGAATCACTCAACTCTCATGGAAGGTTTTGTATAGGAATAAAGACCATGCACAGAACCTTGGGCTTGTGCCGATTCTGTCCTTCTTTCAAATCGTAACTTGCCCTGGCGCAGTGCCTCGTGCAAATCTGGAATGCTTCTATAACCCATATCTTGGAAGGATTGACGCAAACCTTGAATCAAATAAGGAATCAAATTCAATACAGAACCTTTATCTACGACGTAACCTGAAACTCCTTGTGCCACCTTGATCTTTTGGGATTCAGAAAAGTATCGTTTGTCACCACCTTTGTTCATGGCTTCTAAACTTGCCATACCTCTATATCGTTTCAGGCGGATACCGTTTTCGTAGAAATATTCTCCGGGTGCTTCTTGCGTTCCAGCAAACATAGATCCCATCATACAAGTTGAGGCACCTATCGCAAGTGCGTTGGCGATATCTCCAATATTAGAAATCCCACCATCTGCGATCACGGGTACTCCGTGTTTAGCCGCGTACTGTGCAGTTTTGAAGACGGCCGTCGCTTGAGCACGTCCCACTGCCATTGTATCTTGAGTGATACAAATGGAGCCGGGTCCCATACCGATACGTAAGCCGTCTGCACCAGCGGCAATTAAATTTGCGGCTTGGCCTTGCGTGACAACGTTCCCTGCGATCACATCCACAGTCGGAAAGTTCTTTTTGATAAATTGAATCATTTCGATTTGGTATGAGGAATTACCTTGAGCAGAGTCGATTGTAATCACATCCACACCTATACTAGATAAGGCGGCGATTCGTTCTTTTGATTCTGGTAATGTCGAGAGCGCCGCACCTACTCGTAATTTTTTTGAATCATCTTTTGATGCATGCGGGAATTCTTTGTTTTTTTGAAGGTCACTCCGACAAATCAAGGCGACGAGTCTTCCCTGTTTGTCGACAATCGGTAATTTACCCTTTTTACTTGTTCGGAGGATATCGTTTGCTTCTTTTAGGCTAATCCCTTGTTCTGCGGTGATGAGTTCTTTTGTCATCACTTTGCCTAACTTAGTGGATCTGTTAGATTCAAAATCAACGTCTCGATTGGTAACGATTCCGATCAATTTTGTATTTTGAGTTCCATCTTCTGTGATGGGTATTCCGCTAAAGCCGTGTTTGTCTTTTGTATCATCTAGATCGTAGATCGTGTGCTCAGGTGAGAGGACGATTGGATCTTTGATAAAGCCATTTTCGTATCTTTTTACTTTCTTAACCAGTTCCAACTGTTCTTCTAATGAATTATTATAATGTATGATACCAATTCCACCCATCAGTGCTTGCGCAATCGCCATATCGGACTCTGTAACCGTGTCCATTGGCGAACTCATGAGTGGGCGTTTTAAAACAATGTTCTTGGAAAGTTTGGTGTCGAGCTCTACATCGCTCGGATTGAAATCAATAAAGCCTGGTAGTAC
>VYMD01000507.1_pt1 | contig 10024 bp, 11 predicted proteins | sample 5115311 | NCBI WGS metagenome assembly VYMD01 (sample SAMN12291779, study PRJNA351875) | freshwater metagenome | isolation source: freshwater lake | place: USA: Michigan, Wintergreen Lake | collected 2013-08-08
CTCCACGTAAAATAGAGTTTCCGTGAAATCTTGCATTGGGATCAAAAATATATTCTGTATCAAAGTCTTTGCTATCGATCTGTCCACTTTGAGCAAAAGCTAGTATCGCATTTGAGTATGTTACTTTTTTGATGTCTTCCATTGATATGCCCCTTATTTTCATCAAGGCGGCAGTTTTTGGAACGGCTAACGGATCTGAGATGCCCCAATCAGCACTTGAGTTCACCATGATCTTCTCGGAACCGTATTCTTTTACGATGGAGACCATGCGTTCATTGCCCATTTTGGTGAAGGGATAAATGGTAAATGCCGCCCAAAAGCCTTGGTCTAATACTGATTTGACTGTCTCCTCATTATTATGATCTACAATCACCCAAGAAGGATCAAGTCCATGTTCCAGAGCAATGGACATGCTTCGTTCGGTTCCCTTTTTTTTATCGCGATGTGGTGTATGGATCTGGACAGGTAGTTTTGCTTTTTTTGCAAGTTCCAATTGCAATCGGTAGTATTTTTCTTCTAAGGGTGTTTGGTCGTCAAAACCAATTTCACCAATACCAACTACTCCTTCTTTATAAGCAAACAAAGGTAAGATTTCCATCACCTCGTCCGCCAATCGTTCATTATTTGCCTCTCGAGAATTTAAACCCATCGTACAATAATGTTTGATACCAAATTGCGATGAACGAAATCGTTCCCAACCAACTAGACTGCTGTAATAATCTTTAAAGGTAGATAAACCCGTCCTCGGTTGTCCGACCCAGAATGCAGGTTCAATGACTGCAACAATTCCTGCCTTTGACATCATTTGATAGTCATCCGTTGTTCGGGATACCATATGAATGTGTGGATCAAAAAATCGCATACCCTCAACTAACGTTTCTAACTCATCGTAAGCTATGTCGCTATGGGAGATCGACTTATCTTCCGAAACCGAATTTTCAAAATGGGATGGATTTTGTTGAGTATCTTTGTCTGATTTGCACATTGATTCGATCTAGTTTGATTCCTGAAAGTTAGACCAACTCAATTTGCCTGATAGGATTTCGTTTTTTAGTTCTGGCAAGTTTAATAGTAAATCCTGAGCACTCGGATAGCTAGACTCATTACAGACCAATGCAACTACCTGGATTTGAATCGGATCACCACTATCCATCAAACGTTTCAGTTTTAAAATGATACTTTCGTTTACGAAAGGTGAGACGAGACTCCACGTCATATTCGGAATGGAACGACCTGCGGACCACCTTTCTTCGATCAAATCTGAAACTGACTTTGCTAACTCAAAATTTCTCCTCTCCATCAAACCATCAATGTAGTGTAATGGTTTCGCATTGAAGATCGTTTTTAAAACCAATTGGTTCCAGGCGGACTCAGGGAAATAAACCTTAGGATAGGGATTGGCCAATGCTATGGCATCAAATACATCTCCCATATTGGATCTAACGGCATCGGTGGCTCTTGGCAACCAGACATTCGGAGAGGGCAGTAAACTTAAGGAAGAAAATAATGCCACAAGTTCATTCAATTCTGCTGTATCGAATAAAGTTTCAATATTATTGATAGCCGCTATCGCATCAGTTGTAGAACAGAGCCTTAGTAGTAACCAAACACGCAAAATTCGAACCATCGACCATTGGTCAACATTGAAAGAAGGATGGTCAGCAAATAACAATCCATTCGAGGAAGGATGGTATGAAACCGTGCGCTTACCAACAAACCGAGGCAACGCGACAAAACTTGTCATGATCTGAGATGGTTCGGACTCCCCAAGACCCTTCAGCCAATCACCTTCCGAAGGTGTCAATTGGCTGAAAATATAGTTTGTAAATATTTCGGGAATCAGAGCTCGTCCGCGGGATTGGATTGGTTTGCGGGTTTTGCGATACCGACTAACAAACTTGAAAATTCTGAAACCTTCCATGCTCCCTTTGAATTTTGTTTGGTAGAAACGGGACGAGGGCTACTTGCACCGGAACATGGTACAAACAGTTTGATGGCTCCATTTTTCACCTCACCACTATAGCGATTGGCAGTGAGTGTAAAGGAATATGGTGGTGCGGAAGGTGTGTATCCATTCTGTGTGCTTGAACCAGGAAGGTAGGATCCTGTCAGATTTGGATTTTGCGAAAGTTGTCTGCGAACGAGATCCAATGTATTTTTTGAAACGTTGAATCCTTTATAACCCTTGGCGCTTGTATCTGTAGTCAAAGACCCCGCGTCTAAAATTAAGATCAATGCTTTGCGTCCTTCCTCTTCATTCTTGGAAAAGAGATCCAATGCGGCAAGGAGAGAAACGACGGCACCTTGTGGGGTTGAGGATTGTTCCGTACGGAATGAATCAAAGTCAGCGAGAGTAGCGGGCCAACCATTGACAGAAAGTTCATACTTCCCCTCTTGAGAAAATAATGGAAAACTCATCATGAGAGAGAAGAAAACGATAAGAAGTCGATTCATTGCATCATCCTTTTTTACGAAACATTAATGATTAAAAACATACTCAGAGGGAGTCATTGTCAAGAAGAGTTTCCTTTATTGCTCCACGCAAAAAAGATAAAAACTACCTCCACATCCAAGACCAGCACCAGAAATTGAGGCAGAGGATGTGAGATTCGATTGACTTGAAGTTATAGATCCACCCGTCGAACTATAATTAACGCAATTTGCATTTGAAAACGTAAACCAATTTCCCGACATTCCAGTGATCGTAGTAAATGCCGTCGCGGTGATCGAGTTTGTAAAGTTGCCAAAGATAAAAATAGCGTTTCCATTGGTTGTCATGATGAGGGTATTACCATCAGATCTATAATAACTAGTATTAGGTTTAAAGACCCAGTCGATTTGGCCGTCACCTTGTAATAATACACGCGACCATTTACCAAACCAGTATGTGAAAACGGAGAGGTCACATTGGAAATTTTTGTCGCATTTGTTATCGTCTGATTTGGGCTATTTGACCAATATAATTGATATTCAATGGCTCGTGGAACAGATGACCAACTTATCTTGTTCGTAAAACTTTCCGAAACAACGGAAACATTTGTTGGACTCGTTGGCGGAATGGTTGCTAAAAGAGACTCTCTTTGGATCGTCGAAAGAATGGTTCGCTTCTGATAGCAATCTGTGAATGGATCCCCTGCATTACAAAAATCAATCTTTTGGCATCCTGGTAAAATGAATGGGACCCAAAGTAAAAGTGATAACCAATACAATCGGTTTTCGATCAACTTCATAGGCAATACCTAATACCAATTGCCCTTTTTTCTATAAAAAAATTTAACAAACCACCTGCCACATTCCAGAATTGCGAATTGTGCTAGAAGGAGATTGTGCTTACCCTGATTCTGTGAATAAATTACTTTAGGACGTTTTTATGGCAACAGCATTGATTACAGGCGCATCAGCCGGACTTGGAAAAGATTTCGCAGATATTTTTGCAAAGGAAGGATACGATTTAGTTCTCGTCGCAAGGAGCAAAGACAAGTTAGATGCGATAGCAAAAGAATTGGAGAAAAAATATTCAAAGAAAGTAACCGTGATTGCCAAAGATCTTTCCAAACCTTCTGCCGCGAAAGAACTTTGGAAACTAATCAACGATCAAAAATTAGAAATCAACTGTTTGGTAAACAATGCCGGTTTCGGAAGCAACGGACCATTTTTAGAAAGTACTTTCGAGAAGGAATCTGAAATGATTCAATTGAATGTCAATTTTCTTGCGGAACTTACCTACCTTGTCGCAGGAAAAATGAAAGAGAGAAAATCCGGAGAAATTCTAAACGTGGCATCAACGGCGGCCTTTCAGCCTGGTCCTTTTATGAGCAATTACTATGCGACGAAAGCATATGTGCTTTCTTTTTCCGAAGGGATAGCGGAAGAGTTATCTTCTTTTGGCATCACAGTTTCGGTTTTATGCCCCGGTCCAACCTACACGGACTTCTTTACAAATGCAGATATGAAAGATTCTAATTTAGCAAAAAATAGTTTTCTAATAATGAAATCTTATCCCGTGGCTCGAATGGGATTCGACGCACTGAAAGCAAAAAAGACAGTTAAGATTGCAGGTTTTTTCAATTTTCTATTAGCTCAGTCGACTCGCTTTTCACCAAGATTCCTCATTCGAAAGATTGCAAAAATGTTGAATCAATAATTTACAAAAAGACTTAGGAGAGTGTATGGAACATTTTGATCTGATTGTCATTGGTGCAGGTCCAGCAGGTGAAAAGGCGGCGGCCAAAGCATCTTACTTTGGTAAGAAGGTAGCACTCATTGAAATGGCAGACCAACCTGGTGGTGCTGGAGTCCACACCGGGACTCTCCCCTCAAAAACACTAAAGGAAACTGCTCTCTTTCTTTCTGGGAAAAATGACAAAGGAATTTTTGGGGTAGATAAAGATCTGAGGCGCAATGCTTCGATAGATGACTTTTACTTTCGCAGAAACTATGTTACAACTTCAGAAGTACAAGCGATTAACGAGAATATCACCAAACATAAGATTACTTTCTTTTTTGGAAAAGCGGAATTTTTAGGGGATCATAAAGTTAAAATTAATGGCAAAGAAGATCTCATCATCTCTGCCGATTTTATTCTCATTGCAACAGGTTCTTATCCTTTTCGACCTTCAAATATTCCATTTGACGGTGACAGAATCCACGATTCCGATACCATTCTAAATCTCAAAAGATTTCCGAAGTCCTTATGTGTATTAGGTGCAGGTGTGATCGGATGCGAATACACAACTATATTTGGAACCATTGGCATACCCGTTTCGCTAGTTGACACTAGGGATGAGATACTACCATTTCTGGACAGTGAAATTTCATCAGCTCTCGTAGAACAAATGAAAGCTGATGGAATAAGTGTTATTTTTAATTCTGGACTTGATCACATCGAATCGCCCGAAAAAGAAACCGATCTGTTTAAGATACACCTAACAACTGGCGAAATCCTTGAAGTTGATATGTTTTTGTTTGCCGCTGGAAGAAGCGGTCGCACCGCAAAATTAGGACTTGAATCGAACGGTGTAAAAGTTGGAAAAAGAGAAGCCGTAGAAGTGAACGAACACTACCAGTCTTCTCTCGACTATGTCTATGCAGTCGGCGATGTAATCGGTTTTCCCGCACTTGCAAGTACGAGTATGGACCAAGGTCGTATTGCTGTGACTCATATGTTTGCCACAGATGGATTTGATAAACTGGCAGGTATTTTCCCATACGGGATCTATACGATTCCAGAAGTATCCATGGTGGGAATGTCTGAGAAAGAAGCAAAGGAAAAGGGCATTGAATATCTAACTGGAAAAGCATATTACTCAAACATGCCACGCGGCAAGATCTTAGGTGCAGAAAGTGGATTTTTAAAATTTGTTTTTGAAAAGAAGACACAAATTGTAATTGGTGTACATATTATCGGAATACAAGCAACGGAATTAATTCATTTTGGTTTGACCCTCGTGGAAAGCAAAAAAACGCTTACAGATGTTATATCTGTGGCATTTAACTTCCCTACTTTGCACGATCTTTATAAATATGCAGCTTACGATGGCCTGGGAAACTTAAGCGGACACAAAATCAAATAACCAAACAGGAGATAGATAATGCACAGAACTCTCATTTTAGATAAACCTAAGGCAATTATATTACTTTTACTTTGCATTCTAGGTATAAATATTTTTGCTGAAGAAAATTATCCCGTAAATTTTGTTTTGGACAAAGATACAGTTTTTCAGGGTACGACTTTCAAATCGGGCTCAAAGATCTATTTGAGAGAAAGATATCGCCCCTTTGACTACAATCCAAATCCATTCAAAGGAAAAAGTGACTCGGTACAATAAAGACTACCAAGAAGAAGAGATTTAAATTTCAAGATTATTTTTTTTCTAAGTTAGTTTTTAAATTGTTTATGCCAGCTTCGAAGTCGGGCCTGATTTACCTTCCGGGAATCATCCAAAATACTGACCCACCGATTACTCTCTCAATGGAAAGTAAAGATCTGTGATCGGAGTCTCAAGATTTTTTCTATCGAGATACACTTCAAACGGAGCTAAGTTGGCTAAACGACGGGAATACTTTGGAAAAAAATCTTCCAATAGTAAGGTGTAAACATCCGGTAATTTCGAATATGGGAGCCTAACTCGGATTTGTAAGCGATCTCCTGAAGGCACCTTTTGTAAGCCAAGACCAGCAGGCGGTATTGTTTTAACCGGAACTGGAGTTCCAAAATCAAATCGAATCTGAGAGGCTTTCGTGATCTGCGGATCATCTTGGGAGATTCCAATCCATTTGCACGACTCCATTGTTTGCTTGGTAGTTTCCAACCAATCAGAAAAAGGTTTAAGAAAATTTGAATCCTCTGGAAATCCTGGCATCATTTCATACGGACCAATGTGTCTTCTGTACAGTAGAGTAAACGCTGAAATCTTTTTTATTTGAAAGTCTTCGTTACGTATCCCAAACTCTTCTCCCAAAGAAAAAGTGAATGGCATTTTTTTATGTTTCGCATAACGCTCCCTAAATTGTTTTGGAGTGATACCGAGTGCTTTTCGAAAGGCTTTCGTAAAGGCCTCCTGACTCGTATAACCGGATTCCATCGCGATTTCAAGAATAGGAAAAGACGTGGTCTTTAATTCATAAGCGGCTTTTTCCAATCGCAATCTGCGAATGTAGTCCTTGACATTTTCCTTTTGAAACGATCGAAAAAGTCTATGAAAATGCCAAGGAGAGTAAGTCGAAAAGAATGCTAGTTCATTGAGCGGAAAATCCTTCGATAGGTCTTTCTCCATTTTATCCCAAATGGGATACAAGAACTCATTTCGATTCTTACTCAATCCATCTGTTCTTAGCTCCTTAGTTGTACAAAGTCAACCCCGATTCCGTTGGGGTCTACCATGGTAAAATGTGTATCTCCCCATTCTTCTGTAACAATCTCGAGATCTATCGGAGCACTCTGAGACTTCAAGAATTCATATGTTTTTTGTATATCTTCGCATTCTACTATCAACCACATCCCTTGTCCTGTGTAAGGTTTTTGAAAATATGGTTTACGAACAGCTGTTTGGTCAGGTAGCATAAACGCAAGCTCTCTATCCGAATGTTCGGGATGTGCGAGTAGTACAAACCACTCCGACTCAAATTTTATCGTCCAACCCAACCATGTTTGATAAAATGCTTTAGATTCTACTAACTTTTCTGTAACAATCCCCATCTGGAGGATTCCCGTGTTTGGCTTTATTTTAGTTTCCATATTCTGACTCCTATGTTGAAATTTTACTTCCAGCAGGAGTTTTAGTTTGGATCGTTTTTGCGATTTTGTGTGGTCTGGAGAAGGATTCTCCAGATGGCAGACAGAGAAAGAAAGAATGTACGAAGGAAGAACTCGCTAAATCGAGTGCATTGTTTTTGTTTAGAAGCTAAAAAATATCGTCCATCTTGATTACAGATTTTTGTTCCTCTTTCGCTTGTTTGGCTTTCAAAATTTTATTTTTTAGAGGAAGCCAATTGCGATTATAAGCTTTTGCCAGTCTAAAAATTTCATCATTAGGAAAGTTTTCATTAATTTTTACTTCAAAATTATAATCCCAATTCGTAAAGCCTTTGTGCATCACAAACGCTGGATCGGCAACTTGTTGAGCAAAAATCGGTGAGTAACCAAACATTAAAAAAAGTATTACACCCAAAATAGAAAAGAATATGATAAGATTGAGTTTTGCGTGTTCCGAATCAGCAATATGAAAGGATAGAACGACTTTATATCCAAATTCAAGTGCCATTGGCTTACCATGATCATATGCAGACCATTTTAAATCTTCTGAATTAGGATTTTGGTAGATCACATTTCCACTACTATTAACTAGTTGTATGATATCTGAGTTTGACGGATTGTCTTTGATGTATTCGATCAGCTTATCGTTGTTTTCAGACTGCGAGTTAAATTTAAGCATCGCATTTAATTCAGGAAGACGATTTCTTAAATAATCGTTATGATCTCCCATTCTTACAAATGACAAAAATTGACAGAAAGCGAGTACAACGATAAGCGAGACAACAGATGTGGTAGAAATATTTCCAATTTGTCGATTTGTCATTACCGATTCTGTATTTTGTATCTTTCCGAATAATTTGATGAGTCGAATCAAACGTAAAATTCTTGCTACACGAATCGCCTTGGCTGTCTTTAGGATCATAAAAAAACCCAATGCAAGCCCACCCTCACCCGAACCAAACAAATATGCTATGACTGCAGGCCCAGAAAAAAAGAAAAGAAGAGGGAATGATGATAGAAAATCGATCCATCCTCTTTGATGAGTAATATAGTATTTAAAGCTATTTCGTTTTTTGGAAACAATAGAGCGAATCACGAATTCAATAGAAAATAATAAATCAAAAATAAATGCAGCAACCGTTAGATAAACAATAGTCTGATGGGGCCAATGAAAAATGGCGGCTATGTCCTCAACTAACATTAAGATGATTACAAGAAAAATCCCAAAAATAATTATATTTTCAACAAGAGGACTAAAATGATCGTTCGTGTGTTCATGGTGTATCATGTTTACCAGCCTTTGTCTCCCGCGACTTGATAGAGTTCCTCAAGAAATCTCACATCATAACCAAAGTTCTTTGCATTCCTTCGATTGATATTAAACCAAGACTTATCCGGACTCTCTGCACCACGATCTGCCTTTACCGAAGGATCAAAATCCATACATCTGTTCGCCATAATATTGATCAATCGTGAGATGCCCGATATATCAGGATTGTCCGTCGCACTCAAAAAGCTCTCGCAACCTGGTCGAAAGATTTTCTCAGGCAATGGACCCAACTCTTCTTCTAAGTAGTCCTTCATTCCATTGATCGCTTGTTCATATAGCTTCTTATCTTTTTGAGCATCATTTAAGCTAATGTGTTGATCCAAACCTTTCTTATATGGAAACTTATGAAAGTATAAAGGTCGAAAAAGGGAGACAAGATTGATGTACTTTGGGACCAAATTGATATCAATGTCAAGCCTTTCCCTGCGGATCACTTCGGTGAATATTGTCTTTCGTTTCTCAAAAGCAAACGGAAGATAACGCTCAAAGTATTCCAGCGATATCATTTCAAAAACGATAATGTACTGATCTCGAACTGGTTTGTTCTTCATCATAGATACTAGAAATTTCTTGAATACATCAGAATCGATATCTGCTGTTGAATCGAATTGTTGAAGTAGTGCGGGTTGAAGGAGGTTTTGTTTGATTCGATCAAGTTTGGGGGAAATTGATTCTAGAACCTTCTCTACTAATTCAGTTAAGAGCAAGGCAACAGCTTCATTCCAAGACATATTCGGAAAGTAGTCAGACGAGGCAAAAACCTTTTGTAACTGAGCCTGATTCTCTCTAAGAAAACTCAAAATCTGGTTTTCTTTTTTACCCATCGATGCTTTTAGAATTGCTGGATTTTGCCAAAGCTTATCCAGAAATTCTTTCATCTTTCTTTTTTCATTTTCCATAATGACGCACTTATATCATCGGCACTGCAACTCAATTTCACGATCAGCTCATTCCATAAATTCAAAAGCCATCACTTTTTTTCCTGAGTCAATTATCCGATAAAATCATAGGGGCTCTCGCATACCTGAAGAGATTATGATTACTTTTATGAAAACAAGCAAGAAATTTTGGGATTTCATCATACTTTTGATTTCACTTTACAACGCAATTGAGATTCCCGTTCGAATTGTTTTCTCCCGAAAGTTGGAGGGATTTTTCCTTATTTTCGATTTCTTCGTACTCTTTGCACTCATCCTAGATATAGTTATCAATATCTTTCGAAAAAGCATCTCAAAAGATATAGAAATCGCGAAAAGTCACTTCATAAACAAATCTTACCTAAAATCTCATTATTTTCTAGTAGATTTTGTGACAATGTTGCCATTCGACCTGCTCATACACTTTTCTGTTTTACCACCATCTCTCGAATCTCTCGCATTATTAAGACTACTTCGTATCATTCGTCTTCTCAATCTAGACAGTGTTCTCAAACAATGGGG
>VYMD01000508.1_pt1 | contig 10021 bp, 10 predicted proteins | sample 5115311 | NCBI WGS metagenome assembly VYMD01 (sample SAMN12291779, study PRJNA351875) | freshwater metagenome | isolation source: freshwater lake | place: USA: Michigan, Wintergreen Lake | collected 2013-08-08
GGCGGATCGCTTTTGCAACGATAATACAATCTGCAGTGGATGCAATGTCGTTTGCACCGCCTGATCCTACAATGAATTTTCCTTTTCCAGTAGCGATGGAATTTACATTCCCAAACCAATCGATTTCCGCGGCTCCCATCACTCCTAAACATTTATCTGGAACGAGCATTCCCAAAATTTGAGTGATATCGGAAAGTCCATGAGATGTATTCGCATGCAATTGACTGAATAAAAAAACATCACCCATAGACGGAGTCATTGAGTAAAAGCCAAGTTCTGTCATCACATGGACATGGATGCCCTCTTTTTTAAGAAGGTGAGCGGCCGTCCAACAGGCAATATGTGCCGCGCCAATACCAGCCAAGAGTGTGGTATAACCTCGCCCTTTTACATGTTCCATAATAGCTCTGGCCGCAAGTATGATCATCTGTTCAGAGTCGTTAGTGGTATCTGCACTTTGAGGATCTAACATGGGTTGTGGCTCTGGAAGTTTTGTCAGTTTACGCAAACGATTACTACCAACATAATGTAAGTAATCCTCGTGAGATTTAGGTCCGTAGACCCATTCCTCCATCCAGCGTTTGCGGATTTTTTCTTCTGCCGCGGCGGCAAAATTTGCATCTACTTGGAATCCGTAATCATCCATATATGTGCTGAGATCTTTGTATATCTCTAAACCTGGAACTGGAAAGATACGCAAACTTTGGGGATGGGCACCAAACCGGGCTTCGGTGATGGCAATTACTTTTGTGCCTGGTATGGAAATCAATTCTGGTGGAATAGATCCGCTCGGAACAATTCGCTCACAAGAAGCAATGATTCCTTTTGTTGCCGCCATCGCCCCCCAAATTCCTTCGCCAGAAGGATTTGTGAGAACGAGGTTTCCGTTTTCATCTCCAATGACGCCGTGAATTAGCGTATAATCAGGATTCAATGGTGAAATCATCAGTAATGAATTTTTGTCGTCTTCAATCGGAAATGGGGAAGGAATCAAATGTGCTGTTTTGCCAAGTTTGTCAGTCAACAAGTCTGAATTTAAAAGAGAATTTGTGATAAAGCCTGGCAACCTCATCGCACCAGCTTGTAGTCTTTGAATGAGTGTTAACAAGGACCAAAGCTCAGTTTCGAATGGTTCACCTTTTAAAAGATTGGAGTAGAGGGCGTTTGGTTGGGGTCTAGGATAATTATCACCCGCAAAACCAATAATCGCTTTTTTAATCATACCAGAGATCGTCAATGCATGCGCACTTGAATGAAGCCCTGCAACACTTACAGTAAAGGCTGGATCTTTGCCCGAGAATTGTCTAGTCAATGCATAAATCAGAGCATTGGGTCTAGACATAGTAGCCGCTAGATGGATGTATGCACCTAACGGAATGGTCTCCCTAACCATTGTATCTGGGTCTTCAAAAATTTTTGTCGGCATAATCATTCGAGTTTAGTTGGGATTGGCTACACTCACAAAGGACGATTGGCTACCGATAGCAAATGCTAGTGATACTATATTATTGATTTTTGTTTTACGGGCCCCTTCTGCTACATGATCATGATCACACTCATCATCGGGATGTGTGAGATTGATCGTCGGACAAAGAGTTTGATTGTGAATCATAAGAGAGGATGCCGCTAAATTAATAATGCCAGCCGCTCCAAAAGTATGACCGTAGATCGGTTTTATAGATCCTAATGGCGACCATGAACTTTTTGGTGCGCCATCATAAAGTAGATTCAGTGCACGGCTCTCAGCAAGATCGTTGTTATGCGTTGCAGTTCCATGACCACAGAAATAGTCAATGTCTGAAAGTGAGCGTTTGCTAATTCTTAGAAGGTCACTCAGGCCTTTTGCCGCTTTACCACCAGTCATATCCATACGCATTGCGTGACTTGCTTCATTATAACTTAAAGTACTTAGGATTTCGGCATAAATCCGAGCGCCACGTTTGACGGCATGATCGTAAGATTCCATACAAAGGCATATTGCCCCTTCACCTAATATGAACCCATCTCTTGTCTTATCATAAGGCCGCATTGCGTTCTTTGGATTTTTTGACTCACTCGACATTACCGAACTAGTAGGATCGGAATACATTTTGATCAGTGGCTTGAGTAAAGGAAATTCATGTCCACCAGCGTACATGACATCTGCACGATTCTTTCGAATCGCTTGGAAACAAAGAGCCGCCGCATGGTGACCGCCCACACAAGCCGCAGTGATCGTAGTCACAAATCCTTGAATGTTAGCGTAAATGGCTGTGAGATTTGTGGGATTGGAAGCCATGGAAGTGAGGACGGCATATTTATTGAAATGGGCATCATCCTTGGATTCATTATACAAATTCCAAGCGTGCTCCCACCAGGCAAGAGAGGCGCGGGAGGAAGAGTCGATAAAACCGACTCGATTTGGTGCAACAGAATTGCGGTTGAGACCCGCATCTTTTTGTGCGTCGCTCAAAGCTGACATAATAGCAAGCGTTTCACGGTTGTAATTTTTAGCATGTGCAGGTTCTAAATCTGGCAAATGATCTTTGTAATTGAAGTCGCGTAACTCGGCCGCAGTTTTTACCCTGATATCTTCTGTCGAAAAGCGAGTGAGAAAGTCAATTTGTGATTCGCCTTTCACTAAATGGCTCCAAAAGTCGGGAACACTTAAGGCACCAGGAAGAATGACTCCAATTCCAGTAATCACTACACGTTGGTTTTTTCTTTCTACCATGTCTTCTCCGAGAACAGAAGTAGAGTACTAAATAGAGTGATTTAAAAACTTTGTCCAGCGAGTTTTTTCAAATTTAAAGAACAGTATAATTAAATCCGATAATTGAGGTGAAGAACTGAACTTTGATTAATCCCTCGGAGCAATATGGCAGATTCTGGCATAACAATACCTACAAATAGAGCATTTGAAACAAAAATTGCCGTAAGACATGCAGACGCGAGAAGTGCAGTCACGGCGAGTGGTGCCTATGTTAGTCATGTGACATATGAAAATATGGTTTTACTCATCAATGAAGCTTTTGATCATTTTTTAGCCTCGACAGGAGACTCAAAGTGGAACATTGCAGGTTCAAACATCATCGTTCCGAAGATGGAAGTTGAGTTTAAAAATGAAGTCAAAGCAGGCGAAATCATAACATTTCATGTAACACCTACCAATTTTGGTAATAAATCCTTTGATCTGATCACTGTTGGTTTAAAAGAAAATGGAGAAGTTTGTGTCGTCTCTAAAACGGTTCTAATTTTTTTCAATTACCAAGAAAAAAGAACCATGCCTGTGCCAGAAGATTTTAAAAAACGATACCCGGTAAATTAACATGGCTAAGGTTGAGCTTCCATTACCTAGCAAGTATCATTTCAAAACAGAGATACCCATTCGAAAGACGGACCTTTGGGGTGAGTTACACGTTTCTTTTGCTACGGTTCTTGATTTGGTATTGGAAGCCCACTTACAATTCTTTCAATATTTGGGCTTTTCTGTTTTAGATATTTATGGGCGAAGTATCATTTTTACCAATGCAACTGTTACGTATGAGTCGGAGCTGTTATTTGGTGATTTAGTTGAGGCCCGTGTCACGATTGAAAATTTGCGTGAAAAATCCTTCGAGTTGTTTTTCCATTTAACAAAAGAAAATGGAGCTGTTTCGGTCACTCGTGTTAGGATTTCTGTTTTATTTTTTAATTATAATGAGAGAAAGGTAGTGCCGATCCCTCAAGAGTTTTTGGAATTGATTGCCGCCAAAGACTTAGATATTAAAAACATGTCTGATGAAATTCGAAAATTTGGTGATGTATATCGCAAATTTCCCCTTTGGATTTCATGTCTCAAACTTTTAAAAACTGTATATACAATCGCAAACGATTTACCTACCCATGAACAAGATATTCTCGCCGCAAGCCTTAGAAAATATTCCGTAAAAATGGTGAATGCAAGTGCAAGAGCAAGAAAGTCACCTTTTAGGAAAGAAAAAATTAGGGCGTTAGAGATAACAAAAGCCTGTTTGAATGAAATTAGATATAATCTTAGTTTGGCGGAAGAATTAAATTATGGCAAATATTCCGATTTAAACATTCAATTTGCCAAAGCTGATGAATTGATTAGCGCATATCAAAAGAAAGTTTCGGAAGCCCCGAAAAGTTACTCTCCAAAGGTTCGAAAATAAATGAAAGAATTCCAAGATAAAATAGCTCTCGTTACAGGAAGTACATCGGGTCTTGGCCTAGACATTGCAAAAAACTTGGCGAAAAAAGGCGCAACGGTCATAATCTCTGGAAGGAGAGAAGAACTGGGAAAAAAGGCTTTGGAATCCATTTTACCTGATTCTCCCAACTCGAGCTTCATTGCTTGCGATATTTCTCGGTTTGAAGCAATAGCAAGTCTCTTTTCTGAATTGCTCAACAAATATGGACGATTGGATTATGCAGTAAATAATGCAGGTCTACTTGGAACAATCGCTATGATTGAAAAGTATCCAGATGATGTGGCTCGTGCTGTCATTAATACAAATGTCTCTGGGACCTGGTATTGTTTGAAAGAAGAAATTAAGATCATGAAATCCACTGGCGGGTCGATTGTGAATGTTGGATCTGCTACAAGTCTTGTTGGGTATAAAGGTAATGCGGTTTATTCAGCAACAAAACACGCGATTGTTGGTATGACTAAAAGTGTAGCCTTGGAATATGCTCATAAAAAAATTCGGGTTAATGCGGTTTGCCCTGGTGTCATTGAGACTGATATGAGTGAAATCATCGTTAACGCTTTTGGAAAGCCTGAAGAAACAAAAAAGGCGATCGAAGGTATGCATCCGATCGGTCGAATGGCTAGACCAGATGAGGTAGCATCTGCTTGTATTTGGCTCTTAAGTGAAGGTTCATCATTTGTGACGGGGGTCGCATTACCTGTTGATGGTGGTTGGACGGCAGTTTAATCAATGAAAGCTTCCATTTTTTTTGGAACAGATGTGGGAAAAATGAGATCTCACAATGAGGACAATTTCGTTGTCATTCGAGGTAAAAACTCGGAAATGATGGGAAAAAAATCTTCTGCTGTTTGGCAAAAACTCACTCTCAGAGGAGAAGGTATCTTTTTCTCCGTCATCGATGGTATGGGTGGTTAGGCAGGCGGTGAAGTCGCAAGTTCAACGGTGGCGAAATACATAATCAATAACTGGCCAATGATCAAAGTTGAAAAAAGTGATCGGATTGCAACGACTGCATTAGAAAATGCAAATGAAAATCTGAATCAGTTAGCTGAAACTAATTCTGACCTAGTTAAAATGGGTGCAGTTGCCACAGCTTGTTATCTCTCCGGTGGAAGCATTTACGGTTCTCAGGTTGGTGATACACGACTGTATTTGTTAAGAGAAGGTATCTTAACACAAGTTAGTGAAGATCAAACCTTTGTATCGAATTTAGTAAGGATGGGTATAATTACTCCAAAAGAGGCCGAAACCCACCCCCAACGAAATGTAGTATCACAAGCATTAGGGCCGGGTCAGGTTTTAAAACCCGTCGCGTTTAAGAATAAAATAAAGGCTGGAGATAAACTTCTCGTTTGTTCTGATGGATTGCATGGCTTGGTTCCTTTTAAAATGATTCAAAGTACGTTGTTGCAAACCAATGGTGATCAAACGATCGAATCTCTTCTGCAACTAGCGAATGAACATGGCGGAACGGATAATATAACGGCCATTTTGGTCGAAATCAGCGCTTAATCTTACTGCACACTTTTTGCAATGACTCCATCAATGTCAGGTCCATTATCAAAAGAATGAGGGTATGTGTATGGATTTCCCGGCATTGCTGTAGCAGAAGTTAATTTGATAAATTTAAAACCGTTTGTTTTGATACCATCTCTTATTGTAGAAGTGCAAGTTCCGCTTGTGATCAAATTTTCCAAATCAAAACCATCGCCACCTCCTAACAAAAAGCCGTCGCCAGCAGAGGTAAACAATTCATCGAGAGTAAATGTTTTAGAACCCATATTGTAAATCACAGGACGAAGGCCCGCAAAACCACTCCATGATGAAATTCGATTGAGTGTTGAGGCAGTGGAATCATAGGTCAATGTAAAGCCACAATAGACTGAATCATCTGTTGAAACTTCAACGACCATCGGATCAATTAAATATCGATCGCTTGTTTCGCTAATTTTAAAAGCATTTTCATAAACTATAAAATCAATTCCACTTACATTACGTACGGTTTTTCCAGCCCAGGAAAGTTTTAGGATTGCTCCAGTTCCCGTTAGATTCAGTGAATATACATCCAATGAACCAGATGATTCTCCAGCACCGCAGATGCCATTGATTGCCTTATTTGAGTCCGCGAAACCACTGACTGTTGAAGCAGATGAAGTGATCGTTGTTGCGAGTGATATGCCGCTTGGTAAGGTTTTTACAGGGCAACTCGTGTCAGGCCTTGCCGTTTGGGATTGGAGTAAAATTAACAAACCTAATGTTGATTCGTCTTTGTTCTCTTTAGATTTCGGATAACAATTGCTTATTGTCGCTACAATGATTAAAAGTTGTAATGTGCGAATGATAGTTTGGTTCATATTTAATCCAGGTGCGGGCGATCTGTGTTTGCAGATCGCCCTATTAAATCTAAGGCCAAGAAGTTGGGTTAGACGAAACAAATAATGCTTTGCTCCAACCGAATCCACCGCAACCGGATCGTTTTGGGTCTGCCGAAGAATACGAAGCAGTGGAAAAATTTCTTGCTTCATCCAATGTATTGAAACCAGTGAAGCTACTATTCAAAACAGTGCAATAGTAGAAACATTTGCTAGCTCCATTTTCGCAATCTGTGGTTTGAGGTTCAGTCCAAAGAATTTTTGTATACTTACTTGCGTTTCCGAACGTTGCAGTTGGCAAATATTGATAAATCAAATTTCGATTAGCATTCGAAGATTCGATGATTCTAAAGTATCCAGAGCCAGTGGTCCAAATTCCGAATCCACTTGGATCCTGCGCAACAGAAAGTGTGCTTGTAAACCCTGTACAGCTGCCGCCACTGCAGAAACCATCTCTCCAGACACCTCGAATTTCTGCTAAACTACCGATCACACTGGATTGGCCGGCGAGTAGACCCACTAGTAAGTTTTGATTTGCTTTTGACTCGTCCACTTTACCTGACTGGTCGCAATTGGTAACGAAAGTTAACACTAACAAAGTTAATGTGATTTGAATTGTTTTAAACATTTAGATTCTCCTAAATCTGTTGAATTTAGGGAAACGTGAATAGATAAGCGTATGACTTGCCCTAGGAGTAGATACAGAGAATTCTGAAACTAACCTATAGGTAGGAGTTTGTTTATCCATTCGGTTGCCCCGATTTCCTTCGGGGCCCCTTTATCCCATACATGAAATGTAAAAGATAAACGTGCAAAGAACCCAAACCTCGAGGTTTTCTTTGCGGGGAAGATCTGGCTTGCCGGTTTGGCTCGTTTAACCGAGACATTGCGGTATTACAGTTGCGGGTCAGCACAGGATTTACACCTGTTTCCTCCCTGAAGGATAAGTTCAAAAACTTTGGAAGCACTAATTTGTCAAATCTAAAAATTAGCTTTCGATCTATCGGAGAGAGATTTTAAAAATGCCACAAGAAGAGTTACCTCTCTTTCAGTGATCATTCTTGGAGAATTGTATTCGTTCATCCTTCTAACGGCCTCATCAAGCGTTCGCACACTTCCATCATGAAAGTATGGTTGTGTTAAAGCAACGTTTCTTAAAGATGGAGTTCTAAAAACGAACCGATCAGCCTCGATTCCCGTCACTTCAAATCTTCCTAAATCATTTGGATTGTAGGTGTATTTTGTATCTAATTTTACAAATTTTGATCCACCTAACATACTGCTATTGTGGCAATCCACACAGTTCAAATTGAGAAACAATCGAAGTCCTTCTTTTTCTTCTAGGGATATGGCATAAGGATTTCCATCCACAAAATCATCAAATCTGGATCTAGATATGAGACTACGCTCAAAAGCAGATATCGAGGTTTTCACTGAGCTTAATTGTATAGAAGGACTTTCAGGGAAGGCTTTTGCGAATAAAGTGGAATATTCTGATTTTGCATTCAATCTCGTAAGTAGGTCGCTTGTTGATCCTAACGCCATTTCGGATGAGTCAACAAACGGAAGCAAGGCCTGATCTTCAAGATTTGATTTCCTTCCATCCCAAAAAATTGTCTCGAGAAATCCAACATTAAAAATCGTTGGGGTGTTTCTTTTACCTGCTTGTCCAAAAGTTCCAAGGGAGGTGGCTTGGCCATCGGTACCTACATTCCTGCCAGTTAACAAATGACATGTGGAGCATGATTGAACGGAATTGAGAGAAAGCGAGTTGTCCTTAAATATTTTTTCGCCAAGAGCTATTTTTTCTTTTGAGTCGGACTCGCTTCTTGGTGACGCCAAGGGAAGACTACCGATTTTTCTTTTCGCCTCCTCTTGGAGGTCAAAACCAGCGAGTAAGATAGATAGAGCAAGATTGTCCTGGGAGGAGGAATTGTTTTCCGTTGGAAGTATTCCATTTGCCTTACAAAAGGGCAAAAGAAGCAAAAGTAAAATCGGAACGAATCGTGAGAGTCTCATTCTAGTCCAAAGGAAAAATTGATACAGAATTGTAATGTAAATTTTTGCAACCGATACAGATACGGAGGCTCTGATAAGGTAAAGAGAAGGTGAAAAGTGTACTATTTGGGAAGATTTATAGGTTGGTTTTTAATGTTGGCACTCATAAAGCCCATGAGATGCATTTATGGACTCAGAAAATGTGAATATGAAAACGTTCATATTTTAAAAGAATTGAATGGAAGATCTATGATTGCCGTTGCCAATCATATCAAACCAAGAAACAAATTTTTAAGTTTTTTATCAATGCCTTATGATGCGTTTATGATTCGTCATATGTTAAAAAAACATGGTATCTATGGTACGGCAATGACGAGCTATGATGTAGCTTCAAGAAAAAAGGGTGTGAAGGCAAGTTCTAAAGAACCACTCATGAAAGGAATGATCCAGTCTATGGATCTAATTCCCGTCAATCGAAAAGAAAGTGATCCAAAAACTATCAAGGAAATGAAACGACGACTAGATAAGGGAAATATTGCGATTGGAATGTTCCCAGAAGGTACTTACTTTCGTGGATTTAGAAAAAATCGTAAGTTACACGGTGGAATGGCAATCCTTAGTAAACGATACAATCTACCCATTTTACCAATCTATATAGACTCTTATAATATGAATCGGCCTTCGCGTATATCAATTGGGAATCCAATTTGGGAGCCAATGGATGCCCATTTAGTTACGGAATATATCGCAAAAGAATTTTTACGATTAAAAGAAAGACGTACAGTGGAAATAGAAGAAGAGCAGCTGTTAAACGTTGATACGCTAGTAACTAAATAAACTAATCTTTATTTGACTCGGATGAAAATAATGCCTTGAAGTAGGAAATTCCTTCTTCAATCGGATTGTCCGAGCTTTTTCTTTTTCTGAGCATACCTGTCATGTCGAGGACGAGAAGGCCATACATCCAACTCCACATAAGTCTTGCTATTGCAGTATATTCGTTGATGGGGTATCGAATTTCCCCTGTCTCAAACCCTTCACGTAAGGTCTCTAGGAAAAATCTGTAACTTTTGGGAAGTTGGGGGAAAGCCTTTCTGTGGACAGTGCTATAATCGGTAACAAACATGATTTTATGTAGCTCTCGATTGGTGCTGGCAAATCTAAAATAGGCTCTTGCGATGGAAGCAAGTTTGTCGAATGTAGATGCTTCAGTACCTACCGGTATTGCTTCTTTCAGCATCCCTAATAGTTCGTCTTCTCCGTGTTTGATGAGGTCTTTGACTAAATCGATTTGGCTTTCATAGTAGGAATATGGACTTGCAACACTGCATCCCAAACGATTTGCAATGTGACGCATGGAGAGAGCGTCGATTCCCTCCTCTTTTAGGATCAAGAGGGAAACATTGCGAATTTCTTCGCGTGAAAGGCTATTTCTCACACGGCGTTGTTTTGTCTGTG
>VYMD01001192.1_pt1 | contig 10002 bp, 9 predicted proteins | sample 5115311 | NCBI WGS metagenome assembly VYMD01 (sample SAMN12291779, study PRJNA351875) | freshwater metagenome | isolation source: freshwater lake | place: USA: Michigan, Wintergreen Lake | collected 2013-08-08
GGTAATGATTCGGTAGTAGTGGCGTAGCCCTCTTGCTTACCTGGTATGAATTGTGTAAAATATTTATTAATAAAAATAATTGGAACCCGATCAGTCTTTAAACCTCTAGCTTGATCATGACTTTTCTGATAAATATCTTTTTCTGGCTCCTGTCTGGCTTACTCAAATATCAGTCTAGCACCGAACAAAATACCCCCTTCACCTCTATTCCCCTGTCAAGCGTTGTGGTTCTCACCATACTATCAAGAATGGTTCTATTCATAATGGAAAACCCAAACGTCAATGTCAAGAATGTGGTCAACCGTTTGTGATCAATCCCACTAATAAAACCGTCTCTGACGAAACCAAACAATTAATTGATAAACTCTTGCTCGAACGAATTTCCTGACGAGGAATTGCTAGAGTAACAGGGGTAAGTTGGTCATGGTTACAAAACTATGTCAACAATAAACTGGCGGCTGTCCCCCGTCAAATAAAGGTTTCGGACAAACCAAAAGGTAAATTGTTTATAGAATGTGATGAGATGTGGTCTTTGGTTTTTTCTAAGACGATAAAGGTTTATATTTGGCGGTTAATTGATAGAAAAACAAGGGAAATTATTGGTTGCTATTTAGGGCTTGCTGAAAAAGTGTATTGGTGAGGTTAGGAGTCAGTAGCCGGTCGTCGGTCGTCAGTAGCCGGTCGTTTCAGGCTTTGTTGCCCTTCTTTTTTGTACCAGTTTATGTACTACAATAAGAATAATGCAAGGTTTTTGAATGTCCCAATCCTATTTTCGCAGCATGAACATCGGATTTTAACAGGTCAAAAGCCTTATTTTAAAAGGGTTTTACCATTATTCAGCAAGCCCTATTTAGGAGATAGGAGTCGTCAATCAGCCAAAAAACTTTGGGACAGGCCGACCAGGTGTTTACCGACAATGCGCCGTTGCTTACACAGACTTTTGGGAGTCCTATAAGACAGTAATTCCTAGTAAACGTCATCGACCGGTCGGAAAAGAAACTGGTCAAACTAATCCTATTGAAAGATTAAATAATACCTTTCGACAAAGGATTTCTCGGCTGGTGAGAGAGAGTCTATCTTTCTCTAAAAAAATGGAGAATCACGTTGGGGAGCCCTTTGGTATTTTATCCATGACTACAATGCACAGCAAAGCAATAGGTTCTGTCAGGTAGGGGATAGAGGATTTAACTTAGTGTCTATAGAGTTATTGAAAAAATCGGGTCTAAAACCTCGCCTTAAGGCGAAAAGTTTTTGGAGCGGGGCATAAATCCCCGTTACAAAAACGGCCTCCTGCCTCCTGCCCCCTGCCTTCGTTATTGGGGTTTAGTTTTACTAGGAATCAGAATTAATGACCAGTAGGTGACAGCCTCTGGATCGATTTCGGTAATCGGAATAATTTGCTGATTGGGTAAGGTTGCTCGTTCGATGTAGAGGGCGCGTTCTAATAATCCTAATTCATCGAGAATATTGCGAACTTTAGCGAAATGTCTGCCTAATTTAATAATCGCCGCTGCATCAATAAATACTAGGCGATCCCGCAATATTTCCGCCTCTAAAGTAGCGGGCATGATACTAAATACGTCATTTCGATAAGTAATAGGTACACCCAGCATTGCTGCACTTGCCATCACTGAAGAAATACCCGGCACGACTTCAATTGAAAAGCGATCGCACAAGCGATTAAAGATATACATAAATGTGCCATACAACATCGGATCGCCCACACATAGCACCGCCACATCTCGACCTAAGTTTAAATGTTCGGCGATATTTTCGGCGGCAATATCATAATGAGGTTGAGAACTGCGCTCGACACTAAAAGGTAAGGGCATGGGAATTTCTATCTGCTCGGGACGGATAAAATCCGACACAATTGCCCGTGCCAAAACTTTGCCACTTTCTAAGGTAGGATAAGCAATTACCGGAACAGTTGTGAGAATTCGGTGTGCTTTTAGCGTCAACAATTCGGGATCGCCAGGCCCGATTCCTAATCCATAAAGTTTGCCTAATTTATTCATAATTCGTTCTCTTTTGCTAAAGCATTGACTGCTGCTGCTGCGATTGCGCTTCCTCCCCTACGTCCGTGCAGGGTAATAAATGGCACACCACGACTATTAGTTGCTAATTCTATTTTCGACTCTGCCGCTCCCACAAATCCCACGGGAAAGCCTAAAATCAAAGCCGGTTTATCTACATTTTGATCGAGCAATTCTAGTAGGCGAAAAAGTGCGGTTGGTGCATTACCAATGGCTACCACTGCTCCAGCTAAATGAGGTCGCCAAAGTTCTAAAGCGGCAGCGGAGCGGGTATTATTAATTTGCCGTGCCAACTCGGTCACTTCTGGATGATTGAGGGTACAAATAATCGGATTATTTTTAGGTAAACGCGCTTTGGTAATGCCATTAGCGACCATTTGAGAATCACAGAGAATTGCTGCACCCCCAGCGAGGGCATTTCGTCCGATTTTAACCGCGTCCGGTGATGCTTCTAAATCTTCTGTTATGTCTGTCATCCCGCAGGAATGAATTAGACGAACCGCCACATGAGCTAAATCATCGGGGAGATTTTTCCAGTTAGTTTCAGCCCGAATAATAGCAAAAGATTTGCGGTAAATTTCCTCACCATTCTTAATGTATTCCATTCTATTCATCTAAATTTTTCGATTTTTGGGAGCTTAAAATTTGGGCTATGAGGGGGGGGATATTGGTAAATTCTCCCTCAAATATAGGTGTTTCTAAGAACTTTTGACTATCACCCACATAGACTTGATAAGCTTCTAGTATTTGGCCATTTTCCTCGATGGTAGTTCCTAAAAGGGTAATTTCGGCTGGACCCGGTTGAGCGCAGGATTTAGCACAACCCGTCAAATGAATATTAACAGGAGAATTGCAGGTTAAGCGTTCTTTCAAATAATCTGCCAAGAGAGAAGCATGAATTTGAGTTGCAGTGGCCGCCGCCGCACAGCCTGGTTTACCGCTACAGGCAACTATCCCCGCATCCCATCCAAGAGAAGCGGATAATCCTAAGGATGCCAGTTTTGGCAACAATTCTGAGACTTTTTCATCGGGAATATCGGGTAATATAACAGTCTGCCAAGGGGTTAATCGTAACTGACCACTGCCAAAAGTTTCTGATAGTGCCGCTAATCCCGATAGTTGATTAGCCGTCAATTGTCCTAATCTTAATGATAGACCAATATAAGATAATCCGGGTTGCTTTTGAGGATGAATTCCCAGATGAAAATAGGGTTGAGTAGAATGGGCAGCCTGCCGGTATTCTTGCCCTTGTATTATGCCGGTAGAAGTCCGATGTAATTGAGAGTTAACTTGTTCGAGATATTTTGCTAATCCCCAATCTTTTAGCAGGTGTTTCATCCGAGGTTTTTTACCCTTGATATTGGGGGTTTGTTGAACATAATCCACATAAACCTTTACTAGAGCTTTGACCACAGCTAAACAGTTTTCTGGCTCAATTAATAAGTCCGTGTCGTATAATTGTTTATCTCCTGCGAGTGCTAATCGAAAGCAAACAAGAGAAGTTAAATTTGTCGGATTATTGACGGCAATTGCTGACAGATGAATCTCGTTATAGCGGTGTTGCCAGGCCATAGTTGAACCGGTGCCAATTCCCACTGCACCACCGCCATCGATCCCGATACTAAATTTAGGACTTAGTTGGGCAATTGATGGATAATTTTGGATAAAATTATCTAATTCTTGGACTAATGGACGAGTATCGATCGATTCTTGGCAGTCAATTCCAGCCGTGGGACTGGACATGATATTACGCAGATGATCGATACTGGGATTATGGGCAGCTAACCCTAATTTTTGCAGGGTTTGAAATTCTTCTAAACTGGGGGATTTTTGCAGTCCGCGAATTTGCAGATTTGCCCGATTGGTAACTTGTATTGTCGTCTGCCATTGTTCGAGCCAAGTGGCGATCGCTTTTCCCTGTTGAGAATTGAGCCATCCACCGGGGGTGCGGAGACGAATTAAAAACCCATCCTGGGCAGCAGTTCCATAAAATAAACCGGGACAAGCATTTGCTTCAACTAACCAATTCACCGTTGTTTGTTCTCCATGCGACGCAGAGAAGTAGTTAGAAAATTAGTTGTCTATACTACCGATCAAAAGCTTGTAATTGGTATTCTGACTCGCAAGGAAAAAGGGAAGATGTACTCTTTTTACTTTTTACTTGATTACAGTTGCGGCACAGTACCAGAATTGCACTGGACTTTCCCAAAGACAAGTTTAAGGATTATACCACGTTTTCGGTTGAAACTCAGTATCGTTAAGAATCGCTACATTTTCACCCCTTTGTGCCAAGACAAATAAACCTTGACGATAAGCATATTTATCCGCTCCTTCTTCGATTTCAATGCCTGCGGAATCTCACGATTTAAAAATAAAGTCTCACAAGCTGGGGCTACCATATTTTCGACAAAACGGCCCCATTTACCGCCAAGATTACCAATTTCTTGACTGAGTCTGGTAATTTGGCGATCAGTTTCTTGAAAGCGTCGCTCGGTTTCTTGAAAGCATCTTTCTGTCTCTTTTTGAGCTTCTACTAATTCGGCTAATAATTTCCAAACGTCATCGGCGGTGGTGGTCATAATTTTTCCTCTGAATTAACTTGACAATAACCTGATTATATCTTGTTTGAAAGATAGAGCCTGATGGCAGATAATGACATAGTAGCGATTTTTTTTAATATGGCGGATCGCAATTGTAAGTCGAAATGGCTATCGATCATAGGAATTGGTGAAGATGGCTTAGAAGGGTTAAGTTCAGTGGGGCGAAGTCTGCTTTCTTTAGCATCAGTTATTGTCGGTGGTGAACGTCATCTGGCAATGTTACCCCCAGAGGATCAACGGCAAAAACTGCTCTGGACTTCTCCCATCCAAGACTCTGTTAACGAGATTATCCGCCGTCGTGGTCAATCCGTCTGTGTTTTGGCCAGTGGTGATCCTATGTGCTACGGAATTGGTGTCACCCTCACCCGTCAGATTCCCCTGGAGGAAATGACGATTATTCCCTCTCCTTCTGCCTTCAGTCTTGCCTGTAGTCGTTTGGGTTGGCCTCTGAGTGAAGTGGAAACTTTGAGTTTGTGCGGTCGCCCTCCGGCTTGGTTGAATGGGGTGCTTTATCCCGGCGCTAAACTGCTGGTACTGAGCGCCGATGCCCAGACTCCGGCGATCGCTGCTCGGCTGCTCCGGGAGGGAGGTTTTGGCGAGAGTTCCATCACGGTTTTAGAACATCTAGGGGGAACCCTAGAACGCCACGTTCAAGGTATCGCCGACGATTGGCAATTTACAGAGCTGGCGGATTTAAATGTCATCGCCATTAGCTGCATCTCCTCCCATCCCCCCACCCGGGCGCTGCGCCTTCCCGGACTGCCGGATTCTGCTTACCATCATGACGGACAGTTGACAAAAAGAGAAGTTCGTGCTATCACTCTGAGTACATTGGCTCCCCTACCCGGACAATTGCTCTGGGATGTGGGAGCGGGTTGTGGTTCCATTGCCATTGAGTGGCTGCGTAGCGATCGCCGTTGCCAGGCTATTGCGATCGAACATCATCCCACCAGATTACAATACATTGCCGATAATGCCGCCGCCTTGGGAACGCCCCATCTGCAAATCGTCGCCGGAATTGCACCGAGCGCCCTGGAAGATTTACCGCCACCGGACGCTATTTTTATTGGTGGCGGTATCACCACACCCCACCTCTTGGAAACCTGTTGGTTAGCGCTGCGCCCCGGGGGTCGTCTTGTTGCCAACACTGTTACAATTGAAAGTGAATTAGTCCTCTTGCAATGGCATAGTAAATTAGGAGGGGAACTGCTGCGAATTGGCATTGAAAAAGCCGAACCGGTCGGTAAGTTTTTAGGTTGGAAAGCAATGGCCACCGTAACCCAGTGGACTGTTGTGAAACCGAGATTGTAAATCCTTAATTTTGTCCTTGATCTCTCTTGCAAAAGTTGTCAATAGAACTTTTTGCTCTAATTTCTCTTCTTCTGGACTTTATTATAGAATTAAGTTGTTGACATTTTCTAGTTTTAACTTTTTAATTAGTCTTATGGTTTCGCAACTAGATAAAACTAACGTCACTGAAATCATCTACCCCGATAGCGATGGTCAACCCCTGGCCGATAATACCCTGCAATTTCGTTGGATTACGACAATTAAAACTAATTTAGACTGGCTATTTCGCGAGCAGTCTGATGTCTTTGTTGCGGGGGATTTACTCTGGTATCCTGTGGAAAATGATAATAAACTGCGTCAAGCGCCGGATATCATGGTGGTTTTTGGGAGACCAAAAGGGGAAAGGGGTTCCTATCGACAATGGTTAGAAAATAATATTAGTCCCCAGGTGGTTTTTGAAATCCTCTCTCTGGGTAACACCCTCACGGAAAGATCCAAAAAACAGCTATTTTATGACCGTTATGGGGTCGAGGAATATTATCTTTATGATCCCCATAAAAACGATGCTAGTGGTGGGATAAGAGGCGAAAATCAGCTAGAAATTCTAGAAACTCTCGATAATTGGGTTAGTCCCCGTTTAGGAATACGTTTTCAGTTAGGAGAACCGGAAATGTTGCTTTTTTATCCCGATGGACAAGCTTTCACTAGCTATAATAAGGAAAAACAACGAGCGGAACGATTGGCAAATAAACTGCGGGAATTAGGCCTTAATCCTGACGAAATCTAGGTTTATCTCTTGACCGCAGTTTAAAGTTAATCTTTGTTAAGAGACAACTAAAAAGATGAAGTTAGTTTAGTTAAATTAGTACAAAAAAACTGATGTTTAGGGATAATAATGTAGATGAAATTACGCAAAATTTTTATAGTATTTATGGCTCTATTGAAGGGCAGTTAGTATCTATTAATATTGCCAATCGTCAAAAGATAAAGATGGGGATTCGTAGCCTAACTGATAACAAAATTATTAAATGTTTTTTTCCTGAAGAACTTTTTGAACAAGCTAGAGAAGCATTAGGAAAAAGAGTTTATGTTTTTGGGTTAATTCGGCAGTATTTGCATGGAGAAAAAATCAATATTCAAGTGCAAGAAATGAAAGTTTTTCCTAAAAAATCTGCTGCTCCTTCCCTGTCTAATATTATCAATTCAATTAGAGGTTAGTTTTGAAGAAAAAGTCGATCAAAAAACCTTATTGTGATTCGGGAATCTTGAACAATTTTTTTAATGAAGAACTCCAGTATTATGAACGCAGAACTAGATTAATATTGTCAACATACCAATACAAAAAAAGGTGGGACTTGCCCACCTTTATCACTAAACTATTGTCCTTTCTCCACTGCTGCCACAATCAATAAAGTTTTGAGGACAGAATCAGGATTAAGACTGATGGAATCGATGCCTAATTCCACTAAAAATTGAGCGAATTCGGGGTAATCACTGGGGGCTTGACCACAGATACCGATTTTGCGATTATGGGCTTTAGCGGTTTCAATGGCCATTTTCACCATGCGTTTAACTCCCTCATTCCGTTCATCAAAAAGATGGGCAACTAGGGCAGAATCCCGATCCAATCCTAAGGTTAATTGGGTCAAATCATTAGAACCGATCGAAAATCCGTCAAACACCTGAGCAAATTGGTCAGCAAGAATTACATTACTTGGTAACTCACACATCACATAAACTTGCAAACCATTAACCCCGCGTTCGAGACCATTTTTCGCCATTTCTTCGAGGACTCTCATCCCTTCTTCGGGGGTACGACAGAAAGGAATCATCGGAATCACATTAGTTAATCCCATTTCTTCCCGTACCATTTTCAGCGCCCGACATTCCAAAGCGAAAGCTTCGCGATAATTAGGATCAGTATAACGGGAAGCACCGCGCCAACCGATCATCGGGTTTTCTTCCTTGGGTTCAAAGGGTTTGCCACCCAATAAATTAGCGTATTCATTGGATTTAAAATCGGACATCCGCACAATTACATCTTTGGGGTAGAATGCGGCTGCAATCATGGCAATTCCCCGGGCCAATTTATCGACGAAAAATTGGGGTTTATCCTGGTAGTGTTTGGTTAATTCGGCGATTTGGTCTTTTACGTCTCCTTCTTCCAATTCGTGGAATTTGAGCAAAGCGCTGGGGTGGGCCTGAATATGGTTAGCGATAATGAATTCTAGACGCGCCAAACCGACACCTTGGGCAGGAATATCAGCAAAAGCGAAGGCTTTTTCGGGATTACCGATATTCATCAGGATTTTTGTCCGAGTTTCGGGCAAATTATCCAGGGGAGTTTCGCGAATTTCAAAGGGTAGCAATCCGAGGTAAACTTTCCCTTCATCCCCTTCCGCACAGCAAACGGTGACTTCCTGTCCGGTTTTAATCGTTTCCGTGGCATTATTGCAACCCACGATCGCCGGAATGCCCATTTCTCGCGCGATAATAGCGGCATGGCAAGTACGACCACCTTGATTAGTCACGATCGCGCTTGCTTGTTTCATAATCGGTTCCCAGTCGGGATCCGTGCGATTGGTGACGAGAACTTCTCCCGGTTTAAAGTTGTTGATTTTATCGACACTGAGGATGACTCTGGCTTTTCCTTGACCGATTGCCGCACCTACACTCCGTCCCACTGCTAAAACGTCACTTTTTTGCTTAATTTCGTAGGATTTAAGGATATTAGCGGCTTTTTGCGATTGTACGGTTTCTGGGCGCGCCTGAACGATAAAGAGTTCTCCCGTGATCCCATCTTTTGCCCATTCGATGTCCATGGGGGTGTAGGTTCCGCGCACTTGCGAGTAATGTTCCTCGATTTCGGTCGTCCAACGGGCTAAAGTAAGGATTTCTTGGTCATTAATGCAGAATTGATCCTGTTCTAGCTTGTTAACTCGGATATTCTTGGTTAGACGCGATCCTCCATCATCGTAGATCATCTTGATGGCTTTACTGCCGAGGCGTTTGTCGAGGATGGGTTTGTAGCCGTTTTTAAGAGTGGGTTTAAAAACTAGATATTCGTCGGGGTTAACAGCGCCTTGCACGACATTTTCCCCTAAACCGTAGGCTGCCGTGATTAAAGCGGCATTTTTGAACCCTGTTTCCGTATCGATGGAAAACATCACCCCAGAGGTGGCTAGATCTGAACGCACCATTTTTTGGACACCGACGGAAAGGGCGACGGCAAAGTGATCGAAACCGTTATGATGACGGTAGGAAATAGCGCGATCGGTGAATAAAGAGGCAAAACATTTATGGCAAGCTTCTAAAACTCCCCTCACTCCTTGCACGTTCAGATAGGTTTCCTGCTGTCCGGCAAAACTCGCTTCTGGTAAGTCTTCGGCAGTGGCGCTCGAGCGAACGGCCACATCAATGGAATGATAGAGATCATCGCCATAACGTTCACAGAGTCGGCGATAGGCAATAGCGATCGCATGACTTAAATCATCGGGGAACGGTGTATTTAAGATTAATGTGCGCGCTTGTTTACCTTTTTCTTGCAAGTTTTGGACATCGTTTTCGTCTAAATCTTGGAAAATTTGTCTTAATTGTGCGTCTAGTCCGGCTTTTTCGACAAATTGACGGTAAGCGTAAGCGGTGGTGGCGAATCCTGTGGGGACATTAATCCCTTTCGGGGTTAATTGTTGGATCATTTCGCCTAAGGAGGAGTTTTTCCCACCGACTAATCCCACATCTTTACTATCTACTTCTTCAAACCACAGAATTAATGCTTGTTCTCTAGAGGTTCTCGCAACATCTTGTAGTAGCATCATAAGTATTTTTACCTCTGTACTTTATACTTTCAGTTTAGCGAGATACCATCTTCAAAAACCCTTGAGTTTGATATTTATTTACAAAACTCTTAATAGCAAACTCAGCCACAATCAACCTATCTCTAAAGGGTTTAATTGTCTAGCTTTTTATACAAAAATTAACAAATTACTCAGGAGTCTCAACAGTAACTTTCCTCAATGATAGCCTTAATTAGGGTCTGCTGAAAAAGTTTTTCGGTGGGGGTTGGGGGTTGGGGG
>VYMD01001253.1_pt1 | contig 9981 bp, 8 predicted proteins | sample 5115311 | NCBI WGS metagenome assembly VYMD01 (sample SAMN12291779, study PRJNA351875) | freshwater metagenome | isolation source: freshwater lake | place: USA: Michigan, Wintergreen Lake | collected 2013-08-08
AAAATAATCGGAGAAAAAATTGTACTTTTGTCAAGCGCGGAATGAATCTGAACGTTCCACGCTTTTTCTTTTTCGTCAGGAACAACCGTGTGGCGTAAATACACAAGGCACGAGGCAATCAATGAATCCGCTTGAACAAATGCAGCAAGAAATTACAAGCTATTTTCTTGCAGAAAAATACGAAAGTGTCATTTTTGTTTCGATTGGCGCACTTGCGTTGGCGACTTCCGCGTGGCTCTGGCTCAGTTCCGCTAATTTTGCCGCTACATTCAAAGCAATGTCCTATCCGCTTGTCGCTGTGGGGCTTATTCAAATTGTCGTGGGCGGTTCGGTTCTTTTGCGAAGCGATATTCAAATCGCCACATTTACCAAGCAGGTTGTTTCTGCACCTGAGACCTACAAAGCCGATGAAATGAGGCGTATGGAAACGGTGAACAAGAATTTTACGCTGTATAAATGGGTTGAAATAGCACTCCTTCTGTGTGGAATTATCATCACATTTGCTGTTTCTCGCAATAGCGCGTGGTATGCCGCAGCCATTGGTTTGATTCTACAATCCTCGCTTATGCTTGTTGCAGACTTGTTTGCAGAGCATCGGGCGTATCATTACGTAGATTGTATCAACCGTTTTGTCTCGTAATCTTGCCTCAGATGTATGTGCCTTCAACACCGCATGAAATCTTATTTTCGTTATCTAGCCTTGTTTTTGGGTGCGGTGATTGCCGTAGCGTGTGAGCGTGAATCCTCCGCAGGCTTGATAAAACTTGAAACGAAAGATTCTGCGAATCATTACAGCGTCCGCCCCGTGATTCAATTTGTGGATTCGAGCGCTATGCGAGCGCAGATTTCTGCGGGTTGGGCGAAGGTGTACAATAAGATACGCCGTAAATACTTGGGCGGTGGCTTGACGGTGGAGTTTTTTAGTAAAAATGGTATTCCCGCAAGCAACCTTACTGCCGATTCTGCGGTGATTGAAGACGACACAAAAAATATGACCGCACAAGGAACAGTAGTCGTTACATCGGCTTGGACGCAAACAACCGTCCGCACAACCGAACTTCAATGGGATGATGCAAAGAAAAAACTTCATTCCGACAAGTTTGTGGATATTGCCTCACCAACGGAGTTATTGCAAGGATACGGCTTTGAATCGGATGCAAATTTGGAACACTATACGATTTACAAAGTAACCGGGCAAACGCTACTTATGGGCGGGACGATGGCGACAACAGCAGCAACAAATGCAAGTATTGGTGCGCCTTCAACGGTAATGCCCAATGGAATACCAAACACAATGCCCTCAAAAACACCAACAAAAACTTTATCAACGAGTTCAACCATTCCAAGTTCAACTATTCAACGCTAGGGAGAATGTCGCAATGCGAAAATACTTGATTGCAGGCAACTGGAAAATGTACACCACGCCGCTTGAAGCCACAACGCTGGCGAGTGCGATTGCTGAAAAACAGCAATTTTTGAGTCCACCCTCAAGCGTTCAAACGCTGATTTGTCCGCCCTACACGAGCATCTATGCGGCTGTTGAGGCTGTTAAAGGGTCGGGGGTGCGTGTCGGGGCGCAAGATTGCCACACGGAAAATAAAGGCGCATTTACGGGGGAAATTGCCCCGGCAATGGTCAAAGCAAGCGGCTGTTCGCACGTCATTGTGGGACATTCCGAGCGCCGCCAATATTTCAGTGAGACTAATGCGTTGCTCAATAAAAAAATTCTTGCCGCGCTGAACGAAGGCTTAGTACCGATTTATTGCGTCGGCGAAACGCTCATTGAACGCAAGCAAGAACAAACGATTGCTGTTGTCCGCTCACAACTTGTGGACGGTTTGAAAGATGTTTCCTTGAAAAGTGCAGACCAACTTGTTATTGCTTACGAACCAGTCTGGGCAATCGGTACAGGGCTTGCTGCCACATCCGACCAAGCGCAAGAAGTTCACGCAGCAATTCGTGGTTTTTTGAAGGAAATTTTGGGCGCTCATGGCGCAGAAACTCTCATCCTCTATGGCGGTAGCTTGAAGCCTGAAAATGCCGAAGAAATCCTTGCGAAACCTGATGTAGATGGCGGTTTGATAGGTGGCGCGTCGTTACAAGAGGATTCTTTTGCTGCTATTATTGCAACGGCTTGCAAACTTGCGCTGTAATTGTAGATATTCCGAACAGAATTTTTTTACCGAATTTTATTATCATCTCAGGAGAAACAATGATTTGGCGCTGTGATTTAGTTCCCCAATATGAAGCATACAAATCCGAAATTGACGCTGCGATTCAGCAGGTGCTGATGTCAGGCAGATATATTCTCGCGGAAAATGTTGCCGCATTTGAACAAGAATTTTCCGATTATGTCGGTGTCAAGCACAGTGTCGGTGTCAATAGTGGCACCGATGCCCTTATGATGCCGCTTTGGATGTGCGGTTTGAAGCCGGGCGACGAAATTATTACCACGCCTTTCACGGCAATTCCTACCTTTTCTGCCATTCGTCACGTGGGCGCAAAGCCGGTTTTTCTCGACCTTGAGCCGGATACATTTTTGATGAATCTCGACCAACTTCGCTCCAAAATCACCGAGCGCACAAAAGTTATCGTTCCGGTGCATCTTTTTGGCAATGCGGTTGATGTGGAGCGTATTCGGGAGATTGTTGGTAAGGATATTGTTATTTTGGAAGATTGTGCGCAATCGCACGGCGCGAAAGTGCGAGGCAAAATGACGGGTTCGATGGGTGATTTTGGAGCATTTAGCTTTTACCCCACGAAAAATTTGGGCGGATACGGCGATGGCGGTTTGGTTGTTACCAACGACAAAGACACTGCGGATTTGATGAAAAAACGCCGTATGTACGGTATGATTAGCAAAGATGAATTTGTTACCGACGGCATCAATACGCGCTTGGATGAACTTCAAGCAGCGATTTTGCGGGTGAAATTGCGTCACCTCGACAAAATGAATGCTCGCCGTCAGGAACTTGCCGCTATTTATGCAGATTTGCTGCCTAAAGAACACGTGCGTCCTCAAGCCGTGCGTCAAGGAATGGAATCCGTATGGCACGTGTATAGTGCAACTGTTAGCGGTCGTCGTGACGAACTCCTGCAATTCCTCGAAAGCCGCAATATCCAAGCAAATGTGTATTATCCCATGCCGACAAGCAAGCAAAAAGGCTACGTTGCGGCATTTGGAAGCGATGCACCGGGTCTGCCCGTAACGGAACATCTGTCAAAGCATATTATCGCGCTGCCGTTTTATCCCGAAATTGAAGTTTCAACGATGGAAACGGTTGCCAAAGCGATTCGTGAGTTTTACGGAGCATAAGATTAAAGGCAGAAACGTTGTCGTCCAAACCCAAATCGTATGGACGACAACGTTTTCGCTATAACGAGAATGTCCATCCAACTTTCCACCCAACTTTTCATCATTGAGGAGAAGTATTCCATGAGCAATCGTGTCGAACAACTTGAAAAACTACGTGCCGAAGCGCTTTTGGGCGGTGGCAAAGACCGCCTTGCCACGCAGCACAAACGCGGTAAACTCACTGCCCGTGAGCGTTTGGATGTGCTGTTGGATGAAGATTCGTTCCAAGAAATTGATATGTTCACGCGACATCGCTCGACGAACTTTGGTATGGAAAAACAGCGTCCGCTTGGAGATGGCGTAATTACAGGCACGGGAACGATTGACGGGCGTATTGTCTGTGTCTTTTCGCAAGATTTTACCGTCTTCGGTGGCTCGCTGTCGGAAGTCTATGCCGCGAAGATTTGTAAAATCATGGATTTAGCAATGAAAATCGGCGCTCCCGTTATCGGTCTGAATGATTCGGGAGGTGCGCGGATTCAAGAAGGTGTGGCTTCACTTGGCGGTTATGCCGATATTTTCTTGCGCAATACCCTTGCAAGCGGCGTAATTCCTCAGATTTCGGTTATTCTCGGTCCTTGTGCAGGCGGAGCGGTGTATTCTCCGGCAATTACGGACTATATTTTCATGGTGCGCGGCATTTCCTATATGTTCGTTACCGGTCCTAACGTTGTGAAAACCGTTACTCACGAAGAAGTTACGTTTGACGAGTTGGGTGGCGCGGATGCTCACGCCGGAAAGTCAGGCGTGGCGCACTTCGCAATGGATAACGAGATTGAATGTTTGAAAGCCGTGCGCAAAATGATGAGTTTTATTCCGTCCAATAACCGCGACACGCTACCCTACAAGCCCACGAATGACAAGCCGAATCGCCTTTGCTACAAACTTGACACGATTGTTCCCGACAACCCGAATAAGCCCTACGACATCAAAGAGGTGATTCGGGAAGTCGTTGATGAAGGGGATTTTTTCGAGGTTCATGCGGATTTTGCGCCGAGTTTGGTTGTTGGTTATGCAACGCTGGACGGTAAGCCTATTGGCATTGTGGCGAATCAACCTGCTGTTATGGCGGGTGTGCTTGACCTCGCCAGCAGCGTTAAAGGCGGGCGGTTTGTGCGTTTTTGCGATGCCTTCAATATCCCGATTGTGGTTTTTGAGGATGTCCCGGGATTTTTACCCGGCACCGACCAAGAATGGCGCGGTATTATTCGTCATGGTGCAAAGCTGCTCTATGCTTTTTGCGAAGCGACTGTACCGAAAGTAACAGTTATCACACGCAAGGCGTATGGCGGTGCATATGACGTAATGAACTCGAAACACATTCGCGGCGATTTCAATTTTGCTTGGCCCACAGCCGAAATTGCGGTAATGGGAGCAAAAGGCGCGGTGGAAATTCTCCACGCAAAAGAAGTTCAGAAAGCGCCTGAAAACGAGCGTGCAGCGCTCTTGGCACAGATGGAAGCGGAATACAACGAAAAATTCTGTAATCCTTATGAAGCGGCAGAACGAGGCTTTATTGACGATGTGATTATGCCGCACGCAACCCGCAAACGCCTCATTCACGCACTCAAAATTCTCGAAACAAAGGTGGATACTAATCCGAAGAAAAAGCACGGGAATATACCGCTCTAAACCGTCGCTTTAATGCGATGAATCTTTGATAACGCACAAGCGGCAATAATTTTTTTGCCACTTGTGCGTTATTTATGCTGTGGAGCGCTTTTTTGCGCTTGTGAATTTAACAGCTACATTTTCCGCAAACAATCGCATTTATTTGCACCAAACCAATGGGCTATACCAATCTCCAACCCCCGCAACAAAACTACACTTCTCCCGAATACGAGTACGCACGGCGGCGCAGTTCGTGGGTGCTGCCGCTTGGGCTGTTTATTTTGACGCTTTTCTCAACGCTGATGGCAGGCGCGGCATGGGCTGGGCAGAATTTTCTTGAAGTAACAACGTGGGTAAGCGGTGTGCAGTATTCGCTGCTGATTTTAACCTTTCTCGCGTCGCACGAATTTGGGCATTATTTCGCGGCAAAATATCACGGCGTAGATGCCACGCTGCCCTATTTTATTCCCGTTCCGCCGCTATTTCTGCCCTTTGGCACAGCCGGCGCGGTCATTCGCACACAAAGCCCGATAATGAGCCGCAAAGCGTTGTTTGACATCGGTGTCGCGGGACCGATTGCAGGATTTGTGATGTGCGTGATTTTTCTGGTCATTGGCTTTATGACGCTTCCTTCGCAAGATTTTCTTTTTCAGATTCATCCATTACGGCTTACATTTTGGCGGAACGCTCTTGTATTCGTGGTTAGAAGGCATTTTTGCAAACCCTAACGGCTGGTTGCCGCCGATGAACGAAATGTACCATTATCCGTTTTTGTGCGTTGGCTGGTTTGGGCTGTTCGTTACTTCGATGAATCTGCTTCCGATTGGGCAGTTGGATGGTGGACACATTGCACACGCGATGTTTTCTCGCGGTCAGGCGCGGATTGGGCGTATTGTCTGGTGGTGTATTGCGGTTATGGGCTTAGGGTCGCTTTTGAGCTATGTTCACAGCCGGATTATGTTTGATTCGCCCGACTCACTCTACACCTTTTTTCAATCGTTGTTATTGCCGCCACTCGACACGCTCCATACCTATTTTCCGGCATTTTATCAACTTTGGAGCGGTTGGGTGCTGTGGGCAGTGATTTTGCGCTTTTTCATTCGCATCGAACATCCTGAAGTCGAAGACGATGAACCACTCGACGGAAAACGCATGGCTGTCGGTGTGCTGGCGGGATTGATACTGATTGTGAGTTTCTGCCCTACGGGAATTTTTGAGGTGGAGCGCACGGAGCAAAATAGTGTCCCGAAAAGTATGCCCAGCAAAGGAAAAGGAGAAATGACGCAAGTGGCGCAGCCTTCCGCAAAGTATCTTGTCACAAAGAATCTTGTCAAATAACATCCGCAAACCACAGTATTTATGCCGCTTCCAAATCATTGGACTTTGCAAGAAATTCTCGCTCTTTCGCTTGTGCCGCGTATGAGAGCGGTGGATTTGCGTAAGTTTGTGGAAGAATATGTTTCGCTTGAAGCATTATTACAAGCCGCTCCGACGGAACTTCAGAAAGTGCGCTTGGGCAACGATACGCTTTTTTCGCAGACAACGGCAACGCTTCTGGAAGCAGCAGATAAGCAGCTTTCGCTCTGCGAAGAGTCCTCCGTCAGGATTCTAACTTTTTGGGACGACGAGTATCCTGCATTGCTCAAGGAAATTTTCTATCCTCCGACACTGCTTTATGTACTGGGGCGCTTGCAAGCGCCTGATGCTGCCGCCATTGCGATTGTCGGCACACGGAACTGCACCGATTACGGAAAAATGGTTGCGGAGCAGTATGCAGAACACTTCGCTTCATCGGGAATTGTGGTTGTGAGCGGTTTGGCAACGGGGGTTGATACCTTTGCCCACAAAGCAGCCGTAAAGCATGGCGGCATAACATATGCTGTTATTGCAAGCGGTATTGACAAGATAAACTCCGGCAGTGCAAGCAATTTGGCACGGGAAATCGGCGAAAAGGGCGCTATTTTAAGCGAGTATCCGTGCGGTGTTCCGGCGCAACAGGCATACTTCCCTCGCAGAAACCGCATTATTAGCGGCGTTTCGCAAGGAACATTGGTTGTGCAAAGCGGAGAGAAAGGCGGCTCGCTTATTACGGCACAATTTACGATTGACCAAAACCGTGAATTATTCGCTGTGCCGGGGCAGATTTATTCCGAGCGCAGCAAAGGGACGAATATGCTCATCCAGCGTTCACAGGCGCATTTGACGCTTTCGCCGCAGGATATGCTCCAAACCTTGGGGCTACTTCGTGCGGATAGCCCACAAAAAGCAAGTGCGGAAACGCTTCCTGACCTTGACAAACTGGAAGCCGCCGTGTACAAAGAACTCAGTGGCGGCGAAGCAATTCACATTGAGGCGCTTTCGGCAAAAACAAACCTCGCCGTGCAGGATTTATTGGTGCTGTTATTGCAATTAGAATTTAAGGGCTACGTGAGGCAAATGGCGGGAAAACAGTTTATGCAGAGAAGGTGAAATCTTGAAGAGTGGAAACAACAAAAGCCCCGCAAGCGCTTCATTGCTTGCGGGGCTTTTCTATGACTTTTTCTGCTCAACTCTACTGCGGCGAAACCCCACGCTCCGAAACCCGCACTGTTCCTGCTCCATTGTAGGAATGATACTCTCCATTGTACATCGCATCGGCGCTCACCGGACCCAGACGGAACGTGCCTTTCGAGACCGCCCGCGCGAGGTAGTAATAATGCCGCACCGTGCCTTGTGCCGTTGCAAAGAAGTTGATACGGTCGTCGCGGATGTCCATATACTGCGGTTCGCTGCTGTCTTTTATCCAGCCGAGTTCGGGAACAGCACCCACACGCGGATTTTCAATCTCCAAACCCGCCGGAAGCATATCGGTTATCACGACGTTTTCAACAGTAGCTTTATTCAGCGTTGCAAGCGATAGTTTCACCACGACCAAATCATTTTGCTGAATATTTTCCGGCGAAAGCGGCTGCCCGGAGCGTGTCAAAAACGTCCTGCGCACCTGAAGGAAACTATCTTCCTGCGGGAATGAGCCGTCAGCGCTCAAGCCTTCGGTATCCCAGAAATAATAGAGCGTTCCCGTGCCGCTTGATGCGATAGATACTTGTTTTCCGGCAAGGTTATCCTTCAATACAACATCCGCGCCCATAAAATCAGCAACCTTCTGCCCACCGCTTGTAATCGTTGCTTTTACGTCGCTTGCTGCCGCACGTTTGGCAATTTTACCCAATGCTACAAGCGCCATTCCGTTTTCTTGTGTGCTGAGATAGCGTGAGGTTTTAAGCTGCTCCGAGAGGTGTTTTGTCATAATGCCAATTTGCGGATTTTCAGGCTCTGCGTCCATGAGCGCCGACAGCGAGATAGCTTCGTCGCGGATGTATGAGTAGAAACTGCCGCCAAAACTGCTCACAGCCTTTTCGCCTTCAAAAGCCTTCGGAAGCAAATTGCGATAGCTCGCCTTGTCGCCCGCAAGGAAATATGCGGTTGCCAGCAAATACCGTGAATCCAGTGCCAGCGAATCACGATTTGCTTTGTAGAAATTCATCGTCGCAAAATCCGGTTTATTTGCCAGCGCCAGCACATAAAGCGAGTAGAATATCGTCTTTGCGGGAATAGTTCTCGTGCGATATTGGGTGCTTCGGTCGTAATAGCCGTAGAATTCATAATTGCGCTCTTTGACTTTCTTCGACAAATAGCCTTGCAAACGGCTCAGAAACTGGTCTCCTACTTCATAGCCCGCTTTTTGTGCTTCGGCAAGGAAATGTGCGCCATAGGCAGTGCCAAACCAACTTTCTTCCGTTCCGCCCTGCCAATAGCTCAACGAACCGTTGTATAGCTGCATCGAAGTGAGTTTGCGAATAGCTTCCTGTACATTTGCCGTTGCTTGAGCAGTACCGCCGCCTTGAGCAATGCTTTGATTCAGCGATTTTGCTAAATCTCCGGCATAAATCTGCGGAAAAGCGCTTGAAACGGTTTGTTCTACGCAGCCGTAGGGATATTGCAGCACATAATTCAGATTTTTGGTGAACTGCGCAATCGGTGATTTGCTTACAACCAAGCGTCCACGCGCTGTGCCTTGCATGAAATTTCCCGCAAGGCTGAAATTCTGCGCTTCTCCGGCTTTCATGCTGCCCGAACCGGAGTATTTCACCAGTCCTGCAACGGGGCGAACGGTCATATCGGTTTTTTCGGAAAACTTCTCGCCCATGGCACTCACTTGCACACTTACCGCACCTGTGCCGATGCCGCGTGTACCGACTTTTACGAACACCCGCTTTTCGCTATTTGCCGGAATCGAAACGCTTTGATTCCCATCGGCAACGCCCACCGCGCCTTCGCCCCAGACCTGCACTTGCGCAGAAGCCTCGCGCTGCGTGGTATTGGTGAGCGTTACGGGGACAAGCGCCTCGTCGCCCGGGCTGAGAAAGCGCGGCAGACCGCTTGAAATCACAATCGGGTCAGCCACACGCATTGTTTTTTCTGCCGAGCCGAATTTATTGCCTTTGTAGGCAACCGCCATCACGCGCAAAGCGCCCGAAAACTCCGGCACATCAATCGTGTAGCTGAATTTCCCGCCGCTTGCTTTCGCAAGACCGCTCCAAAGCGCTACCAATTTCACGCGCTTGTTGGTGAAAGGATTGATGCGGTTTGCAAGCGCGGCATCGCCCGCAGCGCTTGATTTCGGGCGAACATCGGGGAAGAGAAGCGGATAAACCGAGTGCGAAGCCACCTGCAAAGCGCGTTTCTGGTAAAAGTAGCCGTAAGGGTCGGGTGTTTGATAATTTTTCAGTTGCAAGATACCCTCGTCCACAACAGCAATCGTCAGCTCTGCATCGGATTCGCCCGTCTGAACGGTAATCGTTTGCTTGGTCTTCGAGCGGGATTGTTCAGAAACCGTGATGCTTACCGGTAGCTTCGTTCCTGCTTTTTCAATCTTGAGCGGATGATAGCCGTAGGCGATTGTAAGCGGCATTGCGCCGTCATCCAATGGCTTAATGAGCGTGGCGGCAACGTAAACATTCGGCGTAAATTCGTCC
>VYMD01000514.1_pt1 | contig 9945 bp, 2 predicted proteins | sample 5115311 | NCBI WGS metagenome assembly VYMD01 (sample SAMN12291779, study PRJNA351875) | freshwater metagenome | isolation source: freshwater lake | place: USA: Michigan, Wintergreen Lake | collected 2013-08-08
AAAATGGGACGGCTTGATTCCTGTATGTTGGAGTCGGCACAACTTGTCGCCCAGGCAGAGGAAGCCCCGCCATTGATGGGGGATGTGCAGCTCAGGGGCGACTATTTCACCTCCTTGCACTTCATGATTGCTTTGCTGATCGAACGGGGTGAATTCGATGCGGCGGAAAACCACCTCGCTCAAATGGAACGCGCTGCGGATAAATGGGCGAATGGGATCGCATCCGACCCGTCGTTACAAGGAAGGCATACGCATGCCACGCTTTGGATGATGCTCTGCAAGAATGATTGGGAAGGCGCAAAAGTCCGTGCTCGGCAGGTATTGGAGGCGATGCTCATGCCGGGTGGGAAGCTTCAAATCCGGCACCGACCTGCATGGTTGCAAATGGCGATGTTGTGCGCGTTTGCAACCCGTGATTTTGCGACTGTCCGAAAATTTGCCGTGAGCCTTCGAGATACATTGTCGGGTATTGAGGTAACAGGAAATTTTATCAGTGGAATTGGCCTTTACTACTTGGCTTCGCTTTACGAGGAACAGGATGAGTTTCTGGAGACGGCTACCCAGCAGATCAAAAAGTGGTTTACCTCACAAGGATGTATGGGGCCATTTGAAGTAAGGATGCTGAAATTCTTCCTAAAAGCAAGCAAGGGAGGCGATCCAAAGAATAGCGCCCCCTTGCTGGGTGAGCTCAGGCAAGATCTGACCATCCTGTTCGAGGAACCTTTGCTTTGGCGTCGCAGACAAGTTTTTCCCGTGCTCCACTGGATTGACTCCCACATCACTGGGGTTGAATTCCGATACTTGGCTGTAGGCAGGAGACCCTAAAATTCTTCAATTACAGAAACTCCAGTCCCTCCATCTGAATGGACGACCCGGAAATAGCTCAGACCGTCCTCCGTACCCAAGTAAGTAATCGTCACATCCCCAGCTTTGTATTCAGAAAAAAGGATGTCAGCACTCAGCGAACGCTGCAACTGCGCTTCGAACGTCCCAACCACATCCTCCAAAATCCGATACGCCATCGCGTCGGTGATCGTCATGCGTACTTGCACCTGCACGGACGCACGGGCCTGCAAGCTCAGCACAGGCGTAGCGGCGGCGACCGCGAGCATGCCCGCGACCAACCAGTTGTAAGTCATTTTCATACAATTTGTAATTAGAATTTTAGCCTTAAAACTGCAATATCGCCATTCGTGATGGAGCGGGCAAAGGGGTGCCCGTTGGGGATTGGCGTGATCCGCATGAACCGTAGGCAAATGGACTTTGAAGACGACTCACTTATTGGCACTTTGATCGGGCCTAATTTTCCTACTTATTCCTCTTCGGCTAAATAGTTTTAAGGGTGGTATTGTGCTGAGGTGTGATTTGTGGCTAGTTTTTGTAGGGTGAATCATGATCCCTTTCCGTCAGTATCGTCTCGGGGTGAAGATTCATTTTGTAGGACGCATTGATTCGCAATGGCGGGTGAAATTTTAGCTCAACGTTGAAATGCCCGATTATCACATGGATAAAGTTGTCCACATCTCGATTCGCCGCCAAAAAGGCATTGTTATGCAAACTATATTTATGAACTTTCCCAATTGGGGAGATTTTGATTGGCTTTTAGTGGCCAAAAATCCATGTCAGTTTTGAGAAGCACGATAACTTAGGCAAAATATCACACCATGAAGACCTCATGCAGGAAAATTGGGAAAAAAGCACACTTTACTTTGATAAAGTTTTGTTGCTGGCACATTGCAATAGCCGTTGGGGCTGGATTGTTTTCGTTTGGGTTTGGGCAGATAACCTATACCGCGTCTCCAACTACCTCTGCATCCGCAACCTGTCCAGCTACCGATCTAGGTATTTGCAACACTACATTCTATGCCAACCAAATCAAAGCCTACGTACTTCCTATCACGGGCTCTTCGATCACGGTTCGTTATAGAAAATGTGATGGCAATCCATTCGGCTCAAGTGGAACACTGTATATCAAAGCCAATGATCCGTGCGGCACAGTCATTCAGTCTCAGGGGATTACTTCAGGTGCGACATTTTATGATATTACGTTTCCGGTTAGTCATGTTGGGGCACAGACATTTCAGCCAACCTACACTAGCAGCGCAGTAGGCGGAAATAAATACTATGCAAATACGATCACTGTCACGGGAAATCGCCCTGACCTGATAGCGACCAACCCTAGCGCACCAACATCAGCGCTTGCGGGAGCCAGTATTGCTGTCCAGTGCAACGTTCAAAATATTGGGGCTTCGACTTCAGGTGCTTCGTCCACAGGCATCTACCTCTCCACAAATAACACCTACAGTAGTACCAATGATACTTATCTTGGAAGCGTCCCGACTTCTTCCTTGAATGCTGGAAGCACAAGTGGCCTTCTTTCAACCAACGTCACAATTCCCGGAATGACTGTGGCTGGCAGCTACTATTTGTTTTTTGTAGCTGACCACAACTCCCTTCTTGATGAAACCAGCAACAGCAACAATGAAATTGGTATTCCCATTGCTATAACTACCCCGACTCCCAATCTTCGATTTATTAATTGCTTCAGCATTGGCTCGACCAATATCTCACAAGGAGGAACGATCTCAGGGAGCTTTTCTTTGGAAAACTACGGGCAGCAAAATTGGGCTGGCAACTTGCAACTCTATCTCTATGACGTCGGTAATAGCGCTTGGGGCCCGAACATCTATCAGACATCCTCCAGCATTAACGTTGGTAATTCACAATCATTCAATTTCACCACCAACGCTATCACAAGCCATGCCATTGGCAACTACCGCTTGATGGCAGTGTATTACAACGGCCCCAATGGCTCCTTGTTTAGCGTTCCGGATAACAATACTTGCTCTCCTTCAAATACAGTCAGTGGTACCACAACGCATTACAAAATTATCAATATCGTCGCACCACAACCAATCCTCACCTGTGGAAACCCGACGGCCAATCCTTCCACGCTTGTTACTGGTCTAAACGGTACACTTACCTTCCCTGTTACAAATACTGGCCTGGGTACCTACAATGGAACCCTGCAATTGGTTTGGTACAATACCTCCAATGGTAACTCCATTCCATTGGCAGGAGGGTATTTTGGTGGGCCACTTTCGCCCAACCAAACCGTAACGCTCACCCATGTCTCCACACCAATCACTTCAACACCTGGAGTTTATGAATTGCGTGTGGTAGATGGTAATGGAGGGGTTTTGCCAGGATGTACCGGAACATTTACAGTCGCAAATGCGCCTGCATCTTGCGGAGGCTGCAACCCATGGACGAATCCGCCACTTCCCGGGACCGATGCATGCAACGCCACAAGTTATCTGTGTCAACAAGGATTCATCCAAAGTAACCAAGATGGCAACGCAAACCACAACAATGCGATCCTGCGCAAGGAGCTTGCAAAAGTGATCTACTGCGGTCTATTTGGAACTTGCACCCCCACCAACCCTGCCCTCAACTTTCCAGCTCCATTTGGGGACATGCAAAGCGCAACAGCACAGAATAGCTATTGGTACGATGCGGCCAAAACACTTTGCTACCTTGAGTACCAAAACAAGCGCTCGGCCTTTGACCGCACTTTTATCAACTTTAGGCCCGGTGACCCCATCAAACGGAAATATGGGATCAAGGCTATTCTGGAGGCATTCAACATTGCCCCTAACTATTCTGGGCCTTCTCCTTACTCGGATGTCTTGGTGACAGATTCAATGTTTGGCTACATCAAAGCCGCCAACGTCTTGGGTCTCATGACTGGCAATACCAACAATTGCACGGCGGGTGTTTGCTTTCACCCAGAGGACAATATGACGCGTGAGCAAGCATTTATCGTAATGTATCGCATTCTCACATCCACTACGATCACCCGTCCTACTCCTGCTCAGCTCCAAGCATCAAGCAACTACTTCATACCTGGCAACTATACCTTGGCAAATATGTCCCAATTGCCAGGACTGGACGATGCCAACTTTAGCCACTACGAAAAGACTTCATTCGCCATCGCTGGACGCGGGTTCCCCCTTGAGTTCACCCATCGTTACAACAGCTTTTGGACGGAGCTGCCTGCCAGCTATTTCAAGCCCGATGCGAACCCTACCATTTTTGAGCAACGCTTCAATCCATTGGGATTTGGGTGGACGCACTCCTACAATATCTATCTTTTGAAGGAGAGCGGATATACCGATGGTGCCTTGACGGTTGCCGACAAGCTTTACATTTTCTGGCCTCAGGGCGATATCCACACCTACAACTTGAGCACTAGTTCCTACGAAACTCAGGGTGTGTATGACAACTTTTATACCTATACTTCAGGGAACGCACAGTTTGTGGAGATCACAACCAAGGACCAAACCAAATACACCTTCAAATCCTTCAACGGAGTAGATGTGTACTTTCTCCTTTCGATAGGTGATCGCAACAACAACAAGCTCGTGATGTATTACCAGCAGACTGGAGGGGCGATCTCGCCTTACCGCTTGGCACAGGTACGCGAGGAGTTTGGCAGCAATACAACGGGCCGTTCCCTAACTTTCAATTACCAGAGTCCCACTTCGCTGTATCTCTCCAGCGTGGTGGACAATTCCATCAACCGCACGATCTCTTTTAATGTCAATGGAAACGATAATCTGGCTTCCTTCACGGATGCGAAAGGGCAGACCAGCAACTATTTCTACGATCTGAATACACTCGACGGCACACATCTACTTACCCGGATCCAGCTGCCCAAAGGGAATATCATCCAAAACGCCTACCAGCAAAGAAAGCTGACGAGTACCCGCACCAACAACAACATGACCACCGTGAATTGGGGCAACGACTACGGCCTTGCTCAAGGCCAGAGCCATGCGACGATCACTGACGCACAAGGGATTCAGACCAGTTTTCAGCACAACCCCAATGGCACGATCAGCAGCGTGACTGCCCCAAGCACTTCTATCACCAATCTGCAATACGGCAGCAACCTCAACGTCTTCCAGCCGCAAGGCATGAACATCAATGGGCAAAGCGTGTCGATGACCTATGACAATCGCGGGAATCTGCTCACCGCCACGCGAAACGGAATTTCAGAGTCGTTTACCTATACGCCACTCAATGACGTGCTGACATATACCGACAAAAACGGGAATGTCACCACCTTTGGCTACACCGGCGGCAATCTGACCAGTATTACCGCCCCAATGGGTTCCATCACCACCTGCGCCCGCAACAGCTACGGTCAAGCCACTCAGGTGACCAATCCGGCGGGGATCGTCTCCACTTTAGGTTATGATGCCAACGGCAACCTGAACAGCATGTCGATGCCCCTTGGGATTTCTTCTGCGGCGGTCTATGACAATGCTTCGCGCCTGATCACCAAGACTGATCCTACGGGTTCCAATACCACTTTCTCCTACGACAACAACGACAATCTCGTCACGGAGACCGATCACTACGGGAATACCACGCTTAACACCTATGATCCCAACGACAACCTCACCGACATTCGCAATGCGAAAAATGAGCATACGGTTTTCACTTACTCGTTCAATGAAGACTATTTGCTCACAGAAGCATTTGGTGGCAATACCAAAACCTATGCCTACTACCTAGATGGATCGATCCAATCCTTTACAAAGGCTACTGGGACATTCAGTTATTCTTATGATGCGGCTGGGCGCCTGACTTCCGATGGTCAAACATCCTATACCTACGACAGCCGTAGCAACGTGGCGAGCGTCACCAATACGAATGGTACGCTCAATCTCTACTACGATGCCAATGACCGCCTCGACTACTACACCGACTATTTCGGCAATACCGTCGATTATGGCTACGACAACAATGGCAATGTCCTGAGCATCGCCTACCCAGGCGGCAACCGTGTCGTCACCTACCATTACGATGCCAAGAACCGCATGGATTGGGTCAGGGACTGGAACAACCAGACCACCACTTATCAATGGCTAGCTGACGACCGAATCGACCGCGTGACCTACCCCAATGGCACCTATTGTCAATATAGTTATGATGCCGCAGGAAGGGTGATTGGCCTCGAAAACAGGAAAGCTAACAACGCGGTGATAAGTCAATACACCTTTACGCTTGACAACGCAGGCAACCACCTCGCTGAGAGCATCACCGATCCTGCGACTTCCAGCGCGCTCGCCTCCATCGCCAATGGCACGATCAATTACCCAGCGATGCCTTACAACCGTATCCAGCAAGCAGGATCGACAACCTTTACGCACAATGGCGCTGGCAATATCACTCAGCAAGGCAGTGATACCTACACCTTCGACCTCAACGACAATTTACTCAGTGCAACAGGGAGCAGCCCGGCGATCTATAGCTATGATGGTGCCCAAAACCGTCGCTCACGCACAGCCAACAATGCGCAGGTGCGCTATGTGCTCGATATCTTGGGAATGAGCAATGTTTTGGCGGAAACAGATGCCAACAATGTTGCCACTGCTTACTATGTTTATGGGGCTACAGGTTTGGTGAGCCGCATTCGCCCCAACAATACCACGCATTATTACCACTATGATTTCAGGGGCAGCACGGCTGCGATCACAGATGCCGCGGCCAACGTCACGCATACTTATGCATATTCTTCGTTTGGAGAAGTGTTAGCAGCCAATGAAGCGGATCTTAATCCTTTTCGGTACAATGGGCAGTATGGGGTGCAGTATGACGCGCCTACGCGAATTTTTATGCGGGCGAGGTATATGGATCCTACGACGGGGAGGTTTATTTCTGAGGATCCTATTTGGGCTACGAATTTGTATCCTTATGCTGGAAATAACCCCATAAGCCGAATTGATCCACTTGGAACCACCTATTGGGATGATTTTCTCGGTGGATGGAATGCGCTTACAACATATGCAGATGCGAAATATCGTCTTTGGGAAGATCAAACTGTAAAAGCCGCCTTTGAAGCGCGACAATTTTATGCTTTGAAATTGTCCCAAGAATACAAAAAGGGAAACAAAAGAAGTGATGCTATGATTGCGCTGTACAGCACTGGGTGGATGCTAGAAGATCTCTGGGTGAATCCAAGAACTCGAAACCTTTTGCTTGACCTTTCTCCTCATGCCAAGATTGCATTGCCAGTCAAATATTTTCGAGGACTCTCTGTTGAAGTTACTAGAAGTGGGATTCGTATCACCCTCAATGAGAAGATACTAACTTCCATAATAGGAAAAACGGGATATCTGAGACTTTATGATATGAGAAAGAAAGGGATGCGCGATTTGAAGGAAATCCTTAAGGTATATCTAGAATACAAAGATGTTGACTGGTAAAGATTGATGATCGGAGAGTTCCAAGTCTCCAAGAACAAGATCGAAAACATGCTGGACTACACACAAATTAATATGAAGCGCAATTTTCATCAAATCCTGAAAACAATGGGGGGAATTGTGCTTATCTGGGTAGGCGCTAGCTGCCTCTGTTCTGTTTTTTCTCAATCAGCGGTAAACATCCAATACCAATACGACAATCTGTATCGCCTAGCCAGCGAAACCTATTCCAACGGCATAGTCGTCCAATACAGTTACGACATCCTAGGCAATCGCACGACGAAAGTCACTAATGGAAACTCCTGCGCCGTCCCATCGACCAGTTTTACCTCTGCGGTCACCAATCTCGTCGTGGCCTTTACAAATACCACTGTCAATGGAACCACCTACAGCTGGACATTTGGAAACGGGCAGACATCAACCATGTCGAATCCAAGCGTTACCTACGCAACAGCAGGCACCTACCTGGTCTGCCTCACCGCAACCAATGGCTGCGGCTCACAGCAATTTTGCCAGCAAGTCACGGCGACCAATTGCGGCGTTCCGACAGCAGGATTTACCCGCACGACTAATTTCTTATCGGCCAGCTTCACCAATACCAGTTCCGGGGCCACGAGCTACCTTTGGAATTTTGGCAATGGGCAGACCTCCACGCAGGCGAATCCTAGCCATACCTACGCCTTGGCTGGAACCTACAATGTCTGCCTTACGTCCACGAATGGATGCGGGAGCAACCAAACTTGCCAGCAAGTCACGTTAGCCAATTGCAGCTTGCCGACAGCCGGGTTTTCTCATGTCAGCAATAACCTTCAAGTTACCTTTTCTAACTCTAGCACAGGCGCAACAAGCTATGTTTGGAATTTCGGGAATGGTCAGACATCCACGCTTGCTAGTCCGAGCGTCACGTATGCGGCCGCAGGGACTTACAATGTATGCTTGACGGCTACAAATGGATGTGGCTTACAACAGTTTTGCCAGCAGGTGACAGTGGTAAGCTGCGCCAGTTCGGTGAATGCAGGAGCAGATCAGAGTATGTGTTTTGGAGGCACTGGCACTACCATTGGCAGTGCAAGTATCAGTGGCTATAGCTACAGCTGGTCCCCAATAACCGGATTATCGGCACCAGCCGCCTCCTCCACCTCGGCCTCACCAACGGCAACGACTTTGTACACTTTGACCGCGTCTCAACCTGGTTGTGCATCCTTAACGGATCAAGTCTTGGTTACCGTGGGTGCTTCCGCCCGCATCTACGTGAATAAGAATGTCGTTGGCGGCAATGGGTCAGGCAACAGCTGGGCGAATGCGATCCCCGGACTAGGGGAAGCCCTTTGGGTCGCGCAAACAAACGCTTGCATCACCGAAATTTGGGTAGCCTCAGGAACCTATCTCCCGACAAGAGACCCAGCTGGAGCTACAAATCCGGCTGACCCTCGGATGAAGAACTTCTACCTTAAAAATGGGCTTAGGCTTTATGGAGGATTTGCAGGAACTGAGAGCTCAACGACACAGAGGAATCTTCAGGCAAATTCAACGGTTTTGTCTGGTGATATTGGTATCACGAATGACAGTACAGATAATGTGTATTCAGTCGTGCTAACGATTAATGATGATGCCACTACGATATTTGATGGTTTTACGGTAACAAGATCAAATGCGAATGTGCAGGTGAACGCCACTGTAGAAGGCTCCACCGTGGAAAACTGGAACGGTGGTGGAATTCATAACCTAGGTTCTTCATTGGTAGTGAGAAATTGTTTGTTTTACCGCAACTACTTTTCACGGTTAGGGGGAGGAGCGTATAATTCGGGAGGATCTCCGCTCTATGAAAATTGCAAATTTTTGGAAAACAGAGGAATACCGAGCGCTTCTTGGAATTTCCCTATCGGTGGAGGTGTGTATTGTAACTCTTCCAATTTGTCTATATCTAACTGCGATTTTATTCGAAATTATTCCAGCTATGCTGGTGGAGGAATCTACAATGTTTGGGGATCGCCGACGATTGTCAATTGTGCCTTTGAATCAAATTTTTGTGGCCAGCATGGAGGAGGCATACACAACAATGCAGGTAGCATTGTTGTAAAAAATTCTGCCTTCCGTAATAATCACGCAAACGTCGGTGGAGGAGGTCTATATAATGATGGGGTTGGAACGCCTGCTTCTCCAATCATCACCAATTGCACTTTCGTCGGGAACACCGGGGGGCAAACAGGTGGCGGCATCGTAAATCGTTCTTCCTATACTTCTACTGTCTCCAATTCCATTTTCTGGGGAAACACAACTGGTTTTAACAACATAGGAAGCAACTCGACTGTTAGTTATTCAATTATCCAAGGTGGCTATGCAGGCACAAACAATAGTAGTGCTGACCCAATTTTTGTGAATATCGCCGATCCAGACGGGCCAGACAACATCTGGAGGACAGCCGATGACGGCCTGATGATTGCTCCTTGCTCGCCTGCATTGGATGCTGGGAACGCTAATTCCGCGCCGACTACAGACATCCTTGGAAATCCTCGCTATGATGTCCCAAGTGTGGGGATTTCCCTTGTGGACCTGGGTGCTTATGAAAGACAAAATGGACAACTCCAAATCCCTGCAATTACAGGGGCACCGTCTTTTTGCCAAGGCTCAAATACGACACTTACTGCTTCAGGGGGAACTTCTTATCTAT
>VYMD01000515.1_pt1 | contig 9942 bp, 6 predicted proteins | sample 5115311 | NCBI WGS metagenome assembly VYMD01 (sample SAMN12291779, study PRJNA351875) | freshwater metagenome | isolation source: freshwater lake | place: USA: Michigan, Wintergreen Lake | collected 2013-08-08
GATTAACAATCAAGGCAAACTTTTGGGTGTATTGTATGTCGAAAATAACGATGTTGCCGGAGCATTTACGCAGGAGCGCATCAATGTTCTGTCCTTGCTTTCGGGGCAGATTGCAGTTTCAATTTCCAATGCTTTACTCTATGACCAATTAGAGCAAAAAGTCGCCGAGCGGACAAATGAACTTGCACAGGAAAAGAAAAATATTGAGATTGCAAACGCTGAGTTGTCCGATAAAAATGTGTTGTTGGAAAAAACCATGAATGAACTTCAACAAACGCAGGCGCACCTTGTTCATTCGGAAAAAATGGCTTCGTTGGGCGTACTGACTGCCGGCATAGCGCATGAAATCAACAACCCTGTGAATTACGTTTCCGGCTCTGTTCAACCACTTCGCCGCAACGTCGCGGCATTGCTGAAATCGTTGGAAGAATACAGCGCCATCACTCCCGAATCCCTTACCGAAGGCACAATCGAAGGTGTGCGCCAACAATTACAAACCATAGAAGCAAACAAGCAAGAATCACGCTTAAACAAACTTATTCCGCAAACCGAAAAATTGCTGACCGCTATTGACGACGGTTCTCAGCGTATTGCGGAAATAGTTCAGGGGCTGCGCGGTTTCTCGCGCTTGGACGAAAATGCACTAAAATTTACCTCTCTCGAAGAAGGCTTGGATTCTACGCTCACAATCTTGCACAGCCAATACGATAACCGAGTGAAAATCGTCAAAGATTATGGCGCAATTCCCGCAATTGAATGTTATGCGGGGCAGCTCAATCAAGTCTTTATGAACATCCTCTCAAACGCAATTCAGGCAATTCCTTCAGACAAACACGACGGCGAAATTCGCATCACAACACGCTCCGCAGGCAATACCGTAAACATCAATATTCACGATAACGGCGCGGGCATGAGCGCTGAAACTCAGGCGAAAATTTTCGACCCGTTTTTTACGACCAAAGATGTTGGCTCAGGCACTGGCTTGGGGCTGTCTATTGCCACGAATATCATCCAAAAACATCGTGGGACAATTTCTGCAAAGAGCGCACTTGGTCAAGGTACAGAATTTCGCATCACGCTTCCAATTTCTCAACGTTCTTCCTAAAATTAGCACAAAGCATTATCCATGAATACACAAACCGCATTACCACGCATCCTTTTTGTGGATGACGAACCGAACAATTTAGATATGTTCGAGGCGGCATTTTTTGAATTTTATGATATTCTTCTGGCACATAACGCCGCAGAAGCAAAAGAAGTTCTCGCTGTTAATGATGTGCAGGTTATCATCAGCGACCAGCGTATGCCGCAGATGAATGGTGCAGCATTGCTAGCTTCTGCTCGTATAACCTACCCCGATGCAGTTCGCATCCTCGTTACGGGCTTCAGCGATATTGAAGATGCTATCACCGCAATTAACGATGGAAAAATTCATCGGTATATCAAAAAGCCTTGGAATAATACGGAGTTTAAGCTGGCTATTGACGAGGCACTGCAATTTTACTACGTTCACAAAGAGCGAGATGAACTCTTGCATACCTTAGAGCAAAAAGTCAAAGCACGAACACAGGAGCTTGAAGCAGCGAATCAACGCTTGGAAATTCAAAACACTCAATTAAACGACCTCAACCAAGAAAAGACCGAGATTCTGGGCATAATCTCCCATGATTTGAAAAACCCGCTCTCCGCAATTAGCGGTCTGACGGACGTTCTGCAAAATGAAGAAGATTTTAAGCCGAGTGCAGAGGAGAAAAAAAACATTTTTTTACAGATTGCCCGTGCCGTCCAGCGCATGAAAGAACTTATCACCAATTTGCTGGATGCTGACCGCTTAGAATCGGGCGAAATGCCAGTACGACTTGTAACGATGCCCGCAGGCAGTATGCTCCAAATTTTGATTGACGATTACAAAACCAAAGCACTGGCGAAAGACCTGCATCTCCACCTTGATATTGAGCAAGAATATAGCGTTAAAGCCGACGAACAGTTATATTACCAAGTATGTGACAATCTTATTTCCAATGCTGTCAAATACTCGCCTCGTGGCAACAATATTTGGGTGCGCATGGCATCCGGGACATTGGAAGATGGTCGAAAAGCAGTTCGTTTAGCTGTACGCGATGAAGGTCCCGGTATCTCTGCTGAAGACCAAAAGCGCCTTTTCAAACGCTTTGCACGGCTTTCCGCCCAGCCGACAGGGGGCGAATATTCAACAGGCTTGGGGCTTTCTATCGTCAAAAAAATGGTCGAAGCAATGAAGGGAAAAGTGTGGTGCGAATCGGAATTGGGCAAAGGCTCAACGTTTATCGTCGAACTCCCCGCAGGAGAAGCAGAGACCGCGTAATATCACTTTCAACTAAACGTTGTACGTAAAGAAAGGGTTCAGCGGTACGAACATTTTGGAATGATTTGAATGAATAGCAATTATGTCACGCCTTGCAAAATCACGGTGCAAGATTCTTCCGGCGAAAGAATAGAAGTATTCACCCTAAGCGCCGCATAGCGCTCGTACAGCGGCAAACGACGCTGATAGTTTTGGATAATGTCCTGTGTTTGCGATGCTCCTGCGGTCAGCGCAGGACGCTGCGTGTCGTGTTCATTTGCCGTCAATCGTGCAAGCACATCCTTCAATTCCGCATGAATCCAAACAATCACGCCATGTTCCGCCAAAAGCCGCATATTTTCAGCATTTTCGACCACTCCGCCCCCGCAGTCAATCACCACTCCCTGCTCTTGGACGACTTCCCGAATACATTCCGCTTCAATCCGCCGAAACTCAGCCCACCCCTGCTTTTCAACAACATCACGAATACTCATACCGCAACGCTCCGCAGCGAGTTCATCGGTTGAAAGCCGCTTCCAACCGAGTTTTTCTGCCAAAAGCGCGGAAATGGTGCTTTTGCCTGTGCCGCGAAAGCCGATGAGGATGATGGTGGGGGAGGTCATTGGTTACTTGGTTACTTGGTTACTTGGTTACTTAGGTACTTGATCATTGGAAACGGCTCCGGATATTGCTTTGCCACTGATGACCAATGCACCAAAACCGCTCAACTACTCGCTCCTGAATACTTCGTCAGCGAAAAGCGGAAAAATTGGAGTGAGACAACGAGAAATGCAATCCCCGCAAAAGCGCTCCACAGCGCTAATCCAGTGTCAAGTGTGCCGAGAAGCGCCCGCGCCGGAACCGAAGCAATCAAGCCAAGCGGGAACACATACAACATCACACGGCGCATATAACCTTTGTAGATGCTGTCGGGACGCGAAGCAAAATTAAAAATGGTGTGGTACAAATACTGAATCCCTTCCCCCGCAACCGTCCAAATTGCAATCGCCGCAAAAGCAGTCTGCAAGCCGACATTCAGCAAAAGCCCTGTGAAACACAGCACGAAAAACCATGCTACGCCTGAGAATGATAGCGTTAATCCCGCTTGCGCAAGTGCATACACGAGAAATCCGATTCCGAAGGATAAATTTGCAATAGCGGCGATATTGATATACCGAAAACACGTCAAAAAGAACGTCGAAGCAGGTTTTGTGAGGAAAAAGTCTAGTTCGCCTGTGCGGACGTATTCGGGGAAATGCCAGAAATTATGCGAAAAAAGCATCATGTTCACCGCATCGGTAACAAAGAGCGTTCCCAGAAACACAAGCATTTCGCGCTGCGAAAAGCCTGCTACTTCCGGCGTGTGGAGATAAATCACCTCGAAAAGCCCGATTTGAACGCCATACCAGACCATATCAATCATAAACTGCATGAACAAATGCCCGCGATACTCCATTTCACGGGACAAACAGTTTTTGAAAAATGCCAGCCAAATACGGAAATACATGATGGTAAGTTTTCAATCCACAAAAATTGTTATTATTTCGGAATGGTCATAATTCCGATTTTCCCCGTCCCACCGCTTTGCACCGTCTTCGGTACGGCGGTAGAACGGGTTGCCCGGTGATAGGTTCTGCTTAATTTCAGTAGGACTTTCGCAAAAATAAGTCGCAAGGGGCTAAAGCCCCTTGTTAAACAATGACTTACGCAACAAGGGGTTTCAACCCCTTGCCTCAAAAGTATGGTTTTGCGAAAGTCCTATTCAGTTTACCCCACTTCCACCAACTCCGTTTTATTCGCCTCATCAGCACAGATAATTGCCATACTCACAATTTCCGCTACGTCTGCCGTGCGCTCAAGAACGTGAACAGGCTTGTTCATGCCCATCATAATCGGACCGATGTATTCTGCGCCGCCAATCGTCAAAAGCAGTTTGTAAGCGATGTTTGCGGAATTGAGGTCGGGGAAAATAAGCACGTTTGCGTTGCCTTTGATAGCGCTAAAGGGAAACTGCTCGGCAACTTTTGATTCGTCAAACGCTGTATCTGCCTGCATTTCGCCGTCAATGATAAGATGCGGACGCTTTTGTTTGACGATTTGATATGCCTTGCGCACCGCTTTGGCATTGCCTTCGTCCGACGAACCAAAATCGCTAAAGGAAAGCATCGCCACACGCGGCACAATGTCAAAGCGCTCTGCCACGTCTGCTGTCATCATGGCAATATCGGCAAGGTCTTCCGCTGAAGGATTGACGCTCACGGTCGTATCGGCGAAAAAGAGCGTGTCGCCTTGTTTGGTGATGATGATGTGAATACCCGCCATACGGGAATACCGCTTATCCACGCCGATAATCTGCAAGGCAGGGCGCACCGTTTCGTCGTAGCGCATATTCAAGCCTGAAATCATGCCGTCTGCATCGCCCGTTGCCACCATCAGCGTTCCGTAGTAAATGCGTCGCGTCAAAAAGCGTTCTGCCTGCTGAACGGTCATCCCGCGCCGTGAACGCTTGTTCATCAGGTATTCCGCATAGCGGTGAATGTCCGGCGATTTCATCGTGTCAATGATGCGGATATTTTCCAAGTTGATATTCTGCTCGGCTGCAATCTTTTGAATAATTTCATTGCGCCCAATCAAAATCGGCGAGGCAATACCGTCATCCGAAATTATCTCCGCAGCGCGTATAATCTTGGGTTCTTCGCCTTCGGTCAGAACAATACGTTTTTTGTCGGAGCGTGATTGCAAGCCGATAGCAATGTTCGAGAGAAGCTGCTTTTTCTTTGCCTGACGACCTTCCAACTGCTGTTTGTATGCCTGCATATCCAACGTTGTAATACGCGCTACGCCGCTATCAATCGCCGCTTGAGCAACCGCAGGCGCGACAGCCGTCAAAACCCGTGAATCAAAGGGCTTTGGGATGATGTACTCTTTGCCGAATCTAATCGCCGTGCCGCCGTAGGCACGTAACACCGCATCGGGAACGGCATCTTTGGTCAGTTTCGCAATCGCATAGACCGCCGCTAATTTCATTTCGTCGTTCACCGCTTTGGCGCGAACATCCAGCGCACCGCGAAAAATATAGGGAAAGCCCAAGACGTTATTCACCTGATTCGGATTATCGCTCCGCCCCGTAGCGCAGATAATATCGTTCCTCACCGATGCTGCTTCGTGATAAGGAATTTCGGGGTCGGGGTTCGCAAGGGCAAATAAAATTGGCTTCGGCGGCATGGAAGCAACCATTTCTTTCGTCAGCAAGCCGCCTTTGCTCAAGCCCAAAAACATATCGGCAAACTTCATTGCATCTACAAGCGAAATGTCCTTATCGCCGTTCGCAAAGGCTGTTTTCGGTTCATTCGGGTCGAGTTTGCGCCCATTATGCACCAAACCTTTGCTGTCGAACATGAAGATATTTTCGCGCTTCACACCGAGTTTGATGTAAAGGTTCGAGCAAGCAATCGCCGAAGCCCCGGCACCGCTCACAACCACTTTGATTTCCTCCAATTTTTTCCCTTGTATCTCACACGCATTCAGCAAACCGGCACTGCTGATAATCGCCGTTCCGTGCTGGTCGTCGTGCATAATCGGGATATTCATGCGGCGCTGAAGTTCCTGCTCAATGTAAAAACACTCCGGCGCTTTGATGTCTTCGAGGTTGATGCCGCCAAAGGTAGGCTCAAGATTCGCAACCGTGTTGATAAACTCGTCGGGGTCTTGGGTTTTGATTTCGATGTCGAATACGTCAATATCGGCAAACTTTTTGAACAATACGCCTTTGCCCTCCATAACGGGTTTCCCGGCTGAAGCGCCGATATTTCCTAGTCCCAGCACGGCAGTTCCGTTGGAAATCACTGCCACTAAATTACCTTTGGCAGTGTATTCATAGACCATTTCTTCATTTTCGGCAATGACGCGGCACGGTTCGGCAACGCCGGGCGAGTACGCAAGCGAGAGGTCGAATTGTGTGTTGCACGGTTTGGTCGGAATGACCTCAATTTTCCCTTTGCGTCCGTGGGAATGGTATTCAAGCGCTTCTTCAACGCGGATTTTCCGTTGTTTCATAACGTATTTCAAAAAATGGTGTAACTGTTTAGGTCATAAATTTTTGACGCAGATTTTCATGATTCAACAGATTTTCATGATTGTACAAATACAAAACGACTACCCGAAAACTATCCCGAAAGCCGCTCAAAATCAGGGTAATTATGATAATCTGCGCGAAGAGCTAAATAGGTACAAGATGGGGAGGATAAATGAATTATTTAGGACTTTCGCAAACACAAGTCGCAAGGGGCTAAAGCCCCTTGTTAAACAATGACTTACGCAACAAGGGGTTTCAACCCCTTGCCACAAAAGTATGGATTTGCGAAAGTCCTCTTATTGATGTCTCTCGAATTTTTCTCTCGAATTTTTCTCTCGAATTTTTCTCTCAAACATTCTTTTTCGTTAATGCTGTTCCAAATATCGCCCGGAAGGGCGTTGCAAGACGGATGCAGTCTCATATTCTGCTGTGCCGTTCAGCACAAATTTTCCGACGAGGTTCTGCAATTTTTCTGTTAGCTGGGTTAATTCTTCCGCAGTGCGAGTAATGTGCATAACGGACGTGGCGGTTTGCTGTGCGGAAAGTGAGATTTGATGCGTATTTTCGGCAATTTCACTGCTGGCGCTTGATTGCTCGTCAATCGTCGCGGCAATTTCGGCAACCATTTCCACAACGCTTTTCTGTGCGGTTGTTCGCTGCGACGAGTGCAAAACGCCGCTTCTACTTGCTTGTGTGGTAGTCATAGCAGAAATTTCGTGAATACGGTGCTGCACTTCTGCAACGATGGATTTGATTTCATCGGTAGAACGCGCCGTACTTTGCGCAAGGCTTTTCACCTCTGCCGCAACCACCGCAAAGCCCTTCCCTGCTCGCCCCGCACGGGCAGCTTCGATTGAAGCGTTCAGCGAAAGAAGATTGATTTGAAACGCAATATCGCCGATGGAACGGGAAATGGCGTTAATCTTCGTTCCGGCGGTGGCAAGTTCCTGAACGTGTCGGCTGAGTTCTTCGGTTGCACCCTGCACAGAGGCGGCATTTTCCGCATTTGTTCGCAGACTGTTCGCCATTTTGCTTGTAGAATTGGAAATAAATGTTGTTTGTGCAGATTGCTGCTCGACAATCGCCGATATTTCCTCCGCCAACGAACTCATCGAAACAGATACCATGCCTGTTTGCTGTGTTGCGCTATTGAGTTGAGTGACCAAGTTCCGAATACTTTCAACCGTTGCATTAAAACCTTGGAAAAGTCGCATAATCGCAGCATTCGCCACAGTTTCACCCGTTGTGCGTAAACTCACGGTTACATCGCCTGCTGCGAGGTTTTCCATTTGCACTAAAATTTCATCTACTTTTCTTCGCAAAAATTCTTGCTGCTCCAAGGCTTCCTGCCTTGCGGAGTTGGCTTCCGAAGCCGCATTTTGCGCTTCCGCGCTTTTTGTACGAACATCGTGCAGGAGTTTTTCTAAATTCTTCGCCATTGCAAAGAATGTTCGCCCCAGTGAGCCGACTTCATCGTTGTACTCGGCTTGAATACTGATGTTGGTGTTTCCATTGGCAATTTCTGCAGCAGCATTTTGCAAATCCCGCATCGGGCGACCAATCGCACGAATGATAACCCAGCCCAGTAACAACGCTACCAATAAGCCTCCGACAATCGCTCCGACAATCACGCCGCGCTGACGAATCACGATAGCTTCGGAATCAGCAAAAAGTTCTTTTCCGACCATATCTTGCACATCTATCAGCGCCGACATTGTTGCGGCGATGTTGTCAGTTGCTTTGGCAAAAGCCCCCAAATGTAGCTGTAACGCCTCTTCGCGCCGTAGTTCCTTACTGAGAGCAAGCTCTTGTTTCAAGACTACTCGAAATTCCTGAAGGTTTGTGCGTAATTGTGCCAAATTACGCTTTTCCGCTTCCACAAGGTAGGTTGCGGCGTAGGCTTCGAGATTGTTGTCAAAGTCGTTGTTGGTTGCCGTAATTTTTTCCTCCAGCGCCTGCATTTCTGCGGCTTCGTTGGTGTTAATGTGCCGAATTGCCAATGAGCGCACCGTATTAACATCCTTCAACATTCGGAAAAACTGCATTGCCGGAACAAGGCGGTCTTTGTACATTGAATCAAAATTGGGTATAATCCGCATCATACCGTCATATCCCGAATACCCCGCCGAGATAATCAACATTACCAATGCGCCAAACGTAAGGCGCAACTTCGTACTGATACGAAGATTGTAAAACCATGTCATAAAAAAAAATCTCCTATAAAGTGCAGACGACTTAAAGTTCACAAACCCTTCAAAAGTTCTTGCCAAGCCGCTTGTGGTAATTTTTCGTCAATAGCGTGATAAATAAACATTCTCTTCCTGCTTCATTATTTTTTTCAAGGCAAGTCCCACACGATTCGCCTGTTCATCGGCGTTACAAATCCAGCCAATATTATTACAAATCCAGCCACCTGTATAAACACCGCTCAACCTCGTCCATATCTTGCGGCAACAGCACCCCTAAATGCTGAAGAAACTGCTCCGATTGTAAGGACGTAAGGCGCTGCACATTAAATACGCCTTCGCTGAGAAATCGCGTCGTTACAGGCGCGTCAAACTCCGTTTCCCATTCGCGGGCTTCATGCGGAACAACGGCAGCTAACGGCATAATGCCATCTTCCTCTTCGCGGCTGACAATCAATGCCAACGACGGGGATGCATCTTTGGCAAGACGTACAAACCAGACTTCACCACGATGTAATTGGCGGCTCATAATTATTCTCCTGATTTCTCCCGAAAACACAAACACGACTGAGAAGCAGTATTGATGAGGCATTGAAGAGATGTTCCTCAACAACGCGCAATACAGCACTGTTTGCGTAAGATACACGAAATCGGGTACTTTTCAAAGGGGAACTTTGCAGTATTTCCATAGAACATAGATAGAATCTGGGTTTTCTCATTTCTCACAATCGGGAGTGCGGTAATAAAGTATCACGCAACAAGCCATTTGTTTTGAAACTCCCGAAAAAGTGCTATATTCCACTCATCGCACAATACCATCGGTTTGTGGATGGTGGTACTTTGATAATTCATTTTTTTGTGTGTTCTACCAAGCAAATGGCGTGTTTTCATGCGCCGGAGGGAAATATTATGCAGTTCGCACATCGATTAATTACTTTGCCTGCCCCATGGCAGGAACGGCTTGGTTACGTTATGGATTGTATGCGCGTCGTTTTAGGCGTAATTTTGGTGTCCAAAGCAGTACAGTTTATTGGAAATCGTGAATACTTGAACGGATTATTTGCCAATGCGCAGGATTTGTGGTTTATTCCGGCAATTATCACGCATTACGTGATATTAGCGCACTTAGCAGGCGGCGTGATGCTTATTGTCGGGCTGTTTTCACGTGCGGCGGCACTGTTGCAAGTGCCAATTCTTCTCGGTGCCATATTTTATGTGCAGTTACCCCAAATGCTCAATGCACACGAACCCCAACAGTTAGAATATGCTCTGATGGTGCTATTGATGCTGGGTATTGTCGTGGCTCATGGTGGCGGGAAATTGTCTGTGGATCATTTTGTCTGGGGCAATGCAAATAC
>VYMD01000516.1_pt1 | contig 9922 bp, 5 predicted proteins | sample 5115311 | NCBI WGS metagenome assembly VYMD01 (sample SAMN12291779, study PRJNA351875) | freshwater metagenome | isolation source: freshwater lake | place: USA: Michigan, Wintergreen Lake | collected 2013-08-08
AACCGCGCACCAAGCATGAACGCATCAGCAGCAGTGGCATTGTCCGACATAATGCTTCGCATCAAATACCCCGAACCGATGAGGCGCGTTTCTCGCCCAATACCCGCATAAAACCAGCGATTATCGTAGCGCACGTGTGATTCCGACCAGTTAATAAACCGTGAATTGTACAGCCGAAATGTCGGATTTTTGAACAGTTGTGCATCTTGCAGAAGATATGCCGAACTACCCGCCAATACGCCTGTGCTGGTGCCTTGCAGAAAAAAACCGACGGCGCTGTCAATCGTACCGAAGATACGTCCCCCGTATGTACCAAGCAGCGCACGGGTATTCTCGCCATTTGCCCAGCGCACGTCTGCCGACAACAGTGGCGTAACGCTTACATTGACCAGAGGCGAGGTGTAATTCAATAGAAATTTTTCGTCTTGGGCGAAAACGCGATGAAAGAATAATTGCGTGGAATCACTCGGCGAAGGCAGCACGATTGCACGTTCCGCAGGGACAAGGCGAAATTCCCGTTCAAAAAGCCCCAATGTTTTACGCTCCGCGTCGGAAAGCAAGGAGTCTTTTTGCCGCATCACACCTAATGCCACAGCAATTTCCTTGCGCTGAAGCGGAAACATCGTCGAAGAAAAATTGGTCAACACGCCTCGTGCTTCCGTGTGCATGAGGAAATCATAGACGGGATGCGCTACGGGGACGTGTTCGACTTGGGCATTCAGAAAAAAGGAAAAACAAGCAAAGAAGCAGCTTGCAATGCAGAAACGAAGCATAGAATGAGGAAAGAATCATCAAAATTGCGAAGAAAAAAATCTTCGCAGAATCCTGTTTCACAAGATTTGCTGCGAAGATTCGTGTCAATTTACAAAAAATTGAGGAGAATCAGATGAGGGAGTCGCTACGACAATCACATCCTCCCCGAAGCCTCATGGTACGCGAATTTGTACTTCTTGCGAAAGCGGTGAGGTTGAGCGTCCGTTTGTTACCGCAATCGCATAGCGATAGGTGCGCTTTCGGGTAGGATTGATGCGGTCTTGGAAGGTAAGCGTAGGAAGATTCACTGCCTCGTACTGCTCCAAAGCATCATCATCACTAGCGCGGTGGATGATGAAGAACAAGTTTGCCGAAGATGGCTCCGCCACAACCGAACCTTTACTCATTTTTTCGCGCTTGTTCTAATGCCCACTTCGGGGCTTCGCTCGCTTTCCGTTTTATCGTTGCTAAGGGTTGTTAAAAAGTAGAAATACAACACACCGCCATCTAGCGACGTATCAACATATTCTTGTGCTTGCGGCTCTAATGCTGCAACTTGAACAGGTTCTTTGCCCCGCTCATACCGAAAAAGTTTGAGTTGAAGAAGAGGTTTGCGCTGCAACACCATGTCCCACGAAATTCGTACTGCTCCCTCCGCATCGGGAAAGGCGTGTAGCCCTTGTGGAGCAAGAGGTTTTATGTTTGGTTTGGGAACGTTAGCTTGCGCACGCATACTGAGCGGGCTTGTTTCGCCATTCAAAAAGCCAAGACTTTGTACAGCGTATTCGTATAACACATCGGGTGTTACGGTTGTGTCGGTAAATACATTTGTTTCTGCACTCAGAGAATCTTTGAAAATTGTCAAAGGCGCAGAACCAGAGGCTTCGCGCCGCAAGATTCTGTATCCGTAAAGATTGACAGGTTCTTCATCTGAGTCAGTCCAAATAAGGCGAATGCTTGGTTTGGTCAAACTATCGCGCCCATAGCGCTTATCGGCTATCGCCTGCAGAAATGTCGGTGCAAGCGGCGCACGTACAAGCTTTGCAGGGCGCACAAGTACGGTGTCGGAATTACGACTTTCCACGTAGGAAAGGCTTTCAGAACGCACCGTGTAGGAATATGTCTTCGCACCTGATAAAACAGCGCTTGTATCTTCAAACACCGTGATAGAATCCCGTGCCGAAAGTGCATCGGAAACAATGGAAAATTCGCCTTTGTCGTTACGGCGATATACCCGAAAATTTCGGATCGGTTCAGGGCTGCGCATGGTTAAACGTACTCCTTTTGCTGTGCCTAGAGCCTCAATGATTTGCGGCGGAAGTGGTGGTTGCGTGTTGGCAAACAGCCCCGGTATTCGTGCAGAAGGCGGAAACGTCTCGCCCATCACGCCTCTTGCAATCAAATAATACCAATACTCCTGCATCGGCGTTGGCGTGTGGTCAATGTACTTGCGTTGATTCGGCGACACAGTTGCCACTTTTTGAAATGTACCGTCAAAAGAAGTGCCGCGCCAAATCTCAATCGCCGCGATATTTGCTGGGTATTGCATACGCCAACGGATGCGCAGACCGACATCTTTGTCGGCTGTCGCATTATCAACCACAATGCTGTCCGGCACAGGCAAACGGCGCATATCAAAGGCAGCAGCAACGACGGTATCCGAAGCCGTTCCAACATTGCCAACGGCATCAAACGGCAAAATGCAGTATTGATACAACGCTCCATCACGAACACTTGTATCCCGAAGAGTGAGGAATACAGAATCTTTATTTGAGCGCACAGAGCGTTCTACGGTAATCTTGGTAAAATCACCTTTCCATGCCTCACGGCGCATCGTGAAAAAGAGGCGTGGCGCTTGGCGTTCAGAGCGAGCATCCTTCGCGGCAGCCCATGAAATGGTAATAACGTTGGCTTCGCCTCGGCGGGAAGAAAAACGTAGAGCCTCGAAATTAGGCTCTGGCGGATAGAGAACATCATTGCTTTGCACCAAAACCGTTTTTTCCTTCGGTGTTTGGGCAGAAATGCGATATTGATAAGCAACCATGCGGGGTGCGGTGGAGTCCAATATCGCAACGCCGAAAGCGCGGCGAATGGGCATAAAACTTTGCCACACTCCCAATGAATCCATTGTGCCGAAGCGTTCAGCGCGTTTCCAAAGTTCTTCGGTTGGAATTTTCTCGAACGCTCCTTGCTCCGGCATATCACGCAATGCTGCTTGCAGGCGCGAGCGAAATTCTGCCAGATTCGACGGTGCGCGGAGTTCTGCGTACTCCTGCCATGCTACACCTTGATTGACGGGGCGGCGTTCAACGATGTAGGCTTGGATTTTTCCCGAAGGAAAAGGAATATCTGTGCCGCAGACAACATAGATTCCACGCGGTGCGCCGACAGCAATGGATTGTATCGGCACAGATGGTTTGACTTGTGCTTGTACGATGCGCGGTGAAAGGATAAGCGCGAAGACAAGCATCAAAATGGAGGTACAAGAATAAAATGACATCATAACGGTTTGCTGAATCAAAAAAGTGTGGAATGATTATACCGAAATTTTGTGGTGAATTATCGTGAATGTATGGAGATTTATTTCAGATAAAAACTCATGCCTGAATTACCACCCGCCTGATAATATCCCTCCGCACCAAGCGTCACACCTGCTGCCAGAGTTTTGACAACACATCCGAAAAAATCGCACGATGGACAAGTACCAACGCCGAACTTTGTCATCCCCGCAAGCGTGGCTTGTGCTGCCGCTTGAACACGCCAATCATTTGTATTTTTGAACATCCCGTCAAAGCTCATATCTGCGTTCACTCTGGCATCTACTTCTGCGCAAACAAAGAGTAATGAGGCATCCAAGCCAAGATATAGTCCAGCCATGAGACTCAAGCCCATCGTAAGTTGCGTTTTATTGGTGAAATCCATTCCTAAGCGTACACTGCCGCCAATTTGGTGTTTTAATTCAGCTGCCACCAAGCCGAAATTAAATCCCAACTCAGGAATGTTCGGTATCGGCATGGCAAAGCCGCCTTCAAAGTAAAATCCTTTAACATTTTGTGTCGGCATTCCGAGCGGCGGTTTGCCGTATGTTTTGAGATAGCTGGAGTATTGCGCCATCAGCCCTGAAAGCTCCGTATTGATAGCGTGATTGCCAAAGACCAACAGCGCGTAGCCATTGATGCTTGGTGATGGAATAGTAAGTTCGCCACTTCCGGCAAAATACCAGCCTCCGGCATCAACGATAATCTGAATATCGCCTGTTACTTTACCGCCGGCTGCCGAGTTTTCTACATGAACGCCGCCTTCTAAGCGCTTTTTCTCGCGGTTATAGACCAACGTGATTCCCCCAAAATCTGACGGCATATTTTCCACACCTATTTTCGAGGGCAGAAGGTCGTCCGCTTTGAGCGCATTGTTCATGGCAAAGTACAATTTGCCCGATGCACCGCCCGCATTGGTCAGGTCGCCGCCGAAGCGCATGGTTTCCCATTTCCCGTTTTTGCTTGCCGTCGGCACAATCATTGCGCCTTCAACATTGGTAAGTTTCGGTGCGCTTTTCGGTGCATTTTGGGTATTGTCTTTTTCATCCAAGAAAAATTCATAGCCTTTTGGCAATCGTGCTTCTATCATTTTTTCAGTCCGAGCAAATTTTATCGGGAAACGTCGCACTTCGTTCTCAAAGGCTTCTCCACTCGCAAAAAAGCCTTCCGTGCCGATGGTCATTGACTTCGGATCAAGTTCAATCGTCATTGGTGTGTGCGTTGTTTTGAACGTAACGTTGAAATTATCCAGCGTCGGTGCATCGCCCCATTTAGCAACGTTCACATTCGCATTGACAGCAGCAAAATCCGGCACTCGCAAATCAAGATGCCCTTTGAATGTAACACCGTTGCCGATAAGAATGCTCGAGGGCTTAAAATCGAACTGTTTGTAAAGCGTCAGTGATTGCTCAAGTACACCAATTTCCACCTTATCGGCATCGCTGACAAGCGTAATTGCGCCAAGTTTTATGTCTTCACTAAATCCCGTCGGTTTGGCGATCGTTGCTGCCGGAGAGCTGCCGGAAGAGCTGATTGCCTCGAATCTCCATGGCTGCTTATCGTTGTAAGTAAGTGTCGGACTTTTTGCAAAGACTATGGGAATGATACTACCCAACGTCATCTTGTCCAGCGTAAATGCGCCGTTAGGGATGAACAGTTTCGATTTTTCGCCTTCCGGCAAAACCTTGATGTCATTAAAGGGCGCATCAACAATGCCTGTTTTGAGCGAACCTTTGTCCAGAGTAAAGCCGCTCTTTGTCAAACTCCACGATGTGGCGACAAGTTCCCACTTGTCCATTTGCAAGGTCAATGGCGATGAGCCTTTGATTTCTTCTATGCCGTTTGCATTGGCGGTAATCGGTACGCCAAAACTCACGGACACATTTTCCGGTTCCAGATTGGCAATGGAGAGTGTTATAGTTGTGTACAGAAACAGGGAGTCTTTGTCTAAACGGGCAAACGACTGCGCGGGGGTATTTTCTGCCTTGAAATCATACAGTTTGTAGGTGAGTTTTTGACTGTTTGCATTGGCAATAGCAAAGCCATTTGGAGCCGCTGCGAGGCTTTGTTTCGCACCGTTCTCAGCACCGTAAAAGACAGGAATCACCGATGCGGATTGTCCTTGTTGCGGGTTTGGATGTGCTAAATACAAGGGGTTATCTTGCAAGGAAAGTTTACCGACCGTAAGTGTGGGCGACGCGCTCAAATTAATGCGAACCTTGCCCGCGATAATGCCAATGCCCGATGCGTCTTTTTTCAGCGTTGGTTTTTCGAGTGTAAGCGCGATTGCCTTTGATTTGCCTTTGGAACTGAGTTCAATACTAGGTTGTTCAAGGGTAATTTCATTCGTAACAACATCGGCAATCGGAACGCCCTTCTCGTTTTTCGTGCTTCCGGGCTTTATTTCGATGTTGGTAAAACTTAGTGCTTCTGTTCCCGGTTTCGGTTCGGCAAAACCACTTTTGGCAGCCAGTTTTTTCATATCAAGTGAGCCGGAGATGAGGGTTTTACCGTCCTTCTCGCTCACATCGCTCAAGACAATATCAAATCCCAAAAGTTTGCTCAAATCCATGTTGTTGTAGCTTGTCAGCGTCATTTTTACGCCGCTTACGTTCCCATTACCTGTGCTGACGACCGTTTCTGCGCCAACGTAATTGTTTGTCGGTTTGTCATCCTTTATTTTAGCAATAGAAAAATCCTTTGCTTTATCTTCGAGACCTCCCAAGCCTTCACTTGCAATCTCATAGATACTTTTATCAGGTGCCGAACCAAACGATGCTTGCAAGGTAATCGTTTTGGCTTTGGGAAGATTTTTGAGCGTAAATGCGCCATTTTCATCGGTGTATGTTGTAGGAAGATTTGCACCGGAACCAGCAAGCGAAACGCGGGCATTTTTCACTGGTTCTTCCCCAGAGCCGAGTTTGAGAACGACCGAGCCTGATACTTGCGCCCCCGGTGTCAGCGTTAGCGTTACGCCTTCGGGCATTTGCTGGGAAAGTTCGACGGTGACGGGCGTGTACGACCAATTCTCATTCTGCGTCTTCTCATTCTGCGTCGGAGCAACAACAATACGGAATGTACCTTCTTCGACCATATTTTTCCATTCCAGCATAGCAATTCCATCATTATTGGAAACTGCGGATGCGAGGATGTTTTCGCCGCTTATCGCCTGGACTTTGATGCCGGATTTTGCTTTGGACGGTTGAGAACCTTCCTTTGTCCGCACCGATACTCGCAATTGGAACATTCTGCTTTGAAGTTTGATAGGTGATAGCATAGGATTATTGACAGCGTCTTCTTTGCCGTCAATCACTATTTCAAAGGTTCTTTCGTAATTATCTGCCTCAACAAGTGGCGTGGCAACGACCGTTTGCGGCTTATCCGACGGCACAACGGGACAGATAAAAATTCCTTTGTCCTCTGCTTTGGAGGCTTTCAGGGTTGGTTTTCCTTTGCTGTTACCGATTTGCACTATCGCATCCACACCGTTGCCCTTGCTATCAACCACTCTTCCAAACACTAGCAGTTGGGGTGTAAGGCGGATACCGTTGGTTTCCTTGCCTGCATTTGCCTGTTCACCTTTATTCAAGACTTCGCCATTATTTACCCAAAATTGTTGTTTAATATACCCGGGCTTAGAAACAGTAATTTTCCAAGGGCAATTTTCTTTAAGATTATTCAATGAAAATTCGCCTTGTGTATTGGTTTTGGTTGTGTAAGGGCTGTACCAGCCGCAGTTGTAGCCTGTTTGGTGGATATTCTCTACCAGCACATTCACTCCCTCCAGCAATTCTCCTGTTTCCGCATGGAGGACAGTGCCGTAAATACGGGGCATTTGGGGTGTTCCCCACAAATCAAGTTTGCGCGTCGGATACTTGTACTCGCTGTTAAACACGGCATCGTCTTCTTTTGCTGTTCCCGCATACTCACCTTTCTGGTCTTTGGTGGGGTCAAATTGCACGAAATCAAATGTGAGGTTTTCCACAGCGCCTTTGCCCATAGAAGCCATGATGTGGTAACGATCATTAAGGCTGATATTTTTGACAAGTCTGTCAATAACCGCTAACCCTTCATTCTGAAGATTTTTCTGCACAACGATTGTCGAGCCTTTTTTATCTCCTTCATTCTTCGGAATACCGCTTGGAAGCGCATTGCGCACAACAAACACAGAAAGTTCATCTTTTACCATATTTCCCGCCGGAACGTCTTTTGTGCCTTTGTTCAAGAGCCGTACCGCGAGTTGCCATGAGCGCACTTGCGATAAAAACGGTTTGGAAAAGTTCTTGATTTCGCCCGGTTGGACAATGATATTGTCGTCGGGAGAGAGCATATATTCATTCGCCACAATCAACCGTAAAACCCGACGAAGATTTCCCACTAGCCCGCCAGAAAAATCTACGGCTTTCAAATCCTGTTTTGCGTTCAAACTATAACCTTTTTGTATCATAATGCCTGTACTGTCTGTTTGGACAAACGACAACGTAAATTTCCCATCTGCATTTGTAACACCGGAAGCAAGCACTTTGAAACTCTCAAAACCCTTTTTCATAAGGGCAGATTGAATTTCCGCCATTGATGCCTCATAGTTGCCTTTAGCATTCTCAAAACTGTAATATTCGACCAGCAAAACAGGCGTATTTGCTAGTGCTGCGTTATTCTGCCAACCATCTTCTGAAAAGAAATACCGCACATTTCCGCTCACCGTTGTAGTCTTGGGAATAATCGCATCAAGTTTTCCGGGACTCAAACCCTTGTTGCCGGATTTCGGATTATTTTTATTGCCAAAAGCACCACTATTATTCGATGTTCCTTGCGGTATGCCAAAGGCAAAAATCTCACTTTTCCCCTCATTCCGCCCCACAGCCCGCACATTTGCTATGCTCACATCGCTGGGGTCAATGGCTTGCACTTGCCAGACGAAGCCCTTGGCATTGGGATAATTGCCGAACTGCGCATCGGAAGGAAGCCATTGGTAGCTGCTTGTGGGAACGATTTTCTCAAACAGCGTTGGATTTGCTTCCAAAGCCTGACGCGGCTGCTGTCCTTCAAAGACAGGCACAACGCGGAGTTTGTACTTACTCTGCTGCCCGAACCGCGCAAAAACAGGTGTCCACTGGAATTGTGGCAATACTGGCACACTCGGCGCAGCGCGGCGCACGGAATCTCCATTTGCAGGAGAAATCAGGCTCGGCGGGTCGGGAATGATGACGTTGAAGGTGCGGCACTGCTCAAAGCCGAGAGTCGCACCGCGCTCGTCTATCACGCGCACGCACAGTCTGTATGCGCCTTCGGGCAAGGTGTTGGTGCGAATAAGCGCCGTTTGCACCGAAGCGTCGTATTCAAACGAGTTCGCTGGGAGAATCTGCGGCGCAGTCAGCGTTTGCGGCACTCTGGGAGGCGCATTAAATGGGCGCGTGAGGTCGTTCTTCGTGCGAAAAAGAACAGCGTTATTGTCTAAGTTCGTAACCGTAGCCGCCACACGCAAGCGCTGAAGCGGTGTCCCGCCCGTGTTGGTAACGGTAACGGAGAAGAGGGCGTTCAAGCGCTCCCAGTCGTTCACTCGCTCCGGTAGTTGGGGCGGGGTGTTGAGAATCACGGTAATTTGCGCTTGAGCCGGACAGGTGGCAGCAAACGTGAGCGACAGCAGCAAAGCGGCTGAGAAGCAAAAGAAAAACATGGTTCGGCGCATATTCAAACCTCGTAAGAGTTGCAGTAGAAAAAGTGTCAAATTTTGTGTAAATTCATGAAGAAAACATCTTCGTACTCACCAATTATTTTTTTGCGATGGTTGCGACAAAACAAATCCCGATGCTCAAGCCACCATTAACCAATGTGCAGCAAGAACTGCTCAAAGCATTTGCTGCGAATCTTCCCGAAGATGATATGAAAAAGATTCAAGATTTTATTTTGAACCTGATGTATGAACGTTTGCAAGATGAAGCGGACAAACTCTGGGAAGAGCGTGGTTATACCAATGAGACGATGGACGCATGGCTCCATGCGCACGACAGAACGCCCTATCAACCTCAAGCAGTCTCTCAATGAACATCGTTCTTGATACCAATGTTCTCGTAACGATATTTGGCAGACAATCAAGCCGACGTTGGATATTCGAGGGGTTACGCAAAGAGCGCTTCAGGCTTTTCGTTACAACGGATATTATCCTTGAATATCACGAAGTCATAGCTCGGCGACAAACACCTGAATTTGCAAATTTTATGATGGAAATTTTTTCACGAGCGCCGAATGTCATTGCAATTACAACGTACTATCGCTGGAATCTCATTCACACCGACCCCGACGATAACAAATTCGTGGATTGCGCCTTTGCCGGAAATGCTGATGCCATTGTAACTGAAGATGCGCATTTCGACATACTCAAAACAATTCCTTTTCCAAAAATTGCCGTGCTGTCGGTCGAAGAATTTGCTGCATATCTCGCCGCAAATCCCGCATAAAACCTTCCTCTTTCCTGCCTTTCTCAAAACCCTATCGCATACTGCACCATAGCCGTCCACTCGCCGAAATTCCGTCCGCGAGCAGGATTGCCGAAAGCATAATTGTTGTTGTTCACATTCAGCGAAAGTGTGCCGAATTTTCCGCTTTCGCCAATAGCGTAGGAAACGCTTGCC
>VYMD01000518.1_pt1 | contig 9906 bp, 11 predicted proteins | sample 5115311 | NCBI WGS metagenome assembly VYMD01 (sample SAMN12291779, study PRJNA351875) | freshwater metagenome | isolation source: freshwater lake | place: USA: Michigan, Wintergreen Lake | collected 2013-08-08
GCCAAGCAGCATCACGTTGGGATAGCGCCCACTGCTTGCGCGGATAGCTTCACGCGCTGCAAAAACATCCTCAATCGGCGTAGAACCCGCAGCACTCCACTTATCACCGCTTGAAAGCACCGCTTTGTTGCTTGCTGCGTATGTGGCTGGATTTTGCACGAGGTCGGCAATGATGGTTTCTTGCTTGAGCATGAGAGCATCAGCAACGTTGGTGGCTGCATACTGCTCAAGGCTGCGGAGCAGGTCGCGGCTTGCTTCAGCCTCGCGGTAATCCATCGGAAACGCCAAATCATGCTCGGAAAGAGCAATTTCGATGACGTTGATGCCTTCCGGTTCAAGCACGTTAGAATCAGCACGGAGAGCGCGTTCCGTCTTGTGAATGCGCAGATTTTCTTTGCCAAACTCAGGAATGCGAATCCGCTCTTTCGGCACATTCACAACAGGCAGGAGTTCCGTGCCAACGTAGGAGATGTTTCCATAGCCTTGCGCATATCCCGTCAATAGCGGGTCGGCTTTCGCCATCAATTCTTGAATCCTATTCATGCTGATGCCTCCTCTTTTGAGGCAAGTTGTTCAACTGCCTCAGAAAATGAAATGTTCTCTTTTTTCATCAATTCTTTTGCCGCTTTTGCCAGATTTCTCCGTCCTTCTTCGGTGTCTTCGGAAAAATCAGCGCTGCCCCCCGCAGCACTGTCTTTCGTCGCAATCGGCTTACCGAGCGGAGCCAGCACCGGACGCTGCGAAAGCATTTCTTTCTTTGCCTCCAGCAACGTTTTTTCTGCACCCGAAAAATTGATTTTCGTTTCTTGCTTTGCCGCAAGATTCAGGTCTTGCACCTGCAAATCACGCTCAGGCGGCAATACCTTGCCTTCGCGCACCAGCGAATCAACGAAATCCGCGTTGTCGCGGTGGATTTGTGCATCGCGCATCTCGGCAAGTTGTTTTTCAAGTGCAGCATTCCGCGCAATAGCGGCAGCCTCGCGCTCTTCAGCAGCTTTGCGGTAATCCGCAAAATCAGCATTGGTCTTTGCCTGTGCTGCTTTGACTTCTTCGAGTTCTTTCATATCGTCCTCGTTGTTAAAATTGTAATCGGAAATTATCGTCGTTTTTTTGCGAATACCTGTTTGCTCTTCAAGAGCGCGAACACGCATCAGTGCGTCGTTTATTTGCTCTCTTGCCCATTCTGGAAGTTCGGGTTTCCACTCCTTCAGTTCATGAAGTCCATAATCAGGAATAACCTTGTCTGCTTCCTCAAGTCCGTGCTTGCCTATCATCCAATCGCGGAAACTGCGCAGCACTCTTCCGACAATAGACATCCGCGAATCAGCAAAGTCCGCATCGTCGCTTGTTCCGGCACTAAGGTCAATCCACTCTTTGCCTTCTTTGGGTGCGGAAAAATCGTAGTCTGAGAGTGCAGGAATGTTCTTCACGGCGGGATTTTCCACGAAGCAAATATGCTCCAGCGAAAAATCTGCACCGTCAAGGCGCACGCTGAGTTTGTCTAATCCAGTGTCTTTGAGTGTTTCCAGCAGCCCATCGGCAAATTCGCACGGCTGAATTTCAAGACAGGAAACGCCGTCTGTAACGGTTTTGCGAATAGTGCTGCGGTCTGCAAAACCGTAGATAGGTAAATTTTTGTCAGGGTGCTTCCCTTTTACCGTTTGAGCCACAAACGGAATTTTCAACTCACTGTTCGCAAGCGTGTTGGTCAGCACTTTTTCCAAGTCGGCATCGCCCCACTCTTTTTTTGCGTGAGAGGTGGAATGCTTTCCAGCAAGAAATATTTTGAGAAAGGGGTACTTCATTACATGGTTATTGTGATTCGTGGAACAAGAGAAATCAAGGTTGTTTTCCAGCGTCAGGATGCAAAATTCCTAAAAACGAACATGGTGTGCTGCGCATAAATGCACCAAAACGAAAACGGAAAGGCTCAAATAATTGAACAAAAACGCACTGGAAAAACTGAATCTGGCGAGTATATTTGCAGAAATAACATTGGTCTAAAAATTAGATGCTCATCTTCTAATGGCACAATCACAAATGTACATAGAGACCGCAAACGGGCGCAAAATCGGCGTTATGGACGTTGATGAGTGTGTCGTTATCATTCAAACGTCGAGCGGAAAAGAGGTCGCAAAAATGAGCGGAACGGAGCTATCGCTTCCGCTCGTAATTGCCAAGTTTCACGCTGCACTGGTTGAAAGTTATGGCTCATTTTTGAGTAGCGGAAAAATTTCAGAGATAACCGCCGATGCTTTTTCTGTTCATCCGGCTCACGTGCGTAGATGTGTCAGTCAATTTAACAACGTGAAAGGAGCATCTCACCGTGCAGCATGACCTCGCCACTCTTAATGCCGCCCTGCAAGCGCACGGGATGTGCGAAATCGCTATCGTAGCACCTTCAGACTGCATCGGTCAGAAGAAAAATGCGCGATACTTCACCCCTGAAAAATTTGCGCAGCTTGTCCAAAATATCAAGCGTGACGGGCGCTTGGAGTCTGTGCCGTTGGTCTATCGTTCCGATGAAAACGCAGAAAAGTACGTTGTCATAAGCGGTCATCACCGCATAGACGCTGCAAAGGAAGCGGGTTTGGCGCAAATTCTGGTGTTCGTAACTACGCCCGAAAGCCGTGATGAAATCGTAAGCAAGCAGCTTGCGCATAACGCGCTTGTGGGCAAGGACGATGCAATGATTCTTGCGGAACTTTTTGACAGCATCCATGACATTGACCTGCGCCTCGCTTCAGGACTGAGCGATGAAGCCTCGAAAGTGTCTTACGCTTCGCTGAATTTCAGAATTGGTGAGTTTCGGGAATTAGTGCTGATGTTTCTTCCCGAACAGGCAGACGACTTAGACGCAGCCATGACGCGCATCGCCGAAAGCACGGTTGCGGACAAGGATAGCACGGTAATTTTGGCAAACATGGCGCACTACGAACAGTTTGCCGCAACATTGCGGCATTTGAAGAAAGTGGAAAACATCAAAAACAACGCTACGGCTGTGCTGCGAATGGCGGAGTTGGCAGAAGAAAAATTACAAGAGAAAGGAGAATCATTATGATACCTGAAGAAGAATTTTTAAGCATGATTGACTTACAAAAAACGAGCGCGTCTATACAGACGCTGCTTAGTCGTTATGACGGTTTGCGGGAAACTTATGCAATGTTTGCTTGGCATTGCGTAGAGCGTATGATGGCTGATGGTGGACGTTTGGCAATCCCGAACTTCCTTTCGCCAGAAGAGCGTGCAATGCTAGTGGGGGCGCATTCTCTTGGAATTGTTAGCCTAAGAACTGGCTTGGATGACGAGGGGCGCTATATTTCTTTTGCAATTCAAGGTAAGGAAATCTATGACCGAGACGAAGTTTTCCAGCAACTTGAGCCGCGCTTAAAGCTATTCCGCGAAAGGATGTTCAAGTAATGTTCTTCGGCACAACCCCACAAATCATCTCGCAGTTTCTGCACCAAGAGTTTAAGCGCTTGCGTCCCAAGCGTGTGGTTGTACCATTTGCGGGAAATTTCGTGGTTGAGCAAATCGCCAGTATGGCAGGGAAAGTCGCGCAGTTTACGCCGGAGATATGGAGTACGGACGTGTCGCTGTATTCGCGGGGGATTGGTTTCGGTCTCACTGATACGCCCTTTGAGTGCCGCCTAAAACCTCATGTTCTCGAAGAATTTTCTTCCTTTGCTGACAAGACTTCGCCGCTCGAAATGGCTGCAACTATCATCTTCTTTGCTGAGGTAGCGAAAAATTTGGGTAAAGAGCATATTCCTTACTACGCAAGCCTGAACCGTAACGCCAAAGCCAGCACTGAAGCGTACTTCACGAAAATTATGCAGCAACTTCATCGTTTTCGAGAGAATACCGCAAACTTGCGGTTTTTCGGCACGGATGCGTGTGAGGTGCTGCCGCTCGTCGAAAGTGGAGATGTGGTGTTTTACGACCCGCCCGTTTTACTGGGAGACTACGAAAAGATGTTTGCGCCGCTTGCAGCCACGTTTGACTTCACCGAGCCGTGTTATACTGAGATGACCGATGATGTGAAACAGCGCCATTTACAGGAACTTTGCGAGAAGGGCGCAACAGTGTATTACCGCACAAACAACCCGCTTCCCGAACCGCCTACGGGCTACACGGACGTTTTTCGGTATCAATACAAGTGGCACGGTTACTATTGCGTGTACGTGAATCAAGCATCGGAGCGGTTTTGCGGACGGTTTCAGCCGATTAAGGAAGAGGTTGTACATTATCCAATCATCACCGAAACTGAGGAAATTACGCTGCAAACCCGCATAGACATTGTTCCCGTGAGCGGCAACGTGGGCAACCACTACCGCATGATGTGGGTAAAGAAGGCAGAAATGGGCAACATGGGAACGCCGTTTTTGGTGCTGGTAGATGGTAAGATTGCGGGTTTGTTGGTGTTGGAAAGCGGCGTGAAATTCGGTACTGACCTTGTACTCATTGTCTCTGACCCCGCAGCGCCGACGAGCCGCTACAAGCGCCTTTCCAAACTCATGCTGTACCTGTGCTGCACGGAAACTGTTCTCCGCATGGTGAACGACAAAACAATGTGGGAACACTCAGGTTTTACTACGCGGGTGCTGACGAACAACCCTGTGAGTATGAAGTATCGCGGCTTGTTCGACCTTGCCAAACGTGAGGATATGAAGGAAGGGAACTATAAGCACAAGCTGATATACCAAAGCAAAACGCTGTTCCCAGATGTGGAAACAGCGCTTGCGGCATGGCTGAAAAAGGACGGAAAGGTTATGGATAATGCGCTTCAATGATACGCCGTGCGTCGCTTACAATCTGCGTTGTATTCATACCAAGTTGCGCGTAAAAGTCCGCATTACCGCTTACAATCTCATGCGCTCGTGTGATAACTGCCCGTTCCTCGCAGCTAAAGCCCATGCGAAAGGTGGAGAAGAGCGACAGCGCCTCTTGCAGCCGTCCGGCGCGGAAATGCTCAAGAGCGATTTTCGTTTTGGTTGGCATGATTCAAAAAAGTGTCAGGTTGTCGGAAGGTAGTTGTGGTGCGGTGTACACGTACTCGCGCACCGAAATATCAAGCTGTTCTGAAAGCCATTTTGCGACAAGATGACGATGACAAAATTTTTCAAGGTTTTCGTAGCAAAGCAGCGCCACATCTTGCCCGTTGCTGATAGTATGCAAGTCTTTCCAAACTGCCGTCGCGCTAAGTTTTGAGAGATGCTCAAGGAAAAGCGGGACATATTCCGCTTCGGGGCGCTGAAAGATACGCTCGGTCGGCGCAAGCGGTGTATAGTTGAAACACTTGAACCAATGCGGGGGCTTGAGGCAAATGGCAACCGGAATAATGTGGCGGGGCAACTGCCCCGCCTTTGCGAAATAACTGGTGTGGATTATCATCTTACTTTTTGCGTTTGGTTGTGGCTTTGGGCGCGGATGCTGCGGGTTTTGCTTGTTGCTTTTTAGGCTGAGGTGAGATTTTACGCGCTTTGGGGCTTTTTTCAGTTTTGGGTTTGGAAGATTTTTTGCGTTTGCTTTTTTGGGCTTGATGCGTTACAGGCAGCAAGGGCGTGTAAGGCACAAGCGCTGTGCAGGTATTCTCGAATTGAGTGCGCGGCATTGTACCTTCCAGAAAGCACACGAACTCAGTGCAAGGATTGAGGTCGCGCCAGTTGGTAGCAAGGATAGTGAACTTGGATTCGGTGAAACTGATAAGCCCGGCATTGACTTGTGGCTGCCCAAGTTCGGTGAGCATCTTGATTGCTTTTTGAGCATCGGCGCGGCTCACGTGTTTGGAAAGGTAATGTTCTTTGAATTTGACCACGTACCATTTTGCTTTTGCAGCGCTGACGGGTTCGTCATTCTCGTTGAAGGTTTCAATCCAATAAGGAACTTGCTGAACGGTGCGGAGATTGACGATTTTTTCAACGTCCGCAGGTTTTTTGAGTTTCGACAGTTCGTCAAAGCTAATGCGTTTTTGAGCGTAAAGAACGAGGCTTGCTTGTTCGGCTGTTACAAGGCTGCTATAATCTTCGCATTGCAGATAGTACAAGGTGCGCTGCTTTTCGGTGCGGAAGCGAATCACTTGCACATCGTCAAGTGTCTTAGAACGGAGCATTGTCATCTGCTCTTCGGTGGGGCGCGTAATCCAGATGTTTTCGCGCTTGACATTCAGATACACGCGGTTTTTTTGCGTGTTGGTTGTGATTGTGAGTGCTGTACTCATGGCTGATACCTCGTGAAAAAAAAAACGGCAACGGTTGTTGCTTAGTTGTGGTGTTGCCGTTTTTTGGAAGCGACTATTGTAATGCTGCAAGAATACATTGACTTTGAATAGAGTCTCGCTCATCACTCAGAAGAGCGGAATGCTTGCTTAGTTCTTTTTCCAGCAACACTTTGTACTTCTGAAAATCAATCGAAAGTGTTGGAGTTTCATATGAATAAGCGAAACGAAAAAGATTTAGTTCGCTGTCGAAAATTGCCATACGCTGAGACATATATTTCGATATAAGTATTTGATAAACAATAACTTAATTAACAAATGCAAACTAACATTTTTTGTACTTTGATGCAAGTAAAAAGTGAGGTTTCATGCGGGTTTTGAAAGATTTTTTTTTGCAACACCGCATGAATACTTGATTTGACAGTTAGCGAAATTTCGCTAAGTGCGAATAGAGCGCATAAAATCACCGTTTTTGAGGTATAGTACGATATGCAAAACGATAATCGTTGCTTAGACGGTCTAAAAACAAGTATAGAACGCACGTCGAAAAGTGGAAACGCGCAGCATTGAAGCGGTTTTTACGCTAAAATTCGCTTGGAGTGAAAAAGAAAAATTTTGCTCTTACAAACACATAGCACAAATAGAAAATGTAAAGAATCATGGCAAAAAATTCTGCCAAGCCGCACAAAAACAAGGCTGCTGCGGATTCACCGCCGAAAACGGAATCTGTTAGTAAAAGCCGAAAAAAGCGCACCCCTGACCAGCGCCTAAAAGACCTTGAAACCATAGCCGAGATGCGGCTTCAAGGCATGAAACAATCTGCAATTGCAGACCACTTGAATCTTACGCAGCAACAAATCAGCTACGACCTGCGTGAAGTTAAAAAACGGTGGGCTTCGGGTGCAAACATCGCATACGATGAACACGTCGCACAGGAACTTGCCAAGTTAGAACTGTTGGAGCGAGAATACTGGGCAGCATGGAAACGCTCACAGCAGCCACGAAAGAACACGCTGGCAGCAGTCCGTGAGCGGCAAGGCACATCGGTTGGCGAGAAAGAAGCAAAAGAGGAAACACGGGACGGCAACCCGCGCTTTTTGGAAGGTGTTCTGTTTGTCATGGAGCGGCGGGCGCGGCTCGTTGGATTGGACAAACCGACCCGCGTAACCGGCACACTGCAAACCTACGATTTAACCCAAGCGACTGATGAGCAACTTACTAGGCTGGCAGCAGGCGAAAGTCTCGAATCCGTTTTTGGTAACGTCGAAAACACCACCGCACCAAACGCAAGTAACAGCCGAGATTCTGCGACGAAAAAAGCAGCAAGCCGCCGCGCTCAAAATGCTCCACGTCGTAGCAAGCGAAGCTGATGCGAGGGCGCTTTCACGAAAGCAACAGAAATATCAAGCTATTACAAAACAGGGCTATGAAGCGCTTCAAGCCTGTTTGGCAGAGGAAACGCTTTACGTGCTGTTTGGCGGCGCAAAAGGCGGAAGCAAGACGGGAACAGGGGTGCGGATTATGCAGCACCTCGTAACGCATTACACAGGTGGGCGCTACGCAGTCATGCGGCGGAATTACACCGATTTGCACGACACAACCAAGCAGAGTTTTCTCAAGATGTTTCCGCCCGAACTTATCGTGCGTCAAACGGAATCGGTCTGGTACTGCGTGAACGGCAACGAAATTTGGTTTCATGCCGCCGACCACAGCACTGACCACGATTATCAAAAATTGCGCGGCTTGGAAGTGACCGTAACTTTTGTGGACGAAACCAGTCAGTTCGATGAGCCATTTTACGAATTGCTCCCGTCGCTGCTACGGCATGATGCGTACAGCATTGCCACAGGCGAGACGCTCTCAGGATTTATTTACATGACGAGCAATCCCGTTCCGGGCAAAAATTGGCTCAAGAGGGTATTTGTCGAAGAAAAATCACGGGTGAAGGACGGAACGCACGTGTACATCGCGGCACTCCCGGACAATAACCCGCTACTGCCGCAGCGCTACTTGTCTCGCGCCTTTTCGCAGATGTCGGATTCGATGCTCAAGATGTTGCGCTATGGCGATTGGAACGTCGAGGAAGCAGATTTCAAAATCATTGTTCCAAGCGACCTTGAGCGCATTTTCTCCGATGAAAAGCCCGACGATGACGTGATTGCGCTCGGCATTGACGTAGGTTTGGGAAAACCAGACGAAACCGTGGTGTACGCCGCAACTCGAAGCGGTGCATTTTTCTTGCACAGCGCATTTTCGGAATACGATACCATGCGCCAAGTCGAGCGGCTGTACGACATCTGCCGCAGCGTCCATCACCGAAACGGAAAAGTTTGCATTGATGCTGCGGCGGTCGGAAAAGGCGTTGCCGACAGGCTGCAAGAGGCGTTCAATCACACCATTCAGCCCGTGATGTTTGGTGAGAAACCACGCGATGAGCAGTATCAATCCTCCAGCAACAAGTACGACAACCGCCGCGCTCAGATGTATTTCCACGCACGGGAACTCATTCAAAATTCCGCGCTGGCAGTGCAAGCGGGCAAAAAGCCGGAGATTTGGATTGCTGCGGACGAAATGCTCTACGAGGAATTTGACAACACGTATTACAAGCCCACAGACGGGCGTTTGTCAGTCGAGGCGAAGGACAACATCAAAAAGCGATTAAAACGCAGCCCTGACCGCGCAGATGCGTTTGTGCTATGCGTTTCGGCATGGAAGCAATCGAAATCCGCAACCGAGTGGGTTTTTCCGTCGTCGTCCGCATCTCGCAGCACACGCCGCCGCTCAGTCAGTATGCCCGGCGATTAACAAACTTTTTATTCCGAGCAAAATGAAAAAAAGCGAATGTAAACTTGGAACACGAGTTCAAATGAGGTTGTATCTGCCAGACCAGAAACAATCAATCTTACTGAAAGGAACAATCAAAGACAGACTTTTTCCGCTACACCTCTATTCTGATGCTGTGTACGTTGAATGGGACAATGGGCGCGATTCATACGAACACGCACAATCACTAACGAAACTACTATGAACACCCAAAACCTCACCAAGCCCGAAATAGCCACACGCGAAGCCGTGCAGTGGTTTCAATCGCTGTGGAATCACTTGCCGAACCCTGACACCGTTCTCAAGAAAGCGGGAAAGAACATTGCAGATTACCGCGAACTGCTCTACGACCCGCATACTGCATCGTGCGAGCAATCGCGCAAGTCAGGCGTTCTTTCGCTGGAATGGACGCTACAACCAACGGACAAGAAAGATGCACTGCTGGGGCGGGTGCAAGAGTGTTTTGAGCGCCTTGACATCTACACTGTGCTTGAGCAGATGCTTGATGCGCCGCTCTACGGCTTTCAGCCTCTCGAAGTGATGTGGGAAGTGCGGAATGGGCTTGTGCTGCCGAGCGCGGTCGTTGGCAAACCTGTCGAGTGGTTTGTGTTTGATAATACCGCAACATTGCGCCTCAAAACGAAAGAATCCATGCTGGAAGGCGTAGAACTGCCCGAATATCGCTTTCTCACCGTGCAGCACCGCGCCACATACCAGAATCCATACGGCACGGCAGTTTTGGCGAAAGTGTGGTGGGCGCAGTTTTTCAAGCGCAACGTGCAGCGCTTTTGGAACACATTTACCGAAAAATTCGGAACGCCGTTTGTGCTGGTCAATCACGATTTTGGCAATGACTCGAAGCGCGT
>VYMD01001381.1_pt1 | contig 9905 bp, 8 predicted proteins | sample 5115311 | NCBI WGS metagenome assembly VYMD01 (sample SAMN12291779, study PRJNA351875) | freshwater metagenome | isolation source: freshwater lake | place: USA: Michigan, Wintergreen Lake | collected 2013-08-08
GGCATGCGCCAAAGTGTCCGCCGCGAGCTTCATCAGCCTCCCCTCCCCTATGACCAGTCCTGCAAAGTCTCCGGCGATCGTGCTTGAATACACCCCAAAGGCTGCGTCAAGCTCCAAATCACCCGTCAGACCTGATGCACTTGCTGTCACATTGGATTCCACCGAAGCTATATCAGTAAATCCACCTCGCTGAATCCGAAGACTACCACATTGCGGTGCGCACAAGACCTCAACCGGAGAGGAATCTTGCTCATAGGGCAACAAAATTGAAATGAAGTCAGCCGTAAGCCCCGATTTGTTGACGACCAATGTCGTGTGTGATTCAATGGAGTCATAACGCAACTCATGGACGTTTGTCTGGCGTGAAATTCCGGAGATGCCTCCCTTTGCGGTGACAGTTGCCAGGAGGTTTACTCCATTTTTCTGCCAAGTGCCTTGTTGTGCAGTAGGGTCGAACGAGAATTGGCCATGAGTGGAGTCGCCCCCTTCTAGCCCATGTCCATGCAAGCGCCAGTCATAATTATGGCTTGCCCCATCCCAACACTGGTCCGCAAGGACAAGGTAATCCTTGCGCATAAACACCGGCCTCCGAACGATGTCAACACCATTGTAAGCGCTCCTCACCTCAGCATAATCCAGGTACTGGAGGTCGTACACGTCATCAATAAATGCATCTGCGTCACCAGCATTCGTAGTAGAGGCGGTCGCAGGCCCAATACCGTCCACCAAGATCAAATTGTGGTTGGGAGCCTGCGCAACTTCCAATCGACGGTCCCAGCGCAGATAGCCCGGATCCAATGCCAGCAACTGGTTTCGGCTCATCAGGGTGAAACTGGTAGCATCCGCCTGGTTATGCCCTTTCGCGCTGGTTCGCATCTTGCCGCTTTTTGCGGTGAAATGCACAAATGTGGAGGTGGTATCCCATCCTGAGCGGAACACCAAGTTTCCACTTTCTTTCAACCCTTGAAAATCTTCAAATGTTGCTGGCTGCGGGGGCGTCATCGATGCAATGTAATCCGCCACGACATCATCAGTGCTGTGATTCAATTGCTCCCACATGTTTGAGGTTTGACTTGGATGAAACCGCGAGAAGCTGGGCTGAACGACATAGGATGGATTTTCGAGGATCGCCAATTCGGGATAGCAGACATCGGTGAAGCTATCTTCCAATGCTGGGAACCGCCCATCGGGTAGTCGTGTCCGCAGAATCCATTCGTAGATGAATTGGAAATTCGGATCGTGCCAAGGATGACGCACCGTCCTCGTATTCCCATCAAAACTCACCACCAAGGACGTGTCTGGGATAAAGTTGTGCAAGGCATGGAAGAACGGAAGGACATGCTTCATCCCGAATCGGACGTAGTGCGGGCCTTCCGCATACCCGGCCATGATGCCAGGGATGGACTGCGCATTTCCTGCGTCACGCCAGAATACATTGTCAATGTTGTACAAGCCCGCCGCGAGCCAGTTGCTCGGCCGATCATCTACCGAAGAGCTTGTCAAGTCGTTCAGCACCACAGCTGCCAGCCCGAGTGCGCCAGAGGATCGAAGCGCATGGTTATCGACGTGAAGGCTGTAGAATCCCAAGTTTAGGAAGTCAAATGCGACCTCTGCATGAAGGTTTCCAGCATATTCTTGGAGCTTGTTCTTGGCATTTGCAAGCAACGAATCTGGCACACCAGCCCCTTTGAGTAGATCAAACCCGATGAGGTTGTTTGTAAGCTCATTTGACCGCCATAGGTAATTCTCAAAATCAGGATACGCTTCAACAGCTGTATTCATGATGTTGAGCATGTTCAGCGACTTGTTCCGGAAATACACCGTCTCTGCGTCCGTGAGGGTGTCCAATCCATTGGCAACCGGTTTGCGGTCCAACAGGTGGATAAATGCAGCATTTTTTGCTGTAAATGCAGCAACCCGACGCGTCCCCGTATCGTTCATGTTCCCTGGATTAAATGACAGGACACGCGCATACAACTGACGATACAAGGCCAAAATCTCAGGCCTGGCGAGCCAAGCCTGTGCCGCAGGAATCTCATGTACCTTGAGCAAAGTTCTAGGGTAACTGTAATCGGCATTGGCTGGCAACCAAGCCCCCTGCGCCTTCCCTATTTGCTGCGAAAGCAAGATGCCGCCCAATGTCATGAACAGGAGCCGCGCTCCGAAAAATATATGCCGCTTCATATGATCTTTAGATTCAAAAACCCACTACCCTTAGCTTCAAGCTGATTGATGCAGCTTGTCTAGTGGCCAAAAACTACGTAAATAGCCATCCAAATCCTATCGTCCGGCAGATGCGGAAGCGCCAAAAAGCAGCAGAAATATTGGAAAGGCTTGCCAAAGTCATTCCCATCCCCGAAACGGAGCTGACCTACGAATCACCCTTCCAACTGCTCGTTGCCGTAGTGCTATCCGCGCAATGCACAGACAAACGTGTCAATCTCACTACGCCAGCCCTATTTGAACGGTTTCCCACTCCAGCGGACATGGCTGCTGCCGATTTTGATGAAGTTTTCACCTACATCAAAAGCATTTCCTTCCCAGCCAACAAGGCCAGACATCTCATTGGGCTCGCTCAAATCCTATCCAGAGACTTCGGCGGAGAAGTTCCACACGACTTTGAAGCCCTGCTTTCTCTTCCTGGCGTTGGGCGAAAAACCGCCAACGTCATTACCTCCGTACTTTGGAGAGAGCCCCGGATGGCTGTGGATACACATGTATTCCGTGTAGCTGCCCGACTGGGCCTTACCCATCGGGCCAAGACCCCGCTTCAAACCGAGATGCAATTGCTTGCGCTGTTTAAGCCCGAAGAGGTGCCGGACGCACACCATTATATGATTTTGCATGGGCGCTACACATGCGTCGCGCGCTCGCCCAAATGCGACACGTGCACAATCACGGACCTTTGCACATGGTACAAGCGTAGGCATCCGAAGCCAAAGGCATAAAATCTTCATTGTTCACCAATACAGCTATACAAGGCTGCGAAAGTGACGCTGCAAGCTGCTTACATGGGTAGTCTATCTGTCTTCCCCTCATCATCATTCTCCTTCTTTAATAAGTCAAAATTACTGCAAGCCCTCAGGATTGTCAATATATTTGGCAAATAATTTATTTTTTCAGATTACAGAATTTGCAATTGTATTTGTATTTTAGTTTTCTTAATTTTGTCCTCAACTCTGACACGAGATGTCAAAAGGGCCTTCCAATCTTGTTGAAAATAATTGCTGCCAGGGCGGCACCCCGAAAATGTCCTCCCTGTGAACAACTTTCAGCAAAGCGAATAACCACTTAAGATAATTTTGTCATGCAAGTATTAAGCAGAACCCCGATGGCGAAAGATGAAAAAGCGGAAAAACTGAAGGCACTTCAGTTGACCATGGACAAGCTCGAAAAGACCTTTGGAAAAGGGATTGTGATGCGGCTGAGCGATGAGGCGGAACGTGATATCGACGTTGTTTCCACTGGCTCTCTCTCGCTGGACATCGCACTCGGTGTTGGGGGACTTCCCAAAGGCCGTATCGTCGAGATCTACGGCCCGGAGTCCTCGGGCAAAACCACTCTCTCCCTGCATGTAATTGCAGAGGCACAGAAAAAAGGCGGCCTCGCTGCATTTATTGATGCAGAACATGCCTTTGATCGTCACTACGCCGAAAAACTCGGAATCGACATCGAGAATCTCCTCGTATCACAGCCCGATAACGGCGAGCAGGCACTCGAAATCGCAGAAAACCTGATCCGCTCCGGCGCGATCGACGTGATTGTCGTGGACTCCGTGGCAGCCCTCGTGCCACGTGCTGAGATCGAAGGCGAAATGGGTGACTCCAAAATGGGTCTCCAGGCACGCTTGATGTCACAGGCTATGCGGAAACTTACCGCAGCGATCTCCAAAACCCACTGTGTCTGCATCTTTATCAACCAGTTGCGTGAGAAGATCGGCGTTATGTTCGGCAACCCCGAAACCACCACCGGTGGTAACGCCTTGAAATTTTACGCTTCTGTGCGGATCGACATCCGTCGCATCGGGCAGATCAAAGATGGAAACGACATCATCGGTAACCGCGTCAAGGTCAAAATCGCCAAGAACAAAGTCGCACCTCCTTTCAAACAGGCGGAATTCGACATCCTGTATGGCGAAGGCATCTCCAAGGCTGGTGAAGTCCTTGACCTCGCAGTAGAATGCAACGTCATCCAGAAGTCCGGCTCTTGGTTCTCCTACAATGGCGACAAACTGGGTCAGGGCCGCGATGCCGTCAAGAACATCTTGGCAGACAACCCGGAACTGCTCGAAGAGCTGGAGGGCAAGGTCATGGCTTCCAAAGGGCTGCTGCTCGCGAAAGCCTCTGTCGGCCCCGACGAAGACTAACACCCACCTCCAAGGGCACAGGAAATGAATGAATCCTGTGCCCTTGTTGAGGGTGCTCGTGGAATGTTTATCTTTATACCCAGATTTACATTGCACATGCGTACATACTTTTTGCAAATCCTCCCTGCAACCATCGCCTTTGCGTTCGTGATGAGCGCCTGCGAATCCAAAAAAACTGGAGAAGCGACAACGGCTGTTGTACAAGACAGTGCAGCAAAGTGGGACCAGGAGGCGGCAATGTCCGATGGAATGATTCGCGTTAAAAAAGGATCCAAATATGGGTTCCTAAACGCCAATCGGCAGGTCGTGATCTCCCCAGAATGGGATCTAGCCTTTGACTTCAAAAACGGATACAGCATCGTCAAGCGCAACCAAAAGTATGGTTACATCGATCACCAAGGCAAACTTGTGATTCCATGCAAATTTGACCGAGGTGGATATTTCTACGAAGGCAAAGCGGCCGTTTTGGTCGGCCACCAATGGGGATATATCAATCACGAAGGCAATGAAGTCATTGCCCCACAGTTTCCAGATGTTAAGGAGTTCTCCGAAGGGATGGCTCCGGTGCGTCTAACCGAACAATGGGGGTATATCGATTCAACCGGCAAAGTGGTGATCCCCGCACAATATGAGGACGCCTGGCCATACCGTGAAGGATTGGCGCATTGTTTTAAGGGAGGCTATTGGGGCTACCTGGACAAGAAGGGCAAGACAGCGATCCCCTTTATTTATCTCAATGCAGGGGAATTTGAGGGGACGGCAGCGCCCGCACAGCGCAAGGACGGCAGTTGGATTCAGATTGACCGGACTGGAAAATGCGTGGCTTTCTGCGACGAAAAAGGCGATCTCGGGCAACAAAGCTCAGATGCGCGGGGCATGATCACAGCGAGCACGATGGCCACAGCCATTAAGCCACTGTTACATAGCTAGGAACTTATTGCAACGGGGATGGATCAGAGATGATCCATCAAATCATCCACGCGAAGAGGGCGCTCGGCAATGAAGCCTTCTCCGTAGGGAACACCGATCAAGTGGCCCATTTCTTGGCTGCGAGCCTTGATGGCCTCCAAGAAATTGCTGGAAGAGATGTAGGTTTCCGGCTCCTTGCTGTTGGGGTCGTAAAACTGCGAACTGAAGGCACGAATGGTGGCAATCTTCTGCTCAAAATGATCGGTGATGTCCACGACGAAGCTAGGCATCAAGAGTTGGTCTTGGATATACCTCCAAACCTTCTTGGGACGCCAAGCCACTTGTTCTGATCCAGCATCTTCGGTTTCGATGCGGCGCAATCCGCTCAAAAACGCCGCATCACGAACCAATTGCGAGGCGCGTCCATGATCGGGATGGCGGTCACTGGGTGCATTGATGAGCAAAACCTCCGGTTGATAGCGTCGAATGGCGCGAATGATCTGTAGCTGGTGCGCCTCATCCTGTTGGAAGAAGCCGTCGCGCATCCCAAGGTTTTCGCGCACATGAAGTCCCATGATCTCACTGGAGGCAGCCGCCTCTTTCGCACGGAGTTCGACGGTGCCACGGGTACCCAGCTCGCCCGCTGTCATGTCTACGATGCCGACTTTGTGCCCAAGGGAGATCATCCGCATGATGGTGCCGCTACAAGCGAGCTCAGCATCATCTGGATGCGCTGCGAAAACCAGAATGTCAAGTTTCATGGTGCGAATTTACTCCATAGATTGGACAAGCAGGCGCTGCGTTCCCAAAAATGTCTCCCCCTTGGAGGAGGTACCGCTGACCTCTAAGAGGTTGAGGCCTGCGATGTTGGCACGTAAGGCTGCAGGGAGGTGCATGATTGCACCACCGGCGGGCCAATCCTGCTCGAATTGAATCCGACCATTGAGGTCGTAGATCTTGATATGAAGGTTTTTGAACCCTTCGTTTCCTTCCAATCGCAAGGCCAAATCGCCTTCACGCCATGGGTTCGGAAACGTCCTAACCAAGGGTGCCAGACGGGGTCGGGGATTTTCCTGGCCGACACTCAAGCGCTTATGCCCGAATTCGGGTCGGATCATGAGCGCACCCACATTTGTGGAAAGGACAAAATCGCCATTCGTGGCCTCATAGTACAATTCGGCCGCGCCAAAGTTTCGGTCAAAGCCGACACCAAGCGGAACGCCGTCGATTTGGCGGATGCCTACCCAAAAGAGGGTATCCACCACGACCGGATTGGCCAAAGGATAGCGATTGAACGAATTCAAGGAGGAGTCATAGCGCACAGACATGCCCGTGCTCGTCTGGACCAAAAAGGAATCCACCACCAGGGTATCCCAAACGGAAAGGCGAAAGTTCTTATTGGCCAGGCTAAAACTCTGCCCATTCGCGCTGTTGTAATACAGGTAGGGAGTGAAGTAGACCCAAACGGCCGTGAGCGTGTCGGGCTCTGGGATGCGGTAGGTCTGGCAAAAGGATCGTGCGGTTGTGAGGCCATAGGCACCGTCGGAAACGCCATCGTCATAGCCAAGGGTTGAGTCGATGCCGCAATAGAAATCCAAGGTGTCATTCCCACGGCGCTGATCGCCGGGTGCGCTAACGATGCTGCGAAAGCGGATTGCGCCATAGTCCACGAAGCTGGAAGTCTGCTCGCTAAAAATGCCGGGCAAGATGGCCAACTCCTGCTGACTGGGTTGGATTGTCACAGGGCCGTAGCTGAGGCTGGTACTGCCGCTAAAGGCATTCCCACCCACAGGGTCTGAGATCTGGCAATTCAATTGAGCGGTCATCGCTGGCGTCGAGGCATTTGCGATACGTACGATGGGCGTGTCCATGCGAGGCACCAGGCCGAAATGGTCGCGCGGCACAGCCGTGACGGACCCCATAGGCCCGGAACTGACGCTGAACGGACTGACATCAGATGCCGAACTGTCGCCTACAAAGCGGTTTTGGTCAAGCACTACGTAGTCCACATGGAAGACGTCAAACTCTCCATTGAGGGAGCCAAAGTTTTGAAAGCGAAATCGGAATCCGTTGCGGAAATAGCGCGCCTCGCGAATCGGGATCTCGACATAACGAAAGCGGGGATCGCTGGCTCCATTGCCTTTCAAGCTCCAGACCTGCTCATATTGGTAGGTCCCGCTGCTGTCAAAGGACAAGACCAGGGAATCCAAGGCTTCCGGAACATCACTTGAGCCACCACGCTGCACGTAAAAGCTCAGGTAAAGGCTATCTGCAGGAGTAAATGCGCTGAGGTCAAAGGGTAGGCTCGTCAAGGAGTCAGCCATGCCAAATGCCAACTCCTGCTCATAGAGGTCTCCAAACGAGGTCGCTCCGTCAAATGAGCACACTCCTTTGGAGGGCGCATTGTTTGACTTGCGGGTTGAGACACCGGGCACGCGCTCCCCCCCTACTACACCGTTGGTAGGTAGGTCCCAAAAGGCGCGTGAAGGGAAGAGGCTATCGTAGCTAAAGTCATCCACAAACGGGAAAGGCGCGTTCACAGTCGTTCGATTGGAACTGGCATTCCCGGCGGCAGGAAGGGTCGACTTTGCGCCTGAAACCAATGGCAGATGCGGATATGCTGCGTCGTTCGACAGGTATTCCTGTGCAGGCAAAGCAAGCACACAAGACAGAAAAACAAGCGAAACAAGGAAACGCGTGATGGATCGGATACGCTGCATTCAGCTCAATTTAGACGTTATTCTCTCAAAAATAGCCTTTTTTGGCGACTTTCGAGGGGAGACAGGCGATTTGCCTAGTGCAATTCCGTTGCCCTGCTCAGGGTTGGGGGGCTTTGCCTTTGTTGACAGAATCTATAGGCGAGCTCGAAATGCCCTCCAAGGCCTCCGGCGGTTCTGGCCCGGCAATAATGAGGACAAACTCGGTCCCCATGCTAACGGAATCCCCGGGCACGTAACGCGGTTCTTGCTGAATGACCATTCCCTCTTCTGCGGTGGATCCCGGATCAAAGCGCAGGGGGGCTCGGGGCAGGCCAAGTCTGTTCAAGATGCCAATGGCAGACTCATAGGACATGCCAACCAGGTTAGGCTTCTCCACGCGGATCGAGCCAGTGCCTTTACCGACTATCAAGTCTATTTTCGCAAACTTTGGAAGCTGATCGCCTTCCTTGATCTTATTGCCTTTGTAGGATACAGAGATGACGAGATTGGCATATTGGTGCGGCACGTAATCCATCTTACCCACGGTCAGGCTGCTGCCTTCCAAGCGCAATTTGGCTTGGTATTGGGATACACCTACGATGTTGGGGAACTTGACAAGCGGCGGGACGGTCTTGTTGACGGTCAAATAGATACGCCGACCAGGCTTGACGCGCGAATTCGGGACCGGGTCTTGAGAAATCACTGCCAAAGGCTCCAATTCGCTGTCGTACAACGAATCGACAACCTCAAAGCGCAAATCGGAGCCTTCGAGTTTTTCGGTCGCATTGTTCAAGGTCATCCGAGTGACATCCGGCACGACCACTTCTTCACCATGGTTGGTGTAAAGCGGGAGGAAGACAAAGAAGAAAACCAGGTAGATCAGCGCGATTCCTCCCACCAAGGCCAAGACTGTCAGGCGAAACTCGCGGCTTTTCAAGTATTTCCACATAGGAGCGAAATTAGCGCTTTTTCAATTGTGGAAAAGCCGATAGAAATCCACACCGTATTCCACAGTCTTGCCTGTGTGCTCACCAATGCAAGCGCTTTTGCAGGAAGGCAAATCCGACCTCCACCCCAAGGTATACCCTGAACCCCTGCAAAAAGTCCGGGAAAAACGGGAACTGGTACCAGTTGCGTGTCACGAGGTCGTTGTTCATCACGCCGCTCGAAGGGTAAAAATTGCGGTAATATTCCAACCCGCCCATGATCCCGTATGCGAAGAGCTTGCGGTTGACAAATCCGGGGCCATATTGCTTTTGATAACCGACGACGGCGCCAATGCCAAGGCTTCCGTAACGCCCTTGACTGACCTTGTTGAGATCACTGTCCAGATTGTTCACCCATGTGTGGCGGTAGCCTGCCATGCCTTGGAAAAACAGCCCTTCTGGTGACTCGTTCTTCGGGATAAAGTACCGCCGGATCCCTGCACGCATGCCCAAGCCGTAGTATTTCTGCGGAAAGGTCGGGCGTCCGTACCGCTCATTGTCCCTTGCCAACCAGTTTTGGTGGGTGAGGTAGGGCGCAGCGTACACAAACCAGTTTTGGACCAATCGACGTTCGATGGCAACGCGAAACTCATGGAAAACCCATCCAGCGGGATCGACCTTCACGAGGCGGTTGTTCCGGAGCTGTTGCGCCCGTACCGGGATGAAGCATCCCAGCAAAAGGGCGAAGATGATGGGCCATTTCCATTTCATGCTTGCAAAGCTATCATAATGTCCAGATTTCAAAAGCTGACGCTAGCGAACGCGCATACGGCGGGGTTGCGCCCGGTCGGGGAAGAAGCGCCGGACGATGGGCCGAAGCACAAAGATGGTCGCGCGCTGTACCGGCGGGATCCGCCACAACCAGTACAATGGATTGAGGTAACCGAAGACGATGCGCAAGAGCAATTCGCCCGTGGAACGAAGGTTTTCGGCATTGAGGAAGCG
>VYMD01000519.1_pt1 | contig 9903 bp, 8 predicted proteins | sample 5115311 | NCBI WGS metagenome assembly VYMD01 (sample SAMN12291779, study PRJNA351875) | freshwater metagenome | isolation source: freshwater lake | place: USA: Michigan, Wintergreen Lake | collected 2013-08-08
GTCTTCGTTCGCCTTGCGCCGCTCGCTGGCCGCCGCGCCATACATCAATTCATGAAATACGATGATCGACAGGGCAAGTGGCGTTCCGGCGCCAAGCGCCGCATCGAAGCGCGCGCGCCGCGGCCCGTCATCTGCTCATAGTAGAGTTCGGACTTCACATCGCGCAGGAAAACCAGAACCTCGATGGGCTTCACATCCGTGCCCGTGGCGATCATGTCCACGGTGACGGCGATGCGCGGGTTATAGTCGTTGCGGAACTGGCGGAGTGTGCCTTCGGGATCGTCCGCCTGGTAGGTGATCTTCTTGGCAAAATCATTGCCCTTGCCGAACACCTCGCGCACGGCGCCGACGATCTCCTCTGCGTGGTGGTCGTCCTTGGCGAAGATCAGCGTTTTCGGCACTTCCCAACGGCCGGGGAAGAGTTCGGTGAACAGCGTGTCGCGATAGGTTTCCAGCACCGTGCGGATCCGGTTCGGCACCAGCACGGAGCGGTCGATCTGGTCCGGCGTATAGGAGAAATCCTCGGCGAGCGTTTCGTAGCGTTCGGCCCGCGTGCGCTTGTCGCGCACCGGCAGATCGTAGCCCGCCTTCACGGTTGCGCCGCGCTCGCCGATCTCGTTGCGGATGCGGAACACCTCGAACCCGACATTGACGCCATCGACGACAGAGCGCTCATAAGGATACTGCGCCACGAGGTTCTTGCCGAAAAAGCCGAGCGTATGCAGCGAGGGCGTGGCGGTGAGGCCGACGGTGAAGGCGTCGAAATATTCCAGCACTTGCCGCCAGGTGCCATAGATCGAGCGGTGGCATTCATCGGTGATAACGAGATCGAAGCTCTCGATCGGGATCGAGGGGTTGTAGGAAACCAGCCGTTCGGTGTCGGCGCTGGCGGCCTCGAAGCTTGAGCCTTCCTCATCCTCCTCCGCCAGATCCTTGCCCGACAACACGGAAAAGACCCGCTGGATGGTGGCGACAACCACCTGCGCATCCTTGTCGATGCCGCCAGGCCCAAGCTTCTGGACGTTGTAGATTTCCGAGAAGGAACGACCTGTGCCGGGCGGGCGATAGGCGAGGAACGCGTCCCGCGTCTGGCGCACGAGATTGGCGCGGTCGGCGAGAAACAGGATGCGCCTGAAACCGGCATGGGCCAGCAGCCGATAAATCAGCGTGCAGGCCGTGAAGGTCTTGCCGGCGCCCGTCGCCATCTGCACCAGCGCGCGCGGACGGTTCGCCGCCATCGAGCGTTCAAGCGCAGAGATGGCATCGATCTGGCAGGCGCGCAGCACGTCCGGGACGACCGGAGGCATGGCGTGCAGCCGCGCCCGCAAGGTGGCGGGCTCTTTCAGCCAGAGGTCCAGCGTCTCCGGCCGGTGGAACGCAAAGACCCGGCGCGACACGGGATCAGGATCGGCGTGGTCGCGGAACAGCAGTTCGGTGCCCGAAGCAACATATTCGAACCGGACCTGGCCGTCCTCGCGCACAAGGTGCTTCGGCACATCGGCGATGTAGCGTGCAGCCTGCTCCGGGAAGCCGGACAGCGTGGTGCCTGCGGGCTTCGCCTCGATCACGCCGCAGAGCCTGCGGCCGACGAACAGGCCATAATCCACCGGCCCCGAAGCCGTCTGAAACTCGCGCACCGCGACACCAAGCCCAGCGCCGAGGTTCATGTCGCCCTTCGACTGGACCAACCACCCGCACGCGCCAAGCTGCCGGTCGATCAACGACCGGGCTTTATCCTCGGGGTGGAAGGCGGATTCGCTCACCGGGCGACTTTACGCGGGAAATCAGGATCGTGTGAAGGGAAGCTACCTCCGGGCAGCCGTTGACAGACGGCGGAACACTGGAGACCCGGCAAGAGCGGGCGCGACAGACCTGATCTGGTCCAATGCATCTGTAAGATCGTGAGGATTAACGGGGCCGGTCAATCCGACGCGCTGCCAAAACAAGCTTATCGCCGTCTTTCTCAATTTCTCCCTGCTGTACGAGAGCGTCGAGATATGAGTCGATGGCGGTCTTAAGTTCAGGGCCCGTTCGATCAAATCCGAAGAGCCGGGCCGCTTGAATAATCAGCTCTTCACGGAGCATCGCCACCGCCTCTTTCAGCGCGGTCTTCAAGGCCAGTTGGTATTCTTGAGGCGAGATCATCGATGCCTTCCTGAGCTGCAAAGCCGCCGTGCGCCTGTCCCGGATAGCCGTCACGTCACGCCCGGCAACCTGCCAGAACTCTTCGTGCCGCTCGATACCGCCTGAGCGGGCTTGGGCGATCAGGGAATTGCGGACATGATCAAGAATGCGGCGGCCTGTCTTCTGCAAGCCGAACGCTTCACGAATGCGGCGGGCTACCTCCTCGGTATGCACCGGGCCTTCGTTTTCGACTACCTGCTGAACCAGACGGGCCATCTCATGCTGCCTAAGGTCCAGCAGGTCGCGGCCAACCGGAACGGACAGCGACGTCTCGATATAGGCCTCAACGTTCGGAAGCCGGATGTGGGAGGGCGACGGATCGGAAGTCAGTTCGGGTGTTTCGCCACCCGCTTCGTCTTCTTCATCGTCGTCCGGTTCGGGCAATTCCAGCTGGGGGCTGGCGTGGCACGACACGGCGTCTTGGATGGCGGCAATCAGCTTGTTCGTCTCGCGGTCAGGATTGCGAAACCAATCCGTGCTCCAGATGCGGTGCAGCCTCCAGCCCAGTCCCTCCAGCACCTCTTGCCGCAGACGGTCACGGTCACGGGCTGAGCGGGAACTGTGATAGGTTGCGCCATCGCATTCCACGCCCAAGACATAGACGCCCGGACGCGACGGATCGATCACGCCGAGATCAACCTTGAAACTGGAGACTCCGACCTGCGAATGGACGTGATAGCCCGCTTCTCTGATGACTTGTGCCACGGCTTCCTCGAAGGGGCTGTCGAAGCCTTCTCCTGTCAGGCTGCCAGCTGATAGGCTCCCCGTCTCGGCATAGTGCAGCAAGGCGCGAAGCATGCGGATGCCGCGCAACTCATGATCAGCCGGAATATCCGCTGATGTGATCGAAGAGAACACCACGCATCGCTCACGGGCACGAGACGCCAGCACATTCAAGCGTCGTTCACCGCCCTCCTTGGAAACCGGCCCGAAGTTCAGGAGGGGCTTGGACTGGTTTGGAGCAACGCCGTAGCCGACCGAAATGAAGATCACATCGCGTTCGTCGCCTTGGATGGCTTCGAGGTTCTTCACAAAGAGGCGTTCGCCCTTCGGCAGGAACGCTTCCACGTCTGAACGGATGCCAAGCTTGTCGATCATGTCGTCAACCGCATCGCGCTGATGGCTGGAGAGGCACGCGATACCCAGTGACTTGTTGGGCGTCTTGCGGATGTGCTGCGCAACGGCCTTTGCGAGTTCTTCGGCCTGCACCAAGTCACGTCTTGTGCCACCCCGATCATAGAAGCCGCGCGGTGTCTTCTCCAGCGATAAGCCGAATTCAGCCGTCTGCACGAACGGGCTGGGTGGCAGCAAGAGCTTATTGGCGTAGCACTCTGCATTCGACAGAGCGATCAGGGACGGGTGCTTGCTGCGGTAGTGCCAAGCCAGCATGCGTTCGGCCATACCTCGCGTCCGCGCCAGCGTCAGGATGCTCTCATAGTCGCTTGGCCGGGTAACATCCGCAACGTCCGTATCATCTTCCTCGGCGTCGTCCGCGCCAGCATTCGCCGCCTTGAAGAAGTTGGTTGGAGGCAGCTGCTTGTGGTCGCCCACCACGATGACCTGCTTCGCCCGCGCAACGGCTCCAAGCGCTTCCTCAGGCGCAATCTGGCTGGCTTCGTCCATCACCAAGACGTCAAAGGTCAGCTTGCCGGGCGGCAGGAACTGCGCGACCGAGAGAGGCGACATGAGGAAAATCGGCTTGAGCTTCTGCACTGCATTGCCAGCATCTGTCATCAGCTTGCGGACGGCGCGATGGCTGCGCTTTTTGTCAATCTCACCCCGTATGATGCCCATTTCACCGCCGTAGCCGGACGGCTTCTGATCTAGATAACGGGCCAACACCTCTTGCCGCGCTATCTGGATACGGCGGCGGTCGAACTCGCGGAACTGATCCACTTCTTCGCTGCGGGTTTGGCCATCGATCTGAGACAAAAAGGGGTCGCTTGCCGATGCTTTGCGCCAGAGAGCTTCCGCGATCAGAAGATCAACCGACAGGCGGGCCTCGGAAGGTTGCAGGCGGCCTGTCTCAAGACGCGCTGCGATGGTTGGCAAGCCTTCTTGCTGAACTGCGCTGAGCGCATCCCGCACCATCACCCAGTCGTTCGCCCTATCGAGGTTCGCCTGCCATTGCTGGAGCTTGGCGAGGAGCGCAGCCAAGGGGATGTTATCAAGCTGCTGCTGCCGGAATATCAGCACGAGGTTCGCCTTGATGTCCGCCACAGTGCCCGCCAAGGCCGAAGCGGCGTTATTGCGCATCGTGGCCAATTGGTCGGCATATTGCACCAACGTTTCGAGATGTTCGCTTCGCGCAGCCAACCGGAACAATGAAGCGTTCGGCGTCATGGCGCTGGCTTGCCGCACCCAATCCCTCAGGCGATGCACGCGGCTCCACTGGGTGTTCCGTTCGGCCCATAGCTCGCCAAGCAGCAGGCGCATCTCGCCGGCGATGGCCTCAAATTCCTTCTTCGCGGCTTGTGCGTCGCGAAGGCTCTCAAGGGCAGCAATCCTTTCCGCTTGCTTCTTCGGCGCCGCATCTTTGCTGAGAGCGCGAAGGTCGGCCACCGCCATCCTGTGGCGAGACGACAAGCGCCGAAAGAACGATCCGCCATCGGCCTTGAGCGCGAGCAATCCGTTCGTCGTGTCATAGCTCCATGCCTCAGAGGCGAAGCGCTGCTCGATCTCCGCCGCGAAGTGGCAGAAATTCTCGGCACGGGCGATGCGGGCTTCCACCTGTTCGAGAGTGGCCTGCCATGCTGGGTTTTCCAGCAGCGCCCGATCAGCTGGGGCCTGAGCGGCCAAGCGCAGCGCCTGTTCGATGCGGCGGGCATCGGCAAGGGTAGGCGCCTCGGTGCCTGCCAATTGAAGCACCGAACCTGTCAGGCGTCCCGCCAGTGCCTTGACCACCTCCAGCGTCAAAGACAGGGATGAACGAAGCCGGTCATGATCGAAGGGACTGAGCGCGGCGATGCCCGTGCCGAACCAAGGGTGCTCTGCAGGCGTTTGTCCAATCCGCTGGACGGCAGCGGCAGCGCGGTCAAGGGCTCGCTCGGTGCTTGCCAGCTTGGTGGTTGGCCATTCAGCGATGAAGTCCAGCCGTTCATCCAAAAGCGTCGTGCGCTTGCCGCGCAACACCAGCTGACGCCCCATCACCTCGTAGGCTGAGCGCCCGGAACTGCCGATGTGCCGGTGCAGCATCGCCGTGTAGCTGTTGAGCTTGTCGCGAAGCCCGGCCAGTTTAGGCAGCACCCCGCCGTCGAACCGGGAAGCGCCTGACAGCCTCAAGGCTTCTTCGAGCTACTTCAGGACTTCCCGCTTGTTGGCCTTGCGGCTGTGCATTTCAAGGCACAAGGCACCAAGCCCGGCGCGACGGAGCCTGTCATGCACCACCTCCAGCGCAGCTGTCTTTTCCGCAACGAAGAGAACGCTCTTCCCGGCATGCACCGCTGCCGCGATGACATTGGTGATGGTCTGGGACTTGCCCGTTCCGGGCGGCCCTTGGACCACCAGATTGCGCCCGCCCCGAGCCTCTTCGATAACAACTGTCTGCGAGCTGTCCGCGTCCACCACATGCACGCACTTCGAGATGTCAATGCGCTGATCGATTGGTTCATCGTCTTCGGCAATCGGCGGCTCGTTTGCGAAGAAGGTGCTTTCGCCAAGCAGGACATTCAGCAGACCATGATCCAGCAGCGAGCCGTTCGGCCAACTGTTCGCATCCAGGTCGCGCCACATCATGAACTTCGAGAACGTGAAGAAACCCAATCCGATGCTGTCCCGCTCGACCTGCCAGCGGCGCTGCCTGCTGACTTCCGCTTCGATCATCGCGAAGTAGTCTGAAGGCTTCCAACCTTCGGTTTCCGGGATGTCCGGCACCGTCAGGCCGAAGTCGCCACGCAGCTTCTCCCTGAGCGCGACGTTGACCATGATGTCATCATCGCGCCCTTGCAAAAGGTAGCCCTCGCGTCCGGCAACGCGCGTCAAGGTCACAGGGATCAGCACCAGCGGGGCATAGGAAGCTTCCTCGCTGCTGTCGCTGTCGAACCACTTTAGGAAACCAGCCGCGAGAAACAGCGTACTGAGGCCTTGTTCTTCCTCAAGCGTGCGTTCCTCACGAAATATCTTCGTGATCCGCTTTTCGAGTTTGGTCTGCGCCAATCGCGTCTGAAGTAGCGCGTAGCGGCTGCTCGCCAGCCGCGGCCTCGTTGCGATGGCCCTGCTGCTCGATTTGGGGTTGTCACCGAGAGAAATCAGAACCGGCAAACCAGCCGAGTTGATCAGCACCCCTTCAGGTTCAAGCTGCTCGTCAACGCCTTGGAACGCGTAGCCCGCAAAACTTTCATCCCAGTATAGGCGCTGCAACAGATCATCCGCACTATGTCCGGTCACAGCGAGACACCAAGGCCGCTTGCCAATCAGTGGGGCATGCAGAAGACGGTTGCGGCGCGTGGCGTCTACCAGATCACGGCGGGCTTGCTCCAGCGCCCATATCACGCGCTTCTTGCGCTTTCCGTTTGCTTCTTCCGATTCAGATGTGTGTTCTGCCAATCAATCAACTCCGGTTTGTCTTGCGTTCATTTTTCTGAGCTATTGCTAACGGAGAACAAGCCGCAACAAAATCGCCCTGCCGCGTGCCAACGGCTGCTAAAGCAGAGGCGCGCGAGACCGAAGATTTCTCATCGATACCGCCGCGGCTACCCATCAACGTCTCCTGCATCCGCGCAGGCCGATTGGAGCCGCTCTTTGACTTCTGGCGGAAGCTTGCTTTCCGCCCCCTCCAGCGCCTCGCGCCATTTTGGTCCACGGTCGCGCGCTTCGATGTAGGCGAGGCCGAGATCAAGCCTGGATGAACTGTTCGCAAGCGCTTCGATCATCACTGACGCCTGTTCGAGATCCTTGCGGGCCTTGCTCGCGCTGTCGCGGTCAGCACGGCGCAATTCTGAAACGATCAACTTGTGGACCGCAAACCGCTCTGGCGATGGAACCAGCACCGCTACGCCGCCCTTGTGCAGCAGCACTGAACGGACCGGCTGATGGATCAGAAAATCCAGATAACGAAGGGGTTGCGCGGAGGCGCCGCCAAGAGCGGGCATCGGTGCCGGTTCGCCTGCAAAGTCGCCCTTGCTTCGATTGGGCGTGAGGAATTCGACCTTGAAGCCCGCTGCATTGCTGAAGCTGGTTGTCGCGCTAGGATTTGCGAGGCTCGGGATTTCTCGGAATGTCGGGTCCACCAGCCGAAGCGCTTCGAGCACTGGCGGAATTGAATCGTCGACCGAAACGTAAATGGAATGGAACTGGGCGAAGTCGACATCGCCTGTCATGAGCGGCGCGCTTGGCAATCGCACGCCGAGCAGCCCTGCATAGGTCTGGAAAGCGGCGGTGCCGACCAGAACGCCATGCATACGAAACAGGCCTGCGCGCCACAGGACATCAACGATGTCGCCAACAATCGCAGGAGGAGAGGGTAATCCTGCCGCCGTCAGGGATGTGACGAGTGAACGGCGTTCGCGGTATTTGGCCTTGACCCTCTGGAAGCGCTCCACCTGCGCCGTAACGTCTGGATCGGCAACCGGGCCAACATATTTCGAGAAGCGCTTGCTGCCGGCGTTCTCCGCACCGCGGTTGTAGCCCTTATAGTACCAGAACTGCTGGCCGTTTGCGCCTTTCACCTTGGCGAATGAGCCGTTCTCGGGAAACGTCTCATCGAACTCGGCATCCAGGCAGCGCTGGATCAAATCCGAGAACATGGTCTGATGGGCAAGGCTAAGTGGCCTCACTGGCGGTTATACCCAAATCTTGATTTTGCGGATAACGCCGTCGATTCGGACCGCATTCAAGAGCATTATACCCAAAAGAACAAATTGGGCATAATGACGCTTACCTTGTTGAAGGGATGACATCCAACTGTCCACTAATCCCAAACAAATCAGCAACTTAGCAGTTGCTCTCGTTTTGCCGTCGAGGCTGTCTGCGGTCCCGTAACCCATGGAGATCGCTCATGAAAAGCCGCCGCAAAGTTCATCCCGCCGACGCCGCCAATGCCGCGGTCCTTGCCCAAGCCGTTCGCTTTGACGTTGCCCTGTTCCTCGGAACCGGACGCTACGCATCCAGATCGGCTGCTGCCGATCTGGACATCGAATGCTGCGAAGTCGGGCAAGCCCGACTTCGCTTACGAGCGCGCCGACCCTTGAAGAGGCGCGGGTCAAGGCAAGGTGCCTCGTTGCCGACCACCCGAGCCCATTCGGCAAGCGCCTGCCGCTGATTTACGGCGTCACCGGCCAGGGGACTTCGGCCTTGGCCGAAGTCCCAGGTCTGAAATCGCTCGAAGTCGGGAACGCCCGACTTTGAGTGGCCGCCCGGCGCTCGTCACTTCGAACTGAACCCAATCCGAAGGAGCGCGACCATGCCCACGGAATCTACGACCTACGACAGGAAGTTCAACGCCCAGCGCGGTGCGCAGCGCGCCGGGTTGCAGCCCGGCAAGTTCGAAGTTTTCAAGACGCCCGATGGCCGGTTCGGCTGGCGGGCCATCACCGGAAGCGAGCCCGCGATCAGCATGAATGATCCAACGCTGGCCGAACATCCGATTGCACAAACGAATGCCGCTTCCTGGCCGAGTGGCCCTAAGACCGGCAAGCGCAAGGCGATCATCGAGCAGGCGCAGGCGGGCGCGCTTCCGGCAGCACCGGATTTCTCGAAGCCGACACATGCGCGGTTTCGGGCGAAGCTCGCCAAGCTGGTGGCGCTTGCTGAGGCGGGCGATGTCGAAGGCCTCAAAGCCATCGACATCAATCCGGTCTCGACAAGCCCCAAGGCGATGGCGCGCTATCGCGATCTGGCGATCATCGCAATTCAGGCGCGTCGCACGGCAGCATGATCCTGCTGCTTTCAGATCCCGCCCCAGTCCGTGAATCGCCCCATCGATCCCATTTCTCCGCGAACCCGAGTGCGAACCTGCGAACCTCAATGCGGGTGCGAACCCGGTTCGCACCTTTGCCGCTGGCGATGGATCGCGCTGCCGCCGCCCGCACACAAATGCGCCAGGAAGAACCTAAAGGGGCGCCCCTCCGGCAAGCGAAGGGTTTCGAAGCGGTCTTTCGCTTGGCGCTCACTTCGCGCGCGCGATGCGGCATAACCGAAACACGGCTTCACAACCCTTCGGGCCTCTACAGACGAAAGCCAGGATAGACGAAGGCATTAGCGATAGTCGCGCAATCCGCCTCGGACACGCCAGCGCCGCGCGCAATCGCATACCAGCCGCTTTTGACAGTTTCTTCCATGGCGTCGACCATGGCGTTGGCTTCAGCAGGATCGAGGAGAAAGCGTGGCGCCTGGCTCAGCATGTTGCGAGCATTGGCCCAGCGGCCAAGATCGCCCGCCGCCATGGCAAGGTCACGGCGATCGGTGCTGACCGGCACGGACGGCGTGAGATCATAGGCTGGTGAAAGCCGCCATTCGCGCTGCGGTGCGATCACGGCGTGATTGCGCGGGTGATCGTCGATGTTCGAGATCAGCGCGTTGAACAGCATCCGCCGGAAGAGTTCGGCCGCATCACGCTTGGGGTCGGCGCTGATCCGGCGCAATTCCTCGGCCAGCACGACATAGGACCAGCGCTCACGCTGGGTCTCGTCGGCGCGTAGCAGCGTGAGGGCGCTGACCATACGGGCGCGCGTGTAACCCTTGGCGACCTTCTCGCGATCGAAGCGCTTCACCAGTAGCACG
>VYMD01000521.1_pt1 | contig 9896 bp, 5 predicted proteins | sample 5115311 | NCBI WGS metagenome assembly VYMD01 (sample SAMN12291779, study PRJNA351875) | freshwater metagenome | isolation source: freshwater lake | place: USA: Michigan, Wintergreen Lake | collected 2013-08-08
GGAGGCGTCTCGGGGGCAGGCTCGGATGCACGCGCAGTAGGTGCCGGGGCAGGACTGAAATCCGGCGCCACGAAGCGCTTGAACGATTCGCTCGAGTCGGCGCTCGCAGCGGCGGCGCTCGGCGGCGCGCTGGGCACTTCGCCCGCCAGCGGGGGGGCGGGGCGGTTCGGCCGCTCGAGGTGCAGCGTGGCCGGCTTCAGGTCGAAGTCCGGCGACACGAAGCGCTGCATCGAGTTCTGCACTGGCTCTTGCGGCTTGGCCGTGGCATCGGCGGTCGGTGCAGCCGCAGATGTGGTCGAGGCAACGTTCGCCGCAGGGTCTTTGATCGGCAGGGCAGCGGGGCGCTCAGAGCCCGTGCTATCGGCCCGCTGCTCGCTCTGACGCGCGGCGTTGAAATCGGGCGACACAAAACGCTTGAACGACTCGCTGCTGCCGTGCAGGCTAGAGTCAGCTGCCGGGCTAGCCGAGCTAGCTGCAGCAGGTGCTGCCTCAGGTGCTGGTGTGGGCGCCGCCTGAACTGCGGGGGCTTGCGTGGCCGGGTCCACTGCCACGGGCTTTGGCGTGCCGGTACGCACGCCCGCCGAGAGGTCCGGCCCAAAGTCGGGCGACACGAAGCGGCGCATTGACTCACTCGAGCCACGCAGCTGAGTTTCGCTCTTGGTCTCCGATGCTTTGCCCTCGGTTGCTTTCGGCGCGGGGACAGGGGTCTGGGCTTTGGCCTCCACCCGCAGGGCTTGCGCGGGGCTCAGCGCCGGTTTAGACGCCGGTGCTGGCGCAGGCTGTGCTTCAGCAGACGGGGCATCGCTCGCTTTGACCTGCTCTTGAATCTTGGCCTGCAGTTGCGCCAGCGACTCGGCAGGGCTCAGCTCAGCCGCCGTGGGCTGAGGGGCGGCGGGCGTGGGCGCAGCTGGTGCGGCGGCCGGGCGGGGTGCAGGTGCCGCAGGAGCAGCGGGCTCGGCCGGAGCCTCGCTGATCTGCGTCTGAATCATCGACAACAGCGACTGCCGCAGCTGATCCATGCCCGTCTCCACAGGCTCGTTCATCAGCGTGCCCTGCGGGCGCACACTCGAACCCTCTTCGCGCGGTGCGCGGCGCTCCCAGGGGGCTTTGAGCTTGTCGTTCGGGTCAGGGCGATTGCTGCGGGCTTCGCCTTCATCAGCTTTGGCGGCCTTTGGCGCGGGCGCAGCGGTTGGGTCGAGGTCGGCCACACGACCCGCGATCATCGCCTGAATCTTCGCGTCGAGGTCGTCGGGCTTTTTCGCAGGCGGCGCGAGCGAGGCCGCCGGTTTGTTCGGGGCAGGCTCTGCCTTCGGCTCCGATTTTGACTCTGCCTTAGGCTCCGGCTTTAGCTCCGGCGCCGCTGGCTTGACCTCAGCCGCAGGGGCTGTCTCTGCTGCGGGCGCCGCGGGGGCTGGCGCTACGTCCGTGCGCTTGGCTTCTACAGCAGCCGGCGCAGCGGTTTGCGGCGTTTCCGTCACAGGCGCTGCGGCACTCACGTTCGCCTGCTTGGTTTTGAATTCCGCCACTTCACTCGCCAGCTGAGCCACGAGCGGCACATACATGCCCACGCGCACGTTCAGCACGGTCTGCAGCTTCATGTCCACCTGACCTACGGCCGATGCACCCGCCGGTGGGGGGCTCGGCGTGGTGGGCAGAACCGTTGGAGCACTCGCCACCGGAGCCGCTTCTGCCGCAGGAGTGGGCGCCGGGACGGGCGCTTGAGCTGGCGGCGGCGTCACAGGCGTCTCGCCAGTGGCGCGTGTGATCGTCACATTTGAGGTCGGCCGTGGCTTTGATTCCTTCACCACATAACGCGGCTGGGGCCGATCGTCTGAGGGAGCAGGGGTGGGCTTCGGCTCAGTAGCTTTAGGCTCTGTCAGCTTCGGCTCGGCGGGCTTCGGCGCTTCATCCGCCTTCGCTTCGGGGGCTTTTTCGGGGGCCTTCGCTTCGACCGCTGGGGCTATCGGCGCAGGGGCCTGCACGGGCTCGGCCTTGGTCGGCTCCGGCTCGGCGGCCTTCGTCTCCTGTGCTTTGGCCGTAGCAGTTTGGGTGGTGCTCACCACGCGCTCGCCGCTCAAATAGGCCGCCAGGCGGCCGCGGTCATGGGCATAGATCGCCGCGCGGGCCACTTCGCTCGCCTGAGCATTGGCGCGGGCAGCACTCGCCGCCACCGCGAGGTGGGGCAGCGCGAAATACGGATAGGCTTCGGCCAACTGACGCAGGCGATCCAGCGCCTCGGGGGGCAGCTGTCCGCGGCTCGCCGCCTGATAGAGTTCGAGGGGACTCACAGTGGCCGAAAGATACGCCACCACTTGACCCTTAGCAACTTAAACCCGCGTTTTTTCAGCCCGTAAGGCGCCCGTCGGCGGCGCCCCTACCCCACACCCAGCTCACCAGTCCGACAGCGCCTTGTTGAGAATGTCTTGGCTCAGCTTGTCGAGAATGTCGTCCACCAGTTGCCGCTCCACCGTGGCGAGCGGTGTCGCCGCATCAAAGTCGCCAAAGTTCTCAAAGCTCTGATCCCAGCTTTGGTCGGGGTATTTGATGTTCTCGAACGTCACCCGGCAGCGGATCATCAGGCGGTTGCGGGCCGCGCTCGCCCCCGCCACCAGGGCCAGCGGCGTCACGTCATAGTTCACGATCGTGCCCGTGATCTGCAGGTCGCCCTCGCGCGGCACGAGGCGCAGGCGGCTCTGCTGCACAAAACGGTCGCGCAGCAGTTCGGTGAAGCGCTGCGCCAGTTGCGGGTTCACCACCGAGGCCTGGTTGTCAAACTGCGCCAGCGAGAAGGTCTTCACATCCGGCTGCACCGACGCCCCCGTGAACGAATACTTGCAGCCGCTCAGCAGCAGGGCCGTAGCCACCAGCAGCAGCACGCGACTAGTCTTCCAGGCCATACGACTTGATCTTGCGATAGAGGGTGCGCTCGCTGATGCCGAGTTCTGAGGCGGCCTTTTTGCGGTTCTGGTGGTGCTTGTCGAGGGCGCGTGCGATGAGGTCGCGCTCTTTGCGCTCGATCGACAGCGACTCTTCGACCAGCGGCACCTGCATGGGCGTGATGTCGCGCACATCGCGGCCCGCCTGGGGCGGCGCATAGCCCGCATACGGCTGCGGATAGCTCGGCGGCGCATACACCACCTCAGGATAGCTGCGCGGCCCCGACGGCCCCGGCAGCAGCGGCATCGCCCCCCCACCCTGCATCAGGCTCTGCGTCAGGGCCGCCACTAGGCGCTTGAGCTCGGCCATGTCGCCGCGCAGCTCGCGCAGCAGGCTCAGCACGAGTTCGGGCTCGAGGCCCTCGCCGCTGCCGCGCGTGGTCTCGCCCCCACCCACCAGCACCGGCAGCCGCGTCTCGCGCAGCGGCAGAAACTCCTCCATCGTCGCCGCCGACAGCGCGTTGCCCTGCGCCAGCACCGTCACTTTTTCGGTGAAGTTGCGCAGCTCGCGCACGTTACCCGGCCAGTGATAGGTGTGCAGCAGGCGCTTGGCCGAGTCGTCCAGCTGCACCGGTGGCCGCCCATAACGCCCTGCAAACTCGTTGGCAAAGTAGCGGAACAGCAGCTCGAGGTCAGCCCCCCGCTCGCGCAGCGGCGGCACATAGATCGTCACCGTGTTCAGCCGGAAGTACAGGTCCTCGCGGAACTTGCCCTGGCGGATGGCCTCGACCAGATTCTTGTTCGTGGCGGCGATCACGCGCACATCGGTCTTCTGCACCTTCGACGAGCCCACACGCAGATACTCGCCGTTCTCGAGCACGCGCAGCAGGCGGCTCTGCGTGGCCAGGGGCAGCTCGGCGATCTCGTCCAAGAAGATCATGCCGCCGTTCACCTCTTCGAAATAGCCCTTGCGCGCCTCATAGGCCGAGGTGAACGAGCCCTTCTCGTGGCCGAAGAGCTCGCTGTCGATCGTGCCCTCGGGAATCGCCCCGCAGTTGATGGCGATAAAGGGCTTGTGCTTGCGCCGACTCAGCTGGTGCAGAATCTGACTAAAGATGTCTTTGCCCGTGCCATTCTCGCCGTTGACGAGCACCGACACCTCGGTGGGCGCGGCCTGGATGGCGATGTCGATGGCAGCGTTCAGCCGGGGCGCATCGCCTACGATGCCAAAGCGCTGTTTGATGGCGGAGCGGTCCATGGCTTATGGCTTTAGGGCACTGGCTATAGTAGCGAGGGTCACAGTGCAGGCTCTTTCTACAAAAATTTTAACATCAATCTCTAGTAGCTCTGCACTGTCTAGTGATAGAATTAATGGCTCTATTATAGGATCTGTGCTGACCAAATCATAAGATGTGGGCTCGCCCCTATTAGTGTATTTAAATTCTGTTTGAATTAGAAATCCACCTATCGCCAAAGTGTTATCCGAGTAACCAAACTGATGAAGTGAGAATATTAGAATATATCTATTTCTTCTAAATAAATTAACAGAAAACTTAACAAACGCTCTAGGATAATTAGGATTAGCGTAATAATTATAGCTTTTGGCATAACTAGCAATTTGATGAGTATAGTAATGCGATTTTCTTTCATCGAGGAAATCAGCTGATTCTAGCATAATTGTTACTTCCTTTGGCATTCGATTTGACAGAGATTTCTTATAATTCTCAACATTTGATTTGACAAAAGAGAATATTTCGTTTCTCTTTTTGTCAAATAAAATTTTCCTTTCTTTTTTATATTCTTGTGCTTTGTTTGATATGGCATTAATAAAAGCATCAGCTGCTTTTTCATATGACTCTTGATTTAAGCTTTGTTCAAAGTCAGTGTTTAAGGCAAGGCCTATATATTTGGCTTGTGAATCACAAACAAAATCAACAAACTTTTGTGTATTATTAGAGTCTGCTTCAGATAATGCCAGTATATAGTTCTTCTTATCTCTTGTAGAAAATGGAAACAAGCCTCGTTTAATTAAAATCAAAGATGTTAATAGCCTAGCCATTCTTCCATTTCCGTCTTGAAACGGATGTATGATCGTGAAGGCGTGATGAAACCAGCTAGCCACTATGACAGACTTGTCTCCTCTACTCTCTATAATATTGTATATTTCAATTAATTTTTCAATTTCACCCCTTACATGAACAGGAGGACAGTACTTAAAAACGGTGCCATCGTCTCTGCTTGGGTTATTGTCCAGCTCTTTGAACATCCCTTTTATTAATTTTATTTTGATGAAGTTGCCGAATTGATCTTTTCCTTCAGTATACTCTTGATTATTTGTGATCAAATGATGTAGCTCAAGTATTCTAGATAAAGATACATTTTGGTTTTCTTTTATAATATCAAAAACAAAATCAACAGCAGATTTTTGATCATTTAGATAGTTTAAAAGCTCTCTGGTAGATATGTCTGAGTCTCCATGCTGAATTAAAGATTCATAAAATCCTTCATCAATTAGGGTTTCCGTAATTCCCTCTTTTAATGAATAAAGCCGCTCTATAAGTCCTGTCTCAACAGCGTGTTGCCTTTTGATTTTTTCTATAAAATTCGCGTATTCCTTAGATTCAAGAGAAATGCGCTTCCTTTGCTCAATCCATGACGGCAAAACTCTCTCAAGCTTAGATGTATCACATTTAGCCCAATTGTCTTCATAGTCTTGTAGACTAATGGGCTTCCACAAATTTATTATTTGGGATTTTTTTTCCATATGGTTGTTAGAGTTAAATCATCCTCCCCTTGAGCGTGGCGCTGCTCACCTCGCTGATCTCGACCTGCACATACGTGCCCGGCCCCTCGCCCCGCCCCACCGCGTCGAACACCACCATTTTGTTCGAGTCGGCGCGGCCTGACCACTGCGCCGTGCTGCGCTTCGAGGTGCCCTCGATCAGCACGGTCTGCACGCTGCCGATGTCGCGGCGGTTCGAGGCCAGCGACAGCTCCTGCTGCAGGGCGATGACCTCAGCCAGGCGGCGCTTCTTCACCACCTCCTCCACGTCGTCCGGATACTTGCGCGCCGCCAGCGTGCCCGGCCGCTCGCTGTAGGCGAACATAAACGCGTGGTCGAAGCCCACCGCCCGCATCAGGCTCAGCGTCTCGGCGTGGTCGGCTTCGGCCTCACCGCAGAAGCCCGTGATGATGTCGGTGCTGAGCGCGCAGCCCGGCAGGATGCGCCGAATGGCCGCGATGCGCTCGAGGTACCACTCACGCGTGTAGCCGCGGTTCATCCGCTCGAGCACGGCCGACGAACCCGACTGCACCGGCAGGTGGATGTAGTTGCAGATGTTCGGGTGGGCGGCCATCACGTGCAGCACCGCATCGGTCATGTCTTTCGGGTGGCTGGTGCTGTAGCGGATGCGTAGCGTGGGGCTGACGCGCGCCACCTGGTCGAGCAGGCCCGCGAAATCGACCCCCGTGGCCTCGTCGTGATAGGAGTCCACGTTCTGGCCGAGCAGGGTCACTTCCTGGTAGCCTTCGGCCACAAGCTGGGCGCATTCGGCCACGATGCTGTCGGCGGCTCGGCTGCGCTCGCGCCCACGGGTGAATGGCACCACGCAGAACGCGCACATATTGTCACAGCCGCGCATGATCGACACGAAGGCCGACACGCCGTTCGTGTCGAGCCGAATCGGCGCGATGTCGGCATAGGTCTCTTCGCGGCTCAGCAGCACGTTCACGGCCTTTTGGCCGCTGCCCACCTGGGCGATGAGTTCGGGCAGGCTGCGATAGGCGTCGGGGCCCACCACGAGGTCCACCAGCTGCTCTTGGTCGAGCACCTTGGCCTTGAGGCGCTCGGCCATGCAGCCCATCAGGCCCACCAGTTGGTCTTGGCCGCGCTGGGCGCGCTGGCGCTTGACGTGGCGCAGGTGCTTGAGCCGCTCCCACACCTTCTGCTCGGCCCCCTCGCGAATCGCGCAGGTGTTCAGCAGCACCAGATCGGCGGCCGACTCGTCTTTGGTGAAGCCATAGCCCTGCTCGGTAAGCATGGCCGCGATGATCTCAGTGTCGGAGAAATTCATCTGGCAGCCATAGGTCTCGACGTAGGCCAGACGTTGCGCGCCCGCCACCGATCGGTTCAAGGCCTCGCCCTGGCGGCTCTCGTCCATCACCTTGTCGGGCGTCAGCAGGCCGCGCACCGCGTCGGGCGTCAGCGCCGTGGCGAGGTCTGCGCTGAGGTCGGTGTGGCCGCCCAGCGCGGGCGCGGCGGGGGCAGCCGAAGTAGCGGCTGACGGGGCGGCCGAAGGCGGGGCCGCGCCACCCGCCACCTTGGGCGAAAAAACCTTCTGCGTCGTCTGAGCCATAGGAATCGAAGGCCCAAAGATACACCGCCCGCGTGGATTATGCCAATTTGGCAGGCGGTGGAGATGGGCGCCTGATTGCCTTAGATGACGCAGAAGCTGTCAGAAACGGCAATACCCAGCCACGAAACGAGGGGTTATCCTCGAATCGCAGCCGGGCGGTGCCGGATATCGTGCTACTGCTCTCCCGGCTGGGAGGGGGCGGTAGTGGGCTGATCAGCCCTGGGGTGCCTCAGAGCTTGTGGCTCTTCGGCGTTTTTCGTCTCCCGACGCTTGCAAGCGCATGGGTGGGAAAGCAGTCTAACCCTGGCCAGGGAAAGCCCGTGATTCCAGAGTTGTCAGTTCTGGAAGACCGCCCTTGTGGGGCGGTAGTGGATTACGGACCTGACCACCTGAGCCGCGCCTCCGCTTTCGCGGATTTGCGGCCTCTGCTTCAAAGGTGCTGGGAGCGGTGAGCGGTGGCAAGTGTTGCTGCGCGAATAGCGTCGCCACATGCCGTATTCGTGCGCGGATTTGCCGCATTCTGCAATCAGACGTTTTTCTTGCGCCTCAGGCCGCGGCGGCCTCGTCCAGCGGCCTCGCGGCTGTACCCGCCTCGCCCCGCTCGCCCGAAGCTAAGCTTCAGGCTCGGGGGACTCACCGGCTAAGGCCGCTCAGCCGCCGGACTGATAGGGGGTCCCTGCTGCGCAGGGACTTCGGTTGGCTTGCGTTGGTCTCGGCGGTTGTGTGTCATTCCGAGCGCAGCGAGGAATCTTCTTCGAGGCTACAGGCTAAGAAGATGCTTCGCTGCGCTCAGCATGACGCCCGTGAGAAGGAAATGCCCAGATGCTTCGGGCCTTCGGCCCTCTGCATGACACGCGCGTGCGCAGGGGCGTTCGTTGCACGGCGGAGCGGATGGTAATCTCCATTCGTCTGTACAGTACGTCTCCCCCCTTGTTCTTAAGGGGGGTGGCGGGCCGAGCGCCTGCGGCGGCGAGGCCCGACGGGGGGTTCATACTAGCTAGGCGCCCGAACCGATCCACTCACACGAAACTCAACCACGAGCGAGACGATAGCAACTAAATGCAGTTTATGTAAAATGATGGTGATTATTTCAACTCTTCAACAATTAGCTTTGTAGCGCTATCGGATTTTAAAAAGATAATACGTGCTTTCATATGACCTTTATCACCATAAATTTTTATTGAATTTATTTTAATAGAACAATAATTAGTTCCTTGAGTCATGGATCCCGACCACACAAAGGAAAAATCTTCAAAATTACCAACCCTAGTTGCAACCAAGCTATCAGAACTTATTTCTGATTTTAATTTTTTGTAACAATCAAAACTACTTGAATAATAAAAGAAAAAAAATGAAAAAACTATCGATAGCCCAAGTACTGATAGCCAAAAAATTATCAAATATTTAAAATATTTCATGTAGCTGGCGATTGCTCGTTGTTCAAATAATAGACTAGTTTATCTTATGCAAGATACCATGAAGAGCAACCTAAGACCTGGTTCACCGCCGTTTTTGCTACAACCGTGTGCATCTGCGTCTGACAGCCCGACCCTGAGCTGCGTCGACTGTTGGTAGACGATCGCACTACAGAACCATTAGGGCTTGAGGCGCCACCAGGCCTTAGGCCTCTCCCTTTTAACCTCACCCCCCCTTCAGCCCCGTCGAAAATTATCTTTAGGATTGCACCCCCATCCTATGCCCAACGGCCCCCACCCCACCTCGACCGAGGAGAACTACCTCAAGGCCATCTACAGCCTGGCCGCCAAGGGCGAAACCGACACCGGCGCCCCCGAGGGCTCTGTCGCCACCAACGCCATCGCCCAGCGCCTGGCCACCTCGGCCGCCTCGGTCACCGACATGGTCAAGCGCCTGAACGACAAAGGCTGGGTCACCCACGTGCCCTATCGCGGCGTGACGCTCAGCGCCAGCGGCCGCGCCGTGGCCCTGCAGACCATCCGCAAACACCGGCTGTGGGAGACCTTCTTGGTGCAGAAGCTGGGCTTCCAGTGGGACGAGGTGCACGACACCGCCGAGCAGCTCGAGCACATCGACTCGCCGCCGCTGATCGAGCGCCTGGACGCGTTCTTGGGCTATCCGAAGTTCGACCCGCACGGCGACCCGATTCCCGGGCCGGACGGGCGCATCCTGACGCGCAGCACACAGCGCCTCTCGCAGCTCGATCCGGGCATTCGCGCCGAGGTGGCCAGCGTCACGCTCACCACACCCGAGTTCTTGCGCTACCTCGACCGGCTAGGCCTGCAGATCGGGCTGACGCTGATGGTGGTCGAGCAGATTCCGTTCGACCACTCGCGGCTGATCCGCCTCGAGCGGGCCGAGGGCGGGCCGGCCGAGGTGATCGTGACCAGCGCCGTGACGGATAACGTGCTGGTGGCCCCGCTGTGACGCCCGAGCCCTTCAGCCCCGTCGACGAACGCCTGCTGGCGCGCACGCTGACGCTGGCGCGGCTGGGCGGGCGCGCCGCGAGCCCCAACCCGCAGGTGGGCGCCGTGCTGGCCCTGGGCGAACGCATCATCGCTGAGGGCTGGCACCAGCGCTACGGCGGCCCCCACGCCGAAGTCAATTGCCTCGCGCAAGTGGACAATGTCCCTGCCGAGGCGACGCTCTATGTGAGCCTCGAAGCCTGCAGCCACCACGGCCAGACGCC
>VYMD01000522.1_pt1 | contig 9895 bp, 7 predicted proteins | sample 5115311 | NCBI WGS metagenome assembly VYMD01 (sample SAMN12291779, study PRJNA351875) | freshwater metagenome | isolation source: freshwater lake | place: USA: Michigan, Wintergreen Lake | collected 2013-08-08
TCCTCTCGCAGGAAAAAATGTGCTGATTACCGCCGGTCCGACCTACGAGAAGATAGACGACGTGCGGTTTATCGGGAATTATTCTTCGGGAAAAATGGGCTTTGCGCTGGCGGAAGAAGCTGTGCGGTATGGCGCGAAGGTAACGCTTGTGGCGGGACCGGTCAGCCTCAAGACCTCTTCCAATCTGGAACGGATTGATGTGGAATCGGCACGAGAAATGTTCGACGAAGTGATGAAGCGCCGTGCGGAAGCCGATGTGATTATTTTGGCGGCTGCAGTGGCAGATTTTACGCCGTCGGAGAAGCACGAAGGCAAAATCAAAAAAGAAGATACGGGAGAAACGCTCACCTTGCGCCTGACCAAAACACCCGATATTCTCGCTGCTGTGGGGGCTGTCAAAGGCGACAAACAGGTTATCGTGGGTTTTGCCTTGGAAGCACGGAATCACTTGGACAATGCGCAGAAAAAACTTGTTTCCAAACGTGCCGATATGATTGTTCTGAACGCGCTCGGCAAGCCCCAAAGTGGCTTTGATATTGATGAAAACACGATTACCATTCTCAAACAGAATGTTGCTCCGAAGGATTTTTCGCCCATGCCAAAAACCGAATGTGCGAAAGTCATTTTGCGCGAAGCCGCAGAAATACACAGTGCCTAAATTCAGCGTGTGTAGGCAAAGCCTCAGTACATCTGTGTTGGTGTTCTGAGGCTTTGCTGTTTTAAGGCTTTGTTGTTCAATTTCTGTTCAGTGATTACTTTTCGATATTCACGACGAAATGTGCTGTTGCGGCATTGGTTGTGATGTTTTCCATCAGGGTGGCAAGTGCTACAAATCCGACTTTTGCCGCAAAATAACAATACGGCAGCGCCCGTTCTTGTAAGCCGCCTTCGGGAAAGAGCAGAGCTGATGCTTTGCGAGCTTTTCCGAGCGTCGTTTCTTCGAGGCGCTTTTGCGCTTTGCGGATTTTTGCTTCTAAATCTGTAATGCCCTGCAAGGCTTGATGTTTCATGCGGTCTGAGGTTGGCGCAAGCGTCGGATCCAGCGCGGTAATATGCGGCAGGAGGTCGGCAAATGCTTGTTCAATGGTGGCTTTTGTTGCGTCGAGTGCGCCTGCAAGCGCCTTGTTTTCTTGCTTGTGCATAATATCCTGTTCAATGTCCGCATACCGCCGAAAGAAAAACTCTGCTTCCACGCCGAGTTTTTCGCACGTTTGCATAGTGCGTTTGTCTGTCAGCGTTGCGGAATGGCGCGAAATCGTCGCTGTGGGCGCTACGCCAAAATGTGCATAGAGTTCTCCAATTTGTGCTAAATACGCAATTTCCCCCGGACCGCCAATGTATGCGGCATTGGGGAAAATAGCATCTTGCACAACGGGGCGCAGCAGCACGGCAGGGCTGAAACGGTGCGGTTCAGCGTCAGCAATAGCGAGAAGTTCCGCTTTGGAATAGCGCATCTCGCCTGCTTGAAAATGCTCATTCCCTTCGAGAGTGTTGATTTTATGACGTTTTCCGTCGGTATGCACAAAGAGATTAACCGCCGAAGCCTGTGCCTGTGCGTGGTAGCCGTTGCTAGTCAATTCCGCCGACGCTCGTTCAACAAGGGTTGCCGCCATGCCGACCGATGCGAGTTCTTTGCGAACAATCTCTTGAAACAAGCCGCGTTTGCGAAGTTCTGCCGCCGACACAAAAAGAATCCCCGTTTCGCCGAGCGAGGCTTGTAAAATTCGCACAAATGCTTGCGTAACGGGTGTTCCGGGTTTGTAGGTCTCGCTGATAAGCGTCGCAACACTATGGCTGTGTTCGGAGTTCGGCAGCGCCTCAATCGCTTCGTTTACTGTGGCTTCAATGCTTTCATCATAAGCGACATCTGCTGCGGCAACACGCTCCGGCTTCAGTTTCCATGAGCCTTGCAGGGTATATACCTCGCCTTGTGCGTTGATGAGGCTTACGTTCGAGATTTCGTCAATGTCGTGGTCATTATCTTCCACCCAAAAAACAGGGACAAATTCTAATCTACTGTGCTTCTTTGCAAGATTTCGTGCCGTCTGCACGGCTGTCCAGCCTTTGAGCATTGTGTAGAGCGCTCCGCCTAGTAAGCCGACTTGCTGCCCTGTAATCACCGTAAGCGACGTAGGTTGCTGAAGCGCTTTGAGGCTACGTTCTTGAGCAGGAGTCCGCTCTAAACCGCTCATTGTTGCTGAGATTGCTTCCAAAATAGCGCTGCGGTGCGGCTTGGAAGCAGCTTTTTCCTCTAATGCTGCGGAGGACTCCAAAAGTGCCGAATTTGCCGGAAAGCGAGATTGTATCGGCTTTCCCTGAGCAACAAAATCAACAAACAGACGAGAAAACCCCAGTTGGTCAAAAGGAAGGTTGTGCATGGTGGAAGAGTTTCTTTAGTGGTAGATTTTTAAGTGTTGAGTTTTTGAGTGTTGAGTGCTGAGTTTTAGCTCTTTGTGTAGAGTGGCTTGCCTGAGTGTTGATGCGGACTGCGCTAATGACGCAAAGAGGAACAAGAAAGTTGCGCTGCCGTTGCTGCGCCGCAAAGATACGGACAAATTCCGAACAGACAGAGAGGAATATTCGGTGCAAATCGTTAGGGTAGAGAATTTCCGTGAGGCTTTCCTTAGGGCTTTTGTATCCGGCAATTTTTGAGTATTTTTGCCACGCAGCATACCACACATTCTTCCGCACCAAAACACCGTGCCGGAAAGAATGTTCCTCGTTGTGCCTGTCTTGTCGAACCGCGATAAACACTACCTTCTTCACATTTTTTCAAAAATTACGTGGATAAATTCGTCATCACCGGTGGAAAACCGCTTCAAGGGCGCATTACGATTTCCGGTGCGAAAAATGCTTCTCTCGCCATTATGCCCGCAACACTGCTTGCAGGCGGTGTCTATCACCTCACCAATACCCCGAATTTACGCGATGTCTGGACGCTTTCGCGGTTGCTTGGTACAATGGGCGTTCACGCTGAACTCAACGACACAGACCTTTTTATTGACACCTCGAACATCACATCGTTTGAAGCGCCTTACGAACACGTGAAAAAGATGCGTGCCTCGTTCCACGTTTTGGGACCGCTTTTGGGGCGCTTCGGTGAAGCAAAAATCTCGCTTCCGGGCGGCTGCGCATGGGGTCCGCGTCCGGTGGATCTGCACTTAAAAGGTATGGAAAAACTCGGCGCACAAATTGACCTCGAAGGAGGGTATGTTGTCGCCAAAACCCCGCAAGGCGGTTTGCGTGGAGCGCGTTTTCACTTCGATATTTCAAGTGTCGGTGCAACAGAAAATGTGTTGATGGCAGCTGTGTTGGCAAAAGGCGTTACAACGCTCTCCAATGCGGCGATTGAGCCGGAAGTAACGGCTCTGGCGCGTATGCTGGTGAATATGGGCGCGAAAATTGAGGGCATCGGCACAACAACGCTGGAAATTGAAGGCGTTCACGAACTCAAGCCCGTCAATGAAGAAACAATTCCCGACCGCATCGAAGCAGGGACATTCCTCATCGGAGCGGCGATGACACGCGGAAAAATTACGATTGACAAAACCAATCCGTATCATTTGGCTGCTGTTATTGCAAAATTAGAAGAATCCGGCTGCGACGTGGATGTAAACGGCGACAGCATCACACTCACTATGGAAAATGCACCGAAGCCTACCGACATCACTACTGCGCCTTATCCGGGCTTCCCGACGGATTTGCAAGCGCAATGGATGGCGTATATGCTCACGGCGGAAGGCACATCCAGCATCACCGACACAATTTACACCGACCGTTTTAAGCACGTTCCCGAACTTCTGCGCTTGGGTGCGGATGTGGAAATGGCGGAAAATACCGCAATTATCAAAGGCGGTAAAAAACTTTCCGGTGCAACCGTGATGTCCACTGACCTCCGCGCAAGTGCATCACTTATTTTGGCGGCGTTGGTGGCGGAAGGACGCAGCGAAATTTTGCGCGTGTATCACCTCGACAGAGGATATGAGGCAATCGAAAAGCGTCTTGGCACACTTGGCGCACAAATTCGGCGTGAACGTACCGAAGAGTTTTAGGAACGGATGAAGTATCAATGATGAAGTGCGTCGTCCTAAAAACCTAAAAACCTAGAGACATTATACAGAATACTGAGAACTACGAAAATTTTTTGGTCTTCACCCTGAGCCTGTAAGAAGGGGTGTGGCAGAAAGCCCTTGTGGGCAGGCTCAGGGTGAGGTGTATTTGACAGAGTAGGCATTGACGCTGTTTTCATGAAATTTCCGTAGTTCTCAGAGAATATGTTGAGAGAATACAAAATACTCAGACTGTGCCACAAAAAGTTTATGCTGTATAATCGCCTTTTGCTCAATATCCCCGCCAAAGAACTCCGTTTCGCCCCCGACGATGCCGCAGTTGAAGAGTTAATGCGGCTTTTCGGGTATATGCAGGTGAAGTTTGGGTTGGAGTGAAAAACAGAGGAAACTGCTTGCTGTACCTTTTCTTGGAAGGTTAGATTTTTTTGTAATTTACACGTGTCCTTCATGCTAACGCTTTGAAGGAGGAATGCCGAAATATCCCCAAATTTTTCCAAAACATCTGCTCATCAGGTGCTTCCAATGCAAACGTACATCAATCCTTACACCGATTTTGGTTTCAAAAAACTCTTTGGCGAGGAAGCAAACAAGGACATTCTCATAGATTTTTTGAACCAGCTTTTGCCGGAGCATCACCACATCAAGGATTTGACGTTTCGTAATCCTGAGCAGTTGGCGGATTTACCCTTGGAGCGCAACGCAATTTTCGATATTCATTGCGAGGCGATGTCGGGAGAAAAGTTTATCGTGGAAATGCAAAAAGCGAAAGTGAAGTATTTCAAAGACCGCAGTTTATTTTATCTGACCTTTCCCATCCGCGACCAAGCGCAGAAGGGCGATTGGGACTTTCGTTTAGAGCCAATCTATTTCATCGCCATTTTGGATTTTGAATACGACGAAGAAGAAGAATTACGCAAATTCCGCCGCGACATAACGCTCAAAGACCAAGACGGAACCGTGTTTTTCGATAAACTGCATTTGAAATTTTTGCAAATGCCGCTTTTCACCAAACAGGAACACGAGTTGGAAACACGCTTTGACAAGTGGTGTTACTTCTTGAAAAACCTAGAGCGCTTCGATGAAATTCCGCAAATTTTGAATGAGCCGATTTTCCAACGTGCCTTCAATACTGCGAAATTAGCCAATCTCACTAGCGAACAGCGCGACCGCTACGAGCGAAGTTTGCTCAACTACCGCGATTGGTACAGCATTATGAAAACGGCATTGGAAGAAGCAGTAGAAAAAACTGAACGAAAGACACAATACGGAATCGCCCAAAACATGATGACCCTAGGGCTGGACGACGCAACAATCGCCACTGCGACAGGTCTGAACCCACAGCAAATACAACGTCTGCGCCGCGAGCATGACGAACAAAAGCCTTGACAGGTAAGCTGAATTATACAGCAATTGAAGGTCTGATGCGGCTTTTCGGGTATATGCAGGTGAAGTTTTGGTTGGAGTAAACCCCTCTACTTCACCTGCCTCCGATAAGCATCTATGCCGCCTCGGTGAAATTTGTTACTTGTTCAAAAATGGATTGGAAAATTTCGGGTCAGTCGTAATGGCGTTGTCGGTGAGCGTCTTGAGAAACGCCGTCAAGTCAGCCCTTCCACCGCCTGCAACGCCATGCTCACGAATTCTTCCGTTAAACATCTGCTCAATATCCGCGATGCTGCCATTATGAAAAAGTGCTGTTCGCTCGGCAGTATTGCGTAAACTTGGCGATTTGAAGTTCCCTCTGCCGTCTGCGCCATTGTCTCCCGTATTGGGTAAACCAAATGGTCTGGCGGGATTGGAGGTGATAAACATTGGTGGCGGGTGGCAGCTTGAACAAGCATCACGTCCATTCGTAAACAACTGTTCGCCTCGTGTTTCGGCGGCAGTGAAGCTCTCTAATCCCTGCTTTACGCGGTCGTACTTGGATTGATACGGAACGATAGCGCGTACAAACTGTGCCAATGCCAATGCAACACGCTCTGAGGTAATTGCCGTGCTACCAAATGCTTTTTGGAAGAGGCTTGGGTAATAGCTGAGAGTTGCCAATCGTTGTTCGAGTTCCGGTAGTGTCATACCCATTTCCACTTCGTCTTGAATCGGCATCAGCACTTGTGCCTCCAGCGTCGCGGCGCGTTCATCCCAAAACATTTTTCCCGATTGGTAAAAACGAATACTCAAAAGCGGCATAGAATGTCGTGCCGTCAGCCCACCTTGAAACCCCTTACTTTTGATTGCATCGTCGGTGAAACTGAGCGATTGTTTGTGGCAAGAGCCGCAGCTAATGGTTTTGTTTTTCGAGAGTTGCGTGTCGTAGAACAGCACCCGTCCGAGCGTTGCTCCGGCATCGGTAATCGGGTTATTCGACGGTGTGTTATCAACTTGTGCCAAAGCGTCGGCGATATGCTTGGGAAATGTCGTATTGGCGTAGGTGTACGTTGTGCTAAGATTTGGTGCTACTTCGTTTGGATTGGTAACGATCGGCGTTGTACCGTTTGTGCAAGCGCTCATGCTGAGTCCTGCAAATAGGCAGCAGATAAGGATGCTGCGTGTTTGGATGTGCATGGTCGTCAGGTGAAGGTGTTGGAAAGGTGTCATTGGTAGAAAGAACAGCGCTTTCGTAATTTCGTTACAATCATTCCATTTGGGGGTGGCTGCTTCCGCTTGGTTTGGTGAGGCTTGCAGGGGAAGTGGTGAAAGTGGTGAAAGTGGTGAAAGTGGAGACCATTAGAATTTGCACAGAAAACTCTAAAAATATTCCCCAAAATTTTAATAATAGGGCTTTCGCAAAACTATATTTTTGAGGCAAGGGGTTGAAACCCCTTGTTGCGTAAGTCATTGTTTAACAAGGGGCTTTAGCCCCTTGCGACTTGTGTTTGCGAAAGTCCTAAATAATTTTTGTTCACGATACCAAGAGATTGCATATTGCCGTGTAAGATGCATTTGTTTGCTACTACCATCGTAATTCCACCCTTTATTGATGTATTATCAAAAAAACTGTGAAAAACATCCCCAATAACCCGATGAAGGATTTCCACCGCCTTCTGAGCAAAAAAGAGTTTAAAAATCAGGAAGAACTGCAAGACTTTCTGAACTCCTTAACCGGAAAACCGTTTCCGATGATTCCTCTCGAAGACCTCACACCACAAGAGCAGGCGGAGGATTTGGCGGAAGAAGCTATGATGTTGCCACCCGCGCAAGCAAAGAAAAAACTTGAGCAAGCACTCAAACTCGACCCCGAAAGTATCACAGCCTACACTGCCTTGGCACGGCTACAAAGCAGCCCCACAGCCGCACTGAAGTACTATGAAAAAGCTATTGCTATCGGGCGAAAACTGTTTCTGGGTGATAATGCCGAAACGTACATGGGACATTTTTGGATGATGACCGAAACACGCCCGTTTATGCGCTGTATGGCTGAATATGCCGAGTGTTTGACGGCGTTAGGTACGCCCGAAGGCTTGAGCAAAGGTTTTTTTGTCTATGAGGAAATGCTGAGGCTCAATCCCAATGACAATCAAGGCATACGTGACCAATTTATGATGATGTGCATTACTTTTCGTCGCTTTGATAAGTTTAAGCACTATGCCGCACAGTACGACGACGGAACGGCATTCGCGTATTTTAATAAAGCGCTCTTTGCCTTTTGTGTGGAAGGCGACTCTGAACGCAGCCGTAAAGCACTCAAAGACGCAATGAAGCATAACCCCTTTGTTGCACCCTTACTCGCGGGACCTTTTCGCCGAATACAACCGCCCGGCTCCTACCAACTCGGCACCAAAAGTGAAGCCGAGTATTATGTGATGTATGCACAACTTCCTTGGAATACCACTCCGGGTGCGGCGGATTGGCTCCGAGAAAATATGGGAACATCAACCAAGCCCTCTGCCACTCTGGCTAAACAGGCTTCTGCACCGAAAAAAACAGGCACGTCAAAGAAGAAAAAATGATAACCTGAGAACTACGGAATTGTTCTTCTCCGGCTGCCGGCTTATCCTTAAACGATAAGCGGACAGTCCACTTAGAAGCGGACAGTCCACTTAGAAGCGGACAGCCCGCAAGACAGTGAGAAAATTTCCGTAGTTCTCAGGATAACCAAAAACCCGCATGATACCAAGCAATTATCGTGCGGGTTTTGTGTGAATCACGTTGCAAAGTGAGGGCTTATCCGCCCTCGCTTTCCTCACCCATGCAGTATTGGAGCAAATCTGCTTCGGCTTCTTTAGAGCCGGCATTGGCTGCTCGCTGCAAATCATTGCAAAATCCTTCGTCGTCGTCGAGAGCGCTATTGACATACGCCCGAAGGTAGTACACATCCGCTTGGCGGTACTTGCTTTCTGTGGCGAGACGATTCAGCAAGGGAAGTGCTTCCCAATAATTGTTCAAACGATAGTAACAATCAGCCTTGGCGTAGAGGGCATCCTCCGAAGCGGGATTACGCGCCAAGACGCTGTCGTAATTGCTCATTGCTTCGTGGTAAAATCCTTTTGACTGATACCAAGCGCCGCGCAGCCTGAAGGCTCTTGCTGTGGGATATAACCGCAGCGATGTGGAGAAATCCGCTTCTGCCGTGCTGTCGTCGAATATCCATTTCATGCGCCCTCGCTTGTGGTACGATTTCGCTAATTCTTCGTAATACTTATGCGCTTTTTCGCCTAATGATTCAACGAGCGCAATGCACCGACTGTAATCAGCAATCGCCTCGCGTTTTTCTAATTCATCAAAGGCTGATGCGCGTAGATGCAGAGCGCTGTAATCGCTCGAATCGCGCTGAATGTTGTGCGAAATGTAGTGTACGACGCTATCGAACTGCTTCGTTACCCGAAAATATTCTGCCGCTTTTTTCCAAATGTACTTGTCATCCGGCGACGAGACTTCCGCAACGGCTATTGCGCGGCGAATGTCCTGCTCTACCGAGTCTGCTGTCTGCTTCATAGCAAAGCGTGTTTGGGAGCGGAGAATGTAGGTATAGGCTTTGTCGGGACGCAAACGCACAGCTGCGGAATAATCCTCCAATGCTTTATCATAGCGTTTTTCCCGATTATGCTGTAATCCACGAAGCTCGTACAAACTGCCGTCCAAAGCGGCAGAACCGAAAGGCATGGAACGAAAAAGCGTGTCGCAGTAGTGGGAAGTCTCATAGCTTGGTAGTTTGCCCCAGACTGCACACGAACAGCGTTTATGAATAGCCTCGATATTCTGCGGCTCACGGCGGAGAATCTGCGACCAATACATCACGGCAGCAAGCGATTTGTCGTCGTCGGCAGAGCGCTCGGCTTGTTCGCGGAAGTAATTGCGCCATTCTTCCACCGTCGTTGCTCGCCAAAGCAGTTCCAATGCACCTTCCAAAACATTACTCTCATCATCTGCTTTGTCCAAATATGCTTCCACGACAAGTTTTGCATCGTTTGCCGCCGAAGCCGTGTCCCCAAGCGCTTCGTAGCTGACAGCACGAAAAAATCGCGTAACGTCTTCGTCGGGTTTGATTGCCAGCGCTTTATCGGCACTCCAAACCGCCTCGTTGTAGCGATTCAGCCGGAGGAGCGCACTCGCGCGATTGCCCCAAGCGCGGTAATCCAGAGAATCCAGCGTGGTTGCTTGGTCGAAGTCGTATAAAGCCTTGTCGTAGGAATCTAAATGCAGATACAAATGCCCGCGTTGATACCACGCCTCGGCGTATTTCGGGCAGACGCGGAGCGCCTTGGAATACCACTGCACAGCCGATGTCGGAACTACCGGTAAAGCGCATGGTGCTTGGTGTCTGTCCTTGTCGGTGTTGGTCGTTGGTGTCCGTTGTTGTGTCGGTGCTGTTGGTTATTGGTCATTCC
>VYMD01000523.1_pt1 | contig 9881 bp, 7 predicted proteins | sample 5115311 | NCBI WGS metagenome assembly VYMD01 (sample SAMN12291779, study PRJNA351875) | freshwater metagenome | isolation source: freshwater lake | place: USA: Michigan, Wintergreen Lake | collected 2013-08-08
GGTTGTCTCACGTGGGGATGTCGAGATTGTCTCCCAGCCCCGGGAGGTCCGCCCCGAGGACAATGGCGGGGCCTCCGGCGCCCACCTGGCCCCCGCCTTCGAGGCGCCCCGCCGGGTCTACCGCGCCCGCGCCGGCGCCGCCGTCACTCAGCTCGAATACGCCCGCCGGGGGCTGATTACCCCTGAGATGGAATACGTCGCGATCCGCGAGAACCTGCGTCGCCAGGCCTCGGATCCGGCCTTTCGCGATGGCGAGGACTTCGGCGCCTCCATCCCCGACTTCGTGACGCCCGAGTTTGTCCGCGACGAGGTGGCCCGGGGCCGGGCCATCATCCCGGCCAACATCAACCACACCGAGCTGGAGCCGATGGCGATCGGCCGCAACTTCCTGGTCAAGGTGAACGCCAACATTGGCAACTCCGCCGTCCTCTCCACCGTCGCCGACGAGGTGGACAAGATGGTCTGGGCCATCCGCTGGGGCGCGGACACGGTCATGGACCTGTCCACCGGCCGGAACATCCACAACATCCGCGACTGGATTGTGCGCAACAGCCCGGTCCCGATTGGCACCGTGCCGATCTACCAGGCCCTGGAGAAGGTCGGCGGCGTCGCCGAGGACCTGAACTGGGAGGTCTTCCGGGACACCCTGATCGAGCAGGCCGAGCAGGGGGTGGACTACTTCACCATCCATGCCGGCGTGCGGCTGGCCTACATCCCCCTGACGGCCAAGCGGGTCACCGGCATCGTCTCTCGGGGCGGCTCCATCCTGGCCAAGTGGTGCCTGGCCCACCACCGCGAGAACTTCCTCTACGAGCACTTCGAGGACATCTGCGAGATCATGCGGGCCTATGACGTCTCGTTCAGCCTGGGCGACGGCCTGCGGCCGGGCAGCCTGGCCGACGCCAATGACGCGGCGCAGTTCGCCGAACTCGAGACCCTGGGCGAGCTGACCAAGGTGGCCTGGAAGCATGGCGTCCAGACCATGATCGAGGGCCCCGGCCATGTGCCGATGCACAAGATCAAGGCCAACATGGACAAGCAGCTGGCCGCCTGCGGCGAGGCGCCCTTCTACACCCTGGGCCCGCTGACGACCGACGTCGCCCCGGGCTATGACCACATCACCTCGGCGATCGGTGCGGCCATGATCGGCTGGTTCGGCACCGCCATGCTCTGCTACGTGACGCCGAAGGAGCATCTCGGCCTGCCGGACCGCAAGGACGTCAAGGACGGGGTGATCGCCTACCGGATCGCCGCCCACGCCGCCGACCTGGCCAAGGGTCATCCCGCCGCCCACGCCTGGGATGACGCCCTGTCCCGCGCCCGGTTCGAGTTCCGCTGGGAGGACCAGTTCAATCTCGGCATGGATCCCGAGACCGCCCGCGCCTACCACGACGAGACCCTGCCGAAGGAGGCCTTCAAGACCGCCCACTTCTGCTCGATGTGCGGCCCGAAATTCTGCTCGATGAAGATCAGCCAGGAAATCCGAGACGCCGCAGCGGCCCAGAATGACGTCGCCACCGGTATGGCCGACATGGCCCGCCGCTTCCGCGAGAGCGGGGGAGAAGTGTATATCGCAGAGGGGAAAGCGCCCAAGCCCTAGAGTGGGCCCGGAGGAGGACGCCGATGTTCAACGCCACCCTGTCCTGGCTCGGATACTCCGTCGCCCTGATCCTGACGATGGAGGTCGGCTACAGGTCCTACCTGCGGTTCCGAAAGTGGCGTCGCCTGCCGGGCGGCGAAGGCTCCGACTTCGTCATGTCCACCGCCCTGACGCTCCTGGCCCTCCTGATCGCTTTCACTTTCAGCATTGCGCACTCTAACTTTGTACTTCGCAGGGATCTGGTCACCGCTGAGGCTACGGCGATCTCCACCACCCACCTGCGACAACAGCTTCTCGCAAACCCCGAGCGCGACCGGCTGAACGCCCTGATGCACGACTATGTTAACGTCCGAATGGAGTTCAGCACCGAGCGGGCGGACCCGGCGGCCCTGGCGGCGGTGCAAAAGCGGACCGCCCAGCTCCAGTCCGCGATCTGGGAGGTCACTGACGAGGCCCTCGACACCCCGGCCGGTCAGCGGATCGCCGTTTCCCTTCTCAATGCGACCAACGAGATGTTCGATGATGCGGAGCGCCGGCTTGCGGCCTATGACGCCCGTATCCCCCAGCGCATCCTGCGCAGCGTTCACATATTCGCCTTGGGATCCGCGCTCCTAGTGGGTCTGACCCTCGCGGCGATGGGGTCACGCCACTTCGTCTCCACGAGCGGCATGTTCTTGCTGGTGGGCCTCGCGCTCAGCCTGATCAGCGACATGGACAATGGTGCGACCGGACTGATCACCACCTCCCAGGCGCCCATGGAGCGGGTTGCTCAGGCGATCGCCATGGAGAGACCGCCGCCCTCATGACCCGCCGCCGGCGGTTGGCGCACCGGACCTGGCGTGGCAAAGGAGCCCGAGACATCTGATCCGAGGTTCCGTCCATGCCCGCCAATCCTGTCGCCGGTCCCGAGGAATGCCGGGCGTTCATGACCGCCCATCCCGAGGTCCGGTTCGTCGAAGTTGTCTTCACGGGCCTGACCGGCGTGCCGCGCGGCAAACGCCTGCGGATCGATGAGCTCCCCGCAGTCTACGACTATGGGCGCTTCCTCCCGGGCTCCATCCTGGTCGTCGACACCCAGGGCGCCGACTGCGAGGACACTGGCCTGGTCTGGGAGGACGGAGATGCCGACCGTCGCGCCCGGCCTGTGCCCGGGACCCTGACCCTGGCCCCCTGGCTGGGGCCGGACGTCGCCCAGGTCATGCTGTCCATGTACGAGCTGGACGGCGCTCCCAACGACCTCGACCCCCGGCATGTCCTGCGCCGGGTGCTGGACCGCTACGCCGCCGACGGCCTGACTCCCGTGGCCGCCTGCGAGCTGGAGTTCTACCTGGTCGACCTGGCCAGGGGCCCGAATGGCGAGGTCCTGCCGGCGCGCTCGGTCCGCACCGGGCGCCGGCCCGAAGGCATCCAGGTCTACGGCCTCCCGGAACTGGAGGACCATGCGCCCTTCCTGCGTGAGCTCTGGGACACGGCGGACGTCATGGGCCTGCCCCTCGAGGGAGCGATCTCCGAGTTCGCCCCGGCCCAGGTGGAGCTGACCCTGCATCACAAGCCGGACGCCATGGCCGCCGCCGATGACGCTGTCCGATACAAGCGGGCGGTGAAGGGCATAGCGCCGCGCCATGGCTGCGAGGCCACCTTCATGGCCAAGCCCTGGGCTGACCGGGCGGGCAGCGGCTTCCATGTCCATGTCAGCTTTGCCGACGCCTCGGGCGCCAACCTGTGCGCCGACGACCGGCCGGAGGGCTCGGACCTGCTCCGCTACGCCATCGGGGGAATGAAGGCCCTGATGGGTGATTGCATGGCGATCCTGGCGCCCAACGCCAACAGTTACAGGCGCTTCAGGGCCAATTCCTACGCGCCCGTGGCGCCGACCTGGGGGGTGAACAACCGCACGGTCTCCCTTCGCGTCCCGGCCGGACCGCCCGTCACCCGGCACGTGGAACACCGCGTGGCCGGCGCCGACGCCCACCCCCACCTCGTCCTGGCCGCCCTGCTGGCGGCGGCTCACCACGGGATCGTGAACCGGCTGGACCCTGGGCCGGCGGTGGAGGGCGACGGCTACGCGGCTGCGGCCCGTGACGGGGTGCGCCTGCCGACTGACTGGGTGGGGGCCGTCGACCTTTTCGAGCGCTCCGAAGTGCTGCGGGACTATCTCGGTCCGCGCTTCGTCGACATGTTCACGTCGGTCAAGCGCACGGAGCAGGACCGCTTCGGCGCCGTCGTCACCGCCCTCGACTATGACTGGTATCTGGGCAACGCCTGAATCCGTGCCGACTCCGGCGCTTTCGGGATTGATCCCGACGCGTTGGCGCCGTCATCCTCCCGGGAGAAACCAGCCCCTGGAGAGACTTTCCCGATGTCGATGCTTTCCGGACGCGGCGCGTCCCGCCGCAGCCTGCTCACCGCCTTTGGCGCCGCCGCCATTGGAGTCTCGTTCAGCGCCTGCTCCCAGCCCGGCGCCGCACCCGCCGGAGGCGGCGAGGAACCCAAGCTGAACTTCTACAACTGGGACACCTACATCGGCGAGACGACCCTGGCCGACTTCAAGGCCGCCAGCGGCGTCGACGTGAACATGAGCCTCTTCGCCACCAACGATGAGTTGTTCGCCAAGCTCAAGGCGGGCAACCCGGGCTTCGATGTCATCGTCCCCTCCAATGAGTTCGTCAGCCGCATGACCGAGGCCAAGCTGATCCAGCCCCTCGATCATTCGAAGATCCCGAACCTGAAGAACATCGACCCCAGCTTCATGAACCCGGACTATGATCCCAGCCGGAAGATGTCGGCCCCCTACACCTGGCTGGTCCTCGGCATCGGGTACCGCAAGAGCAAGGTGAAGGGGGTTCCGGATAGCTGGAAGTGGCTGTTCGACTCCGACGCCTACAAGGGCAAGATCGCCCTCCTGTCGGAGTCCGCGGACCTGATCCGGCTGGCCGCCAAGTACAAGGGTCACTCGGTCAACAACATCCCGCCCGAGATGATCGCTGAGATCGAGAAGATGTTGATCCGCCAGAAGCCCTTCGTGAAGGCCTTCCATGAGGACAATGGCCAGGACATGCTCCTGTCCGGCGAGGTCGACCTGGTCCTGGAGTACAACGGCGACATCGCTCAGATCATGACGGAGGACCCGGATATCGGCTTCGTCGTGCCCAAGGAGGGCAGCCTTATCAACTCCGATAACCTCTGCATCCCGGTGGGGGCGCCGCGCCCGAACAACGCCCATGCCTTCATCAACTACCTGCTCGACGCCGAGGCCGGGAAGAAGATCAGCGAGACCATCCTCTATCCGACGCCGAACGCGGCGGCGAAGGCCCTGATGCCGGAGAGCTACCGCAACAACCCCGCCATCTTCCCGCCCGCCGACGTCATGGCCAAGTGCGAGTACGGCGCCTTCGAGGGGGCTGAGAAGGCCAGCCTCTACGAGGAAGTCGTGACCCGGGTGCGCGCCGCCTGACCTGACGCCGGAGCCCCTGGATGGAACAGCACTGGAAGTCGGCGAAGGGCCTGTTCAGCGCTGTCCTGGGCCCGCCGCTGTTCTGGCTGGTCCTCTTCTTCATGATCCCCATGGGGATCGTCTGGCTCTATTCCTTCGGCGAGAACCGGGGCCTGACCGAGATCGCCCTGACGGGCACCTTCTCGAACTATCTCAGGGCCTTCGACCCGCTCTATCTGAAGATCTTCGTCAAGTCGGTCGGCATCGCCGGGCTGACGACCCTGATCTGTCTGGTCATCGGCTTTCCGGTCGCCCTCGCCATCACCTTTGCCCCGGCCAAGGCCAAGACCTGGTTGCTCCTGGCCGTCATGTTGCCCTTCTGGACCAACCTCCTGATCCGGACCTACGCACTGATCGCCGTCCTCAGGACCGAGGGCTACGTGAACCAATCCCTGGAGTGGCTCTGGAACGGACTGGACGCGGTGGTGGGCGTGCTTGGCGTGGGGGCTCTGGGGCCCTTCCAGCCCCTGGAGCTCCTGCACAACAACTTCGCCGTCGTGCTGGGGCTGGTCTACGTCCACCTGCCCTTCATGGTCCTGCCGCTCTACTCGGCCCTGGACCGGCTGGACACCTCGCTCATCGAGGCCAGTCTCGACCTGGGCGCCGGGCACCTGAGGACCCTCCTGACCATCGTCGCGCCCCTGGCCCTTCCGGGGATCGCCTCGGGGGTGGTGATCACCTTCATCCCGGCCCTGGGCTCCTACCTGACGCCAGACCTGCTGGGCGGACCGGACAGCCAGATGATCGCCAACATCATCGAGCGCCAGTTCAAGCGGGCCAATGACTGGCCCTTCGGCGCGGCCCTGTCCTTCCTGCTCATGTACATGACCTTCATCGCCATCGCCCTGCAGGCGATGCTCTCGCGGCGTCGGCGGGAGCCGGCCTGATGGCGAAGCGTCCGGCCCCCGGTCCCCTGGAATACCTGCGCCGGTGGCCCCTGCAGCTTTGGCTAGTGGGCGTCGGCATCTTCCTCTACGCCCCGCTCGTCGCGCTGATGGTGTTCAGCTTCAACGATAGCCGGCGCAACATCGTCTGGCAGGGCTTCACCCTGAAGTACTACGAAAAGGCCCTGAACAACGCTTCGCTGATCGAGGCCTTCGTCAACAGCCTGACCATCGCAGCGGTCTCCACCTTCCTGAGCCTGATCCTCGGCGCCCTGGCCGCCCTGGCCCTCTGGCGGTTCCGCTTTCCGGGCAAGACCGGCTTCGACGGCGCCCTGGCCCTGCCCATTGTGGCGCCGGAGATCTGCCTGGGCGTGGCCATGCTGGTCTTCTTCGCCAAGGTCATGCCCTGGCCTCAGGGCCTTCCCTGGCCGATGAACCTGGGCGCCATCATCATCGCCCACGTCTCCTTCTCCTTCCCCTTCGTCGCGGTGGTGGTCCGGGCGAGAATGGCCAGCTTCAACCGCGAGCTGGAGGAGGCCGCCCGGGACCTCGGCGCCAGCGAGTGGCGCACTTTGAAGGACGTCATTCTGCCGCATATGACGCCCTCCCTGGTCGCCGGCGCCTTCCTCGCCTTCACCCTCAGCCTGGACGATTTCGTCATCACCTTCTTCACGTCTGGTCCGGACACCGTGACCTTCCCGGTCAAGATCTACTCCATGGTCCGTTTCTCGGTGACGCCAGAGGTCAACGCCGCCTCCACAATTCTCATCGTCCTGACCGTTGTCCTCACAGCCATCGCCCTGAAGGTCCAGGGCGACCCGGCCTCCACGGCGGGAGGCCACGCCGCCCTCGACCGCCCCAAAGACCGTCCCTAAGGCGCCATGAGTAAGCCCATCATCACCTTCGAGAACGTCACCAAGCGCTTTGGCCGAATGGTCGCTGTCGACAACGTCTCCCTGACCATCGACGAGGGCGAGTTCTTCTGCCTGCTGGGCCCCTCGGGCTGCGGCAAGACCACCCTCCTGCGTATGCTCGCCGGGTTCGAGACCCCCACCGAAGGCCGCATCCTGATCGATGGGCAGGACATCTCGAACGTGCCGCCCAACCGGCGACCGGTGAACATGGTCTTCCAGTCCTATGCGGTCTTCCCGCACATGAGCGTGGCCGACAATGTCGCCTACGGCCTCAGGATCGACCGCGTCCCGGCGGCGGAGCGCGACCGGAGGGTCGAGGAGGCCCTGGAGCTGGTGCAGCTGGGCGGCCTGGGCGGGCGCAAACCTGACCAGCTGTCGGGCGGGCAACGCCAGCGCGTCGCCCTGGCCCGGGCCCTGGTCAAGCGCCCGCGGGTCCTGCTGCTGGACGAGCCCCTCTCGGCCCTCGACGCCAAGCTGCGCGACCAGATGCGCACCGAACTCTGCACCCTTCAGGCGACCGTCGGCATCACCTTCATCATGGTCACCCACGACCAGGACGAGGCCCTGGCCCTGGCCAGCCGCTGCGCCGTCATGGACCGGGGCCTCCTGCAGCAGGTGGCGACGCCCAACGACCTCTACGAGTTTCCGGGCAGCCGGTTCGTGGCCGACTTCATCGGTTCAGTGAACCTCTTCGAGGGTGTCCTCGTCGTCGATGAACAGGACCAGGCGGTGATCCGATCTCCGGAGCTGCCTACGGACATTTACCTCGACCACGTGACCGTAACCGGCGCCAACGGGACCACCGTCTGGGCCGCCCTACGGCCGGAGAAGATCGAGCTGCACAAGTATGCGCCGGGGCAGCCCCCGCCGGTCCTCGACGACTCCCCCGCCGGCTCCAACCTGGTTCGCGGCGTCATCCGCCACGAGTCCTACCTGGGCAGTGAGAGCACCTACGAGGTGGAGATCGCCGGAGGGCGGCGGGTCAAGGTGCTCAGGTCCAACCTGACCCGCTGGGACCAGGAGGACTTCGCCCTTGGCGAGGAGGTCTGGCTCGGCTGGCACGCCTGTTCGCCCGCCGTCCTCCTGAACTGACATGGTCCGTCCTGTCGCCGGCATCATCTGCTGCACCCGCACCGTCGGGATCGAGCCCGCCCAGGCGGTGATGAACCGATACGTCGCCTCGGCCATGGCCTATGCCGACGCCGCCGCCCTGCTGATCCCTTCGATGCCACAGTACATGCGCGCCTCGGACGTGGCCGGGCGGCTGGACGGCCTGCTCCTGACCGGCAGTCCCTCCAACCTCGACCCCTCGGCCTACGGCGAGGCGACGGACGACGCCCCGGGCCCTTTCGATCCGGCCCGCGACTCCATGACGGGCGACCTGATCCGCGCCATGCTCGACCTGGGTCGCCCGGTCTTCGGCATCTGCCGCGGCTTCCAGGAGCTGAATGTCGCCTTCGGCGGCAGCCTGCGGCGGGATGTCTCCGAGCACCCCGACCTCCTGAAGCACCACGCCCCGGACGAGGTGGGCTTCAACGAGATGTTCGACCACGTCCACGATGTGGCCCTGACGCCCGGAGGGGTCCTGGCCGCCGCCCTGGGAGAGGGCCGGATCCGGGTCAATTCCGTCCACTACCAGGGGGTCTCGCGGCTGGGCGACGGGCTGAGCGTCGAGGCCCGGGCCGATGACGGCGTGGTCGAAGCCTTCTCCGCCCGGGTGAATTCCGCCCCGGTCCTCGCCGTCCAGTGGCACCCCGAATGGCGGACAGGCGAAAATCCGCAAAGTCAGGTATTCTTCCACGTCTTCGGGCGGGCCCTCCGGGGCGAACCGCTTGTCCGCTGATCCGCTTCAGGAGTTCCTCGCGTGACTGTTCCGATCCGTAACCACGACATCGCCGAGCTTCGCCGGCTGGACCTCGCGCACCATCTGCCGGCCCAGGCCGACCACCGGCTCATCGCCAGCCTGGGCGGCAGCCGGATCATCACCCGGGCCGAGGGCAGCACCATCTTCGACGGAGAGGGGAACGCCATCCTCGACGGCATGGCGGGACTCTGGTGCGTGAATGTGGGCTATGGACGCGAGGAGCTGGCCAAGGCCGCCTATGACCAGATGCTCGAGCTGCCCTACTACAACACCTTCTTCCGGACGGCGACGCCGCCCCCGGTGAAGCTGGCGGCCCGTATCGCCAGCAAGATGGGCGGCCACCTGAGCCATGTCTTCTTCAACTCCTCGGGCTCCGAGGCTGTCGACACGGTCTTCCGCCTGGCCCGCCACTACTGGAAGCTGAAGGGCCAGCCCCAGCGCCGCATCTTCATCAGCCGCTGGAACGCCTACCATGGCTCCACCGTGGCGGGGGTGTCGCTGGGCGGCATGAAGGCCATGCACGCCCAGGGCGATCTGCCGGTGCCCGGCGTCGAGCACGTCATGCAGCCCTATCTCTTCGGCGAGGGCTTCGGCGAGGACCCGGACGCCTTCGCCGCCCGCGCCGCCCAGGCCATCGAGGACAAGATCCTTGAGGTCGGCCCCGAGAACGTCGCCGCCTTCATCGGAGAGCCTATCCAGGGCGCCGGCGGGGTCATCATCCCGCCTGAGGGTTACTGGCCCCGGGTCGAAGCCACCTGCCGCAAGTACGGCATCCTGCTGGTCTGCGACGAGGTCATCTGTGGCTTCGGGCGGCTGGGTCAGTGGTTCGGCCACCACCACTACGGCGTGAAGCCGGACATGATCTCCATGGCCAAGGGCCTGTCCTCGGGCTACCTGCCGATCAGCGCCACCGGCGTGGCCGACCACATCGTGGCAGAGCTGCGCGAGAAGGGCGGCGACTTCGTCCATGGCTACACCTATAGCGGCCACCCGACCGCCGCCGCCGTGGCCCTGGCCAACCTCGACATCATCGAGCGCGAGGGTCTGGTGGAACGCACCCGCGAGGACACCGGCCCCTACCTTGCCCGCGCCCTGGCCAGTCTCAACGACCATCCCCTGGTGGGTG
>VYMD01000525.1_pt1 | contig 9868 bp, 6 predicted proteins | sample 5115311 | NCBI WGS metagenome assembly VYMD01 (sample SAMN12291779, study PRJNA351875) | freshwater metagenome | isolation source: freshwater lake | place: USA: Michigan, Wintergreen Lake | collected 2013-08-08
GTATTCACGGGCTTTTGCACCGGACAAGCCGTTTTCGCTTCCCGCCGGAGCAGCAGACACGCCGCTTGCTGTTTGCGTGCCTGCCTTGCTACTTGCTTCCTGTGCTGCGGAAGGAGTGTTGCTTGCCGTGCTTGCTGCTTCTGATAATGAACGATTATCGGCGTTGATAGTATTTGCGTTGATATTTTCTGCTGTTGTGTTGTTTGCGGTCGTGTTATCGGGAACACTCTTGGGCGCTGTTTCTGTGGGAAGTGCGCTTCGTTCCTGCGTTGCGGGCGCTTGTTGTGTTTGCGTCTGAGTGGCTGTATTACGCTTTGCAACGTAATTTACCGTTGCCATACCGCCCACAATCGTTGCCACGCCTATTCCGGCGCTGACGACCATCGAAGTTGTCGAGGCAAAAATGGTAGAAATGAGCGAACTTGCCCACGTTGCCGCGCCGGCACTTGCACCGACTTTTGCGGCTGTTCCGGCTGCTATGCCTGTGCCGATTGTTGTACCGACTGCTGTGCCGGCACTTGTACCAACACTTGCGCCAGCACCGATGCTCGTGCCAAGGCTTGTGCCGACGGCGCTTGCGGTAGATTTCACTGCCGCAGCCCCGATTGTTCCAACGGTGGCAACTGCGCCTGCGGCAATAACGGCGTTAGCGATATTATCCTCAATTTTTCGTAAGAAGGCTGCGGTGCGCTCGTCATCATCTTCGGACGCAACCAGCATATCCTGAATGGTCAGGAATTCACGGGCTTCCTGCGCGAAAGCCGGTGAGGTCTGCAAAAGGCGCTCAAAATCTGTTCGCTCTGCCTCCGTTAGCGAACCGTCCAAGTACAGCGCCAAAAGTTCTTCGTTGTTCATGGTGTTTCGTGATTGTGCAGTGTGCGCCCTGCTCGCACAGCACTGCGTGTTACATCGTTGGTGTACAAACTACCGATAGAATTTCTGTTTTTTTAGGTTATAGGTGATAGATTTCGGGTTATAGCATGAGGTCTGAAGCGGGTTCGTCAGTGTTTTATGCTTCATACTTCATCATTCTCTTCTTCCGTCTGAAGTTCGCGTAAGTAGGGCTTGAGCGCCTCGTGGAGCATTTTTTTTGCCCGAAAAACGCGGACTTTTGCCAGCGAAAGCGAAATTTTCAACATATCGGCAATTTCTTCATACTGAAAACCGTCGAAATGCTTGAGTTCAAGCGGTTCGCGGAACTCTTCGGGAAGCGAAGAAATTGCTTTTTTGAGTGCATCGGAAAGCAGCACATCCTCGCCTGTGCGATCGCTTTCGTCGTGCATCGTGTAGGAAATGTCGTCAATGTCTGTTGTGATGCGCTGTTTCTGTTTGTGATTCAGCGTTTGATTTCGCGCTATCGTAAAAAGCCATGCCGCAAAACTTCCACCCGTAAATGACGCACGTTTTTCAAATACCAGCGTCATCACACTTTGGAATACGTCTTCTGCACCTTCGCGGGTTTTCATTGCGCGAAGGCAATAGGCGAAAACTCGTTTATCGTATCGCCGATACAGCGCACGAAAGGCGCGTTCATCGGCACTTTCACGAACAAGAGCAAACAACTCTTCGTCCGTCTGCTCTGTGGCAGCGTGGTTTTTGGCAACCGTCATAGTTCCTGCGGCTTGTGGCTCTCTCGCCGGGTAAAACAGTTTCATTTGTTCCCTGTATCTAAAAGTAAAAACAGAACCGTTACGGAAAAGTTACACAATCTGCGGGATTTTTTTCGGAGAATTATTTGAGCGGGCGTTCCACTTCAATAACAACAACGCTTTCGTTCTCGCGCAGATAGAAATTTTTATCAATGGTAATTTTCCCTTCATATTTCGCTTGACGAATCACCGTTCCAAGCGCCTTTTCAACAATTTGTAAGCGTTGTTGCAAGAGTTTATCCTGTGCGGCAGCTTCTTTGCTGCCTTCGGGCAGGGGCTGACCGTAACTTTGAATGCGTATTTGCGTGGGTGCTTCTGCAAAGGCTTTTTCACGAAAGAGCGCCAATGCCGCACGGTTGCTTGCGTTGAGGTCTGTTTCACGGGCTTTGAAGGGCAACCGTGTTACAAAAAATTCGGTAGTGAGAGCGCCGATGCGCACAGGAACTTCTTTGCGCAAACTCCGCTCATTCGGCAAGTTCGGATAACGAACCTCCAATTCATATTTCATCGGCGAGTTGGTTGTTGGTATTGTGTTCTTTTCTTTGTTGATTTTCCAATCGACAGCGGGGCGAATGCTCCCTGAGGCAGAAATTGGATTGCGCAAGGGCTTATTATCTTGCTTTAAGACTATTGACCATTGCTGGGGATTTTCTTCCTTGGTCGCTGTGGTCGAATAAAAACGGATAATGTGCGGCGAAGCAACAGGAACGGTATCGCGTAGAACAACAGGCTTCAAAAGCTCTTCATTGCTGAGTTCCACGCAATTACAGTCTTTGAGGAGTTGCTTTGTTATTTTGCTTTGAAGGCGCTCCGGCGCTATGCTCCAGATGGTTTGAAGATAATTTTTGATTGCAGTGCTGCGGGGAAAGGTGTTATCATTTTCCACAATCGTCAGCACTTCCGCAGAGCTTGTATTCATGCGCTTTCCAATGATATTCAGCACTTCACTGCTCAGAAATTCATACCCTAAAAGTCGTTCAATCTGGTAACTTTTGCTGGCAAGGGGCGGTATTTGCGCCAATGTTGAAGGTAGTTGCACCGAATTTTTCCCAAATTCAATGACGGATGGAAGTGCGTAAAAAACCTGTTGCATCTGCCGCGAAACAATGATAGTTTCAAGCGGCACTTCCTTTCCGCCCTCCGTCACGCCAACGGCGCGGATATCAGGCTTTTGAGCAAAAGCAGGTAATGGGAATGATGCCGAGAGGCAAGCGAGAACACAAGCAACCATGAGACTTGAGCGAAAATATAATGCCAAGGTTGTCATACAATCAAAAGCAATAATGAACAAATCGTTGTTAGAAAAAGCGTTAGCAATAGCTTACTGCCCAATATCCATCACACCGTTATTCAACCACGCAGAAGAACTTCTGAACGTCCCCAAAATCCGCAAACCCGCTCCACGACTGTTGTTGATAAACTCTGCGCCGCTTTGAACGGTCAAATTTCCGCGCACGGTGCAAGCGTTCCACATCGTTTTCACACCTGCATTGCTGACGAAGATGTTTCCGTAAAACGTTCCCGTCGGAATCGGCTCTATGACTTGATTTGCGCCATAAAAGTCCACGCCGGAGCGCTCGTGCAGCGTATAAACGCCGAACCCCCGCACCGTTCCTGTGGAAGCGTCCGCAAAGCCTGACATTCCACCAATGCGCACAAGAGCATTTTCTTCGAGAACACAGGTGCGAGGCTGGTTTGTGGCTGTGGTCGTGTTTGCCAAGGAAAAACCTCCCACATCCAGAACACCGCTTGAGAGCGTGAGATTCTGCCAAATACCGACAGAGCGCTCCGCACGAAGCAACGCCGAAGGAGATTTCGCCACGCGAAGCGCATAAACACTCGCGGGAAGCCCTGTTCCGAAAACCTGTTCCGCAGCGCCGATGTACTCATAACTCGCATTGCTGACAAAACGCCGCTCCTCGCTTGTTACGATGTTTCCCGCGAGAGAAGGAAGCGCCGTAATACCGTCTGCCGCGCCAATTCTCAGCGTGGAACGTTCTCCCATCACAAAACGCAAGCCGCTCAAACGCTGCTCCTGCGGACATTCCAGCGTTCCGGTGGTTTGTGCGCTCAGACCAAGCATCAGTGCGCCCACCGCAACAGACGAGTTCAGCGAAATAACGTGATTTCCCGCGCCATTCACGCCTCCACCAATAATCACCGAATCGGTCAAACGCGACGGAAATATGCCTGCCGGAACAGCTACGCCCGTATGCGACACAAACGACCACGAAGCCGCATCATTCCAAGTGCCGCTTGCACGGCTGAAAAATGTGCGATTGAGCGCTTCGATATACGACCAATCACCGCTCCACTCAGAGGCAGCGAGCGTTTGCAGCGTGTCGCTATAAAACCATGCGTTTCCGCTCACCGTTTCATTCGGGCGATACCGTGCAAGCCTCATAATTGCTTGGCTTCCGGCAAAATCGGCAAACGACTGAGAAATAGCGGGAATTATCTGCGCCGTGCCGCTCACGCCATTGGTTTGGCATTGCCACACACGGCGCACGTAACTCGTTGCACTTGCGGGGATTTGCCTGTGAGCGCCTATTTGTGCGGTGTTTGAGCCGGGTGCGACATTCACGCCGAATTGCCCAGATGCGCCCGTAACCCTGATTGTAAGCGGTGTGTAAGTCGCCGTAGGATTAAGGCTGCTTCCAAGCGAACTCACCGGAAAAAGGTATTCGCCGCTTCCCGACAATGCTCGCCAAAAGCTGCCTCCGCCGCTTCGTGTGCGAATAGAGCGTATTTCGGCGGCATCCTGAACGGCATTGGGAGCGGTGTTTGTGAGCGTGAGGTCAGCATTTGTGCCGAGTTCCAGCACTTGCGGAGCGGTGTTTCCCGCTTCTTGGAAATCCAATGTCCCGCGCATAATCATTGGCAAAAGGGCTGTGGCAATGCCGCTTCCCGCGCCTTGCCTGTTCAAGGTCAAATGAAAGGGAACAATGCTCCCAAAGCCTGATAATGTCTGGTTTTGAGCATTATTACCCTGCAAAGTCAGCGTGGTTTGCACGGCAGCGCCCGTGCGGGTCTGTGTACCGTCGAATGTGCCGTTACAGGTGAAATTTCCCGCAAAACGCAGATTTTGTGCGGCATCAAAAGGAAAAAGCCGCGCCGAAGGACTTCCCAAAACGATATTCGCCCAGACGAGCGATGACGGCGTGTTCCAATCAAAACGCTGGTTCGCAAGGCTCATTTGGTCGGCAAACTGCACCGTTCCGCCGGAAATACTCGCAGCAGCGCCAAGCCCGATAAACACATCGGCGGGACGTGCAAGCGAGGCGGAAGCGTTGGCATTGCGAATGAGGATTGTTCCGCCCGACATCACCATTTCCGAAGCAGCGTTCACCACTTCAAACATCCCGCGCCCCGCATTACTAGGGCTTCCGGCGGTGCAAAGCAGAAGCGTTCCGCCGCTTTGTCTGTAAGAGATGATATTTCCGGCATTATTCCTCGAAAAACGCCCTGCAACCTCGACCACGCCTTGTTGCAAGACAAAACTGCTTCTATCCACGCTGCCCGTGTACAAGAGCGAATTACCGACCGCCAGACCAATCCGTGAAGCCGCACTACTGCTGGTGTTGAAGAGCAGTTCCCCGCCGTCTATGACTAAGGACGCACCAAAACCATTCTGCCCGAAAATCATATTGCCCGTGCCGACGATATGCAGTGCGCCGGGCGTTTCTATGCGCTGTTCGGAGGAATTGGTAATGCCGTCATCAAAGGTGATTGTGCCGACACTTTGCCGCCACGTCCCGCCCGCAGTGCCATAAGCCGAGGTAAAGAAGTCTAATGTTTGCAGCGATGAGACGTTGTTCGGAATACCGACACCCAGCGAAATAGTACACTCCACAACCGCACTACGACTGCCTTTGTTAATCAACACCTGATTCAGCCGCGTCAAAACAGGCGTTCCCGTAATGGTCTGCAATGTGGGTGAGAGAAATGCGGTAACAGCACGAAAAGACGGGCTGTTCGGCACGGGACGCATCGTCCACGTTCCGTTATTGACGACGTTTCCCCGCAACAGCACGGCGTTGGCTACGCCTACGCCCATGGTCCGCACGGTAAAAATGCCCAAATTTTCTATACGCAGCGTGTTGTTGATGGTAAGTTCCCGTGCCGCAACGTTGTCAAATTGCAGAGTGCCGTTCACCACACGCACATCTGCCACAGCCGTCGTCAAATCAAGCGTGAGCGTATGTGCCGCGCCAACAAGGACGGTATCGGTGGCTCCGGGTAATGTCGGCGCAGCCGCTCCCGTGTGTGACACAAGCGACCATGAGGCGGGAGCGCTCCAAGTTCCTGTTTGCCTAGTGTAGAAGGTGGTTTGAGCAAAAAGCGGCGCACAACAGTACATCAGCACGAGCGCTGTAAAGCAAGGTTTTAAGCGCTTTTGGGGCATAATCACCTCGACGAAATGATTGGGCGATACATGAGAACTGAAGATATTAATACCTAGCAAAACACTCACACAGACAAGAATGAAGTATAAAACTTTGAAGCAAGCATTGAAGCGGTCTTTGGGTTTTATACTTTATTATTGAAACTTCAGACTTTCCTTGAGTCTTGGTTACTTGAAAATAGCGCTGCAATGGCGCGAGAGTAGCACTAATGCTTCTTCTGACCTGCGCTCTGCTGCAGTGTACAAATCCTGACACGCACTGGCATCACCAAGCGTCAGTTTTGCGCGGGCGCGATGAATCAAGGCTTGAAGCGCCTGCGGTTCGAGTTGCAATGTGCGCGTAAAATCAGCGATTGCGCCAACAATGTCGCCTGCTTGCGCCCGTGCTTGCCCACGCATGAAGTAATAGACAGAGTTTTCGTGGTTGATGGTGAGTGCTGCGGAATAATCATTTTGTGCGCCTTCGTAATCGTTGAGTTGAAGTTTTGCCATGCCGCGCAGCGAAAGTGCCTCATCATCAAGCGGGTCAAGGCGTAGAGCGCTTGAGCAATCATGCGTTGCGCCTTCGTACTGCTTCAAAAAAAACTTTGCGTAAGCACGGTACAAATATGCCAAAACAGCATTGGAATCTTGCGGGTTCATGCGTAAAACCTCGCTGCAATCGTTGATTGTTCCTGTATAATCGCCCAACTGCAATTTCGCATATCCACGATGCCGATATGCCGCCACACTTGCAAACGAGGTTTTAATTGCTCTGTCAAAATCTCGCACAGCACCCGTAAAATCGCCTTTGTCGGTCTTATCCAAACCGCTTTGGATAAGGTTTTCCGCTTGAAACGTCGGCGTGGAAGGCGGTTGCGGCGAAAGAGATTGTGCAGCAAGATTGAGCGTCGAACTCCAGCAAAGGAGCGCAATGCAGGAACAAACCATTTCAAAATATCGCATTACACACCGGAAACTTTCTTGAAAAGGAGTTGTAAAGCAGCAGCGACGGCGCGTTCACGGTTTACGATGCGGTCGCCGCCGACGGTGTATTTATGTGCTTCCACTGATTTTTTGTCGGCAATGCCCACCCAGATAGTCCCGACGGGCTTTTCCGGCGTTCCGCCGTCCGGTCCAGCGATGCCTGTTACCGAAATGCCGATGTCGGATTGAAAGCGCTCACAAATCCCGAAAGCGAGTTCCCGTGCTGTTTCTTCGCTGACAGCGCCATGCAGACGCAGTGTTTCGGGTTTTACGCCCACAAACCGCATTTTTGCGTCGTTGCTGTAACATTGCACACCACCAAGGAAATATGCCGATGCGCCGGGTTTCGTTGTCAGTGTTGCACCCAACAAACCGCCTGTGCAGCTTTCCGCCACGGCGACCGTCAAACCGCGTTTCGCAAGCAACGCACCGACAACCGCATCGTAGGTGTCGCCATCTTTACCGAAAATAAATTTGTTTGCCCGTGCGCGGATGCGTTCTTCAATTCTCTCCAAAAGCGCATCAGCACTTACTCTGTTGGCAGCTGTGACGGTAATCCGCAATTTCACGCCCGAAGGCGACGGCAAAAACGCGAGTTCCTGCCCTTCCAATATCGGTTCGACATCACCTATGAGGTCGGCAAGCGTGGATTCTGCAATGCCTGTGGTCAAAAGCGTTGTATAGCGCATCACAGCGTCGTTTGCAGAGAGTTCACGCAAGCGTGGAATAACGCGGTCTTGCATGAGGTGTTTCATTTCGTGCGGCACTCCAGGCATAGAAACCATGATTTTATCACGCTTGGAAGCATTGTGCATTGTTCCTGCGGAAAGCGTAAACCACATTCCTGCGGCAGTGCCTTTGTCGTTTTGCAAGACGGTACATTTGCCGGGAAGCAGTGCTTGTGCGGCATTGCGCTCGGTCAAATCTCGTCCTAAGCGCTTAAACAGGTTGCGTAAATGTTCCAATGTCGGTTCATGCAAAACGAGCGTGTCATGCAAAAATTCCACCAGCGCAGTTTTGGTGCGGTCATCATGCGTTGGACCGAGTCCTCCGGTGATAAGAACAGCATCGGCAAGCCCCAACAATCGTTGAAATTCGTTGAGAATATTTGGTAATTCATCTCCCACAACCGAGTGTGCAAGCACTCTCCAGCCTTCTTTCGCACAGGCTTCCGCCATCCATGCAGCATTGGTGTTCACAATTTGACCGATGCAAATTTCGTCGCCGATGGTGAGTAATGCGATTGTCATAGGGAGATTACTTTGGAAGTGTGATGAAACCTTGTGCAGCAAAAAAAAACGAGAACACTTACTGTTTCCGCTTGCTAAGATACAAATTTCTTGCTATCTACACGGCTTTGATTTTGCAAGAATTATTGTACAGGCAGACCGAAATCGTTACCATGATTGATTTTTCGCAACAATCAAAGATTGTAGCAGGAAGCACAAACATTTTTCATAAAAAAGTCTGCTCTCGCATTTTAGGCTTGGTTGATTGGGTGACAAAGTAGTAAATTTCGGTTTGTTTGTCGCATCAATCTGATGCAAACCCGCATAATTTCCCGCACCTTACCAAGCAGCATTACAAGCGTGATTCACACTTCTTCTTTCTTTTCTTCTGCGTTCCATACAACGATACGGCACAGCCTGATGATGCGGCTTTGCTGTTGGTCTGTGCCGAAGGTGCGACAAGCGGGAATAATGCTTTGTTTTGTGCTGTTTTGGGGAGAAATTCTTCTTGCGCAAACAGTTCCCGCGCCGCGTCCTGCCTTCCTCCCAAGCCTTTCCTCCACCAAACTGCCTTCGCAATACCTCTACGATACGTGGACAAGCGAAAGCGGCTCTCCGCCTTTGCCCAAGGACATTGCGCCGGTGAGCATTGCGCAAACAACCGACGGTTACATCTGGATTGCGACTTCCTCAGGGCTTCTGCGCTTTGATGGTGCGCGGTTTGTGATTTTAGACAGCACCAATGCAAAGGGTTTACGCGGTACGGACATGAAAGCCCTCTACGCAGCCAAGGATGGGGCGCTGTGGATTGGAACAGGCGGAAACGGCTTGTTTCGGCATTGGAACGGGAAATTTACGCAGCACAGCAGCGACACAAGCGAGTTGTATAGCGTTATTCGCACGGTGTTTCAGGATTCACGCGGCATTGTCTGGGCTGGAACACAAAATGGTGCGCTGATTGTCCACGAGTCCGATGCGGGCATCGTTTCTAAGCCGCAATTAGTCGGCAATATCCCTCCGGTAGAAATTTCTGCCATTGTCGAAGACGCTCAACACCGCATCTGGATTGGTACGCAGCAAGACGGGCTGTATGTTGTCGAAAATGGTCAAACTAAACATATTTCACAGGCTGACGGGCTTGCAGACAACGTGATTACGGCGCTCGCGGCAGACAGCTCCGGCGCAGTGTGGATTGGTACGGCTTCGCGTGGTGTGCAGTGCCGTAAAGACGGTGTATTTATTCGCAGTATCACCGATGCAAACGGACTGAGCAGTAATGCGGTTTCCGGCTTGATTGTCCACCGCAACGGTACGCTTTGGATTGGCACGGGAAATGGGCTGTGTCGCCTTGCAAATGGTATCATAACAGTCTTCAACTCAAGTAATACGGCGCTTTCCAGCAATACGATTTTGGCACTATGCGAAGATTACGAAGGAAGTATGTGGATTGCTGCGGGTGGAAGCGGCATTGACCGCATCAAAGAGCCGAAATTTACGGCATTTGGCAAAAAAGAAAATTTTCCCGACATCGTTTCCACTGTCTTTGAAGACCACTCAAAGCGTGTCTGGATGGGCAGTTTTTACAATGCCGGCATTACGCTTGTACAAGACGACAAACC
>VYMD01000526.1_pt1 | contig 9867 bp, 8 predicted proteins | sample 5115311 | NCBI WGS metagenome assembly VYMD01 (sample SAMN12291779, study PRJNA351875) | freshwater metagenome | isolation source: freshwater lake | place: USA: Michigan, Wintergreen Lake | collected 2013-08-08
GGCTTCACCCAGCCATCCGCGATGCCGATAACCCACAGCGCGATATAGATGGTGATGACGACCGGCCCCACGACCACGATGCCCGTGAGAAAGTAGTTGCGCAGCCGCTGGCCAAGCGTCAGCCCCGGCGGATGAGGCACGGCAGGCGGCAGGGAGGGCAGCGGCGGTATCGTCACGGTTCGCCTCGTTGCGAGCTTTGCTGGGGGGGAGGTAGCGCGCCATCCGGGCGCTGACCAGAGGCACTGCGGTCTTCGAACCGTTCACGCGGGCGGCAGCGGCCGTTTTCGCGCGAGTTCGAGAAGAATCCCGGCCGCAAGCGCGCTGGGCGGGCGGGCATCCGCCGGCTTCATGATCGCCTCGAGCCGCGCGAAGCCCTCAAGCTGGCGCCGCCGCGCGGGACTTTCCTGCAGCAGTTCATGCAGGCGTGGCGCCAGCGACAGCGGACCCATCTCCTCCTGGATGAATTCCGGTACCAGCCTTTCACCGAGCACGAGATTGGGCAGGATGGCGGAAGACGCCGTGATGAGCCGCCGCGCGATGAAGGCCTCCCATTCCGCAACGCGATAGGCCGCGACCATGGGGATCTGCGCCAGCGCGAGTTCGAGTGTCACGGTGCCGGAGGCCGCGAGCGCCGCACGCGCCCGGCGGAAGGCTGCGAGCTTTTCCGCTTCCCCCACGACCACCCGGACAGGCAAGCCCGCGGCGCTCACGCGGGCGCGCACCTCCGCCGCAAGATGCGGCAAGGTGGGGATCACCCAATCCGGCTTCATGTCTGCGGGTGTCGCAGGACCGAGCGTCGCCAGAAAATCCGGCAGCAATCGTCGGATCTCACTCATCCGCGAGCCCGGCAGCACGAGCACTGTAGGTTTGACAAGATCAGCCCGGGATGCCGCCTCCTCCGCCGTTTGCGGGCGGAACTCCGCGAGGCGCTCCACCGCAGGATGGCCGATATAGGTGCCGGCCGGGCCCTTGAGGCGGCGAAGCGCCTCCGGCTCGAAAGGCAGCAGGCAGAGCACATGGTCGATGGAGGGCTTCATCGCCGGCGCGCGGCCCGGGCGCCAGGCCCAGACGCTGGGGCAGACCCAATGCATGGTCGCCTGCGCGGGGTTCGCCGCCCGCACACGCTTCGCCACGCGTTTCGAGAAATCCGGGCTGTCGATGGTCACCAGAACATCCGGCCGGAAGGCCTGCACCGCCCGCACGGTCTCGCCCATGCGACGGAGGATGGTCGGCAGGCGGCGGATGACCGGGCCGAGGCCCATCACCGCGATATCCGAGAGCGGGAAGAGGCTCGGAACACCCTCCTCCGCCATGCGCGCGCCACCGACGGCGGCAAATTCGATGGTGGGATCGACGGCGCGCAGCGCCCGGATCAGGCTGGCGCCGAGCTGGTCGCCCGATGCTTCGCCCGCCACGAGAAACACGCGCACCGGCTGCGCCTCAATCGTCGTCGCGCGGCGTGCAGATCGAGCGATCACCGCCGGCGCGGATGAAATCGAGGATCTCGTGGATCAGCGGATGGGTGTCGAATTCGCTCGCCACATCCTGCACGCGCTCCTTCAGCGTGCCTTCCGGAGCGAAAAGCAGGCGATAGGCGCGCCGCAATTCATGCACCTGCTCGGTGGTGAAGCCACGACGGCGCAGGCCAATGATGTTCAGCCCGGAAAGGTGGGCCTGGCGATGATCGGTCACCGCCATGCCGTAGGGAATTACATCATTCGCAATGCCCGACATGGCCGCCACGAAGGCATGGTGACCGATGCGCACGAACTGGTGCACGCCCGCGCCGCCACCGATGATGACATAATCGCCGACATGGCAATGCCCCGCGAGCATCACGTTGTTCGAGAAGATGACGCCGTTGCCGACGATGCAATCATGCGCGACATGGCTATAGGCAAGGAACGTGCATTCCTTGCCGACCTTGGTCAGCGAACCGCCGCCCTCCGTGCCGGTATTCATCGTCACGCCTTCACGGATCAGGCAGCGCTCGCCGATCTCGAGGCGGGTCTTCTCACCCTTGAACTTCAGATCCTGCGGCTGATGGCCAAGCGAGGCGAAGGGGAAAACCTTCGTGCCGGCGCCAATCGTCGTATGCCCGGCCACGGCGACATGGCTGACGAGTTCCACGCCGTCGCCCAGAGTGACTTCCGGCCCAACCGTGCAGAACGGGCCGATGACGACATTCGCGCCGATCTTGGCTGCCGGATCAATATCCGACAGGGGATGAATGGTGGACGCCATGGCCTTGCCTTACTGCGTAACAATCATCGCGCTCAGCTCGGCTTCCGCCATCAGCTGGCCGTCGACTTTCGCCTCGCCCTTGTACCACCACATGTTGCGCCGGCGGTTCAATCGCGTGAGGTGATATTCCACCCGATCTCCCGGTGTCACCGGCTTCCTGAATTTGCATTTGTCGATGGTCATGAAATAGACGAGCTTCGCGCCGCCGCCCGCCTCGCCGGAGGCGATGCAGGCCGCGCCCGCCGTCTGGGCCATGCCCTCGATCAGCAGCACGCCGGGCATCACTGGTGCGCCGGGAAAATGCCCCATGAATTGCGGCTCATTGAACGTGACATTCTTGATGCCGACGACGTAGCGATCGGCATCCATCGTCACGATGCGGTCGATCAGCAGGAACGGATAACGATGCGGCAGGTGCTGCATCAGTTTCGTGATGTCGAGAGGCAAGGAGAGGCCCTCGGTCGTCGTTCCGGATTCGTCAGCCTTTTTCATGGATCCGCCCTGTCTTGACCCTGGATCACGGTTCATTCGTGAATGGAACACAATAAGCCGCGCAGGCCTCAGCCGCCGCGCTGGTCGTCCTTCTGCGCGAGTTTGGCCAAGGCCGCAACCTCGCGGAAGAAGGTTCTCGCGGCTTTTGCCGGGGCGCCAAGGTATTTTCCACCGGCGGCAAGGTCGCCGATCACGCCCGATTTCGCGCCGATCTGAGCGCCCATGCCGATGCGCAGGTGACCGGCGACACCGGCCTGACCGCCGATCACGACATAATCCTCGAGCACGGCGGAGCCTGAGATCCCCACCTGACCGACGAGAACACAATGGCGACCGATCTGCACATTATGGCCAATCTGCACGAGATTGTCGATCTTGGTGCCCTCGCCGATCACGGTATCGCGGTTCGCGCCCCGGTCGACCGTGGTATTGGCGCCGATCTCGACATCATCCTGAATGATCACCCGCCCCACCTGCGGCACCTTGAGGTGCCCGCGCGCGCCCATGGCGAAACCGAAGCCATCCTGCCCGATGCGTACGCCCGGATGGAGGATGACCCGGTTGCCGATCAGCGCATGCGTGATGGTCGCGCCCGCGCCCACGGCACCGTCGCGCCCGATGCGGACACCGGGCCCGATCACCGCTTGCGCACAGATCACCGTTCCGCGACCGATCTCGGCGCCCGGACCAATCACGGCGCCGGGATCGACCGTGACGCCACTCTCGAGCCGCGCCTCGGGATGCACGAAAGCGCCGGGCGCAATGCCGGACATGCCAAAGATGGATTGCGGCCTGGCAGCCGTCGGGAAAAGCAGGGCAGCAGCTTTCGCAAAGGCGCGGTAGGGCTCCTTCGAGATGAGAGCCGTGCAGCTCGCGGGCAGCAGGACGGCCTGCCTTTCGCTGATGAAACAAGCCGAAGCCCCTGTTTCCGCGGCAAATTTCGCATAGGTCGGATTTTCAAGGAAGGTCAGATCGCCCGCGCCGGCAGCTTCCAGCGGCGCGACCCGATAAACGGGCGCCTCACCCGATGCGCTTTCGAGAAGGAGGGCCCCGGTCGCTTCCGCGAGCGCGGAAAGCGGAATTCCAGGGCTCGCGGGGAAAAAATCGAGAGAACTCATCCGAGAATGCGAGAGGGTCACACCCCCTCGCCTGCCATCAGAACCGGGCGCCGCCGGAGAAGCGGAACGCCTGCAGGCGATCGCCACCAGAACCGGTTACACGGCTGAGTGCGTAAGCATAGTCGAAGCGGATCGGGCCGAGCGGCGAAGCCCAGAGCAGGCCCACGCCAACCGACGAGCGGATCTTGCTCTCGTCACGAACGTCCAGACACTCGGACTGAAACCGAGTATTGCCCGGATCGACACAATCAAACTGGTTATTCCCGTTAAGGTCGAATTTCTTGCGGCCCCTGTAGCCAAACAAGGTACCCGCATCGGCAAAGGCCGCACCACGAAGGCCCAATTCACGCGGCAGGCCGAAAATCGGGAAGGTCACTTCTGCCGTCGCACCAAAATAGGTGGTGCCGCCCACGGCGTTGGCGTTGCTGTCGCCGCTGCGATCACGCGGGCCGATACCCGAAGGCGCGAAGCCACGGACGAGATCCGGCCCCATGTTGAAGTGATCGACAACGCGGAGGCGCTGGCCGCCGAAAGCGGTCATGTAACCGCCCTGCAGCTTGAGCATGCCGGTGAAATCATCGGTAATCGGATAGTAGTATCGAAAGGTGGCAGTCGCGCGCAGGAAGCGCGAGTCGCCACCGAGGCCCGCAATTTCCGGCCTCAAATCGGCGAAGATGCCGGAGGTCGGGTCATTGTTGTTGTCGAGCGAATTATAGGAGAAGGTCAGGCCCGTGAGAGATGTGAGGGTATTGCCGGCCGCTTCCTTGATTGCAATCGAGGCTTCGCCATCGGAGATGCAGGTATTCGTCAGAGCCGGGGCGAACGGTTGGCCATCGCAGTTGTTAAACGGCCTGCTGGCCGAATTCGGAATTCGAATCCTCTGCTGGTAGGCCGAGTAGCGTACACCCACCGAGAATTCCTCCGTGATCGGCACGCCGGCGCGCAAGGTGAAGCCGGTCGTGCGGCTCTCGTAACGGCTGAAGCTCGACGTATCGCTGAACTTGGTGAAGAGGTCGAAGCCCGCCGCCAGGCGATAGCCAAGGAAGAACGGCTCGGTGAAAGAGAATTCCCCACCGCGGCTCCTCTGGCCGTTGGAAGCCGTGACGCGGACGAACTGGCCACGGCCGAGGAAGTTGACTTCCTGCAGCGTCACTTCGGCAAGGAAGCCTTCCGCGGTCGAATAGCCGCCGGCGATCGAGAAGCTGCCGGTCGCCTTGTCCTGCACGTCGACATTGATGACCACGCGATCCGGCGCGGAGCCCGGCTCGGTCGTGACGCGGATCGACTGGAAGAAGTCGAGATTGCGCAGCCGGCGCTCGGCGCGGTCGATCGCGGCGCGGTTGAAGGCGTCACCCTCGCCCACGTCGAATTCCCGGCGGATGACGTCATCGCGCGTGCGGGTGTTGCCGCGAATCACGATGCGCTCGATGTAAGCGCGCGCGCCCTCCTCGACCGAAAAGACGATACGGACGGTCTGGTCGGCGGGGTTCCGCTCGCCGCGCGGGCGAACCTGCGCGAAGGCATAGCCGCGCTGTGCAACCGCTCGGGACAAGGCATCCACCGACTTCTCGACATCGACGGCATTATAGGTCTGACCGGCGCGGATATAGACCTGCCGGCGCAGGTCATCGGTACTGATATCGGCAATACGCGACTCGACGTCCACCGCCGAGACCGAATAGCGCGGGCCTTCCTCAACCACGATATTGATCACGTAGCCGTTCTGGGCGGCATCCAGTTCGGCGCTGGAGGAGACGATGCGGAAATCGGCATAGCCATGGCGCAGGTAGAAGCGGCGAATGGCCTCAAGGTCGGCGGCGATGCGGTCCGGATCATAGACGTCCGAACTCTTCAGAAAGCTCAGGAAGTTCGTTTCGGTCGTGGACATCACGCCCTTCAGGCGGCTCGCGCCATAAGCGTTGTTGCCCTGGAAATTGATCGCCGCCACGCCGGTCTTTCCGCCCTCGCTGATGCGGAATGTCACATCCACGCGGCCATCGGCCGTCGGGGTGATCTCGGCCCGCACATCGGCGGCGGCTCGGCCTGCGCGCGCATAGATGTCGCGGATGCGCTGCACGTCCTGATCGATCATCGTCTGGCTGAAGGGCCCGCGGGAACGGGCCTGGATTTCGCCGGAAAGCTGATCGGCCTTGAGGCGGGAATTGCCGACGAAAGACACGCGGTTGATCGACTGGTTCTCGACAACCCGGACGACGACGCCCGAGCCGGAACGGGTAATCTGCACATCCCGGAAGAGACCGGTCGCGTAAAGGTCCTTGATCGCCTGGTCGATTCGCGCTGCGGTGTAGCTCTCGCCGGGAGCCAGGGTCACGAAAGAGCGAATCGTGTCGGCCTCGACCCGGCTGTTGCCCTGAACGACAACCTTCTGCTGCGCCATGGCCGGCACGGTGCTCAGGAGCACCAGGGCCGCCATGACGGCGAAAAGGCCTTTTCGAACCGAACCCATCATTCCGCCCCAACCGAAAACAGACATCTTCACGTACCCTGTCGCTGCGGCTTTCCGAAACCCGGTCCCACGGAAACACGGAAAGACCTGCATCCAAGGATGCATTTCCACTCCCTTTTGCTTCTACCCGACAAATCGGTCAATGCAATCAGGAAACGCCGCGTGGTTACAGAATCCTGACACTCGTGCTCCCCGCGCAACGCTGGCGGGAAGCGAAAAAAGCGTGCGTGATCAGAAGGCAAGCCCGGTCAAGTGCATGATGTCATTCCATGTCGAGAACAGCATCAGCGCCAGAACCAGGGCGAAACCCATCCGGAAGCTCCATTCCTGGGCCCTTGCGCTCAAGGGGCGGCCGCGCAGCGCTTCAGCGGCATAAAACACGAGATGGCCACCATCCAGCATGGGAATCGGCAGCAGGTTGATGAAGCCGATCGAGATCGAGAGAATGCCCGCAAGCATCAGCAGCGGACCGATACCCGATTCGGCGACCTTGCCCGAGACATAACCGATGCGGACAGGACCGGAGAGCTGGTCGGCCTTCTCGCGGCCGGCCGCGAGCCCGGCGATGTAATGCACCGTGCGGTCGATCACGAAATAGATTTCACCCACCGCCGTGCCGGCGGCCTCGATCGGGCCATAGCGGCGCAGGAAATGGCTTTCGGGCAGGTTCGATGCGATGAAGCCCATGATCGGGCGACGCTCGGTGCCCAGCACGGTCTTGCGCGTCATGATGCGCGGCGTGGCCGAGAGTTCGAGTTCGCGCCCATCCCGCTCCACACGGAAGGCGAGCTCCTGGCCCTCGGAGAGCGAGACGCGGCGCACCACATCCTCGAAGCTCACCATCTCGTCGCCATTGATCGCCAGAACGCGGTCACCGGGCATGAAGCCGGCCGCGGCGGCCGGGCTGTTATCGGCCACGCCCGCAATCACCGGCTGCACCTGCGAGCGGCCCACGAGCGAGAAACTCGCCATGAAGATCACGAAGGCGAGCAGGAAATTCGCGAGCGGACCCGCAGCAACGATCGCGGCGCGGCGCGCCACCGACTGGTGCGGGAACGAATCGCTGCGATCCGCGACCGGCATCGCATCCAGAGCTTGATGGTCGGGCAGGCTCGCCGCATTGGCATCGCCCTTGAACTTCACGAACCCGCCCAGCGGAATCGCGGAGATCGCCCATTCCGTGCCGTGCTTGTCGTAGCGGCTGAACAGGCGCGGGCCGAAGCCCAGCGAGAAGGTCTCGACCTTCACACCAAAATATCGGCCCACCAGGAAATGGCCCATCTCGTGGATGAAGACCACCAGCGCCAGCACGAAAAGGAACGGGAGCAGATACCCGAAAAACGAGAACAGGAAATCAAGGCTGCTGACGAGCGAAGCGGGCAAGCGGGGTCACCTGGGTTGGGTCGGACTGGAAGCCGGACCTTAACGTGTCATTAAGGATCGTTGCCACTCCAGTGGCTCGCGCACAAGGCGGAAACATGGCATTTCTGGAGAGATGGTTAAGGGCACAGGCGCTTACCAGCTCGCGAGCAGGCCGCCCGCCGCATTCTGCACCCCTCCCCGCCACAACCCGATGGCCGCCGCGAGAATCGCCGCGAAGAGGAAGGCGTCGAGCCGGTCCATGAAGCCGCCATGGCCGGGAATGAGATGGCCGGAATCCTTCACGCCGAAACGCCGCTTCATATGGCTTTCGAAAAGGTCGCCCGCCACGGAAACCAAAGCCAGCACGCCGCAGAGCAGAATCAGCGCGAAGGAGATGGGAAGGCCCGCAATGCGCAGCACCAGCATGCCGGCGACGATACCCGTCAGCAGGCCGCCGGCAAACCCTGACCAGGTCTTATTGGGCGAGATACGCGGCGCGAGCTTGGGCCCGCCCAGCGTCCGACCCGTGAAATAGGCACCGATATCCGCGCCCCAGACGATCGCGAACAGGGCAAGGATGGCCACCAGCCCATGGGAATCGGAGAGGCGCAAAGCCAGCACCGAGACGATCAGCCCACCCGCATAGAGCATGCCGCTCGCCTGCCAGCGCCGGTGCGCGAGCCCCGCACGTGAAACAGCCAGCAGGAAGACGATGAAAAAACCCGCGAGCCAAGGCAGGGCCGCAAGCAGCGGCCATCCGGCCAGCAAGGCCCCGGCAATGGCGAGCGCCAGGGCTGCCAGCAGCGCGACGCCCGGCACCATGCTCCAGTGGAAGCCCGGCGGCGGGCTTCCCGGCCGGCTCCGCGCGATCGTGAACCATTCGAGATAGACGAGCACCGAAAGCGCGGCCCACACGCCGGCAAAAAGCCAGCCTCCCACCATGGCGCTGAAGAGCGCGCCGGCGGCGAGCACGATCGCGGACAGGACACGGGGTTTCAGATCATTCGGACGGGCCGGTGTCTTCGGGGCGGGCTCCTGCCCGCCGGACGCCGCCATCACACGCCCCCGAAACGGCGCCGGCGCCGGGCGAACTCACCCAGGGCCTCGTCGAAGGCCGCGGCATCGAAATCCGGCCAGAGGCAAGGCAGGAACACGAATTCGGCATAGGCCGCCTGCCAGAGCAGGAAATTCGAGATGCGCTGTTCGCCCGAGGTGCGAATGATGAGATCGGGATCGGGCAGGCCCTTCGTATCCAGAGCGGCTCCGAAGCGCTCCGGCGTGATGTCGGCCGGTGTCAGCCGCCCGGCCTCCACTTCGCACGCCATCTGGCGCATGGCGCGCGTCATTTCCTGCCGCGCGCCATAATTGAAGGCGACGACGAGCGTGAGCCCGGTATTGCCCGCGGTCGTGCTCTCGGCCTCCTCGAGCAGCGCCAGGATTTCCGGCGCAAGGCCCTCGCGCTCGCCGATGATGCGGATCAGCACATTCGCGCGGTGCAATTCGGCGAGATCGGAGCGGATGAAGAAGCGCAGCAGGCGCATCAGTTCCGAGACTTCGGCGGCGGGGCGCGACCAGTTCTCGGTGGAGAAGCTGTAGAGCGTGAGAAATTCGATGTCGCGCTCGCGGGCGCGGCGCACGAGGCGCAGCACCGCTTCCACGCCGGCACGATGCCCGGCCACACGCGGCAGCGAGCGCTTTTCCGCCCAGCGGCCATTGCCATCCATGATCACCGCGACATGACGCGGCCGTCCTTCGGCTCCACCGGCGGCGGCGAGATCCCCGATCGGTTGGGGGGAGGGCTGGGCCGGCAAGGGATCACTCCTGTCACGGTTTCGAAGGCCTGGGCTTCGGCTTCGGGCTTCCGCCCCCGGCAATGAAGGGCGATGCCCGGACGGAAAGCCTCAGCCTCAGACCTGCATGATTTCCTTTTCCTTGGCAGCGAGCGCGGCATCGATCTCCGCGATCACCTGATCGGTCGCCTTCTGCACCTGCTCGGAATTGCGGGCAGCATCATCCTCGCTCATGTCGCCGTCCTTTTCGAGCTTCTTGAGCACATCAAGGCCATCGCGGCGCACATGGCGGGCGGCGACGCGCGCGGCCTCCGCATATTTCTGCGCGACCTTCACCATTTCCTTGCGGCGCTGCTCGTTGAGTTCGGGGATGCGCAGGCGGATGGTCTGCCCC
>VYMD01001362.1_pt1 | contig 9862 bp, 14 predicted proteins | sample 5115311 | NCBI WGS metagenome assembly VYMD01 (sample SAMN12291779, study PRJNA351875) | freshwater metagenome | isolation source: freshwater lake | place: USA: Michigan, Wintergreen Lake | collected 2013-08-08
CTGTCATCGCCCGTATTAAGCGTTCTTCTTTGAGTATCCTTTCTATATCTAGCATTCTTGGATTTTCTGATCATTGCTTTTTTTCTTATTATCCCTTATAACCCAACAAGTCTATTGAAGAATTTAAAAAACTTTTGTAAAAGCATCGGATTAAGGTTATGGACGAAAAACGCACCCAAGCTTATCTAAATATCATCGAGTCGGCCTCTAAAAAAAATCACAGTCCATCACACAATCACATCAATCACAGTACAGACAATGAATGAACAAAGTGCCTAAGCTTATGTTAATTTAATTGAACAGTTGCTCGCTTGTACTGATGATGAGGAACTGAATAATATTCTGCAAGCTAATCAGGAATTGATTGCTCCCGAATTTTTGCAGGTGATGGAAAACTATGCAACAGGGTTAGAAGAACAAGGAAATAATAATCCTGCGGCTTGGTTACGGGATATAAGGTATAGAATCTTGTTATGTAGAAGTCTAAAGCATGATCTATATGATTATTTAATTGACTGTCATTCTAGCCTGACATATAATCATGGAAAGCTCAATCAGGAAAGTGAAAATGAGACAGGTATTTACAGCGAGAATTTTTCAAGAAGATAATTGGTTTGTTGCCCAATGTTTAGAGGTTGATGTTGCTAGTCAAGGGGAAACGGAAACCGAGGCGTTAAACAATCTGCAAGAGGCTTTAGAATTACATTTTGAACCGCCTTGTGCGACAGTTATTCCCCAATTACAGAAGATAGAGGTAGAAATCAATGCCGCTTAAGCCTTTATCTTATCGTGAAATTAAACGCAAGTTGGAAGCGGCAGGGTTTGAAGTTGTTAGTCAAAAGGGGAGTCATGTTAAGTTTGCCAAGGATACTCCTGGAGGAAAAAGGACAACGATTGTTCCCTGTTATAAGGAGGTAACAATCGGTACAATTGGCAGTATTTTAAGGCAAGCGGGATTAGGGGTTGATGAATTTGATAGTTTATAACTAGAAATAGACAATTTTATGAATGAACAACGCGCCCAAGCTTATGTTAATTTAATTGAACAGTTGCTCGCTTGTGCTGATGGTGAGGAACTGAATAATATTCTGCAAGCAAATCAGGAATTGATTGACCACCAATTTTTGCAGGTGATGGAAAACTATGGAACAGGGTTAGAAGAACAAGGAAATAATAATCCTGCGGCTTTATTACGGAATATGGCGCAACAGTTGAGGGAATATCTCAACTCTCAAGCGGGAAGTATAGAGGAATATCAGGGGTTTTTATTAGAAGTATTACAAGCAGAAGCAGAGATTAATGATGGCCGTGCTATAATAACTGACAACGATTATTATTATAAAAATATGCAGTATAAAGTCAGTCTTAAGCAAACAGAAGAAGGATATGCTGTTTGGTGTCCCGGTTTACCCGGCTGTGCTTCTCAAGGTACGACAAAAGAAGAAGCTTCCAATAATATTCAAGATGCTATTGTGTCTTATTTAGAAGTTGCCGAGGAATTGAATCAAGGTGTAGAATCTTGTTATGTGGAAGTTGAATTAAATCATGCCTAGTCTTCCGGGAATTAATCATCTTTTATCCTGCATTGATGGAGGACGACGATTTAGAAAATGGTTTCTCTGGGGTTTTATTTAAAGCTTGACAATCGGCTAAATATTCATCAATTACATCCTGAAAAGATTGCTCTAATTCATCAACGGAAAGACCGTCAAAAACAATTATATCTTTTATGTTAATTACACGACCAAAAAATAAACGATCTTCTTCGTCATATTCAATAATTGCTTCATATCCTTTGTATTTCATCAGTCAACTCCTGCATTTATTAAAAATTCACGAATCGCTTTAACTTGATATATTTTTAATTCTTTTTGAGGATGAGGTGAATGAATATTGAGAGAAAGATCATTGAGATCAAAACGAACTCTTGAATCATCTCCTTAAATCACTATACCTCCTATTACCTTAATTAATATTACTACATCATCCCAAACAATATTACGTCGAATGGGTTCGGCAAAAATAGCATCATAGGTTTTACGCTGTTTTTTGTTCATTAACCCATAATAATATGCTATAATCCATTATCATCATAATTATTAAAATCATAGTTAAGACAATGGATGAACAACGCAGCCAAGCTTATATTAATTTAATTGAACAGTTGCTCACTTGTGCTAATGATTAAGATATACAATAATATTGACAAGCATCATTATTAGGAGAATCATCAGATGTCAGTTACTATTGAACAAGACCTTAAAGAATATCTCACTAAGTTTGACCAAAGATTTGACAGACTGGAACAAAAGTTAGAAATAATGAATAATCGCCTCACTAATTTAGAAGTTGGACAAGCTAGATTGGAGGAAAAAATCGATAGTTTGGAAAAAGATATTGAAAGTGTAAAAGAAGATACCAAAGAATTGAAAGGCTCTCAAAAGGCACAGATTTGGACGTTAATCGGAATTTTGGGAACGGCTTTACTAGGAACAGTCATCCGCTACATTATTATTCCTTTTCCTCCTCAATCGTAAATATAATTATAACAATCACAATCAAAATAATGAATGAACAACGCGCCTAAGCTTATGTTAATTTAATTGAACAGTTGCTCACTTGTGCCGATGGTGAGGAACCCAATATTCTGCAAGCAAATCAGGAATTGATTCATCCCGAATTTTTGCAGGTGATGGAAAACTATGCAACATGGTTAGAACAACAAGGATACAATAATAACCATGCAGATTGATTTAACACAAAACTTTGAGCAATATCTCAACCCTCAAGCGGCAAGTATAGAGGAATATCAGGAGTTTTTAACTGTTGGGGACATTGACAACAGGCTAAGGTGTTGTTAGTATATCCAACATGAAGGCTACCGCGCTCATTCGTCGTCGCGTCATCTTAGCCCCAGACGCATTCGCAGAAGTCACTGTCTGGCGTGTTCCCCAACCAGTTCTGCCATCGGAGCATCCTTACAAATATCGTCTCGCTTACATAGTCAACGGCAAATGTGTGTTGCGATATGATAACGAACGCGGTAAAGGCGATCACCGTCATTTCGATGGTGTGGAGTCTCTTTATGCTTTCTCTTCGCCAGACCAATTGATGGCCGACTTCAACTCTGACATTTTGAGGTGGAATTATGAACACGGTCGTTCTTGAAGTTCGCTCCTTGACTGACACCCTTGCCGATGCCGTTCAAGCGATGAAAACTGGTCGAGCAGAAAAAGAAGTTCGTATCAGTTTTGCTACCCCCGAACTTCTCTGGAAAGTTCTGACTGCCAAGCGGTGGGAACTCCTCAAAGCTATGTGCGGTGCTGGCCCCATTTCTATCCGTGAGGCGGCGAGGCGAGTACATCGGGATGTTAAAGCAGTACATGGAGATATTACGGCACTTTTAAATGTCGGTATTCTGAGCCGTGTAGCAGATGGGAGCGTAGAGTTCCCGTTTGAAGCGATCAAGGTTGAATTCATGTTGCAAGCCGTTTGATCGCCGGATTAGTAGCGATCGCGAATAAAGAGGACACATGAACCAAAAGTATTATTCAGGTAGAACCTGAAGGGAACGTCTGGTTAGTGATAGGGAAGGTCAATATAGCATTCGGGTTAACGATCAATGGCGAATTTGCTTTGTCTGGCAAGACGGTGATGCTCTAGACGTAGAAATCGTTGATTATCATTGAGGTAAAATAATGAATGAAGTTGACATCCTCGCCGCCGTAAAACGGACGGCGATTCCTCACCACGCCACTTTTTTAGGGTGGTCGCGTCAATGGGGTTGACGCTTCACCGAAAAACGCTTAATTGCTTAAGTCTGACACTTCCTCCACGTCCATTTTGAGTGTCCGAATGCCCTCCGGCCACTTTGAACAAGTCGAAAAAATCTCATGTTCAACCTTATTTCGTTCTTTTAGAGGAATTTATAAAGCCAATGAACCTTAGTCAGAATCAAATAGCTCTGGCTCTTGGAGTTCCCGAACAATGTATTAACGAAATCGTTCATGGAAAGCGGCCTATCACAGCGGATATAGCTCTTCGGTTAGCTCGTTATTTTGATATGTCACCGCGATTTTGGCTAGGATTACAAATGGATTACGATCTGGACGTTGTTGAAGATGAAATAGGAGATCAATTGGATAAAGAAGTTGCTGTAATGACAGTTATTTGTGCAGAAAAGTAATTTGTTTGATATGTTCTAAGGCAGAACCTTGCAATATATCAAACAAATTTGGCAGCGATCCCCCTTGACAATCACGAATATTTATTGTATCCAATTATATTATATGGTGATTCTCTCGAAAAAAAAATCACAGTCTATCACACAATCACATCAATCACAGTACAGACAATGAATGAACAACGCGCCCAAGCTTATGTTAATTTAATTCAACAGTTGCTCACTTGTACTGATGATGAGGAACCTAACATTCTGCAAGCAAATCAGGAATTGATTGATCCCGAATTTTTGCAGGTGATGGAAAACTATGCAACAGGGTTAGAAGAACAAGGAAATAATAATGATGCGGTTTGGTTGCGGAATATGGCGCAACAGTTGGGGCAATATCTCAACCTTCAACCTCAAGTTTATATTCTTCTCTACAATGTAGGAACAGATAATGAAGGAATTCATACAATAAGTAGTCAAGAGAAACAGACAATATTACTGTTTGAAGCTTCAGCAGATGCAACTAATTTTGCACGACAATTAAGAGAACAGAATTTTCCTGTACCTAGCGTTGAAAGTATATTAATCGAAGAAATTATTGCTTTTTGTGAGGAAGCGGGTTATGACTGGGAAGTTGTGCCAGAGGGAGCAAATAAAATTCCGCCAGTTGAAAGCAGAGAATCTGGAAATGCACATCAAGAATATTTAATTTTTTTGATGAAGGCATTAGATAAAGTTCATGAAAATCCTGATCCTAAGTATATTTATCCTTTTTTTGAGCATAATCTTGATAAATTAGATGAAAAGTTAATAATTATTCTAGATAATTGGGTAAAAAATCAATTAGCATCCGTTGAAACAGAACAAGCTGTATATATCGCTGGTAATATCTTTACCTTGATCAATTTTAGTACCTTAATCCAACAATTCCCTCTAGGTAATATTGCCACTAATTTAGAAATTGCGATCACAGGTTATCAAGTTGTTTTAACTGGGTTTAATTTTGATGATTTTCCTGAAATTTGGGCAGATACGCAAGATAATCTTGGTAGTGCTTACCAAAACAGAATCAGAGGAGATATAGCGGAGAATTTAGAACTATCAATCGCTGCTTATACTGAAGCATTGAAAGTGAGATCTTTCGATAATTTTCCTAAAGATTGGGCAGATACACAAAATAACCTAGCTAATACCTATGCTAAAAGAATTAGAGGAGATAAAGCCGAGAATTTAGAACTTGCGATTGCTGCTTATAATGAAGCATTGAAAGTCAGAACTTTCGATAATTTTCCTCAAGATTGGGCGACGACTCAACATAATTTAGCTATGGCTTATGTGAAGAGAATTAAAGGTAATAAAGCTGACAATTTAGAACTGGCGATTACGGCTTGTAACGAAGCATTGAAAGTCAGAAGCATTGACAAAATTCCTCTAGGTTGGGCAAATACAAAAAATACTCTAGCTGCTGCTTATGCCGATAGAATTAAAGGTGATAAAGCTGAGAATTTAGAACTAGCGATCAAATTTTACAACGAAGTATTGCAAGTGAGAACTTATGATAAATCTCCTAGGGTTTGGGCTGGCACACAATGCGATCTAGCCAGTGCTTATGCGGATAGAATTAGAGGAGATAAAAAAGAAAATTTTGATAAGTCTATCAATTTTATTCAAGAAGCTCTAAGAGTTTATAATCGTGATGCTTTTCCTTATGAATGGGCATTAACACAAAATCATTTAGGGACTGTTTATGGTGATCGCATTAGAGGGGAAAGGGCAGATAATCTAGAGAAAGCGATCGCATCTTATAACCTATCATTAGAAGTATATACTCCGACGGCTTTTCCCATAAACTGCTTACGAACAGGACGAAACTTAGGAGATACTGCTAACCTGATCCAAGACTGGGAAACCGCCATCAAAGGCTACAACTTAGCCATCGAAGCAGTAGAAAATATCCGACTCGAAGCCTTAAACCCCCAACGACAACAAGAAATTCTCTCCGATGCAATGGATGTTTATCATGGCATAGTTCAATCCTATCTCAACCTCAATCAACCAGATCGCGCTTTAGAATACGTTGAACGTAGCAAAACCCGCTATCTAGTCCAATTGCTTACCGACCGAGATATCTATCCTAAAGGTAATATCCCCCAAACTATTATTACCGAATTAGATCGCCTCCGTCGTGCCATTATTGGGGAAGAACAACAGTTAGCCATCCAAGAACAAACCCGCAATCAGGGAGTAATTTTAACCCTAGATCAACAAAAACAACCCATCTTAAATGACTATACTCACCTCAATCATTTAAAACAAGAATTAAATCAACTCATTGACCGTGAAATAACCCCCATTGATCCCACTTTTAGCTTAACTCAAAAGGTTCAAACCATTAAATTAAGTGAGATTCAATCCTTAATTGATCAAGATACTGCTATTTTAGAATGGTATATTTCAGGGGATAGAATTATGGCGTTTATTGTTACTAATGAAGGTTTGATCCCCCCTAACCCCCCTTTAAAAGGGGGGAATAGCGAGGTAAAAGGGGTTAAAGTTTGGCAATCGTCAGCAGAAGATCGAGAGAAATTGATTGATTTTATTAAAGATTATCGTGAAGCTTATGAAAATAATAAAACAGAGTGGATTAATAATCTTAATTCTTGTTTAAATCAACTATCAGAAATTCTCCCCATTGATGAACTTTTAGAACTGATTCCTAAATCTTGCTCTCGTCTCATCCTAATTCCCCATTGGTTTTTACATATTATTCCCCTTCATTGTTTACCCCTAAAAGATGGACAATTTCTCTATCAACGCTTTTCTAAAGGTGTAGGATATATTCCCAGTTGCCAACTTTTAAAACTGGTAAAATTATCACAGCGAGAAAACTTTACTCGTCTTTTTGCCATTAAAAACCCCACCAGAAAAGACCTAAAACCACTCTTAGGAGCAAATCTAGAAATCGAGAGAATTAGTAAAGGATTTGATGCAGAAAAAACCATTATTATTGGGGAATTAAAAGCATCAGAACAAACCCTAGTAAACCGTCGTCAAGAATTACAAGCGTCCCATTGTATTCACTTTTCTTGTCATGGAAAATTCAATAATAAATCCCCAAGAGACTCAGCATTAATGTTAGCAGATCCAGAAGGTAACTTAGGAAAATCAGCTAACCTTACTCTAGCAGAAGTCTTTAAAAAACTTGACTTAAGAGAATGCCGTTTAGTTACTTTTTCTGCTTGTGAAAGTGGTATAATAGAAAGTAAAGCCGATAGTATTAGTGATGAATATGTGGGTTTACCCAGTGGTTTTCTATTTGCAGGAAGTTCTAGTGTCGTTAGCACCCTTTGGACAGTAGATCCCCTAGCCACCACGTTATTTATGGCTAAATTTTATCACGATCTTAAACGGATTTCTATCCAAGATCAAGGGAGTATTGCTATTGTTTTAAATCATACTCAAACCTGGTTAAGAACATTGAATAGTCAAAAATTAGCCCAAACAAAAAATAGTCAAAAATTCCAGCAATTACTCGATCGAGTCTTTGAGAGTAAACGGGATAGAAGAAAATTCCAAGACTTATTAGAAGCGGCAGTGAAACGCGAACCCTATCCCTTTGCCAATCCCTATTATTGGACAGCATTTATCGCAACAGGAGTTTAACTCAGGTCTTGCACCATTATCCAAAAGTCCAAAAAACCCGATTTTTAGAGACAGAAAAAATCGGGTTTTTAATATCAGGGATAAGCTCTGAGTTTAAGAATCGGAACAATTTTGACAAAATTTATCCAGTCCTTGCTCTTGAATATAAACAGCAACGATAGTTGATAAAATTCCTGCGACTTGCGGAGAGCATATAATATATCCTACAATAATACCTGTTAGAGTAGGAATAAGTGCAGGTAAATATTTTTCTCGCAACTTCGGTTGACAGATAGAATCACGACATTTATTAAGAACAATAGCAAACCAACGAAAATCAGCATTATCTTCTACCCCTTCAATCCCGTTACGAGTGGCAATAGATTCAGCAGCATCTGCTAAATCTCCCTCCCATTCCTCAATAACATCAAGTGCAATTAAAGCGTTCTCATTGTCCGCAAATTCAACACGGTACTGAGCAATTTTTTCCGGTGTTAACTGCGTTGTGTCTGACATAATACCATCCTTAAAGCTAAAACTAATTTTTTTCTATTATCTCACTTTATTAGCTCCTAAGTAGGTAGGCGTTAAAAATTATCAGACACCCCCCTTATCAAGGGGGGATTAAGGGGGGATCAGAGGCAAAATCTATCTTCAATTTAATTATAACTACTTACTTAATCCCACCAAATGCCGTGAGGAAAATCCCTCGCTTTAGCTTGTCCGCGACTTTATAATCGTCTCGTCGCTAACGGTTTTGACTTTACCGATGGGAAGTTAATCCGGTCAAGATTAGCTTAGAAGACTAGGAAAAAGCGAATTTTTTTGGGGTGAGAATTTACTTTTGTCAAAAATCATTACATATTCGCAACAAAATACACTTTTTTGAACAAATTAATGTACCATACTTAGACAAGGCGGTCAATTATTTTGTACTAGGAATTACGCGCTCAACTTATCTCCTGTTATCCCCAAAGTCAGGAAAAAGAGGAAGTCTTAATGAAGATGATTTCTGAATATTAATCAATTGAGGATGGGGAGAGGTTGCTAACAGTCAATATTGCTACCTGAATCGCTTTTTCGATGGCCTGTTGTTTGCTTTCTAAACTAATCCCTTCCTCTTTACTTCTTTCGGCAATCACACCACAAATACAAGCGGCAGTAAATCCATAAACCCCCGCCATTTTAAATAAAGTTCCCGCTTCCATTTCATAATTGAGAATATTTAAACGTCGATATTCTTCCGTAATTCCCTCTAAATGATAATTTACTCCCAAAAATTGAGCCGATTTAACTAGGTCAACTGTCAAAAAAGGATCCGCCACTGCGGGATATTCCAGAGGAGCAATATCATTAGCAGCACCTTGCCTACATAAAGCCGCTTGGGAGATAATAATATCACCAATTTTTATTCTATTTTGAATTGCACCACAAGTACCAATACGAATAATAGTTTTAATTCCCACCTGTATTAATTCATTAACCACAATACTCAAAGATGGCGCACCCATGCCACTGGTAGCCAGAAGAATTGGGGTAGAATTATCTAGATAGCCAAGATAACTATTTAATCCGCGATAATCCGATAGTAAACTTGCATTTTGTAAATAAGTTTCAGCAATATAGCGCGAGCGTTCTGGTTCCCCCGATAATAGGGTGATAGTCGGTTTTGCCGTGCCTAAATCCTCACTGCTAAAGTTGAGATGATAGGGTTTTTGGTGAGATAAGTTATTGGACATTTAAATCAAATTAAGAGCAGTTACTTTGGTTAAATAGGCTTTTAGTTATTATAACAACTTTAGGTTTTAATTAAAATTAAATATTTAATTATTGACAAAAGAGAATTTAATTGTGGGTGCATCTCATTTTTGTAAATCTACTAATTTGGGCTCTTCGTTACTCTTTATGCTAAATCAACAGACAAGATGCCAAGATAACATACTTCTAACCCAAAAATTCCGAAAGTTTCTAAAGCCATAGCCTCTCCGTTTTATTAGTTTAAGTTTATTGTTGATTCCCTCGACCACCCCATTCGTTGTCCTTCGCTCG
>VYMD01000527.1_pt1 | contig 9852 bp, 9 predicted proteins | sample 5115311 | NCBI WGS metagenome assembly VYMD01 (sample SAMN12291779, study PRJNA351875) | freshwater metagenome | isolation source: freshwater lake | place: USA: Michigan, Wintergreen Lake | collected 2013-08-08
CCTGCACTTGGCGGAAGGATTTCATCACCACGCTTGCCATGTCGCCTTTGTGGTATTCATTTGGACCGAAAACGTTAAAGAACTTTACTCCTGCAAACTTTGTTTCTAAGCCGTTTCTCAGTACCCACTCGTCAAACATTTGTTTGGAATAGCCATACATATTGAGCGGCTTGAGGGCGAAATTTTGGTCACTGTACCCTGCTTCGCCTGCGCCATATGTAGCGGCGCTGCTGGCGTAGATGAAGCGAATATTTCGTGCTTCGGCGTATTCTGCAAGATCGCGGCTGTAACGGTAGTTGTTTTCCAAAAGATAATCGGCATTCTGCTCAGTCGTGGAACTGCACGCGCCCAAATGAAAAATCGCTTCGATTTCAGCGCCGTACTCACCGGCAAGTAATTCCTCACGGAAAGAGGTTTTATGCACCACGTCAAGGTACGACTTACCGACAAGATTTTTCCACTTTGCTTCTGTGCCAAGAGCGTCCACGATAAGAATGTCGTGAACGCCCTTGTCATTGAGCAGTTTAACTAAACAACTTCCGATAAATCCGGCTCCACCCGTTACAACAATCATACATACCTTTCGAGAAGTGCCGGAAAGCGCCTTAGAGTGTTGCTTTGAATGACGCGGAATAATCCTTCAAAACTTCATTCAGTTTGGAAGTAATATCGTCGGTCAATTCTGCTTTATCGGCAATGGCGTTCAAAATATCTTTGTGGCGAACTTCCATGCGCTCGAAAAGCTCTTGTTCATAGCGCTTGCAAGCATCTTTCGGAAGTTCGTCCAAATAGCCGTTGTTTACAGCATAAATGATGGTTACTTGACGTTCAACGGGGAAGGGGGAGTACTGATTTTGCTTCAAAATCTCGTTTACACGCTCACCACGACGCAACTGTTGCTGCGTTGCTTTGTCAAGGTCTGAACCGAAACGTGCAAATGCCTCCAAAGCGCGGTATGATGCTTGGTCGAGACGAAGCGTACCGGAAATTTTCTTCATCGCTTTGGTCTGCGCATTACCACCCACGCGCGATACCGAAATACCAACGTTCAAAGCGGGACGGACGTTTGCGTTGAAAAGATTTGACTCCAAGTAAATCTGACCATCGGTAATCGAAATTACGTTTGTCGGGATGTACGCCGATACGTCGCCTGCTTGCGTTTCGATAACAGGAAGCGCTGTGAGCGAACCACCACCTTTTTCGGCAGACATCTTCGCGGCACGCTCCAAAAGACGGCTGTGGAGATAAAACACGTCGCCCGGATACGCCTCGCGTCCCGGCGGACGGCGCAACAGCAAGGATACTTGACGGTAAGCAGCAGCCTGTTTCGACAAGTCATCATAAATCACGAGTGCGTGTTTGCCGTTGTCGCGGAAAAACTCGCCCATTGCAGTACCGGCATACGGCGCAATATACTGAAGCGGTGCGGGTTCGGAAGCGTTTGCGGCAACAATGATTGTATAATCCATTGCACCATGCTCACGCAATACGCCAAGCACGTTTGCCACTGTGGAGGCTTTTTGCCCGACAGCCACATAGATACAATAAACAGGCTCAATACCACGTGCTTTCGCCTCTGCGGAGTGAGTGTATTTTTGGTTGATAATCGCATCAAGAGCAACGGTTGTCTTACCGGTTTGACGGTCGCCAATGATAAGTTCGCGTTGTCCGCGTCCAATCGGAATAAGGGCATCAATCGCTTTGATACCGGTTTGAAGCGGCTGTTTCACCGGTTGGCGGTCAATAACGCCGGGTGCTTTACGCTCAAGCGGGATGAATTTGCCTTTGGTGTCAATCGCTGCTCCGCCGTCAATAGCAATACCAAGCGGATTGACGACGCGACCGAGCATTTCATTACCGACAGGCACAGAGGCTACGCGCCCCGTGCGCTTGACGGTATCGCCTTCGCGGACGAGTGTGTCGTCGCCAAAAAGAACCGCACCAACGTTGTCTTCTTCAAGGTTGAGCGCCATGCCCATTACGCCGTTGGGGAACTCTAAAAGTTCGGCTGCCATACAATTTGAAAGCCCGTAAATACGCGCTACACCGTCGCCGACTTGCAAGACGGTTCCGACTTCATAGACATCAACTTCGTTATCGAAACTCGTCAGTTGCTGGCGAAGTATCGTCGAAATTTCATCAGGGCGAACTGCTGTCATAGTTCAAACCTTTGTAAAAAATTGAAAATGAATAAGAAATTAGTTTCGTTTTTTTAGGTTCTGGGTTCTAGCAAGGGCAACTCTGTCTTATTTCCCTTATCCCATATCCTTTTTCCTTCATCCCTTTACCGAAGCCGCATTAAATCAGCCGCGTCTTGTTTTTCTGTTTTGAGGCGGTCGGGATTAACCACAACCTTTGGCGCATCGTTCACGGCGTTGATAGCAATCGAAACATCACCGTTATTCGCAAGATTTGGCAAGCCGGAAATAGACAATATGCCGTTACTCTTGCAAAATTCTTTTACTGCTTTCAAATCACCGCCCGGCGCAAAATAGACAACATTTACACCCGCTCCGGCAGTGGCTATTTGTGAGCCTTTGGCAGCTGTCGCTTTGATGCCGATGGTGTTAAACGCATCAACGATTTCGTCTTTTACATCGCCCGGGGTTGCATCGCCATACACCACCAGCAGTTTGATACCGTCTTTCGGAATGGTTTTGTCATACACAAACACTTTTTTGAAGTACCGCGCTTGTACAGCCACCGGCACAGGCATTTCCTGAGCCGACAACGCGCTTGCCATGAAAAGCAACACGTAAACGCTAAGTACAATACGCAAAGGCTTCATACTTCAAGATTTTCCGAAAAGTTGACCAATGATGGAGACCGCACCAAATCTGATGCGAGAAAACCGAAATTTAATTCAATGCGCCTTCGAGCAGACGTTTTTTCAGCAGCGAAAGTTGGTGTTTAATGCTGCTGTCCATCATGCTGTCGCCGATTTTCACGGTAAAACCACCAATCAGCGTGGGATTGACAGAATACGTCGGCTGCGGCTTTTTGCCTGTTTGTGCTTCGAGTTTTTTGAGTAGGCTGTCTTTCTGCCCAGCATCTAACTCAATCGCAGAGGTAATTTCGACAGGCAGAAGATTGTTTGCTGCGTTGTAGAGCGCCTCGAAAGAGTTGAGAATATCGCCGAGCGCAGGAATACGACTTTTTTCGACCAAGAGCGCAAGAAAATTATTCGTCAGAGGCGCAAAGCCTGTTTTTGTGGCAAGTGCCTTCAAAGCAGCTTGTTTTTGCGCGGCTTTGATAACGGGACTTGCGACAAACAATGCAAAATCACGAGAATCATTCAGCATCGTCTTCAGACCACGAACATCACCGATAACGGTTTCGAGAGTGCCTTTTTGCTGTGCTTCTTGGAAGAGCGCCGTTGCGTAGCGCTTGGCAACACGAGATTGAGCCATAACAGTAGCGTTTGTTTAAGATTCGGCGATGAATTTTAGTTTTTAGTTTTTAGCTTTTTGTAATTCGTCAATAAAATTATCAACGATTTTCTTTTGTTGTCCGGCATCCAATTTTTCTTTCAAGATTTTTTCGGTTGCCATGATAACAAGATTCGAGACTTCTTCGCGGAGAGACTGCATCGCGGCTTGTTTCTCGCGGTCAATTTCCGCACGTGCTTCGGCAAGCTTTTGCTCTTTCACTTTTTCTGCTTCTTGGAGCGAAGCCTGCACTTTTGCTTGTGCTTCAGCGCGTCCCTGACGCACGATTTCGCTCATTTCCTGCTGCGCTTTGGCAAGTTTGTCTTCGTTTTCTTTCATCATGCGCTCGGCATCAAGGCTTGCTTTTTCCGCACGGTCAATGGAATCTTGAATAGACTTCTCGCGCTCTTGCAGCGCGGTTGTTAGGGGTTTCCAAGCGAATTTGCCTAAAATCAGCGCAAAAATCGTAAAATTCACGATAGTCCAGATAATTAATCCGGGCGATACACTTAATACGCCATCCATAGCAGTTTGTAGAATTGACGGTGAAACACTTGTTTTTGATTAACGCTATTGCAGGAGAATTCTAACACGAGAATGCTTTTGCACAAGCGCAATCTTTGTTTAGTGTTGAGTTTTGAGTGCTAAGTTTTGAGTTTTTTGGTTATGCACACTCATCACTTAAAACTCACCACTCATCACTTTTTCCAAAGACGGCTGTAGCCCGCTTTGGAGGCAGGCTACAACGTCTTTTGCCAAAATTATTTTACTGCGAGAAGAATACAGATAACCAGTGCGAAGAAGGCAGCACCTTCGATAAGAGCAGCACCGATAATCATTGTGGTACGCAAATCGCCCGATGTTTCAGGCTGGCGGCTGCTTCCTTCCAAGGCAGCAGCTACAAGCTGACCGATACCGATACCTACACCGATGATTGCGATACCTGCGCCCAAGCCCGCAGAAAGATATGCTAAAGCTGCATTTGTCATTGGATAATCCTCCGAAAAGAGAGTAAAAATGATGAAAAAATGAACTCAGTATGAGTTTGATTGCAAAATTATTTAGGTGCGGTGAAGCATCAAATCAAGGTTTTATCACAATTCTGTTCTAAGCCCTTATCCTTTTGCTCTTTATCCGCATCCTTCTTAGTGGTGGTCATCGTGTGCGTGGTCGCCGATTGCCATGCCCGTAAATACTGCCGTGAGCATCGTAAAAATGTATGCTTGCAAGAAAGCTGCCAACAATTCAAGGAAGTAGATAAAAACCGAGAACGCGACACTCGCCGGAGCAACGGCGATAGATTTGAAGAAGAAAATCAGCCCTACAAATGCCAGAAGTACGATGTGTCCTGCGGTCATATTTGCAAAAAGACGCATCGTCAGTACAAATGGCTTGATGAAAAGGCTCATAAACTCAATCGGAATCATAATGGGCCACATTGGCCATGGTGCGCCGCCTGTTAAGTGCGCAAACCAAGCACCGATGCCGGATTCACGAATTGCAGTGTAATTGATAACGAGAAAGGAAATAATCGCCAAGCCCGCCGTTACACCGATTGCACCTGTGGCTGTGTGCGCACCAGGAATCAATCCGAAAAGATTCATCAGCAAAATGCTGAAAAAGAGCGTGATAAAGTACGGCAACAAGCGCTTTCCGGCATCGCCATGGATATTGGCATAAACGACTTCATCGCGCAAATACAGCACGACGGTTTCAAGTATATTTTGCACACCACTCGGCGCTTTTTTCGGGTTTTTCTTGTATTTCCCCGCAACGAACATTCCGATTGCCGCCAAAATCACAAAAGCTATCCATTGAAACAACACGTAATTTGTAATGGAAAGGTCGAGCTGCGGCGGTTTCAAATCTGCCTTTCGGACAGGATGCCCTTTGTGCATGGTGAAAATGCCGGCTTCTTGCATTTTTTGCGGGTTTGCGTAGGCATGAAAATTGCCGCCGTCCACCATCATTATCGGCAAATCGGCAACATGACCAAACAACACAAAGCCGTGGTGGTCGCCAAGTTCTCCCAAAAGATGCGTGAATACTTCTTGTGGCGGAACATCATGCGACGAGCCGTGACCGCCGTGTTCTGTGGGAGAAGCACCGTGCGAAGCGGCTGCGTGAGTGGAATCAGCGTGAGCGTTGGCTGTATGTTCGGCAGGTGCGGAATGCGTATCAGCGTTCATATTCTGTCGAGCGTGAAAGTGAAATGATATGTTGTATTATCTGTTTTTTTCTACGTTAGTTTGGTAGAATTTCCGCGAAATTTCCAACTGCTTGCGGTGCAATATCAAAATTTCGGCACCAAGCCCAAGCAAGTAACAGAAAAGCAGCGTCGCAATAAACGGAATCGTCGCAAAATGCAGTATTTTTAGTCCGTACCAAACAATCGCAAGTGTCGTAACAGCACGTCCCGCCATGCTGCCGAAGATTATCCGCAAAAACGTCGTCGTTTCTTCTTGACGGAGTGCAATGCGAAAAGCAATCGCCGCCACAGCCATATTCACGAGTGATATTGCTGCGCCCCAGAGAGCGCTTGTCATCTCGTTTGGTGGTGCGCTATTCATGGTTGTTGTTTGAGTAATCCGGCGAATCTGCAATCGTGTTTTGCTTGATTTTTTGCGGTGTTTGGGGCTTTTGCGTTGTAAATTTCATCACTGTTCGCAAAAACTTTATCATGCCGCCAACAACGCCAAACATCAGCAATGCAACGAACCAAAACGGTGCAGTATTCGCGTATTTGTCTATGAACCAGCCGATTGCACCGAAAAAAATGACCGTCGCTGCAAGCTCCATGCCCGTGTTCAGAAGCGGAGCTAGTTCGCGCAGCGCTTCCGATTTACCTTGCGGCGCGGTAGTTTTGGAGGATGGAAGCGCCATAACATTCAATGCAGCAAAAGGTTATAAAAGAGGCGCAATGCTTTTTGCGGTTGTCAAAACGTATCGGGTAAAGCGACGGAACTACAAAAGCATACAAAGTTAATGTGTGGCTCTTTACCGTCAAACAAAAAATTTTTTTCGGGAAACAAATTCTTGACTTTTTCGTAAAAATTCGGCTTTTGTGGGCAATTATAGCCAGAGTACAGCTATGCGGAGGAAAAACTTTATCGGCACAACACACGAATCCTTGTCAATCAACGTCTTTACAGAAGTACAAAACATTCTTTTTGGATATGCAAAAATTTCGCAATTTTGTACTCCCAATTTCACTGTTTTATTTACATCCGATGGAGTTTCTGTCATGTCAGAACCGATGCACCTTACCGATGATAACTTCCAATTGGAAGTCTTGGATTCCGAAAAACCTGTTTTAGTTGATTTTTGGGCTGCATGGTGCGGTCCGTGTCGTATGATTGCTCCGGTGATTGAAGAAATCGCTCGTGATTACGACGGCAAAGCAAAAATCGGCAAATTGGATGTTGATAATAACCAGCGCGTGGCGATGCAATACGGCATCCGCTCAATCCCGTCGCTGCTTATTTTCAAAGGCGGTAAGGTCGTAGATCAAATCATCGGCGCAGTGCCGAAATCGCACATCACTGCAAAACTTGACGCTGTTGCGGCGAACTAAACAGCACCACACCCCCGTCATAACAAACGCGGCTTTCAGGGCAATTCCCCGAAAGCCGCGTTTTGTTTTTTCTCTGACTGATTGTAATACCAATTTGGTTGTAAAACTGCAACAAAGCATCAATCGCGGTCGGTCAAAATCTCCACAATCCGCGTGTTCGGCAAACCGTCTGCTTTGAGTTTGCGAATCGTCGAGATACGCACACCGCGCACAGCCATATCCGCAATGTCATCGGTCGAAAAACCCATTTCTTTCATTTCTTTTGCTGTCTGAGGTTTTATACCGCGTACAGCCAATTCTGCGATAGCGTCCACATCGAACCCCAGCGCTTTGTATTCTTTCGCCATCTCAGCTTTAATGCCGCGTACAGCCAATTCCGCAATATCATCCGAATCAAAACCCAGTGCTTTGTATTCTTTCGCTGTTTCCGCTCTGATGCCGCGTGAGCCAAATTCCTCAATATCATCACTCGAAAAACCGTACTCTTTCATTTTTTTGACGTACTCAGGTTTGATGCCGCGAGAGCCGAAATTATTGATGTCATTGCGATTCCACCCTGCATCGCGCATGGAGCTAACCACATCCCAATTCAAGCCGCGTGCGCCAAAATCACGAATATCCTCAGCACTGAAGCCTTTTGCTCGCATTTTCTTTACAAAGTCAGGTTTGATGCCGAGTATAGCAAATTCTTTCACGTCTTCGGTTTTCAAACCCGCGTCCTTAAACGCTTTAACGGTTTCCGGTTTAATGCCTAAAACGCCAATTTCCTTGATGTCATCTACCTTGTAGCCCAGCGCCTTCATTTCTTTGATATAACTGTTTTTAATACCCAACACGCCAAACTCCTTGATTTCATCAATCTTCACACCAGCATCTTTGTATTCTTTCACCGTTTCGGGCTTAATGCCAAGCATACCAAGCTCCTTAATATCCTCGACTTTGTAGCCCAGCGCCTTCATTTTCTTAATGTACTCAACATTGATGCCGAGTACGCCGTATTCCTTGATTTCATCTATCTTCACACCAGCATCTTTGTATTCTTTCACCATGTCAGGTTTGATGCCGAGTACACCGATTTCTTTGATGTCCTCAACTTTGTAGCCCAGAGCCTTCATCTGCTTAATGTAATCAACGCGAATGCCCAAAACGCCGTATTCTTTGATTTCATCTACCGGAACGCCGGCATCTTTGTATTCCTTCACCATGTCAGGTTTAATGCCGAGTACACCGATTTCTTTGATGTCCTCGACCTTGTAACCAAGCCCTTTCATCTCGTTCACATATTTCGGGCTGATGCCCAAAACGCCGTATTCCTTGATGTCGTCGGCAGCTACGCCCGCATCGCGCAATTCTTTCACTTTTTCGGGACGGATGCCAAGAGCGCCATATTCCTTGATTTCCTCCATTTTGATACCGTATTTTTTCATCTCGTTCACATAGTCAGGCTTGATACCCAACACGCCCAACTCCTTGATTTCGTCAAGTTTGTAGCCGTAGTTTTTCATTTCGGTAATGTACTCGTTTCGGATACCCAAAACGCCGTATTCCTTGATTTCCTCGCCGCCCAAGCCGTTTTTCCGTGCTTCGCGTACAAACTCAGGTTTGATGCCGAGTACAGCGATTTCTACTGCGTCTTCAGTCGAAAGTTTCAAGCCGGAAAGTTCTTTGAGCAAATCCAACTTTACATCTGTTAAAGCCATTGTTACGAGGTTTTTATCAGATACATCCGTAAATCCGTAGGAACGCAGTTTTTCGGTAAAATTCTTATTGGGCTGAAAGGTGTAGTTACCAAGCGCTTTTCCGCCGTCGGCATCACCGGAAAACACGAATGTTCCCGATTCTTTCACCAGACGAAATTCCACATCACCTTTTGCGGAACGTGCCTGCGAAGCGCTTAAACCCTGTACTTCGTCATACCGCAAGCCTGTGTACATTGTGCCGTTGTAACGGTTGCGCCCCCACTTGTTTTTGAACATAATGAGCGTCAGCGAGCGCTCCTTAAACTTCGCCTCCCAAAAGCCTTCCGTGCCGATGCTGCCGTTGTCGTTCATCCAATAGCTGCGCTCGTCATTTCTGTCGGATTTATCCGTAGAATCAAGCTCCGAAGCCATATCTGCTGAAAGAGGCTGCGACACGGGCGAAATGGCACTCAGACGCGAAGCAAGCGACTGCGCGGCTTGTTCAACCTTTGCCACAACAGGCTCCACAATCGGCTTCACGACAGGTTGCAAAGCGGGGCTTGCTGTCAGCGAAAGGGCAAAAATTGAGGTAATAACGAGATATGCAGCGAGGTACTCCAACGAAAACGAGCGTTCAGGCTGCTTACCGAGCAGACGTTTGACACGAGTGAGCAAATGTCCGTCGGCTGCGCTCACGCCTGCTGAAGCGAAGTTTGATTCTTCACTCGCAAGTGAACGTTCTTCCAAAATTGCCAGCGCGTGAGCAAGTGCGCGGCTGTCTCCGCAAAGGTCGGCTGCAAGGTCGTCCGCAGCGTGTTCGCGCTCTTGGCGCACCTGCGCGGACATCCACCAGACGGCGGGATGATAGAACATCACTGTTTCAATCACTGCTTGAATAATGCTGAAAAGATAGTCCTGATGCCGTGCGTGGGCAATTTCGTGGGCAATAATCGCTTCGATATGTGCGGCTTGCAATCCCGACAAAAAGCCCATTGGCACAAGGATGACGGGCTTCAGAAAACCCACCAGCATCGGTGCATTTGCCAGACCGGATTCCATTAACACCGGAACACGTCGTACTTTCAGGCGCTCTGCAAATTCTTCAATACGCTTTTGCCAATGCGAAGCAGCCGGGAAAGCGCGAAAATGCTTCATGCGCTGCGCATAGACC
>VYMD01000528.1_pt1 | contig 9851 bp, 7 predicted proteins | sample 5115311 | NCBI WGS metagenome assembly VYMD01 (sample SAMN12291779, study PRJNA351875) | freshwater metagenome | isolation source: freshwater lake | place: USA: Michigan, Wintergreen Lake | collected 2013-08-08
ACCGTGGCCAGCATCCCCATGTAATCGGCGCTCGCGCGCTCCATTCCCCGGCCTGCGAGGGAGACCCCGCGAAAAATGTTTCCGCCGCCGATCACCAGGCAAAGCTCCACACCGGCGTCGACCACCTCCTTGATGTCCTTCGCCACCCGGTCGAGGGTTTCAGTGTCGATGCCGAACAGGGAGTCGCCCATCAGCACCTCACCGGACATCTTCAGCAGGATCTTCCGAAAACGGGGTTTGGGCGCGCTCATGGGCGGATCCGTAGGGCAAGCCCCTCAGGGGCGGACGGGGAATCTCCGGAGAGTTTACATAAATCGAGGGCGTGGCGCGCGTCGAACGCACCACGCCCCCAAAAGATACGTAGAGACGGTCGGGATCAGCCCTGGCCGGTCATGGAAGCGACTTCGGCGGCGAAGTCGTCCACCTTCTTCTCGACACCCTCGCCCAGGGCGAAGCGCACAAACCCCCTCACGGTCACCGGCGAGCCGGTTTCCTTGGCCACTTCGGCCACCAGCTGCTCGATCGTCTGGTCGGGGTTCATGACGAAGGCCTGCTTCAGCAACACGACCTCCTCGAAGAACTTGCGGATCCGACCCTCGACCATCTTCTCGACGACGCCAGCCGGCTTGCCGGAGGCCAGGGCCTGCTCGGTGAAGATGGCCTTCTCGCGCTCGACGGCGGCGGGATCGAGGTCGTCGGTGGACAGGGAAAGGGGGTTGGTGGCCGCCACGTGCATGGCGATCTTGCGGCCCATCTCGGCCAGCTTGGCCTGGTCGCCCTTGCCCTCGACCGCCACGAGCACACCGATCTTGCCCAGGTCCGGGACGATGGCGGAATGCACGTAGGCTGCGACGGCGCCTTCCGGAACCGAGAAGCGATGGGTGCGGCGCAGATTCATGTTCTCGCCGATGGTGGCGATAAGGTTGGTCACCATGTCGGCGACGCTCTCACCCCCGGCGGTCTTGGCCGCGGAAATGGCCTCAACACCGTCCTGATCCAGAGCGATGCCGGCGATTTCCTTGGCCGCCTTCTGGAACAGCTCGTTCCGGGCGACAAAGTCGGTCTCGGCGTTCAGCTCGACGACCACGCCGGTCATGCCCGCGCCGTCCTTGCGCACGGCCGCGCCCACCAGCCCCTCGGCCGCGGCGCGATCCGACTTCTTGGCGGCCTTGGACAGACCCTTGGTGCGAAGCCAGTCGATGGCCAGGTCGATGTCGCCGTCGTTCTCCTGCAAGGCCTTCTTGCAGTCCATCATGCCTGCGCCGGACTTCTCGCGCAGTTCCTTCACAAGGGCGGCAGTGATCTCCGGCATCGGGAGCTCCTTCGGTCAGGGGTGTCGCCCGCCCCCAGGGGGACGGGCGCAGTTCAGGTCAGTTCAGGCGTCTGCGGGGACTTCGGCCGGGGCCTCGGCAGCCACGGCGGGCTCAACAGGCTCCACGGAGGCGCCGAGGTCGACGCCCGAGGCGGCGGCGCCGGCGGCGAGGCCGTCGAGGATCGAGTCGGCCATCAGGTCGCAGTAGAGCTGAATGGCGCGGGCGGCGTCGTCATTGCCCGGGATCGGGTAGGTGATGCCGTCCGGATCGCAGTTGGTGTCGAGGATGGCGACCACCGGGATGCCCAGCTTGCGGGCTTCCTGGATGGCGATGGCCTCCTTGTTGGTGTCGATCACGAACATCAGGTCGGGAATGCCGCCCATGTCCTTGATGCCGCCGAGGGACAGTTCCAGCTTGTCGCGCTCGCGGGTCAGCTGGAGCAGTTCCTTCTTCGTCCGGCTACCCTCGCCGCCTTCCAGCACGCCTTCCAGTTCGCGGAGGCGGTTGATGGAGCCGGACACGGTGCGCCAGTTGGTCAGGGTGCCGCCGAGCCAGCGGTGGTTGACATAGTACTGGGCGCAGCGGCGGGCGGCCTGGGCGATCGGGTCCGAGGCCTGGCGCTTGGTGCCGACGAACAGCACGCGGCCGCCGCCAGCGGCGACTTCACGCACCTTCACCAGGGCCTGATGCAGCAGCGGGATCGACTGCGACAGGTCGATGATGTGGATGTTCGAGCGGCTGCCGAAGATGTAGCGATCCATCTTCGGGTTCCAGCGATGCGTCTGGTGACCGAAGTGGGCGCCAGCCTCAAGCAGCTGACGCATGGAGAAATCGGGAAGCGCCATGGCGTAGTATCCTCTTCTTCCGGTTGACCTCCGCAGGCAAACCCCCCGGACGGGGGACCGGAACGGCGCCGCCGGGATGTCTCCCCGGCTCCACCGAACACCTGCGTGTGGAATGGCGCGGCGTTTAGGCTCTACCCGCCGAAAAAGCAAGTCCTGAAAGGATTTGGGCCGCCCTAGACGTCCTCGACGAAGACCACGCCGGGGGCGGTCTTCAGAGCGCCGCGGACCGCCGGACTCAGGTCAAAGCGACCGGGAAGCCGCACCTCGATCTCCCGCCCTCCCTCGACCGGCGCCACCAGGACAATCTCTCCGCCCCGGCCCTGCGGGGCGGCGGTCAGGCGGGCCTTCAGGGCGTCGATAGCCAGACTACGCGGCGAGACATGGACCCGAAGCCCTGCGACGGCGTTCTCGATCGCCACCTCGACAGGCTCGGCGTCATCGCCGAAAAAGCGCACCTCTCCGTCCCGCGCCTTGGCCCGGACCTTGAGAGACACCGCCCGGCCAGGTTCCAGAAGGTCGCGGCATCGGCGAAGGGACTCCGGCGGGAAGAGCACCTCGTACTCGCCGGAGGGGTCTGAAAGGGTCACGAAGGCGAACTTGTCCCCGCTGGCTTGGGAGGCCCTCTCCTGCCGCCGGCGCACCACGCCGGCCATGCGGAAGGCCTCAGCCCCCGCCTCCGCCTTGGGAATCACCTCGGTCAGGAGGTCGGTACGACGCCGGCGAAGGGCCGGCATCAGGTCGTCCAGAGGGTGACCGGAGAGATAGAAGCCCACTGCGGCCAGCTCCTCGTCGAGGCGGCGGGACGGAGACCAGGTCTCGATGCGCGGCAGACGGGGCCGCTGGGCCTCGGCCTGGTCGCCGCCGAACAGGGAGCCCTGGGAGGAGGCCCGCTCCTCGGCCACGCTGTGGCCATAACCGGCCAGCACCTCGGAGGCCTCCACCAGCTGGGCCCGGTCACAGCCGAGGCTGTCGAAGGCGCCCGCCCGGGCAAGGGTCTCCAGGGTGCGCCGGTTGACCTGCCGGGGATCCACCCGCTCCACGAAGTCGAAGATGTCGCGGAAGGGCCCGCCGGCGGCGCGGACCTCCACCACATGCTCCATGGCCTGCAGGCCGACATTGCGGATGCCGCCGAGCGCGTAGAGCACCTCCCCGTCCCCAACGTCGAAGTCTGCGCCCGAACGGTTCACATCGGGCGGTCGGATGGTGACGCCGAAGCGGCGGGCGTCCTGGTAGAAGACCGCCAGCTTGTCCGTGTTAGAGATGTCGAGGCTCATGGAGGCGGCGAAGAACTCCACAGGCGCATTGGCCTTCAGCCAGGCGGTCTGGTAGCCGATCAGGGCGTAGGGGGCGGCGTGACCCTTGTTGAAGCCGTAGCCGGAGAACTTGGCCATCAGCTCAAAGAGGGTGTCGGCAAGGTCCGGGTCCACTCCGCGCTCGGCCGCGCCGGAAAGGAAACGGGCCCTCTGCTGGTCCATCTCCTCCTTCTTCTTCTTACCCATGGCGCGGCGCAGGAGGTCCGCCTCGCCGAGGGAATAGCCCGCCATGATGCGGGCGATGTTCATCACCTGCTCCTGGTAGACGATGACCCCGTAGGTCTCCGTCAGGACCGGCTCCAGCAGGGGATGGTAGACGTTCAGCGGCTTGCGTCCCGCCTTGGTGTCCACATAGGCTGGAATGGAGTCCATCGGGCCGGGCCGGTAGAGCGAGATCAGCGCCGTGACCTCCTCGATGGAGCCCGGTCGCAGCTGGCGCAGGGTGTCGCGCATGCCCTGGCCTTCCAGCTGGAAGACCCCCACCGTCTGGCCTGAGGCCATGAGCTCGTAGGTCGCCGCATCGTCAAGGGCGAGGCCCTCCAGGGGAAAATCCGCCCCCCGGCGCGCCAGGTGCTTCATGGCCCGGTCGATCACCGTCAGGGTCTTCAGGCCAAGGAAATCGAACTTCACAAGGCCCGCACTCTCCACCCACTTCATGTTGAACTGGGTGGCGGGCAGGTCCGACCGCGGGTCGCGGTAGAGGGGCGAGAGCTCGGTGAGGGGCCGGTCCGCAATCACCACGCCGGCGGCGTGGGTGGAGGCGTTGCGGTAAAGCCCCTCAAGCTTGAGGGCGATCTCCAGGAGCCTCGCGACAGACTCATCCTCCTCCTGGGCTTGCCGGAGCCGAGGCTCAAGCTCGATGGCCCGGGCCAAGGTCACAGGGTTGGCGGGATTGGCCGGCACCATCTTGGCCAGGCGGTCCACCTGGCCGAGGGGCATCTGCAGCACCCGGCCCACATCGCGCAGCACGGCGCGGGCCTGCAGGGTGCCGAAGGTGATGATCTGAGCCACCCGGTCACGACCGTAGCGTTGCTGGACGTAAGCGATCACCTCTTCCCGCCGCTCCTGGCAGAAGTCGATGTCGAAGTCCGGCATGGAGACGCGCTCAGGATTGAGGAAACGCTCGAAGACCAGCCCATAGCGCAGAGGGTCCAGGCCCGTGATCAAAAGTGACCAGGCGACCAGGGAGCTGGCGCCCGAGCCCCGGCCCGGCCCGACCGGAATCCCCTGTGCAACCGCCCACTTCATGAAGTCGGAGACGATCAGGAAGTAGCCGGAGAAACCCATCTTCTGGATGACGCCGATCTCCTGCTCGAGCCGGGCCTCGTAAGCCTCGAGGGGGACGGCCAGCGGGTGCAGGGCGAGGCGCGCCCGCAGGCCCTCCCGGGCCTGACTCTCTAGTTCCTCGTCCTCGGTCCGGCCCTCCGAGGTCGGAAAGCGGGGTAGGATGGGGTCTCGCTTCTTCACCATGAAGGCGCAGCGACGGGCGATGTCGATGGTGTTGTCGCAGGCCTCAGGAAGGTCGGCGAACAGGGCGCGCATGGCCGCCGCCGGCTTGAACCAATGCTCGGGCGTCACCCGACGGCGCTCCTCCTGGCCGATGAAGGCGCCGTCGGCTATGCAGAGCAGGGCCTCATGCGCGGCGTAGAGGTCAGCGGTGGGGAAACAGACGTCGTTGGTCGCCACCAGGGGAAGGTCATGGGCGTAGGCATAGGCCACCAGGCCCGGCTCCGCCGCCGCCTGGCTGGCCAGGCCGTGCCTCTGGAGCTCGATGTAGAACCGGTCGCCAAAGGCCTCCGCCATGGCGGCGAGCGCGGCCTGCCCCTCAGCCACACGCCCCGCCGCAAAGAGCGGATCCACCGGACCATCCGAGCCGCCCGAAAGCAGGATCAGGCCCTCCGAGCGCGCCACCACCTCGGACCAGGGCGCCGATGGCTCCTCCACCCCGTCAGCCTCGAGAAAGGCCATGGAGGACAGGGCGGAAAGGTTGAGATAGCCCGCCTCGGACTGCGCCAGGAGAACGATTGTGGGCGTCCGGGCCCAGCGCTCCGGCGCCCGGCCGCCGATCCCGGTGACCGGAAGGGCGCAGCCGATGATGGGCTGGACCCCTTCCTCCTTGGCGGTGACCGAAAACTCCAGGGCGCCGAACAGGTTGGCCCGGTCGGCGATGGCCACGGCGGGCATCCCCTGCCCGGCCGCAATGCGACCCAGGGCGTCCGCCTTCGCCGCCCCTTCCAGGAGGGAATAGGCGGAGCGAACGCGCAGATGGATGAACCCGGTCTCGGCCGTCATTCGCTCTTCCTGTCCCTACAGCCCCCTCCCGGAGGGGGCGCCGCCGCAGGATCCGGAAGGCTCAGGCCGCCAGGACGGCGACTTGGCACATCATCCACACGAAACCGGCCACAGACAGAAAGGCCAGCGATTCCCTTGCAAGTCGAGCCATCTCTCGAACCCCCCAAAAATGTTCCTGGATTGTTCTTATTCCGGTTTTGTTCTCGTTACAAGGGGTAAAGTCCAGGGCGATCAGGCCGGGAGGATCCGTCCCTGGCGCAGAGTGAGAACCCGGTCCATGCGACTCGCCAGCTCAAGGTTGTGGGTGGCGATGAGGGCGGCGACGCCCTGCCCCCGGACCATGGATCTCAGGCTCTCGAAGACAGAAGCCGAAGTCTCCGGGTCAAGGTTGCCGGTCGGCTCATCGGCCAACAGGATCCGCGGGCGATTGGCGAGGGCCCGGGCCACCGCCACCCTCTGCTGTTCTCCGCCAGAAAGCTGGGCCGGCTGATGCTCAAGCCGCTCGGCCAGGCCAAGGTCTGATAGCAGGTCAGCAGCGCGGGCCCGAGCGGCGGCGGGTGTGCGGCCCGCCATCAGCTGGGGCAGCATGACGTTCTCCGCCGCGCTGAACTCGGGCGAGAGGTGATGGGCCTGGTAGACAAAGCCTATGGCCGAGAGCCGCACCCGCGTGCGCGGGGCGTCGGACAGGTCCGTGCAGTCTCGCCCCTCCACGATGACCCGTCCCGATGTGGGCTTCTCCAGCAACCCGGCGGCGTGCAGGAGGGAGGACTTTCCCGAACCGGAAGGGCCGACCAAGCCGACAATTTCGCCGGCGGACAGGTCGAGCTCAACCCCGTCCAGGACATGGAGCAGCCGATCGCCCGACCGGTAGGTGCGGTGAAGGTCCCGCAGGGAGAGGACGGCCGCCTCACTCATAGCGAAGCGCCTCCACGGGATCGAGCCGGCTGGCGCGCCAGGCCGGCGGCAGGGTGGCGAGGAAGGCGGCGGCGAGAGACCAGCCGAGGATCAGCACCACCTCCGCCCAGTCGATCCGGGCCGGGATGCGGGACAGATAGTAGACGTCGGAGGCGAAGACCCGGGCGCCCGTGACCCATTCCACAGCCTGTTGTATCGGGCCGATATAGGTGCAGAAGACGACCCCCAGGAGAAGGCCGGTCAGGGCGCCTGCAACGCCCACAGCCGCGCCGGCCATGAAGAAGATCCGCAGGATGGCGCCCTGCCCGGCGCCCATGGTGCGCAGGATGGCGATATCGCGCCCCTTGTTCTTCACCAGCATGATCAGGCCGGAGATGATGTTGGCCGCAGCGATCAGAACCAACATCATCAGGATCAGCCGCATGACATTGCGCTCGACCTTGAGGGCGCCCCAGAAGGCGGCGTTGCGCTCGGTCCAGTCGGAGACGGAGGCGGCGGGGCCGGCCAGGGAGGCGGCCTGGGCCTTGACCTCCGCGGCGCGCTCCGGGTCGGAGAGCCTCAGCTCGATAAAATCTGGCGCGCCCTCCCGCCCGAAGAACAGCCCCGCCTGCTCGATGGGCATGTAGAGGAAACTCTGGTCGTACTCGCTCATGCCGACGCTGAAGAGGCCGGAGACGATGAAGGTCTTGCGCTGGGGCGCATCGCCGAAGGCCGTCGCGGCGCCGGTCGGAGAGATCAGGGTGATGGGATCGCCCGGCCTCAGCCCCAGGCTAGCGGCGAGTCGCTCGCCCAGAAGGACGCGGTCGCCGCCGTACTCGCCCTCTCCCCAGCCCTCGAGGCCGCCGGGGGTGACATTGTCCGCAACGAGGCGGGTGGCCTCCAGGTCGGCGCGCGAGACGCCCCGGACGATGGCGCCGGTAACCTGGCCGTCGCCCACCGCCATGACCTGGCCCTCGATCACCGGGGCGGCCTGGACCACCCCGGGCAGTCCGGAGAGCTGGCGGGTCAGCGCGACCGTATCGAGGCCAGAGGCAGGAGAGGAGGCCACGAAAACATGTCCGTTGAAGCCGAGGATGCGCGAGAGGAGTTCGGTCCGGAACCCGTTCATCACGCTCATGACGATGATCAGCACCGCTACGGCCAGGGCGATGCCGACGTAGGCGATGACGCCGATCATGGCCACGCCGCCCTCTCGGCGCTTGGAGCGCAGGTAGCGCCCGGCCACCATCCGCTCCCATCGACTGAAGGGGCCAGCGGGGCGGACGTCCGGGACGTCGGAGGCAATGGGGTCGGGCATGGGCTCGGACTAGACTGGGACCCGAACGCTATGCCCCGGTTCGCGGGCGAAAAGAAGGCCGCCCGGGAGCTGAGCGGCCTTCTCCATCTCGGGGAACACGCCGACTAAGGCCGGCGGACCGAGCAAGCCGGCTTTCTTGGGCCCCGTCCCGGACTTCCCGCGTCCGGGCCGACTGTGCGTGTGGGGCGCCCGGTTCGTGGGCGGACGGTCCCTGTGGCGCCCGGCGATTGGGCGGCGCTGGCCTCAGCTGACCCGACGCAGGGGGGTGATCGGGATGAGCTCGAAATGAATCACCAGGAAGAGGAGGACGAAGAGGACTGCCGAGACCGCCGTCGTCAGGAGAAACTTCTCCTTCAGGCGCGGATTGACAGGCGAGGCCGGATCGCCGCCGGCCGGCGGCTTGATCCCTGCCTCAGCGTGGGACTGGGAGCCCAGGGGCAGGACGGCGAACAGGACGGTCCACCAGAGGGTGAGGTAGATGGCGATGCCGGTGAAGAGGTTCACGAGTGCTCACCTTTTGGGGTTTCCATCAGCTCGACGAGGACGCCGCCCATGTTCCGGGGGTGGACGAAGATCACCGGCGTACCATGGGCGCCGATCCGCGGGACGCCATTGTTCAGAACGGTGGCGCCCTTGGCGGCCATGTCATCGCGGGCCGCCAGGATGTCCTCAACCTCGAAGCAGACATGGTGCTGGCCGCCGGCCGGGTTCTTCGCCAGGAACCCGTGAAGGGGCGAGGCTTCGCCGAGGGGTTCGATCAGCTCGATCTGGCTGTTGGGCAGGTCGACGAAGCAGACGTTGACGCCCTGCTCCGGCATGGCCTTGACCGCCGAGATCTGCGTGGCGCCGAGGACGTCGCGATAGAGCTTCACGGACTCGGCGATGGAGGGGGTGGCGACCCCGACATGGTTCAATCTTCCGATCATCCCCGATGCATACAACGCCAGCCGGCCGGCGTCATCCATGACCCGGGGTCACTGGGTGAACAGGGCCGCCCCGCCGTCCCTCAGGTGGCTGCGCGCCGCAGCCGGCTCGAACACCGCCCCCACCGCCAGCAGGGCCTCAATCTGCTCTGGCGCTAGCCCGAACTCGGCCAGGACCTGACGAGTGTGCTCGCCTGCGTCGGGAACGGGATGCCGGAAGCCGCCGGGGGTCCGGTCGAAGTCGGCGTAGCTTCGAACGCCCACCGCCTCGCCGAGCCTCGCATGGCGCCAGGCGACATAGACGCCGTTCTCCGCCAGCCAGGCGTCCTCGTAAGCCTCGTAGCCGCGAACGCAGGGGGCGCAGGGAACACCGGCCGCCTCCAGGGCGTCCAGGACACCGCCCCGGGTGCGGCCGGCCAGGGTGGCCGCCAGCCTCCCGGCGAGGGGCCCCCCTGGGGGCGCCGACAGGGCGTCTGCAGGGTCCGCAGGGGTCTCCATCACCGTCAGCAGGGCCTCCGCTTCGGCGACCGTCTCGGCGGCCACGGCGAGCCAGCCGTCCTGGCACTCATAGTAGCGGTGGACCGGACTGAGCCCCACGCAGTCCACCCCGCCGGAGGGCGCCGGCGGACGGCCCTCCCAAGTGACGATCTCGCCCAGCTGGAAGGTCAGGCTCTGCGCCAGCAGGCTGGTGACGACCTCCTGCCCCTCCCCCGTCCGGCGACGGGCGTTGAGGGCCGAGATGATGCCGAAGGCCACAACGCCGGCGGTGGCCACGTCGTTGACGGCGATGGTGTGCAGCACGGGCTCGGCCGCCCCGCCCTGGGCCGCCATCATGCCGCCCTCAGCCTGGAGCAGCGGATCGAAGCCTGGCAAGGGCGCCCGCGGCCCGGCGTCGCCATAGGCGTTGACAGAGCAACTGATGATCCGCGGATTGACCTGCCGCAGGGCCTCAT